>ULSH01018442.1_pt1 | contig 33947 bp, 27 predicted proteins | sample 1956151 | NCBI WGS metagenome assembly ULSH01 (sample SAMEA4835702, study PRJEB28245) | human gut metagenome | biome: gut microbiome; material: fecal sample | place: Denmark | collected 2008 | reverse complement strand
AACTCCAGTCACAGGCAGCCTACAAAGATGACCTTGATAATATATATGACCTGTACCTTAGTTTTCCAAAAGAAAGAAGATGTATATATACAGCAGACAGCAATGCTTTCTCCAACTCCAAATTTAAGAATGAAGATATAACAAAAATCAACTGGCACTATCAGCCCAAATGGGAAATAGATGTAAAGCCATGCAGTAACATCATAGGTGTCCTTAAAAGGCAGATAGAAGCACTCCCTAAAGAAGACAATATTGCAGTAGTATATTACTCAGTGGCACAATGCAGGCTCTCCATACTCAACCTTGATGAAGAACTGCAAAAAGACTGTGCTATATACTGTTCAGAGAAAGCAAAGGAAGAAGCAGGGGAGTTCTATTCCAATACTGAGGATTGCAGTAGAAGAATATGCTTCATAGCCAGTCAATGGAATCTTATGAAATTGAAAAGAAGCAGCCATTTAATCATGGTGTCAGATGTGTCAGGAGGAAGCACTCTGCTTTCTGTCAGACAGATAATTGACTTGCATGATAAAAGTATGAGCAACCTTTCAATTATAAGTCCAACATTGGTGCATAATGTCTTTGATAATGGCAAGGTCAGGAGCACATGGGAAAGAAGCATAAGTGGAGTTGTGAGCAAGGCTGAAAGCATGGCAATCCTGATGAATGAAACAGAACTTCTCAAACAAAAGGAAGACAGTCTACAGAGGCTGTTTGGAAGAGTACAGACTATACTTGAAAAGGAAAAAGGAATAGTGCCAGGAAGATTCTCTCCAATAAGGCTATTATCAAGTCATGAAGTAAATAATGGGATAAAGAAATACAGTGCTGCTTATATGAAGATAGATAGTCTTAAATTGAGGACAAACCTGCTCTCCAAATACTACAGCAAGACTGATTCTCTTGCCAAAGAACTTGACAAGTATGTAAATGTCCATCTGTTGAAAGAAGATAAAACTCCTGTAGATGAAAGACAGGTAGAGATTGCATCAAAAGAAAAGGCATCAGTCCAAGATAGAAGAAAATATGTAAGAGAAAGCGTCATTAATGCCCTGCCTGATATTTTCAAGAATAATGACAATCCTGAAGAAATCTTATTGAAATTAATAAAAGAAACTTCTAACAGTGATGAAAGAACATTAATTCAGGAGGTTCTAAGACTTTACAGGTATCTTGATATTAACTCTCTTGCTAAAGAACTAAAATCCCTTAAAGTAGGAAACAAGACTGGCTTCAAGAACCTGAACAACAGGATAATGGTCTGGGCACTTGAAGAAGAACATCCATTGAAAGTAGATGTACACAATACCTTTGAGATTGGTAAAATCTATACCAATGAAGAGATTAATAAGAAACTATCTCCAATAGTAAAGTACCATTTCAATAGGGATTTCATCAAGGAGAAAGAGAATAAGGACAAGGCTTCACATAAAGGTCCTAAAGAAGAAACCAGTAAGACTAAAGACAGAAAACTTATAACCATATTCAAGTATTTCTTTGAGACAGAGAGGATAACAAGGAAAGGTTATCTCATAAAGGGCTATACCTCATTTGGAGACACAGACAAAGTCAATGTGAAGAAAAGAAAGAGAATACATAAAGATGACAACAACCTGATGAGGTACTTCATGCTTTAGACTTGAATATTCCACATACATTACACACTAAAGTATATAATTTTACATTTAGATATTAGTGTGTAATAGCATCTGTTTTAGATTCTATCTGACAGCCAGAATAGCTGCATTAGATTGCAGAGTATAATGCTGGTGGTTATTGGCTTCTTCCATCAAAGAGTAAGGTTGGAAGACAAACAAGGATATGAAACTGTTTGTAACTCATTGATTTTCATAAAAATAATTAAGATTTTTCTTGCTTTTTCAAGAAATTTTTCCTATCTTTATACTTGTAAATCCAACAGATGCAGTTTCTTGCATCTGAAAACAAGAGTAGAAATCAGCTGTTCAAATTTGACCCTGTTCTAATTACCTACCTGTTATTCTTTATAGCAATAATAGGTAAGTAATTATAGTATATGGTCATTTTTATACAGCATATCTAAAAGGAAGCAAGAGGATGAAGGATTATACAATTCTGCCTATTTCAGCAGTCAAGTTATTCAAACCCAAAGACCTATATATTCTTACAGGAATGTATCTTTCTGCATACAGCAGCAGGTCAAGTGGAGACACAATCAGTACAAACATTACCCAAAAACAACTGGCAGAACTTACTGGAGTGGATGAAGAGTATATAAGAAAAAGGTTCATGCCAAGATTAAAGGAGAGTGGCTTTTGTAATGTGGAGTGCAGGCAGACAGACTATACAACCAAGAGGAATACATACTGGCTTCCAAATCCAAAAAGGAATTTCAGGATAATAAGGAGTGGACTTTTTAGGGACAGTGACCTTTCTTCTGAAGAAAAAAGTGTTCTTATAGGGCTATACTGTAACTGCATCAATGATACCTATAGGTTTGACTTGTCTGATGTACAGATGGCTGAAAGACTTGGAATATCAAGAGGAACTTATCTTAAATACAAGAAATCCCTTTCAGCCAAAGGAATAATATGTTCAGGAGAAGAGCACTCCAATCTTCTTGACTATGAACATCCAAATGCACTACTGCTTATATACCCTCATTTGGGCTATGATTTTCAGGAATACAAGGAGACAGCAGGATTTATAGACCCTAAAATATATCCCTATTGGCAAACACAAGTTTAATAGTTATATAAGTGGATTACTTGCTACTTATTAGATAATCTGTTTTCTTACAGCAAGTGTCTTGTTTAGGATAAAAGTGAATCTGTATAAAAGCCCATATTTTCAGCCTTATGTCATGTAAGGAAATCCTTTGTAGCATAGGCTATTCTATGACTATATTGCATTAATCCACAAGATATTATACCCCTAATTTTTTTATTTTTTTGAAATTTCTGCGGATTTCCATAAGTGGAATATAATCTATCAAGCCCCTCCCCATGACTTTGTTAGTGGGGTATCTCCCCCTGTGGGGACTTCCTTGGAACAGAAAAACAAAACATATAACATAAAAACTATACAACATCTTCACCTTGCATTGGAGTGGGGATAGTCCTGCTTCACAACAGTAAAAACATCAGAATCATGGCAAGGTTAAGTTTTGTAAAGACCATGTCTGTCAGTGACTTCAAGGCAGATATGGGTATCAGTGAAATTGAAGTCAAGAGGAATCCTCATACAGGCAAACTCTTCTTTGTGTTTGGAGATGGAATTGGGGCTGTAAGTGAGAGGTTTGAAGAAGATGAATTTACCTCTCCTGTAATATCCCAGGTATGTTCTTCAGATACAGGTGAACTTTTCTACCTGCTTCATCAGATGGGCAATGGAGGGTGCAGGACACTTGCAAGGCTGTAGTAAACAATCAAATAAAAGTCAGGCTATAATGGTCTGGCTTTTTGTCTATTTAAGGAAAACAATAAGGAATGAAACATCAAAAATCATCAGTAATGAACACACTTAGAGTATCATCAAAGAAGCAGGCCAAAATCAAGATGGCACTGCAAGGATGTGCAGGCAGTGGCAAGACCTACTCTGCACTTCTGTTAGCCTATGGCCTTACAAAGGACTGGAGCAGGATTGCTGTAATAGATTCAGAGAATGGCTCTGCTGACCTTTATGCAAATCTTGGAGGGTACAATGTACTGCCAATTACAGACTATTCCCCTGAGACTTACATTGAAGCAATCAATGTATGTGAAAATGCAGGAATGGAGGTAATTATAATAGATTCAATCTCCCACTGCTGGGACTACCTTTTGGAGTATCATGCAGGTCTGATGGGTAACTCCTTTGTGAACTGGGCAAAGGTAACTCCAAGGCAGAACAACTTTATCCAGAGGGTTCTTCAGAGCAGATGTCATGTGATATGCACCATGAGGACAAAACAGGACTATGTTCTTAATGAGAAGAATGGTAAGATGGTTCCTGAAAAGGTTGGTCTGAAGGCTGTAATGAGGGATGGTGTAGACTATGAGTTTACAATAGTGCTGGATATAGATTTGAAACATCACTCTGTTGCATCTAAAGACAGGACAGGCCTGTTCATGGGTAAGCCTGAATTTACAATCACCCCTGAAACAGGAGACAGTATCCTAAGATGGTGTAACTCTGAAAGCAGACCCAATGTGGTTTCAGGTGCTGGATTTCAGATGAGCCAGCCTGTTGAAGAACAACCAAGACAGTACAATAACAGCTACCAAAACACAAGAAATTATGGAAACAATGTATATGCACAGGGTGGGAACTGAACAGAGAGTTCTCATGCCAGATGAGATAAGGGACATAAACAACAGGACTATAGGAATAAATCCTGATTCTCTTGCCCCCAAACTGCTCAGGCAGGCTGTAATGAATCAGAAACAGAAAGATAATATGACACCTGTTCTAAGCTGCCCGCAGGGCATGGCTGGAGTTGAAAAGACTGCTAATGTACAGTTTGTAGAATACCCTACAGAACCAAATTTGGAACAAAGACCAGTCAAAAGACTGCCATTCATAGAAGCCAATACCAAAGAGGTAAGTGTTGGGCACCTGAAGAATGACTGCATAATACCAGTGTTCTCAAAGGACAATGAGGTCACAATATCACATCATGGCTTCATAGAAACTGTCTGTGATGCTGCAAATGAGGTATTCAGGGGTGAAAGGGTGGACAGCCCTGATGTGAGGGTAAGCCATATCATCAAAGGGAGGATTCCTGAAGCAATCAACAAGCCTGTGAACCAACTCTTGGAGAGTGACAAGACAATCTACTATGAGAGGATGATGTTTTGCATGGAGATACCTACTATTCATGAAGACATAGCAGGAAACAGGCTTAATCTGACCATTGGAGGAGTAAGAGCCTACAACAATGAGAACCTCTACAGCAGAAAAACTTATGAAAAGTTCAAGTTGTTCATTGGCTTCAAGAACATGGTATGTTGTAACATGTGTGTCTCTACTGATGGGTACAAGTCTGAGATTAGGGCAATGAGTATGGCTGAACTCTACAGGGCTGCAATAGAACTCTTCAGGAGTTATTCAATAGGCTGTCATCTTGAACAGATGAAGAGGTTGCAGGACTATTCCATTACAGAGGCCCAGTTTGCCCAGTTCTTGGGAAAGTCAAGGATGTATCAATTCCTACCTAACAAGGAAAAGAAGATGCTGCCTGAAATGCTAATGACTGATACCCAGATTAACCTTGTTACAAAGGCTTACTACAATGATGAGGACTTTGGTAGGAGTGCAGATGAAAAGGGACTATCTATGTGGAAGATGTACAACCTCTTAACAGGGGCAAACAAATCCTCCTATATTGATAGCTTTCTTGACAGGTCACTTAATGCTGGAGAACTCTCAACTGGTATCTGTAAGGCTCTTGAGGGAGAGAATGAATACTCCTGGTTCATCAGATAGTCACTCACCCTACCATATATACAGGCTGTCTGTATATATCCATTATGGTAGGATATTTTCTGATAGACACTGTACACTAATTATAATAATATCTATTAGTGTGTATATGATTCTTCAGTCTCATGGATTCATGTTGATGTATTCACTTCTCTATAAAGAATAAAGAAAAGTGAATACATCTTCTTTCCATAGGCATGGTAGTATATTAACAATTATAAAATAGAATGCAGAAGAAATAAAAATCATTCAGGAATGGAAATAAAGACAATAGTAGATATAGCAGGAGCACTGCTTTCTCCAATAATATGTGCCATTCTCTTTGGAGACTGGAGAGATGACAAAGACAAGCCCATGTGACTTGCTTTTACTGTTGTGAGCCTTATTCATAAAAACTGTGGATAAGGCTCTTTTGCTGATTGTTAGGATTACCTTTGTACCATAAGGAAACACCCCATACCCATGTATGGTGAAGATTTGTCTTGATAGGCTGAAATATGGTCTCAAAATGATTGTCTTTTGCCCGAAAGTGCTAACTTTGTGGCATTAACAAAAATTTCAAGACTATGTAAAGTTTAACCAAGACATATCAGAAAGAAGTGTTTGCTTCTTACTTGTGACAGTCCCTAAAATTACCACTTTCAAGGATTATAATCACAGCAGTAAGAGAGTGAATGCTTACACCATATACAGGTGTGGGCTTCCTTATTGTGTGATTATGGGTGTGTGGTAATACCTGGGACTCCAATAGGAATCTCACACCTTTCTTTTTGCAATGTCTGCAAAGGGAAGATATATGACACAAGACAATACCACTAAAGCAAATGATTCTCCTAAACAAGGTGGATTTATAAGTAAATTAAAGGCTTATGCAGAAGCCCATCCTTGGAAACTTGTATCTGGTTCAGCAAAACAAATTTCCTCAAAAGACCTTGATAGGGTCAAAAGTATAGAGGTCAAGCACTCAAAGAAATATGAACATCTGTATGCTACTGTCTTCCTTGATAGTGGATATGCAAGTTGGAGACTTGATGATAAATGTGAATGCAAAGAGGGTGATATGATAGACCCTAAGACATTTATTATATACCAACTGACAAATGGGGCAACTACAATCACAAGATGTAATGGAAAGGTCATCTCAAATTTACAGAAAAGAATAAATGATTTCAGGAAAAGGTCTGTAGGCATCTTAGTCAGTGAACCAACCTTATATACTTATGGAATGTATCTTCTTCCTATTATAGACAATGGAAAGATTGGATTTATCAATCATGATGCAGAGGTTGTTATAAAGCCCATATATGATGACTTCAAGGGTGTTTTTGTTGATGAGTATGATTATGTATGTATAAAACAGAAAGGTAAATGGGGAATAGTAAACAGTCAAGGCTACTTAAGTTGTGAAATAGAGTATGACAATATAATTCCTGGTATTGTGAATTATAGGCAAAATTGGTTATATAGAGACCATCTATTTACGGTAAATAAGAATTATCAGTGGGCAGTAATAACTGGACATGATGACAAGTATGTGGATTTTGGGACATTTGACTGGATTGATGGTTATGACCATGGTCTTGCCAGAGTCAAAAAAGGAAATAAGTGGGGTATTATAGCCCCTTCTGGAGAGATTGTATTGCCAGTTGAATATGATAATATCTATAATTTCTATGACAAGGATAATAGGGAGTCAACAAGGGTGGAAAAAGGTTCAGAATCTTTTGAAATAAAGTTTTCAGACTTGTACAAAGAGATTTATTATGATGAGAATGAGTATGACCCCTGTGATGGATATTATGATAGGAATGGACAGCTTACTGTATCTGATGACCCATTGTTTGATTCAGGAAACAATGATGATATAATGGATGCTTTTGAAGATGACCCTGATGCTATGTGGAATATTGATTAAAACTGATTATAAACAACTTAATAGATTTGTGATGAAAACAAAATTATTGATTATTGCTGGACTTATAGGTGTTTGCTGCCTGATAAGTTGTAAAAAAGAAGGTATGGACAATCATGGCAATTCCAATGTGGATGGAGACAAGACAGAGGACACTCTGTCTGAATTGGAAGAAGTAGATGATGTATGCACTAAAATGGATGACATCAATTTTATGAAATACTGCTATGATAATTTTGATGTAAATAAAGATGGTAAAGTGTCTATGCCAGAAGCAAATGCTGTTAAATCTATATCTTATGCAGACCTTATTAACAGTGGCAGTTTATCACTTTGCAATGTTGTTTCTTTTACAGGTATTGAATATTTCTCAAATTTAGAAAACATATCATTAGGGGGAAACAATATAAGTGTCAACCCGAAAGTTAAGACTATAAATTTATGCTATAATAAACATTTGACATCCATCTCAATGTTAGGTGCAAGCAATATATCTTCTTTAGATTTGAGGTATAATAAAAATTTGCAACACTGTTCAATCAGATATGCAAGCAATTTATCATCCTTGGATTTGCGGACTAATATTGAATTGGAATATATCAAGATGGAAGGGTGCTCTAAATTAAAATCTATATATCTTCCCAAAAGTATAGAATCAATACCTGCTTCAGCATTCAATGGGTGTGATTGCCTAACAATAGTAGATATGTCCCAATGTGTTGACTTAAAAGAAATTCTTATGGAGGAGCATACCTTTAATCCTATCTATACATTTTCTTCAGAAGTAATAGATGAGTTTTTAATTGGAGCAACTGTGCCACCAAAGACATCCATAACTTCCCATAGACCAATAAAGAGCAAGAGTATCAAAACTTTAAAAGTTCCAGCAGAAAGTGTTGAAGCTTATGAAAATTCAGTGTGGGAGGATTATGCTGTGAAAATCATACCTCTTGAAAATTAAGGAATACCAAGAATATAAACTTACTAATTCAGATTCTATATGAAAACTAAATTATTTATTGCAATGCTGCTTATACCACTCATATTTGGATGCAGCAAGGAGTCTAACACTATTGTAGGAGACTGGTATATCTGCTTAACTGAATATTCAGACAGTAGTGACCCTGAGGCATATCATTCAAGTACATATACCAAAGAAAATACAATTGGCATTATTTCATATACAGCAGATGGTAAAGGTGTCTCCAAAAGTCTTGATGAAGAAGACCATAGTGTGCTGTCTGAAATGAAATTTCATTGGACACTATCCGAAGATAAATTGACTATAACAATAGAGGAAACCAATCAATCAAATAGCAGTAATATAATTTTTGAGGGGAATAACAAGTATTATACAGTTGTTCAGCGTGGAACAGTTACTGAAAAGATGGGCTGGCAGAGGATGTAAAAGTCTTCAATCGTCTGATTTATTGAAAGGTAAATCATAAGCATATGTATTCATTTCTTCAGAGTTATAATGGAGAAGTGAATATATTTTCCTTTTATGTGTATTATTGATGCAAGGTTGAGTAAAAATAGTTATATTAGCAACATAAATGCTTTGAACTATGCAGACAGAGGAAATACTTGACAAACTGAGGGAATACAAGGCTGAAAAGGCTGATGTATATGGCATTGAGACACTTGGATTGTTTGGAAGTTATGCCAGAGGAGAACAGGTGTCTGACAGTGACATTGATGTCTGCATAAAGATGAGACATCCTGATTTCTTCAGAATGATGGAAATACAGGAAGATTTGGAGGATATTTTCAATTGCAAGGTTGATTTGGTTTCCCTTGGAGCCATGTTCAGGCCTGTGTTCAAGAAAAACTTGGAAAGAGATGCAGTATATGTCTAAAGATGTGTTGCTGGAGATGCTTGGTTTTATCAGGCATCAGGCAGAATTTATCATTGAGACCACTTCAGAAGTCAAGGAGGTCAATGAACTGCTGGTCACCATGTCTGGAATGGTGCTGTACAATTCTACTTGCATGTGCCTTCAGACAATTGGTGAAACTGTCAAGAAGATAGATGATTTGACTGATAAGGGGTTCTTTTCAGTTTATTATCCTCAGTTACCTTGGAGAGCCATTATAGGTATGAGGAATATAATATCCCATGAGTATTCAGCCACAGACCCTGAAAAGGTATTCAATACAGCAAAAGTGAATGTGCCTGAACTGCTCACGGTCATTGAGACTATAATCAGTGATGTTGAGGCAGGAAAGCATGATGACTTTCTTGAAAGTCTGAAGAAATAGAAATATAAGTTTAACCAGGAAGACACTCTCTGTTTTCCAAAAAGTTTTGACCGGTTCATGGTTTTGCCTGCATAAAGTAGTGAAACTTAAATATATACCACTTTATCAGCAAAGGACTGAAAATCCTTGTGTCCCTAGTTCGATTCTCGGTGGCACCACACGAAACCCTCGTAGATGCATTCTACGGGGGTTTGTTGTATTTATGCCATGTGGTAGTATTCGTACCATTGGACCTGTTTCGCCATGACTCCGGGTCATGAGTGTTCCGTCATGAATCTTTTCCAAGATTGTCTGTCTGGTCTCCCACCCCACCGGGCTTTTCTTGCCACGTGGTTCATTTTTGTTCTGCGAAAACGTTTTAGATGGTACCGAGAGCGCTTTCAGGGGCGTTTTGTTCCGAGAAAACGTTTTAACCTGCACCAAATGTGTGTTCAGTCCTGATTCCTCTACTTGATCCTTGTTAAGTTTTCCACTGACCAAGTCCCGTGCGTACTAAAACGTTTTCTGCTCACCACAGGGCGAAATTTCGTCATGTCGTGCGTGAATCGGGCGTTTTTACTCACGGGAAAAATTTTCAAGAGGTGGGGTGGTCGCATTGAAACGTCACTTTGTCCTTTGATGCGCCCGGCGGGGATGGAGCCTCTGGAGGTTCGCTTCGCTCATCCCGTCAGGCTGGCGCCTGCCACCCATTCACAAGGTCATGGGCGACCATGCCTCCAGAGGCTCCACCCCCGCCGGGCTTTTGCTGTTTCGTGGTTTCATTTTGTGTGGTGCGTAAATCCTTGTTATGTAATAAATTAACCTTCTTTAGAGTAGCTGTTATGTGAACTCTGAAAATAGATATCTATCTCATGATCAATTATTTGTGCTCCACACAACGTGTCATTTCCTGATTTTGGTTGACTCCGATTGGAGTCTTTCCCTGAAATGAGTTGACTCTGGATATTCATTTTTTGGATCCATTTTCCGTGGTTCATTTTGTTCCGCGAAAACGTTTTAGGCGGTACCAAATGCGTTTGCCGAGGCGTTTTGTTCTGAGAAAACGTTTTAGATGGTACGAAAAATAGTTTTGCGAGAAAATGGTGGGGAATTCAACCCCTTATAAAGATTTCTTCACCCGAGATGTCCCCTTTTGCCGAAGATTTTGTTATAACCGATATATATATTTGCAGTCTTAAACAACCATACCGGGAAATATGTGTAAAAATGCAACAATACTTGTGTGAGTTGCATCTATGTATGGATGGATGAGGGGAGAGTGTGGATTGGTTATAATGAAAAGGATTGCTTGCCAAGGAATCCTCAAACAAATATTCTTTAATGCGAAAATTTACATTGGCGGCGATGGCCGTCATTTTTGCTGTCAATCTGGCTGCCCAGAACAAATGCACAGTCAGCGGATATATCCGGGATGCAGCTACGGGGGAGACGCTCATCGGAGCGGGAGTGATGGTGATGATTACTGATGCTGCGTCGGGGACGAAAGCTTCCGCGGCGACACCCGGGGCGAATGCTATAGGGGCAATGTCCGCTGCAAGTGCTTCAGGTACGAAGTCTGAGGAAAAAGCCTCAGAGGCGACACCCAGGGCAAATGCCTCAGCGGAGTCAACTGCCAAGCCATCGAGGGCAAACTCCAGAATCATTGGCGCAGTCACCAATGAATTCGGATACTATACGATCACCATCCCGTGCGGAAACATTGACCTGACATACTCCTATGTCGGATGCGAGGATGTGAAACAAAGCATTGACCTTCAGCGAGATACTGTCATAAACATTTCATTGGCGCAGGCGGCTTCACTGAAAGCCTCGACTATTGTGGCACGAAAGGACGCCGGCATACAGTCCACCTATATGGGCGCATTGGAAATCCCGCAGGAGATGATCAAGAACATGCCGGTGGTGCTGGGCGAGCCTGATGTCATCAAGACCATTCAACTGATGCCTGGCGTGCAGAGCGGTATGGAAGGATTTTCCGGAATCTATGTGAGGGGCGGTGGCGCGGACGAAAACCTTATGATGCTTGACGGAACACCGCTTTACAATGTCAGCCATCTTCTCGGCCTGCTGTCGGTTTTCACTCCGGAAGCGGTCAAGAAAGTCACATTCTACAAAGGCTCCTTCCCGGCACGATATGGCGGCAGAGTATCCAGTATAGTCGACGTCAGGACCAATGACGGCAATGCCAAGGGCTTCCACGGCTCGGTATCAGCAGGACTCCTTTCGGAAAAACTCCACTTTGAAGGCCCTATAGCCGGCGAAAACACCACCTGGTCCTTCAGCGCGCGCGGGATGCACACCTTCCTGTTCGACAGACTGATAAAGGCCTGCGGAAGCCCTGCCAATTACGCGTTATATGATATCAATGCCAAGGTAACCCATCGTTTCAGCGACTCGGACAAGATCTTCGTGGGATTCTATACCGGACGCGATTACTTCAGGTACTCCGATTCAGACAAATCCAGTTCGAGATATTATGGCCCTGACTATGAGCCATATACGAAGTACGAAGAGGAGAATACGAAAATGAACCTCAAATGGGGCAACACATTGGCATCGGTAAGGTGGAACCATGTCTTCAGCAGCAAGCTGTTTGCAAATACCTCGGTTTCGTGGAATACATATAAGATGAACATGGTCACCAATACCAGGGAACTTCTGAAATCGGAAACGGAGAACTATGACAAGCAGTACAGGTATTCCTATACGTCAGGCATCCGTGACCTGGGCGCGAGAATTGACTTCGATTATATTCCGGCGCCATCGCACCTGATAAAATTCGGCGGCGAATTCGTGAATCACCTTTACCGCCCGGAAGTGGAACGCTCCCGCAGTCTCAACAACCTAGACGGCAAGGAAGAAAAAAGCGACAAGGTGAACGATGCCAGCCCGAACCTTTATGGCAATGAACTGTCGGCCTACATTGAAGATGACATGACCTTCGGGGAGCATTTCTCATTCAATCCGGGATTGCACCTGAGCCTGTTCCTGGTCAATGGCCGTACATATTTCTGTCCGGAACCACGTGCCGCGGTCAAGGTCTCATTCGGCAAGGGCTGGGCTGTCAAGACGGCTTATTCCAAGATGTCGCAATACGTGCATCAGCTCACATCGGGCAACCTCAGCCTTCCTACTGACCTCTGGGTGCCTATTACCAAGAACATCAAGCCGGTAACATCGGACATCGTCTCGCTCGGCACATATTACAGCGGCCTGAAAGGATGGGAATTCTCGGTGGAGGGCTACTGGAAGCAGATGAACAATGTCCTTGAGTATAAAGACGGCAAGATGTCATTCTCATCGGCTGCCGACTGGGAAGAAAACGTCGAGATGGGTCAGGGACGGTCGTATGGCGTGGAACTCTATGTCCAGAAGACACTCGGCCGCACCACCGGAACCGTATCATATACATTGTCCAAGACCGACCGCATCTTCCGCGACGGCACCATCAACAATGGAAAACGCTTCCCGTTCGTTTATGACCGCAGGCACAACTTCTGCGTCAGCCTGAACCAGAAACTCGGTAAAAGAGTGGACCTGAGCGCAATATGGACCATTGCCTCCGGAAACTGGATGACGGTTTCCACCAGATCTACTCTCACACTTTCGCCGGACGGAAAGGGTATGTCGATGGTGGACTATATTTCCAGCAGGAACAATTACAGGCTTCCGCCGTCCCACAGGCTCGATTTCAGCGTCAATATCCACAAGAAGAAACGTCATGGCGAGCGTATCTGGAACTTCGGAATGTACAATGCCTATGGCGCCAAAAATCCTAACTGGGTGACTTTGGACAGCAGGGAAGTGAAGAACCCGGACACCGGAAAAACCACGTACACCCCGGCGTTGAGCAAGAAGACCTTCCTCTTGTTCCTTCCTTCTTTCAGTTACACCTTCAAGTTCTAGAAATCATGAAAAAGGCAATATTGATAATGATTGCGGCAATGATGTCGGCCGCATGTGAAGAATACATTGACCTGCGCAGGGAAGGCCCGGAGAAGATGCTCGTGGTGAACGGCAATCTGGTGGCGGGCGACACGCTGCATACGGTTTTCCTTACCTGGGGCATGTATGACGCTGTGAAACCCTTCGAATCGGCGCATCTTGAATGCTACGTGAACGGCAAACTGGTGGCGTCTACGGACAAGGTGACCGAGCCGGAGCGGTTCTCGTACAATGCCAATGCCATCCGGTTCAAGGCCCCGTTCAATGCCGGTGACGAGGTCAGGATCAAAGTCGATGCCGGCGATGCCCATGCCGAGGCGGTCGCCGTCGCTCCCAATGCTCCTGTTGTCAATGCCGTGGACACGGCTTCATTCATGGCGAAGAACAAAGGAGGCGAACTGACAGGATTCTATATGACCAAGGTCCATCTGCAGGACGTTGCCGGAGAAAGGAATTTCTACCGTATGGTAATGTCTTATGAGTCAGAGTACAGGGCTTCTGAAGTGCCGTCCGGCAGTCCATACAAGGAAGGCCAGTTCTTGTGCAGGGCATCCAGGGACATCGTCTTCGACAACAAGTACGAGAGCCTGCTGTACAGGAATCTTAAAATCGGTATGGAGGACAGTTCCAGTGATGCGGATAATTATTATGCCAATGAATATAACTTGTTTACGGACAATACTTTCGCTGACAAGGAATATACATTGAAACTGGCTGTGGAAAAGACGCTCCTGCATAATTATTATCCGAATTCATGGTCGCGTGACGAATATGTGCCGGCCGAATACGGGAAAATCTGTTTCCGTGTATTGTCAATGTCCCGAAGCACCTATACTTATATGAACGACTACGCATTCGACAATTCGGAGCAGGGTTCCTGGAACTTCATTGGTGGAATTCCTTATCCGAGCAATGTCAGCGGCGGTACCGGCATGGTTTCGATTATGACTCCGTCGGATTTTTATATTGACCTTAAAAAGAGATAGTTGTTATGAACAAGATAAATTTTGCGTTTGCATTGGCATTGACCTTTATGGCCGCGGTAGCGTGCGACAAGAATAAGGTCGTATATGATATGACGGATGCGGCGCGTGCCGCGATGGACAGGCTTGTCGGTGAGTATGAACTCGTCGGCGCGGAATGGGACGGGACACCGGTGGACCTGAATGGCGACGGCGTGGCTTCCGTTTCGATTTTTGATGAATTGAAAGAGGTGCCGGACCTGACGGATGAAATCGGTATAGAGATAGATATGGAGGCGCCGTATCGGACTTCCGTGAGAATCAGCCTGCTGATAGAAGAAATCTACCTGAACACTTCCATCGCGTTTTGGAACAAGAGTATTTTTACGCCGAAATTCTCCGTGGACTCGTCCGGGAATTATGACCTGGGCATTGACCCTTATTATGGAAAAGTATCCGATGACAGTCGCTGCCAAGGTTATTTCTATAAGATGAATGTCAGGCTGGAAGGTGATGATATCCTGTATCTTTCGGGTTATACGGTGTTGCGTGACGACCGCTCCGGACAGCCTGTGAACGGAACGCTTGTTTACAAGTTCAAATGTGTTAACGGAAAAGGAAAAAATGAAATAAAATCTTAACAATTTAATTTTTGCAGAATAAATAATTATGTCTAACTTGCGCGCCCTTTTGATAAAAAGGTTGATATAATAGATATAAAAACCAATATAGTAGTAAGTTAGATGAATACGAAGCTTTACGAAGCTCCGCTGATGGAGTTCTTGTCTGTCGAGGTTACCTCTTCTTTCGCGACCTCCGAGTCTGTTTCCACCCCTAAAGGGCTTGATAGACTTGAATCCGTAGAAACGGATTGGGATTAAAATTCACGGATTATGAGAAAACTTTATTTTGCCGGATGTGTTTTCGCGGCTGTTGCCTGCTTGGGTGGTTGTACCAAAACGAACGATATTGAACCGGTGTCAAAGGGCGTTGACTTTTTTGCGCACGTTGACAATGTAGACACCAAAACCTCTATTGATGGTCTGAAAGTATTGTGGGCAAAGAAAGACTCGATAGCTATCCAGGTTACTGAAAAGCATCTTCACAATGCTTCCAACCCTGGAGCATACTCGACTACTCTTGGAATATACAAATTGGCCGGTGATGCTGCCGGTACGAGTGTCGGAAGATTTACATATAGTAGTGGTGGTGAGCAGATTACAGGCGATGAAGAATTCTTCGCATTCTATCCTGCTTCGTATTGCACAGCCAATAAGAGCAATGGCTATTTCTATGTGGATTTCCCGATGACGCAGTATTACGAAGACAACATCGGCGATAAACTGCCGCTTCCGATGTATGGCATAGGAAGTAACAGAAATGTCGATTTCAAATATGCGGGCGCAGTAATCAAACTCCGTGTCTGGTCAAAAGAGAAAACCTCCATACATTCTTGTGTAATCAGTGCTGATAATCTGTCCAAGCGCGCTTTTACATATGTCAAGGATGGAAAATGGCAAGGGCTTTCAAAAGCCTACGATGTGAACAATCTCAACATGAATATGCGTAAGCCTTTGGAAATCAGTAATGATGAGAGTAATCCTACCGTGATTACCATGATCATTCCGCTTGCAGGCACCAAGACACTTAAGAACCTTAAGTTTTCCATCAATTGCGAACGAGGCGGCTCGGAATTAAAGAAGAAAAGCGACCTGGAAGTGAAGCCTGGAACTATCGTGACATTTCCTGTGAAGGAACTGATAATAGAGCCGGACAGGATGTTCGTGGATGGTCTTGAGGGTGAGATTGATACAGAATGGGTCAAGACGGCTAAAGATTCGGTCAAAGTTACTATGGTTTCAGCATCCAAACTTCATGAAGATGTCTTCCGTGACATTATGAAAGCGACACGTAGTCTTGAAAACAAGATTGTCTTGGATTTGAGCGGGACTAATGCCGAAAAAAGCACATTGAAAGGCTTGAATACAGATAATTCGTATGTCGGTTTCTGCGGAGGAAGCAACCGCGACAACGGCATCAAAAACATCAGCAAATTCTCTCTGCCGAAAGGCATTACCACAATCTTGAACAGGGCATTCTCATATAGCGGCTATACTGAAATCGTGCTGCCGTCGACATTGACCCAAATTTCCGGAAGCCCTTCAAATGGCTGTGATTCACTGGTTTGGAAAGTCGCTGAAGGAAACAAATCATTCAAGGCCGATGAAGAAGGCGCGCTGTATGATTTTGGCATGACGACATTGATGGTGCTTAACGGCGGAAGCGGCGACAGCTACACTGTGAAGGATGGTACGACCACGATAAGAGAGTGGGCATTGTACGAGAACTCTGTGATTAAGACATTGACCATTCCCGCAAGCGTGACGAAACTTTCTGGGGACTGCATTTCAGCTACGCCGAATCTCACTACGATAATTTGCCTGGGCACAAAGCCGGCAGAATTCAAGCCGAACTCCGGAACGAATAAGGTAGGCCCTTCAAAGCTGACCAAAACCCTCTATGTCCCAAAGGGTTGCGGCAAAGATTACGAGGCTAAATGGAAAACCCTTTTGGATGAAGGAAATTGGAAAGTCGTAGAGCCGAACTAACTTTTCCTGAATCGCTTGAAGCCGGAGAATAAACGCTGCGGCAGCTCCATTGCGAAGACGATTCCGAGAACGATGGCGATGGCTGCCTTGAGGGCATTGAAACCGGTCGTGGAGGAGAGGCTGAACTGGCTTGACACCATGTAATAGGTGAACCAGAAGACGCCGGCTCCGGGCACAAGCGGGAAGATGCCGCAAAGCAGGAATACCGTGCTCGGGCACCTGTCCAGGACTGCTGCGATTCGTGAGAAAATGCAGATCAGGGCGGTGGCAAGTATGATGGCGGCAAATGTGGATGCCAAATCTGCGCGTACCATTATGAGGAATGCCGCCCAGCCGAGCGCGCCGATGAGACCGGCAGCCGTGTATTGTTTCCTCGGGGCGCCGAACAGAATCGCGAACGCGAAAGTACCGATGAACGCCGCCAGCGTCTGCCAGCCGAGACCCGCCGTCTCAGGATTGACGGTCATGCCGCCGAGGTCAATGATGCCGCCGGCAATCCAGCCGTCAAGCATGAATGCAATACTGACGCCTATGGCAATGCAGAAGAAACCCAGCATCGCGTCGGTGAGCCTGGTCAGACCTGCGATATAGTCGGAATTCATGAGGTCGCGGACGCCGTTGACAAACGGAACTCCCGGAATCAGTGGCATGATTGCGCCGATGATGATGTTGCTGAGGCTGTCACCGAAGCCGATACGGTAAAATGCGATACATAACAATGTGGCCAGCAATGCGTTGCAGATGCCGCCGACAATCTTGGACATATATCGCTCGCTGAAAAACAGGCAGAAGACATAGAGCATCGCACCGATTGCGAAATCTGCCAGACAGTCCATGAATCCGCCGCCGAACACGGCACAGAATCCCGCAGCGCCGAACGCCGCACCTGCAATCTGCTCCCACGCGGGCTTGGATTCAGCATCCCGTATCTCCTCCAGCTTTTTCCGGGCCTGTTCCAATGTGTATCTGCCAGCTGCTATGTCGAAACTCAACCGGTTGATGGCCACTACCTTGGAAAGCTGTATGGCACGGATTGGAATGAACTCCACCTTGGCATACCGACCTTGAGTGCTGGTGGTGAAAATACCGTTGCTGAGCACGAAGAAATTACCGGACTCCACGCCGAAATGCGATGCTATCCTCGCCATAGTGTCTTCAACTCTGGAAATCTCCGCGCCGTTCTGCAGCAGAACATGACCGGCCTCAGAGGCCAGCTCCAGCACTTCGTCCGTGTTGTCAATTATCTCCATGCCTTTCTGTTTTTGTGGCAAATATAAGGATTCTTTACTAAAAATAGTATCTTTGTAAGAACCTGAACGTCGGCCTCACTTGGAGGATGAATATTTTCGGTAAACGCTAATACTTTATTGACATGGTAAAGAAACTGATGACTTTTCTTTTGCTGACGACAGCATTGACCTTGAATTTGTCTGCGGAGCCTTTTGCGGAAGGACGTTTGACGGATGCGACATTGCGTCTGGATTATATCTTTTCGGGTGCGTATCACGACTGCGACATTGCGGTAGCCGGTATTCACAAACTGGACGGATGGGCCGGCAGACGCTTGAATATGAAGGAGTTGGCGGTTCAGGGAGACGGGCAGTTGACCATGACCGACGCGGCGACCGGGGATACATTGTACCGGATGTCGTTCTGCACGCTGTTCCAGGAATGGCTCGGAACGGAGGAGGCGCACCGCACCAGAAAGTCGTTCGAAAATGTGTTTTTGGTTCCTATGCCTGCGGCTCCGGTCAATGTCAATGTCAGGCTGCTGGACAGCAGTAACAAGGTCAGCGCGGAGTTTGCCCATCCGGTGGATCCTGCTGATATACTGATAGATCCGGTGGATGTGTCGGGGAAGCCTGAATGTCGCTTGCTGCATGGTGACGGAAATTCGCGTGATCGTATAGATGTCGTGATTATGGCTGAAGGCTATGACCGCAATGATACCGGAAAGTTCTACAGCGATGCGGAAACGGCAGTCCGGAATTTGATGTCGCATGAACCTTTCAAGTCGATGCAGGACAGGTTCAACATCATTGCGGCAGCTACCGTTTCGGAGGACAGCGGCGTGAGCGTCCCGCGCGCGGGAATCTGGCGCAATACTGCATTGTCGTCGCACTTCGATACCTTCTATTCCGACCGGTATCTGACGACCGGAAAGCAGTTCCGCATGCACGACCTTTTGGCCGGAATCCCTTATGAATCAATCATTATCCTCGCCAATGCCGATACTTATGGCGGGGGAGGAATCTATAATCTGTATACATTGGCGTCTACCGGACATCCTTCGTTCGGGCCAGTGGTGGTCCATGAATTCGGTCACAGCTTTGCCGGTCTGGCGGATGAATATGCCTACGACGGTACGGCGCCTGCTGACCAGACCACCGATGTGGAGCCATGGCAGCAGAACATTACGACCAAGGTGGATTTCGCGTCCAAATGGCAGGATTTATATGAGCAGGGAACTGCCGGACTTGTGGAAGGTGCTGCCTATCAGCCGAAAGGCTATTGGCGCGCATGCGAGGATTGCAGGATGAGGACCAATGCAGCACCGGAGTTTTGCCCTGTCTGCCGCCGTGCCCTGGAGAATATGATCAGATATTTGACGGAGGCTTTATAAATCCGTCTTTTCTGTCTATCTTTACGGAACAAAACTAAAAATTATGAAAAATTTCACTAAATCTATCCTGCTGGCACTTTGTCTGCCGGCGATGCTCGTTTCGTGCGGAAACGGCGGCAATGCTCCGAAGAATCCGGGAGAAAAGGCTGACACCCTGAGACTTATGACTTACAATGTCGGCGTGTTCGGAAAGTATGTAGAGGACAGCGCACCGATGATCGCGTCAATGATCAAGGAAATGGGTGCCAACACATGCGCGCTCAATGAATTGGACAGCTGCAACACCCGTCATAATGTCTATCAGGCCAAGTACCTGGCAGAATGTCTTGGAGAAGGCTGGGATTATGCATTCGGCAAGGCTATTTCTTACAGAGGCGGAAGCTACGGCGAAGGTCTCGTGACCAGGGACACCGTAATCAACCGCTACAATATCACGCTTCCGCAGGGAGAAGGTGCCGAGCAGCGTGTGTGCGCGGTCATTGAAACACCTAAGTACGTATTCGCATCGGTTCATCTGGACCATGTGTCTTCGGCAGCAGCACTTGAACAGGCCCGCATCGTGACCACCACATTGCAGAAGGCTTATTACAAGAGCCACAAGCACGTGTTCCTTTGCGGAGATATGAACGTGACCCCGGAATCCGAGGTTATGAAATACTATTTCAAACATTGGACAAACCTCTCAGGAACAGGCGTTTCCTTCCCGTCACGCGATTCCAAGATCTGCATTGACTACATCCTTCTCATGAAGAACAAGGCCAAGGTCAATGTCCTTGATGCCAAGGTCTGCCACAAATTCGAGACCGGCGATCCGGAGATGGCATCCGACCATTTGCCAGTCTACGTGGAACTGGAACTGCTGTAATTCCCCCTTGTTAAGTTTTTGACACCCTACTGAAAATCAGCATCTTATAGGGTGCGGTACAATGATACGGCTATTGGTTAGGTTTCCGAAGAGAAAAACGAGCAAAAATTAACGTGATAAGGGGCGAGATAGGTGCCGAAATGGAGGAAATCATAAATCTATTTCAACACATAGCTGCCTTTCAATAGTAACAAAAACTTCCATCAGTTGATGGAACTGATGGAAGGATGGAAGATGGCGAATTACTTTGCGTGGTAGCCGCCGGTCTTCTTGGAATTTTTATGCTCAATGAGATTCTTCTGTGTCAATATCGCCAAGTGGCGGTCAATGGTGGAAGACCCCAGTTTTGTCAGCTCGATAATAACCTTGCGCTGTATTCCGGGATTCTTCTTGATGATGTCGTAAGTCGTCCCGACAGCCGGACGAAGACTCTTTAACGCCTCATTTAATTCACCATTTAATTCACCATTTAACGCCCCATTTGATTCGCCACTCAAGTATGGCCTCAACGGATTCTTGAAGCGGATAGTCAAGCAGACGAAATTTGGGATGCTCTCAAATTCGGGCGTAGGAAGGCCTGCTGCCTTACATTCATTGAAGATGTCCGGTATGCCGCGGCCCCATGCTTCCATAAGTCCGCTCTTGAAGAATACGCTCGATATGACCTCATTGATGGGTTCTGAGTGCGGGCGCTTCCGAAAATCTTCTGCAGTGGTGCCGGGAGGGAAACTGCCGGGATTCATAAATTCGATGCGGTCATCGTATATGGCCACACTGGGAGTCCTGGCTCCAGACCACCAGGTGCGATGGACCAGCAGGTTCAGGGTTGCTTCCCGGAGAGCCTTGATGGGGACGGTCAACATGTCGATGCGCTCGATCTGATCCATATTCCCGGCCAGGAACATATGCTTCTGGCAGAAGGCTATGATGGCGTCGTACTGCTCTAAAAGATTGCCGTAGCAGACCGTCTGGTCGCGGAACTTGTCCATATCGGTGCCTTCAAAGCGGGCAAGACGGACTTTGCACTGGGTAAATTCCCTGTTTGGCGTTTTGCCGCAGAGCACAATAGCTCCGTTGGTCAGCGAGCCGTCTGACGTGCGAAGTCCAAGGTGGTCAAGTTTGGCAAAGCGATTCTTGAGACGGCTGGCTTCACGGGGAATGCGGCCTTTGTTGATGCCGGAAAGGATGATGTCATCTAGGGTCTTTGCGCTGATACTGTTCACGTCAATATCTGGGCAGGGCGTCTTCTCCCAGCTGACCTTCTTGGGATTGCTTAGGCGGATGCGTTCTTCGAACATCTCACGGGGCATTATGGACGTAGTGTTCTCGACTTTGTAGTACGGCCGGTTGTCGTAGGTATAAGGTGCGGCAAATCCAACGGGCGTCGGAAACCAGATGGCGATAACTTTCTGATTCGGGCGGCCGGGGACATCGACATACTGGGCGGCAAGATCAATCGCGGGGGTGAACTTGCGCATTTCCTTGGCGATGTCCTGGCGTGTCTGGTCGGCCACATCCTGTCCGAGAATCTTCAGTGCTGTAGGATGGATGCCGAAGAAGAGCCAGCCGCCCTCCGTGTTGAGGAAGGCGCAGCCGGACTGCATACCGGCAACAATCTCTCCGGTAGTCTTCTTGACCTCCAGGATGCGGCTTTCGTCGCGGTGTATGATAGTTTGTATGTCGTTTATCGTCAATTCTTTCATGGCATAGAACTCATAGTATGGCAAATTTACTGATTTTTATGGAGAATCGTGAATGAGGCCCAGGAAAAACTTCCTTCAGTTGATGGAAAGTTTTGCTGCGTTTTCCCTGTTACTGCTTGTCGGCCACCTGCTGATTGTACTGCGGATAGAAGCGGCTGACGCTGGGGGCGCTCCGGAGGGATATCTTGCCAGTCTACGTGGAACTGGAACTGCTGTAATCCCGCCTTGTAAAACATCTTTACAGGATTGTAAAGTTTTTTTACATTGACGAAATAGAATTCATTGTCGCAATCATTGATTCACAGGCGTTTACGCTGATTGGCACATGTCGTGCATCACTTCGGCATAAACGAGGAATTATGAAATCAATGATTGCGATAATATTTTTGTCGGCTGTACAGCTGAATGCCGGAGCGCAGGTGATGACATTGCGCGACTGCATGGAGTACGCTGTGTCGAATTCCACGCAGGTGAGGATCCAGCAGTCGAAAAACGATGATGCGCGGCTGGACAGGCGCGATGCCATATTGGCTGCGTTCACGCCTTCCGCCGACGGCAATTCCTACGGCTACTACAGGTGGGGACGTTCCATTGACCCGGAGACCAATACCTATGTCACGACCACGTCGCTGAACCAAGGCTTCTCAGTCTCCGCCGGCATTACACTGTTCAACGGCTTCTCGGCCATCAACAACCTGAAAATCGCGCGCACATCCATGTCAATGGGCCTTTCCCAGGAGCGGCAGGAGCGCGACAAAGTCTGCCTCGCCACGATGGAGGCTTATTTCAATGTCATTTATTATACGAAGCTGACAGAGATTCTGGAGGACAAGGTGAACAATGCCAAATCGGCGGTGCAGTTAGCAGAACGTCAGGAACAACTCGGTTCCAAAGGCTATGCGGACGTGGTCCAGATGAAGGCTGACCTTGCCGACCGCGAATATGAACTGATGACTGCGAAAAACAGCAGGGACAATGCTCGGATAACCCTCGAAGATGTCATGTATTGGCCTGTGGATGAGGAACTTGTAATAGATACGGATCTGACGGCGTTACAGCCTGCAAGCAAGCAGGACATTGCTGCGGATGACATCGTCAACACAGCCGCGAAGTCAATGCCGTCCGTCCTTATTGCCCGCAACCAGCGAGACAATGCCTTTTACAGTTTGAGAACAGCCAAGTGGCAATTCCTGCCTTCGCTCGGACTCTATGGCGGCTGGTCCACAAGCTATTACACATATCCGGGTCAATCCGGCTATACTCCGGTACCTTATGGCCGGCAGTTCAGGAACAACGGTGGAGAATATCTGCAGTTGTCATTGACCATTCCTATATATGACCGCCTTTCCAAGCATACCGCATTGGCGAAAAAGCGCAATGCCTATCAGCGGGCGAGTCTCGAATATGACAAATCATTGCGCGACGTGGAATCTGAAGTCCGCCGTGCGGTGCAGGACAGGGATGGAGCAGAAGCGGCATTGCTGCAGGCGGAAAGGCGCGCGGAAGTGTATGACGAGGCGTTCAGGCTGAATGCGCGCAAGTTTGAACAAGGATTGATTTCTTCGATTGAATACAATACGGCTTCGTCCAACTATCTGAAAGCACAGGCTGAAAAGCTCAATGCGGAGCTTCAATACCAGCTGAAAAGACGTGTAGTCGATTATTATAATGGTGTACCATATCTGGAGCAGTAAAAAATTAGCATTATGGATAAGATCATTGAAAAGAAAAAGGGAATTGCGGCAGCGTTCACTAAAAAAGCATTGAAATATTGGGCTGCGGCAGCATTGGCAATATTGCTTGTCGTCCTGATTTTCACGGGGAAGGGTTCGGCATTGAGAGTCGACGGCAGCGCGCTCATCACGGGCGAGGCGCGTCGGGGCGAGTTCAATGACTATATTCGCGTGAGCGGTCAGGTGCAGCCGATGACGACCGTGCAGATAAGCCCGACCGAAGGCGGCAATGTCCAGCGTATCGTCGCCGAGGAGGGGAGTAAGGTCAATGCCGGTGACGTCATTGTCGAACTTTCGAATGAAAACCTTGACATGCAGATACTTAACTCTGAGGCTGAACTCGCCGAGAAAGAAAATATCCTGCGCAATACATTGATTTCCATGGAGCAGCAGAAACTTTCCGTAAGGCAGGACAAACTCACGCTCCAGATAGAAGTGCGCAGGGCCAAGAGAGCGTATGAGCAGAACAAGGCGCTGTACGAGGAAAAGCTCATTGCCAAGGAAGAATATCTGAAAGCGGCTGAGGATTACGAACTTGCGAAGGACAAGCTGGACCTGGTCATCAATAGGGAACGTCAGGACAGCCTTTACAGAAGCACGCAGATTTCGCAGATGCACGAGAGCCTGGAGAACATGCGTGTGAACATGTCCATGATACGCCGCCGTAAGGAGAATCTTTCCGTGAAGGCGCCGATCAGCGGTGAACTCGGTCTGCTGGATGTAGAACTCGGTCAGTCAGTAGCGGCAGGATCGAAAATCGGCCAGATTAATAATCTGGATTCGTATAAAATTGAAGCTCAGATAGATGAGCATTACATTGATAGAATTGTGCCTGGTCTTGAGGCGACTTTCGAGCGTCAGAATGAGAAATATTCGGCGTCCATCCGCAAGGTTTATCCGGAGGTTCGTGACGGCAAGTTCAAGGCGGATTTCCGCTTCGAAGGTCAGCAGCCGGAGAATATCCGTGCGGGACAGACATATTATATGAATGTACAGCTCGGCCAGCCTGCCGAAGCGATCATAATACCACGCGGCTCATTCTATCAGGCAACCGGCGGCAAGTGGGTGTATGTGGTCAATGCAGAGGGGACGAAAGCGACGAAACGCAGTGTCCGCATAGGCCGCCAGAACCCTCAGTATTACGAAGTTATAGAAGGTCTGGAGCCTGGCGAGAGGATTATCATATCCTCTTACGACAGCTTCGGCGACAAAGATGAACTGATTATCAAATAGCCATGAGCACATATCTGAAATTTCTCTCGAAAAATAAACTCTATGCCGTAATCGAGGCATTGGGACTGTCGGTGGCACTGGGATTCGTCATATTGCTGGCTTCATATGCCAGGACGGAGTTCAGTGTAGGCGCAAGGCAGCCGCTTTCCAAGCAGCTGTATGCTATCGGCACGGGAGCGTGCATCGGAATGACGTACGGGACTGCTGAGGAGTTCTTCCCGTCAGTGCCCGAGATAACATCCTGGACCAGAGTCGGGGCGTATGGCGATGCCGATGTCATTGTCAATGACGACTATTATGCCGCCGAGGCGGTCTGTGTGGACACGAATTTCCTGCAGCTGTTTGACTACACGCTCTCAGGCTGTGACAAGAACTGCATACTTGCGGGACTGAATGATGTAATCCTTTCCGAAAAGTTCGCGCATAAGGCATTCGGCAGCTCTGATCCTGTGGGACGCACCATTAAAATAGGAAACAACAGGTTCACGGTAACCGGCGTGATTCAGGATTTCGGGCCTTATGATGAACTGCAGTATTATGACATCTTCCTGAGCATCAGGCAGCTGGATGGCATGGTCCAGAGAATGGACAATTTCGGTATGGTCAATACTTTCGTGACGCTGCAGGATGGTGCTTCGCCTGACGCTGTGGCTGAAAAGCTGCTGGACAAGTATGTGGATTATTGGAAGGATTTCTACACACGCGACGGCTCTGGCGGACATTTCATATGGGGCTCCACGTTGACAAGGCTTGACCGGCTCTATTTCAGCAAGATAGACGTGTACAGCCCGTTGCGTCATGGTGACAGGAAGATCGTTGAGGTACTTCTGGCGGTAGCATTGATACTGCTGATATCAGCCATTTTCAACTACATAAACCTTACTGTGGCTCAGACGGGAAAACGGGCAAAGGAGATGGCGACGAGACGTCTTCTCGGCGAGTCTTCAGGCAGCATTGTCCGCAGATACCTTATGGAATCGTTCTTGTTCACATTTGTTTGCATGCTGTTCGGCGTGCTGGTCGCCCTGCTGTTCAAGGGCTGGATAGAGAATCTTCTCAATGCCGCTATAGTTCTTGTCCCGGATGCGGCTACCATTGCGGCCGGCGTCATTGTGCTCGTGCTGGTTTCGGTTCTCTCCGGGCTTCTTCCTGCATTTATGGTGTCGAGATTCAAGCCTATAGCTGTCGTGAAGGGCGATTTCAGGTTCCGCAGCAAGATGGTGTTCAGCAAGGTCTTTATCGTCTGCCAGAACATCATAAGCATGGTTCTTGTCGCGGTTGCATTGACAATGACTCTCCAGATGCGCCATCTGGTATCTTTGCCGGTAGGGTACAATACAGATTTGCTGTCGGTTTCCTCATGGGCGCTCGGCTATAACAATATGGCTGCCCAGGAGGCTCTGCATCAGAGACTTCAGGCTCTTCCGCAGGTGGAGACGGCGGTTATGGCGGTGCAGCTTCCGTTATCATGTGGAAGCAATGGCGTACATATCGAGGGTGAGGAAATGTCGTGGCTTCAGCTGCCTGCTTTTGACAGTACGGCATTCAGGCTGCTTGGGTTTAATGTGATAGAACAGTATTCCGATCCTATTGAAGGGACATGCTGGTTTACGGAGGAGGCGCAGCGGCGTTATGGGATTACTGCCGGGAACAGGACTGTCGGGACCAATAAAGACGGCGAGCCGCAGTTTGAGTGCTGCGGTATAATAGCGGATTTCCGTGCGCGTGATCCTCTTTATAAACCAATGCCTGACAGTCATCGGGCTGTGCAGAACCGTTCCGATGTGTGCATGAATCATCTGCTGAAGGTGCGTGGCGACAGGGCCGAGGCGTTGAAAGCTGTCCGCGAGGCATGGCGTGATGTGGCGAAGGAGTATATCGGTGTGCCGCGAGAAACGGACATATATTATATAGATGACTTCCTGGCGGATTCATTGACAGGGACGCGGAACACTATGAAGCTGGTGATGACATTCATGGTGCTTGCCATATTGATTTCTGCGCTCGGCCTGTTCGCGATGTCCGTCTATTATACAGAACAGCAGGCGCGTCAGATCGCCCTCCGGAAGATTTTCGGCTCCGGTGTCAAGTCTGCGGCCTGGAAGCTCTCGAAGTCGTTCATGCTGATGACAGCAGTCGCCGTCGTGATCGCGGTTCCGGTATGTATCTGGTCAATGCGTTACTACCTGGCAGATTTTTACAATGCCATAGCCTTCCCGTGGTGGATAATCCTCGTCGCGGTAGCATTGACCTTCCTCATCTCCTTCGTTTCGATAATTTCGCGGACCTGGAGTTCCGCCGCCGAAAACCCGGTCGAGGTTCTGAAACAGGATAATTGATTTGCCGTCAATACGCGGAAAATAGGTAAAATTACGTATATGTTTTGCTGTGTTTTTTGACTATATTTGCAGCGATGTCATTGTACAACAACACTATATTCCACTTAAAGTAGAACTCTAATACGTAATATGCCATGAATTTCCACAGAATCAGCAGAACAATCATACGCTTGGGAGCAGCAGTTACAGCTGCGGCATTACTGATGTCCGGATGCGGCAAAAGCGAAAATAAAGGTCTTGAGGTAACCGAGATTTCCATCATTGATCCGGCCAGTGGACATCTGGAACTGCAGCAGGGCGACGGTGCTACGATTATGTATGACGTAGTACCTTCAGAAGCAATCTATTCGGCTGTAGTCGAATGGAGCAGTGACAATGAAGACGTGGCCACTGTGACGAACGGAAGTGTAGTAGCCTATGCGCCGGGCGATGCCATCATCACGGTCAAATGCGGAAATGTCCAAGCGACTGTCTCTGTCACAGTGAAGCCTGTTCCGGTAACATCCTTTACCGTGCCGGAAACATTGTTCCTGTACACAGGATATGAAACCGTATTGGAAATGACCATTGAGCCGGAAAAGGCCAATGCATCATCTCTTGACTGGGAATACGATTCGGAATATTTGTCGATGTCTTTCAATGAAGGGAAGGCGGTCTTTACCGGTCTGAAAAAAGGGAATACGACTATAACCGTCAAATCTGAGAAAGCCGGCACCAAAACTGTCCAGGTCGCCATCAGAGATATTGAGTCCCGCCTGGTTGTCGGTTATAATAAGCGCATCGGAAGCACCGGAAATTATAAGACCATCATGCTGAAGGATGGAGATGAAGTCATCTGGGACCAAATCTACCCTTCCTCAGATTCGTACGATCCTACTTACTATCCGGATATTACTGTCGTCGTAGGACCGGACATCAGCATATCCAAAGATGTTAAAATTTCCTGCTCAAATGAGTCCATCTGTAAGGAGTTCCGGCCTCTGGCTATAGGGACCGCTGACAAGCGTGCGGCTTATACATTGTACAACGGCGACGGCTTCGGCACTGCGGACGTAACTGTCACTGCATACGACAAAAAGTTTGAGACGGAGCGGAAATTACAGTTCAAATTGACAAGAGAGGCCAAAGGCTTCCCTGGCGAACTGATTGTGCGCGGACCGAAATCTACTACTATAAGAAACGGCGACACCTACAGAATGGACAAGAACACCAGCGTGTATTTCTACGTGGATGACGGATATCAGGTCAAGTGGACTGTCGAGAGCGGAAATGCCCTCACGTTGAAGCATTCTGGAGATGTGTATTGGTCTCAATATGCAAAAGCGACGACCACGGACAAGACCGGCCCTGTTACCATAAAAGTGACGGACCAGACAGGCAAATCAATGTCATTTACGGTCAATGTGACGGAGCAGGTTTTCCCTGACGACATCTATGTGATGTATGAAGACGGCACGCGGCTCAAAGATGGTGATGAACTTCTTATCGGCCACGACTATAAGTTAAAGCTCTCGAATTCCGATTATAGAGGCAAATGGACAGTTGAAGATGCAAAGTCCTCTGGTGTATGGGATCAGGACAACCCAGGGTACTATAGTTCTATATCTTATCGCCCTACAGCGTACAGCTATTCGGGGTCTTCCAAACTTACAGTTACAGACAAATCCGGCTTGAAGAAATTAGAATATAACTTGAAGCACAAGTATTCTTTGGAAGACTGTGGGTTCTCAATATCTGATAAGGGGCCTAATAGTATGACGGATGGCGTATCTGCGACAAATTATATTCCGTGGACAGGAACATCCACCAATAATGAGATAACCCTCTATCTGTATTATGGTAATAAAAAGGTTAATCCTTGGCAGCTTTCCGGTGCGGACCAGAACATGAATTCCGGTCGGCTGAAAATAGATATTGAGTATCTGAGCAATGGTTCAGCCCTAAGACAGAATAATAGGGTGGTGTTCCAGCAGTATTATTATTACTACAAATTGACTTGGAAAACAGCTGCCGGGGCATTCAATATCAGATTCACTGATGGCAATATCGTCAGAAAAGTTCCGTTCTACAGTACGATTGATGTGAAAAATCTAAAGGATTATGCCTTTTTCGAATACTTCAGCGGCAGTAGTGCCGGCAGTCTTATGAAAAATGGAGAGCCGTCGATTCTTTGTGCGTACACAAATAAAGCTAACTACAATATCATGTTCGCTCACACCTCTAATCTGACGAAGGATGCCGACGGAGATTGGGTTTTCAATGCTGGTCTGCGTGACTTGGCTTACTCGACAGAGACAATGGGCGATGTTGTGGCTATCGAATCCATATGTTACCCGCCATGGTCGTCAATATATAATTATTTGATTTTTCATGGAATAACTGGTAAAGAGGTCGCGAATAGCATTGCGTATAAATGTTTCAATGTTAAAAGCACCGAAAAGCCTTTCTATCTTTATTTCAAATTTAAAGGAGCTACTGATTCTTATGGCAACACGTGGCCGCACGATAAATATAATTCACAACGTCGTAGCCTCTGGTACCTTTAGGTTGAGGTTTCCCGCCCACGTCGGCGAATAACTCTCCGAAAATCCATCAGGATGTGGACAAGTTTCCCTATATTTGCATTCACGAAAACAATATTGATTTTATGAAACAGATATCTACATCCAATGCGCCGGCGGCTATCGGGCCATACAGCCAGGCGATCGAAGTCAACGGATTCGTTTACACGTCGGGACAGCTTCCGATTGATCCTGCAACCGGAGCATTTCCGGAGGGGGGAGTGCAGGAGCAGACCAGACAGTCGCTTCTCAATGTGCAGGCGATTCTCGCTGAGGCTGGACTGACTCTTGCCAATGTCGTGAAAACCACAGTGTTCCTCGCGGTTATGGGAGATTTCGCTGCAATGAACGAGATTTATTCTCAATTCTTCACCGAGCCGTTCCCTGCCAGATCGGCAATCGCTGTAAAAGCTCTGCCTAAGGGCGCCCTCGTGGAAATCGAGGTGGTCGCCGGCCGATAATCAGGTAACAAATAAAAAACGAGACGCATGCTTGAATTCGGCATGCGTCTCGTTTGTATTTGTCGGTACACCCGCGCGGGATTACACGTTAGTCGTGAAGGCCCTTTTTGCGCAGATAGTTAAGCAGCTGCTCAGGACGGTCGGTCTGGATCATTGAAGCGCCTAAAGCGATGACCTGGTCGTAGACCTCGGCAGGATCTCCGCAATCAAGAGCCTTGTCATCATCGAGATAGCCGCAGAGGCTGCCCCAGATAGTATTGACCCAGAGCTTGGAACCGCTCTCGACGACTTTCTTGAAGCAGTCGGAAACCTCAGGAGTGAGTTTCTTCCAGCAAACCTCGTATGCCAGAGGAACGGTCTTGGTGTCCATGTATTCCTGGAAAAGCTTCTGGCCCTGCTCTTTCTGGATGTCAATGATAGGCATGTACATCATGTTGTGCTCGTGAGCTGCCATCTTCTCGGCAACAGACGCTACGGAATGTTTGCCTTTGATGAGAATCTGGTCGGTAACGCCAAGCTCCTCGGTGATGGCGAGAACCATATCATAATACTCATATCCCTGGTCCACGTTTACGCAGATGCGGTCCTTGCAGCATTCGAGAGCTTCACGAAGAGTGCAGATGTGGAGAGAATCCGTCGCTACGCCGTGTGCGCGTCTGAGTCTGAACTGCTTGAGCTCATCGAGAGTATAGTCGCTTACGCGGCCTTTGCCAGTGGTGCAACGGTCGATGGTCCAGTCGTGTGAAAGTACGAGAACGCTGTCCTTGGTAAGCTTGAGGTCGAGTTCCATGATGTCGGCGCCCATTCTGATAATGGATTCGATGGCAGGGATGGAGTTTTCCGGATAGTTTCTCCAGTCACCTCTGTGGCATGCTACGACTACATACTTGGAATTCGGGTTGTGGATTTGTGCCGCGATCATTTCAGCGCGATTCGCATACTGTGGAGCGGCTTCCTTGCAAGATGCCATGCAGCAGATTGCTGCAATGAAAATCATCAGTCTTGTTTTCATATAAATTTAGTGTTAAAGTTTTCATGTCCGTGAACAAGAGCGGTTTTCGCGCGTCGGTCACATCAGACAAAGTTACGAAAATATTACAAAAAACAACGGAATCTCCCGGCTTTCTTTGCCCGTGTGGATTATTTTTGATAACTTGCGGCGCTTTTTTAGGCAGTCACTTGCCGAGAAAAACTAAACATAAACAGAAAAACTAAATTGCTAAAACATTAACATGGGTATTATCGATTACTTCAAGATTAGCGGGCCGTCAGAGAAAAAGGTGCCTGCTGCCGCTGTCCAGAAAACTTACAAGAAATTCGCTATGCAGTCGTTCCTTGCCGGAACACTCGGCTATAGCTTGTATTATGTCTGCAGAACGACTCTCAATGTGGTAAAACAGCCTATCATGGATAGCGGACTCATGGATGCGACACAGATCGGTGTCGTAAGTTCATGTCTTCTGTTCGCTTACGCGGCAGGCAAGTTCGTAAACGGATTCCTTACAGACTACAGCAACATCAAGCGTTTCATGGCTGTCGGCCTTTTCTCATCTGCCCTGATGAACCTTATCATGGGTTTCCTCGGAGCATCCGAAGCCATCGGCGCTACATCCAATATCCTGTTTTTCATCTGCTTCTGCATAATGTGGGCAGTAAGCGGCTGGTCACAGTCCATCGGTTCGCCTTGTGCGGTCGTGGCGCTGTCGCGGTGGTTCCCGCTGAAGACCAGAGGTACATTCTACGGATTCTTCAGCGCAAGCCATAACCTTGGCGAGTGGTTCTCATTCCTTTTCGTCGGTATCATCGTAAGGTCTTTCAGCTGGCAGTGGGGTTTCATCGGAGCAGCCATCGCCGGTTTCATCGGTGTGGCATTGATCATTTTCTGGATGCATGACACGCCTGAGGGATGCGGACTTCCTCCGATCGAGGAACTCACAGGTGAGAAGAAAGAAGAAAAGAAAGAAGAAACCAAGGATGTCAAGGCTATCCAGAAGCAGGTACTCAGAAATCCTGGCGTATGGATTCTCGCGCTTTCCAGCGCATTCATGTATATGAGCCGCTACGCCATCAACGGCTGGGGCGTGGTCTTCCTCCAGAAAGTCAAGGGCTTCGACCTCGGAGACGCGACCTTCATCATTTCCATCAATGCCATTCTCGGCGTCATCGGAACAATCTTCTCCGGATGGATTTCTGACGTGGCTTTCCGTGGTGACAGAAAATACCCTGCATTCGTGGCGGGAGTCCTGGAAACCATCGCATTGGCCCTGTTCCTCTTCGGCGGAAACAGCTGGACGCTCAATATCATTGCAATGATCCTGTTCGGTATCGCGATCGGCGTGCTGATTTGCTTCGTCGGCGGCCTGATGGCAGTGGACATCGTTCCTAGAGAGGCGACCGGTGCAGCGCTCGGCGTGGTCGGCATGGCAAGTTACCTGGCTGCAGGTGTCCAGGACATCATCAGCGGTGTTCTCATTGACGGCAATGCAGTCGAGACCGTAGTGGACGGTGCCAAGGTCATGAGCTACGATTTCGGTCCTGTTTCATGGTTCTGGATTGCAGCAGCAGCGATTTCTTTCATTCTTCCTGTCTTCAACTGGAAGCGCAAAGTAAAAGAATAATCACTGTATGACATATTGATTTTCAAGCGCAGGCCCGTCAGTCTGCGCTTTTTCGTATCCCCACCCCGAGGAAAACTAATTTTTATTTCATAAATTTGAAGGAAACAGTTTTTGACTCGTATTTCTCAATCAGGGGATACTTGGTTTTGGATTTAAGGTGAGGGTAACGTGATTGAATAATTTAGGAACTGGAACTGAATCTGATTCGGGAGAATAGGGTCGAAAGCGAAATACGCTTAATTCAATGAACACACACGTAGTCATAATGGCCGGAGGCATCGGCAGCCGACTCTGGCCCGTAAGTACCCCTTCCAAGCCGAAGCAATTCATAGATATGCTCGGGCTCGGAAAGACACTCATACAGCTCACGGCAGAGCGTTTCATGCCACTTTGCGGACCTTCCGGAATCTGGGTCGTTACCTCGGCCGGATATGTCTCCGATGTCCGCGCGCAGCTGCCATTTGTCCCTGAAGACCAGATACTTGCGGAACCGGTAGCGCGCAGCACAGCCCCGTGCATCGCCTACGCCTGCTGGAAGATCATGATGAAAGATCCCCAGGCCAATGTCGTAGTGACACCGTCTGATGCCATTGTCCTGAAAACGGAAAAATTCAGGGACTGCATTCGTAAGGCATTGGAATTCACTGAGAAATCGGGCAGCATTGTCACTATCGGCATT
>ULSH01016216.1_pt1 | contig 34186 bp, 31 predicted proteins | sample 1956151 | NCBI WGS metagenome assembly ULSH01 (sample SAMEA4835702, study PRJEB28245) | human gut metagenome | biome: gut microbiome; material: fecal sample | place: Denmark | collected 2008 | reverse complement strand
ATTTTAAATTTATTTCTAACAATATGTGTTGCGGAATTAAGGTGCACTACAAAGTTACCTGTTTTTATTGTATTCGGGCATCTTTCTTCTGTTAAATTATTACAATTCGCGGTTTTTCTTTGGCGGTTTTTCTTTTATCTGACGCAAATATGATATCACTCACTCTACCATCATCAGTCGACTGTCTATTACATCTGTCTGCGAAGAGTCCCTTTTCATGGGTGTTTGAAGATCTGCAGCCCGCATATCCGACCTATCGGCTTACTGGACGACCGTCGGATTGACCATGCTGGGAAGGGATAGCCTTGTCCGTTTTTTCTCAAGCCGTCGCGTTTGCCGCAAAAGCGGTACAATGGGTTCGGCCTATCGGGCAGATTACTGAATGAGGAGAAAAATTTTAAGGTCTCTAAATCATAAGAATCTGCAAATCACTTGTCATAAAGATAAGAGAACTTGCAGATTCACCAAAGAATTTATAAGACAAATATATTGAATATCAGTAAATACTAGCCAAGCATGAAAAGTATAACCGATCCCTGTTATATTATATCTATATCTTGATAAGCTAGATCATCGTTACCGAGATCATCATTTCCTTCATGATCCAGAAAGTCATCATTGTCAGATATGTAATTACCATCTTCTGTCTCCTTACTAACATTCATCATATAGTGATCTTCATCGTTTTCCTTGTCATACAATTCAACCTGATCATCGTATTGATAAACATTGTCATCATCAAAAGATACTATGTTAGGCAATTCAAAATCACCGGAAAATTCTTCTGGCAATTCGTATCCTTCATCCACAAGATTCTCATAATAATCATCGACCTGATCATTGGCTTCAAGTATTTCGCTCATCTCTGGATCACCGGCACATATATTCATAAATGCCTCATCCTCTTCTGGCGATAACGTACCGTCCAGCCATGCTGCAAGCACATTCTCATCTATGATGATATTATCGTAATCAGCCATGTCGCATATCCTCCATTCTCAAAGTCTTTAAAAACTGTTCTTTAGCCATTTTATGCTTATTATAGAACGTATTCATATTCATCCCCATCATCTGCGCCGTCTCCTCATTGGTATGCCCACACAAATATCTCAAGCGTATAAGCCTGCTGTATCTTCTATTGGGCATCAGACACAGAATGGTTTCCACATCAATGGCCTGTAAAGAAGAGACGTCTAATTCTATAGATTCCGGAAGCGTGTCTATTCTTACACCTCCTTCATCATATTTTTCCACAATTTGTTCTATCGTCATCTTCTTTTTACGTTCATACTTCTTATAGCAATAGAACAGGCATACAGCCTTGATCCAAGTGAACAGCGTACTATGAAAGCGGAAGTTTTCCAACCGACATGCTCCACGATCATTGTCAGGCGTCATGATATGGATATAAATCTCATTGATAAACTCCATACATGATGAGCAGTCTGTGTGATAATTATCATATACAGACTTAAACAAAGGATAACATTTACAATAAAAGAAATCCCTTGTCACCTGCTCGTCATGTTGGAGCAAAGCCTGAACTATCTCATGGTCGGTGACCTTCATGTCAAATGGATTTTATTTCTTACCGCCAATCAAAGATTTTAATTTGAACGGCTTTTTCTGATAGATCATCAGTTCTGCTTTCTCATCATAGCATCTTACGGTCAGCACGCCCGAACGCTCCTCTTCGGTCTTATTGGGATCTGCCGTTACCGTCAGTTTATTACCATTTTTGGTTACGTCAACCCATGTCGGATAAGTATAGGTCCAATCATCATAGTTACAATTGACCACCACCTCATGATTATTGCTCTTCTTGCCTGACGATTTAAATTCCATAGACGACACCGACAGACTGAGCTTTACAGGGTCTTTCACCACCTCAGGTGGAACAGATGTACCGGCCTTTTCTATAACTACAGTTTCCTTAGTCGTCACTGTTCTTTTCTTCTTCTGCGATATAAGTTTTATATTGCTTCTGCAAATCGCTATTTGATTATCGCACATAGCTTTCTTCGTAGCCGAATCGTAGGCTTTCTTCGCTGCTGAGAATTTAGCAATAGCTTGTTTCTGTGAGCTTACAGTCTGTTTCAGTTGTAATTTTTGCCCCTGTGCGAAGAGACGGTCTCCCGCTGTCTGGGCGTTAACCTGAAGTGACAAGACCGATATTAAAACGGTCAAAAGAAGTCTGATAATAACTTTCATAGTTCAAAAAAATTAAGGATTATATTTTAAAGCTTCTGTTATATTCTTCACCCTATTATAAAATTCCTTAGCGATATCGGGCATATCACTGGCTTCAAAGTCTTTTGCCTTGGCTGTAAGCTCGTCCTTTGCCTTGAGTAAAGCTTCCTTTGCCTTGTCTCGGTTGAGACTCACGGTCTTTATGTCCGGCCTGTCCTCGGTAATTTGCTCTGACATGGCTAAAGCCTCGGTATAGCTCTTGAAAGCCTCGATATAATGCCTTTCATAACCCTCGTCATGCTTATCTCCAATTGAAAGGCTCTTGTCTGCAGCTGTAATTAGTTCCTTTGTAGCTGTCCGCAACGAATCGTTGGTAGCCTTTATCTCAAGGGCTATTCGTTCCTGTTCCACCTTTTTACTGTGATAGGAATACACTCCCAAGACTATCACAATAAGGGCTATGACTGCACAAGCTGCCGTAATGGCTATTTTTGTCGACTTCTTCAGCTGTCGTTTTTTGCCGTCAAGATTCTCGATAGCCACACGCATCTGGGCTGCTGTCTGGTAGCGCACATTCTGATCTTTATCGGTAGCACACTCTATGATTTTTCGCATGCCTTTATCTTTGATCAGTCCGAGAGGGATCTTCTTGTGCAATTGCTTATCCAAGACCGTATGCGACGGGCCTTCAAATGGTACATGACCGACAATACACTGATAAAGCAGTATTCCCATGGCATAGATATCGGTAGTCTGATTCTGGTGCTTCAAATCACCTATAGCCAACTCGGGAGCAGCATATTCAGCCTTACCCATAAAGGTCCCCGCTGTCGTTAATCCACGGTCGTTTGTCGTCAGCTTGTTCACCTGTTTGGCAATACCGAAGTCGATCAGTTTGATGTGGCCATCCTCTGTAAGCATGATATTTGATGGATCAATATCACGGTGCACATATCCGGCATCATGAAGTGCAATTAGACCAGAAAGGACATTCAACATGATCGTCTTGGCAAAATGCACTGGATCGGTCTGAAACTCCTTCAGTAGCTTTCTGGCAAACGGATTTTCTTTGCCGTCACTGTCCGTGCATTTCCCTTCAAAAATATTCGATAGAGAGATTCCATGTAGCAGTTCACTCACAACATGATAATGTTTCCGAACAGCCGCACCTTGTTTTGTTTCTGTTTCTATAAATCCTAACATCTCTATGAGATTGTCATTACGGAGACGTATCGAAGCTTCACGTCTGGCTCTCTCTATGGCATGGGCGGGTAAATCTTCATAAAGAAACTTGATTGCAACGGGACGTGATATATTTGTAGCGATATCCACGCACACTCCTTTCATCACTTTTCCCATACCGCCTTCACCAATCGGAGGGGTAGCAGTATCCACCTCAAAATAGATGTTATTCTTTTTTTCTTCCTCGCCTTGTAATCTTATCTTTACCATATATATGTCTGTTTTGTTTTTGCTTATTTAGTAAATGGGCAAGCCATACTTATTTTCTTCATCACTGTCTGTGATGAGCAGGATTAGCAACCATATCGAACCGATCAACGGAATGAAAGATATAAAAAACCACCATCCGCTACGACCGGTGTCATGAAGACGTCGTACAAGGACTGATAAATAAGGCACGATGAGCAATGCTACACACAATAGTGAACAAATAGACAACGATATCATACATCCATCCTGACCACCAAACGAATAGCCGATAATCCCAAAGACCATACCCGACATAATCTGCACAAAAATATAAAAAAGCCAGAACCACCAAAATTCTGATCTTGGTGCCCGGCCTTTAAATGTAGCATACTTATTCAAACATATTCTTATTGAATCTGTTAATGTCATCTGTATGTATATTATTATTGATTCTTATATTTCGTAAGTTCAGAAGGGGTAAAGACTATTGTCATTTCATTGCCGTCAGTCTCGAAAATATATTGAATTCCGACAGAATTGCGCAACAAAATCTTCACCAGTTTCTGCATACTAGGCGATACGAGCTGTTTAGCCATGGCATTCTTAAGCGTGTCGATAGGCACCTTGACGAAACGCTCATCGTCTACCTTTATCCGGTATGTCAACAAGCTGTCACCTTCCTTATATTCACATCGTTGTAATAAGGTACCATTCCCAAGGGTTCGGGCCGGTTGCTCATTCAACTTCTCAACAAAAGTCTGTAACTGTTCCAGATCTCTGTTCTTCTGTTTGCAACCGGATAACAGCGATACTGACAGCAAAGGAACGATTGCTAACAAAAATATTTTTTTCATTTTCATATCTTTTTATATTTTACGATGATTGATTACAATATATTAAAAGTAGTAGTATAGATCACATCACCCGACTCAATAAGCTCCACCTTGTATTCGCCGGCCTTCCAAAAGCCCTCTTTTGCCGATCCAAATTGCGAGAATTCAACCATCTGATTCTTCTTCGATTTCTCAAGCGTGACTGTCATCTCCGCTGTCACCTTCTTTCCCGGAGAATAAATTACCTTTCCGTTCGGTCGGGTGACTTTCATCTGCAGCTCAAAATCGGCATCCTTCTCTCTCCAAGGGGCAAATTCGATACGTGCCTGTATGAACCGGGCATTAAAACTGCGCAAAGGCTGGTCGTATGCACTTTTCTCCGCACCAGAAGCATCAAGCAGGCGAAACGACATATTGACGACCTTGTCTGCAAGAACACTTGGAGGAAGATTCTTTAGTGCCTCCTCCTCGATTCTGTCCATCGACTCACGTTCGGCTCTCAAAGCCATTTCATATTCATACTTAAAATCGGTATCGACATTTTCAAATTTCGACAGATAATTAGAAAAGACTGTCGTGAAGTCTTCCGTCTTGGCAGCATACACCTGTATGGCAATCTCCACTTTCTTGTCCTCCACGCTTATCTTCACGGTCTTGTGACGACGGTTTACCTCATTGGCAGCCAGGATAGAGGGACGGCGCTTATACGAGGTAGGATCTGTTCCCACCTTAAATGCTTTCCTGTGGAAAGTGTACAATATAGGCGAGTTTTCCTCAAAAGTGATCCAATAAAGTACTCCGCCACGACGGAAACATACGCTATTGTCTGATGTGTCGACCGATGGCTCATACTTTTTCTTCTGCAAATAATTGTAAAGCTTAAGTTGAGCTTCTTTTTGAGCCGGAGTGAGATCACCGGCGAATGCTGATGCCGAAAAGGCGATAAGCAGACTGATAATAATCTTTAAGGTTTTCATATTGTTATAGAGTTTTGTTTATATCGAGACAATTTTCTCATGATTCTGGTCATAGACCACCAGCAGGATGTTAATATACGATGGGGTATGGGTCGACTTCCTCAGTTCTGAAGCATATTCATGCAGAGCGTTAAGCATATCGCTTGTCACCTGGTCTATGGTTATTGTCTTACAGACTATCGATAGGATCACATAGCTGTTACCTACAGCGATGCTCTCAAAGATAATCCCATTGTCATTATCTACCGGACACATCTTGGCCCTCTCTGTCCATATCATCTTCCAGTTATAGTCACTACTCGCATTCTGACGTCCCACACCTTGCATATTCCACTGTCCGTTAACATTGATCGCTGATGCAAGTTTACGGTTGTTCTTGTCATAGAGCACACATCGGTATTCTTTTCCCGCTTTAAACGTATAGACTTCACGATGCCATCCGTTGCTATTATCTACAGGACCGCCGCCGGTACCAAAATAGGCTGTCTCCGTACGTTGATTCTGCTGATTATACTTATATTTTACACTACTGTATCCGCCGACGATTTCCGTTGGTTTTCCATTAGATCCATAGTAGGACACACTGCTTACCATTCGCATATTATTATAGGTATATACAGCCTTATGGTACTTATTGTAAGTATTCGTAACAGCCTTACCGTTGATGTCAAAGAAGGCTTCAGATGTCTCATCGCCAGCCTCATTATAAGTGAAACGTTCCTCACACCATCCACGCAGACCGTTCACCTTCCTGCCATATCCGTCATAGCATACGAGCTTCGTCATATTGCCGCGCTTATCATAGGTTATCCGTCCCTCTGCGGCAACATTATCAGCTGCGACAGGCTTTCCGTCAACACCAAAAGAAATCTGATGGCACATCTTATTCACCACCTTGTCATACTGGTTATAGTATTTATGCACCTTGAAATTATCAGTGCCTCGTGAGCCTGACTGCGTAAAATACACCTCCGATATTTTATTACCCCGCTCGTCAAATTCACGTTTGACAACCGCGTAGTTCTGCCCTTTTACATTTTTGAGCGTACCGTCAGTTCCATAGTATTCTTGTTGTACACATAGATTATTGGAATTATATTTCATCACCTCTTTGTGATATCCGTCAGCACATATCGCAGGCTGGTTTCCTGCAGCGAAATAAGACCGCTCTGTCACATTATCATGACCGTCATATTTCACTCTGGTTTCCTTCATTCCCGGAGCGAGTTTGCCATTGGTCCCCATGGGCCGTTCAGTGACAATATTACCCCGCTGGTCAAACTCCCATTCATAATAGGCCACACCGGACACTGACATCAGCTTGCCGTTGGTGTTTTTATATCGTTCCGTGATGCAGTTACCTTGATTGTCATAACCATATTCCACACGTGCACAATAATTATTCATCACACATGCATGACCCTTGGGATCAAGAAAATAGCAAGCAGTCTCGTTGCCGTTTTCATCATATTCATAACAAGCGACAGCTACACCCGATGATGTCATCACAGGAGTATCTTTGTCATCAAAATAAGAAAACTTCGTGCAGTTGCCACGTGCGTCATATTCCTTTGTGAAATAGCAGAAATGCTGATCCGGAAGGGTCATGCGCTTCTTCGTCCCGTCCATATAGGTAAGCCGTACCAGGCGGCCCTGACGGTCATATCTCACTTCGATGCCGGCATAACCCAGTTTACCCGGCGCATAGATCTTACCTCCCTTGTCGAGATAATATTCAGTAAGCAGATTGCCGGTCGAATCATAGGTACACTTCTTATGCGCAAACAGTGCCGTCTCGATCAGGTCACCCGAGGCATTGAGAATCTTCAGATCGGTTACATTTCCTTTTGCGTCATTAATAAATTCCTGTTTCGAATAGGAGATGCCATTATCCGCATCATTGTAGAAGGCTGCATTGTCTTTGGCATCGATGTATGAGATGCTCGATAGGTATCCGTTGTCATCATATTCACTCACAAATCCGCAAACACCATGGATATAAGTCAGATTCCCGTCCACACCAAGATATTGTCTTTTACGACAGGTACCGTCATCATTATATTCATACAGGATGCCGGCAAAAGCATCGTCCTTGCGAATCATTGGCTGACCGTTTATATCCGAATATTTCTCAGAGATTCGGTTGCCCCACTTGTCGTACGTGAGTGTCACCACAGGACAGTTGTTACCGTCGCTGCTCGGCTTTCCGTCCACTGTCAGATAAACGATCTTCGAGAGATTGCCGTCGTCATCATAAGTGAATTTCTTTATGCCCAGACCAAATTGGGTGGCCTTGGGCTTTCCATCCTTACCGAGATAATGCTCTTCTATCACCCTACCCTCATCATCAAGGACATAGCTGCGTCCAAAGATACCCTGACCGTCCGGCACTCTCACATTACCAAAGCCTGCATACTCCACTTTCACGAGATGTCCCTCCTCATCGTAGTCAAGGATATATTTTGAGATTTTTCCCTTTCCGTCTAGCGATACGTCAAAGGCACTTTCAAACAGATTCACCTGAGCGTTGAGGGTCATCTCCGTACCCAACTCATCATCAAGTTTGAATGTGCATGTCTTCAGATTGCTGTCATAATCCTTCACATAGAGCACTTTGCCACTGCGGTCCTTAAATTTTTCGGAGTCCACCTTGCCACTGCCTTCTGTGTACACCAGTGTCATGTCAACGATGCGGTCCTTGTCTTCTGAGTCGTGATGGTCCACCAGATTACCCTTGCTGTTCACATACGACACCCTGCGGAGCCTATGTCGCGAATATTCAAAACGGTAGGACGCCTCTCGGTGCGACATCTCATTACTGCTCAGTCTACCAATACCTTCCGGGATGCCATACACCTCCACATAGTCACTATAATATTTTATCTTCGTTCTGTAGTAGTCCCACACAAAGAAGCCTACGAGCAGCAGTATCACGGCAACGGCCGCGCCACCATAGACGAACGGCTTGGGAATAGGATCAGGGGCAATGGCTTTCTTCACGGCTGCCTTCATCTCCTGACATGACTGGTAACGGGCCTCAGGCACCTTCTGAGTAGCTTTGTCCACCACTTCCTGAATTTTATTCGATATGTACGGATAATATTCCGCCATACGCGGCATATCGTCCTTCACCACTTTATGTTTTATCTCCTGGGCCGTGAGCAGTGTCGAGTCATAAGGTGCACGCCCGGTAAGCATGTGGTAAATAAGCACACCTATGGAATAGATGTCTGAACGCGCGTCAATATCCTTACCGTAGATTTGCTCTGGACTCATATAGGTCGGCGTACCCATCACATTTTGGTTGTTGGCCATATTCGACTCCGACACAATCTGCGCTATTCCGAAATCCATGACCTTGATATGCCCGTCTTCCTGTATAATAATGTTCGAAGGCTTGATATCTCGGTGTACTATCCCTTTAGAATGAGCATAGGCGAAAGCGTCCAGAATCTCACAGATCAGCGGATAAGCCTTTTTCTCAACAATAAGTCCGTTCTTCTTATTGATAAAGTCTTCCAACGTGATGCCTTTCACGTATTCCATGATCAGAAACACACCGTCGGGTCGCTCCACATAATTCAGAAATTTCACAATACCCGGATGGTCGAGCGAGCACAATAGCTCTGCCTCCTGCTTGAAACGGGCACGTAATATAGGATTACGGGCTATCTCTGGACGCAATACTTTAATGGCCACCTGCTGGTCAATATTCGTGTTGACGGCAAGATAGACACTACCCATGCCACCTGAGCCTAGATGACGCACGATTCTGTAATTGAGTATATCAGTTGGCAACATTGTTCGTTTCTGTAAAAGTCCTTAAGCCCGCATGTACACAATTATTACACATTGTACACATACGAGCTTGAACCGATTAATATTTTTATGTAAAATTAGATAGAATAAGACCCGGTTACAGTCCTGCACCAAGGTTTTAAGGTTAGTTCATAAGAAGGGAAATGACATTCCACACTATTATAGAGACGATTGACAGTGCGACGGCACCCCAACCCAGTTTTCTGTGCTGGAGTTTATATTTATACACCTTGTCACCATTAAACATCTCCACCTTCCCCATAGCGACTGCACAGCCGAGAATAATACCTAACAGACCACCGAGGATAGCGAATATATAGGATGCGATCAGCAGCCCTGTAGCATCTTTCTCTATATATTTAGGGGCAGCTTCCCCTTGGGTGTTCTTTACAGGCTTGACTTCTTGTGATCCTGGCTTCTCTTCCTCTTTGTTCTTTACTACCGTAATTACGCTGCTGTCCGTCTCCTCTGCCTCTTCTGTCTTTTCTGTCTCTTGTTGCGCATGGGCCCGCTTTCTCAATTCCTCATCTACTTTTTTCCAGTCGAGATGTCCTTCTATCACTCCTGCCAGATAAATCTCAGGAGGCGGTGCGCTCGCAGGTATGTTTATCGTCGTCCTCTTCACTAATTTTCCATTCACGATCGTTCCGTTCGAGCTGCAATCAGTGAAAATATAGTATGTCCCGCCAGTAAATAACTTCAGCTCTATATCTGCATGATGGCGACTGATCTTACGGGCAGAGTCATTGATGATGATGTCACACATCTCACGTCCTACAGAGATTTTCACGGGCATATTGCTCGACGTCGTATGTCCGATATTCGTGCCGTTGCTGAGGGCCGACATGAATTCATAACAGCTCTGATAACGCTGCATCATGTTCTTGGCCGTCGCTCTATCCAGTATTTCCTGCAACACATTGGAGAGACCTTTCTTGTATTTCGACAGCCGTGGAAATTCCGACTTGATGATATTGTCTTTAGTCTCAAATTCATTCGACAACACATTGAACGCATGATGCCCTGTCAGCATATAGAAGAACACACAGCCCACAGCGTAGATGTCCGACCGGTAGTTGATCGAATAACCCGCAGCCTGCTCCGGACTCATGTATCCATTAGTACCAAGCACAGAGCCAGGCACGGTATTATTGCCGTTACTGTCAAGATCCTTGGCTATACCAAAATCAAGCAGACAGATATCACCGTTAGGACGTATCATGATATTCGATGGCTTAATGTCACGATGCACAATATGTTCATTGTGCACACACTGCAAGGCATCCAGGATCTTCAGCATCATCTCCACAGCCTGCTGCTCGGGCATAGGACCGTTCTTCATCACATACTGCTCGATATTCATTCCTTCCACCAGCTCCATCACAATGTAGTAACATTGTGTCTGCTCATCACGGAAAGCCGAATAAAGCTTCACTATCGATGGATGATCTATTCTTACCAGAAATTTCACCTCCATCTCAATTCTGTTGATAATAGACCAGTCCGTAGCAAATTCGGGAAGAATCTCCTTGATAGCCACGATATGTCCCTGAGGGTCACGCCCACGGTAGATACGACCCATGCCGCCGCGTGCTATGGGCTCGTCTTCCACAATATAATTGGCTATTTGTCTCATAGAGATTGTTATTTCTCGTTTAAAAGATTTTCGTACTTGATATTGTTTTTTTCTTGTTGGGTGTTTTTCACCTCCTCAGCCTTCTTTTCTATTTTCTTAGTAGAACTTTTTTCCTTTGAAACTGCCTTTTCTGTCTGCTTTTCTATCGCATTTTTCATTTCCTTGGCAATAGACTTGTTCTCTAAAGTCTTATTGCTCTTTGTCTGCGGCTTTTCGGTTTTCTCAGGATTGCTTTTCTTCACCGTTATCACTTTTTTCACTTCTGTTGGAGCGACAGGTACCTCTGGCTCAGGGGCTGAGACTACCGGCTGCTTTACACGCTCAGGCTGCGACTTTCTCACTGGAACGGTAGTCTTTGGCTCCTTTGGCTCCTGCGGCTCGTCTTCGTTCATAAACCAGAATACACCACCACCGGCAATAGCCACTAGCACGACAAACAGAACAGAATAAAGAATGGCATGGCTCTTAGGCCTTTTTCTCTCAGGGACATAAGCCGAGGAAAACTCTCTTCTGTGCATGGCATCATCTCCTCTGCCGGGAAACTCCACAAGCTGTACAGTAATATTGTCCACACCACCGGCATCATTAGCTTGTCTCACCAACAGGTCGGCACGCTCTTTCAAAGGCAGGTCATAACGGGTGACAGTATGGAGAATCGCACCACTATTGACCATGCCGCTAAGTCCGTCAGAGCACAAAATGAACACACTGTTCGGCTCGGGAGTTATCGGTAGTTGGCAGACCACAGGAGGCGTCATGCCATCCAGTCCCAACGCGTTGGTTATCTGGTTCTTATCCTGGTGATGTTCAGCATCCTCTTGAGAGATCTGACCGGCGTCCACTAGACTCTGGACATACGACTGATCCTTCGTTATCTGATGAATCGTACGGTTCGACACATAGTAAATACGACTGTCACCCACCGACCCGTAATACACCTGTCCGTCTTTGATGATCAGCATCACGCAGGTCGATCCCATACCGCTGAGTTCGGCATCCTGTGATGCTCTGCGCAAAATAGCCTGGTTGGCAGCAACGATCGAACGGGTAATGGCTTCCTCTGGTGTGGCAAACATGTTATCCGTAAGAATATCCTGTATGACCGCCACCGCCAACTGGGAGGCCACGTCTCCGGCCCTCTGTCCGCCCATACCATCACAGACAACGACGACTCGTCCGTTGGGAGAGTCGAACGTTGTCATGCTGTCCTCATTGACACTGCGCACCCTGCCGGTGTCCGTTCTATTGGCTATGATATAGTTCTCCATTGAATATTTATCCTATTTGTGGTATTGATATGAAAATAAACACCGTACTTCCAAGACGGATAATGTCATAATTCTTGAGTTCTCCCTCATCGGAAAGCTCTTTATTGACAAATGTGCCATTGCTCGACTGTTCGTCACGATACTTAAACTTGTGGTCTACATTACGATATAGGATAGACATGTGGCGGCCTGACATCTGTTTATCTTCTGGCACACAGATGTCGCAGGATGAGGCACGGCCAATGAAATTCTTTCCTTCATATATATTGTAGGCCTTACCAAGGGGATTGCGGTTATAGGTTACAAGAAATCCAACCAACTTACGTCCCTGTGCCGTTGGCATACCCTTAGGCTGTTTGATCACCGTGCCTCCCGCATATCCTTGCGACTGCTGCTGCCCGGGGAAATGAGTTTCCCCGGCAGCATCCATTATATGCATCATGGGAGCTCCCATGCCACCACCCGTGGCACCTGGATATTTTGCACCACCCGGCATACCGATTGTGGTTTTGCCCACAATGCTATCTGCCTGCTGATAAGGTGGCATCCCAAACTCCTGTTTCGCTTCTACTTGGGCACCGTTACTGCCTTTGGGGCACAAAGGGCACTCATCACCATAGATACTCGAATCATATATATGTCCGTTGGGACAAGTTTTTTTAGGCATATCTGTATCTTGTTTATTTTTGTCTATAAAAATATTTCATCATCCGATCAGCATCTCATCGCCAGTCATGTGATTATACTCGTCATCATTCTCACACATGTCATTATTATCGACATCATCCATGTCCGTTCCATATTCGGCATCAATGTCTGTATCGGATTGGGCGAGAGAAGGATCTGTTGCAGCCTCTGTATATACATCCGGGGCATAGCTCTCTGTTTCGGCCATATCGGATTGGGCGAGAGAAGGATCTGGTGCAGCCTCTGTATACACATCTGGGGCATAGCTCTCTGTTCCGGCCATATCGGATTGGGCGAGAGAAGGATCTGGTGCAGACTCTGTATACACATCCGAGGCATAGATCTCTGTTCCGGCCATAAATCCACCATCAGGATCTACACCGTCGCTATGCATCTCGGCCGAATAAGTATGGTCTTCAGTATGATACGAATCATTCTCGGCCAGATAGGAGTCCTTAGCGTCATAGCTATTGACATTGCCTTGGGGATTATAGTCCGGATTATTCTCGGCAAAGTCACCATAATAACTGTCACCGGTCTTTTCATCTTCAAAATTATTTCGTATCACCTTACCATTCTGTGCAAAGACTTGCTCATCGTGACCATCAGGAAATGAATACTTGTCCAATTCCTCCGAGCTATAGTGCTCATTGGTCACCTTTGCCGTCTCATGTCCCATACGGAAATCGTCTGCGTCGGTCATTGTTATGATTTCGTCCTGTTCAAAAATTCCGTTGTCATTCGTATCGATGGCTACTACCTCTGCCAAGTTGTCATTATCCGTATCAAACACCTTGAAGTCATGTCCTTGGACTGTTCCGCTCTCTACCGACATCAGCTTTTCTCCGTCCACATAATAGTGAGCCGTCTCATCCCAGCTTACAGGCGACTCTTCACCGTTCTGTGGCTCCTCACCCTTCACATCCGCTGCAGGCTGTTCTACGACATAGATACGCTCCGTCGTAGTATGGGTCGAGGTAGTATGGGTAGCCTGGGCAGCCTGCGGCTCCTGGGCCTCCGGCTCAGCTGGTGCATATTCGCTTCCAGCCTCAGCTCCGCTCACCACGTCTTCTGCTGTCAGGGTCTCATCTACGGATGGCGCCGTAGACTGGGTTGCGGCGTATGCGGCTCCACCGGCAACAGCGGCTCCACCGACAAAGGCGGCTCCACCTACCAATATTCTTTTCGCTGCGTTGCTCTTCTGGACTGCCATGTCTTCATAGTCTTCAACGTTCATTCCGGGGTTAGTTCCATTCTTGTTCATATCGTTCAATTTTAATGGTTATTATTTTTCCTTAGTTTCTATGGCTTTCAGATTTGATCTGACTTTGCCCTTCTGTGTATATAGATCCGTTCCGTATCCGTTTCTTACGGCCGCTCCATATTTTTTTTCACAGAAGGATGATGTTTAATCAGCGGGCCAAAAGCTATCCGCCTGCTAGCTCAGAATGCAGACCGCATCATTTCGTTATTTTTATAATGTAAGTCTCGGTATCATGGTCATTGACCAATGCATAGAATCCCGGTGACAGATACGTGAACGACAGACTGCTGACACCACCCGACATGTCTACCGTCGATGGCTCTATACTGTTCGTTGTCCGTGTCTTCGTTGTATAGCCCTGTGTCTCTATGCCGTTTGCCAGTTCCACCTGCTCGAGCGCTATCAGATGCCACGCTCCCTGGAATTTAGCTCCGACAGCCTTAAACGTGGTCACAATACCTTCAGGAAATGGAAACACCGTCTTGTCCACATAAGCCGTCACCCCGTTCTCAGTCCTCGTCCTTGCGCGTGCAATGACAAACTCGTTTACATATACTCTACCTGTCTGATAGATCTGCTCTTCCCGGTTTGCATACTCTGTCCGGTATTCGACCACATTGGCTGCCTGTAGCTTTTCCTTCGTTCCATCCTTATGCGACAGAATCACATATTGGTCTTTTGCCTTCGTGCCATAGTGCTGCACTGTCACGATTCCATCCTTCAATGTACCGTCTTTCATCACAAGAGTGTTGGTGAAGCCTGCCTGATCGTAGAGCGGCTGTGAGGTGGCACGTGCCACTTTGCGTATCTCGAGTATTTTGGACATGCTCACATCCACCGTCGCTGAGTTGTTCTGCACCGACAGCGTCTGTCCGATTTTCTGCACGACGATGGTTCCACGGTATGTACGTCCTGTTGTTGTCTCCACCTCATCGTCCACTCCTTTCGTCTCTTTCTCCGACGGAATCTCCCGCCTTATCTCTGCAATGTCAGCCCACCTCACCGTAAAGGTCGTAGGTACCAGTTGCAGATAGACATCACGCTTTCCAGCATTGACAATATCGCTATAGTTATTGTCCCTCGTTGTTATGCTGCTCATGGCAAGATAGCGGCCGTCAGCACTCCCCTTGAGCGCTTTCGACTCCATTGCCCAGCGTTTCCATTCCCTGGCCAGGTTCTCGTATCTTATGTTCTTGTCTTTCTTCGACCTGATGTCTCCGTCATGGATCACAAGCACGGCCTTCGTAGCGGCAATCGTCATGTCCTTTCCAGGCCGTTGCACGATGATGTCTCCGGTTATCCTCGAACCGTTCCTCATCAGAATGGTCGTCTTCTGACGGGCATGACAGGGAATCGAGGCAAACAGGATGGAGATCAATGTTAATATGACATAATTTATTCTTGTTCTCATGCAGAAATCGTTTGTATCGTATATTGTAATATATGTATAGGTGGCGCCTTGGCTTGTCCGCTGCCGGTCTTGCCGATGTAGACTGCAGACAACATACTGTTCGGAGCCCGTGTCTGTCAGTTGATGACCGGTAATGGAGCAGTACTCGTCTTCGTCTGAGTGTCTGCTTGTTTGCTCGTAGTCTTGTTCTTAACGGCCTTGCCGCTGCGCGTTTTTTTATGGCTTCTCCTGCCTGATGTTGATTGTACGGACGCCTTGCTCGCCTTTGTGCCTACGGGTATGGAGACTTCTGTCGGAGCCACTTTGTTGGTAGAGTCCTTGTTCCACTCCCCACCGTTGTGCTCGGCATATTCTTTGGGTGCCGTCGCGCCCTGTTCTTTCGTTGCTGCCGAGGATTTCCATACATACCATGTGACAGCCGCTACAGCCACAATCAGCAATGCCACGGCTGCCAGCAGTTGTCTGCGCATCGCCGCATACGGATCTTTCACCAGTGACCAATCCAGATCCCATCTGTCTCCAAGTCTTATCTTGTCATTCCGTGTCACGGGGATCGACGTGCCTTTCAGCATCTTTTTCTCATTGATGAAAGTTCCGTTACTGCTCGTATCGCTGATCGTCATCTTTCCCAACAGGTTGAACGAGATCACCAGATGATGCCGGCTCACATTGTCGCGCTCGTCCGGTATCACGATGTCACAGTCCAGCCCCCGTCCTACAATGATTTTCTTCATATCTCTTATAATGTTATCTTTCTGTTCGCGCTGTCAACGGTCCTTTGTGTCCCGACAAGGCATTTCTTATACGTATGAAATAGTTATATTGGTATAAGGAGCTTTTCTTCATGTCCACAACGATGGCTGTCAGATTGTCGTGTCCTCCTCCCTCACCGATACCGATCGCGTTCACAGTCTCAGTGAGAGATTTTAAGGCCAGGTCGGTACGCTGCTCGGCGTTAAACATCTCGACCATCTCTTTTTCAGGACGGCAGTTCCAGATGCCGTCACTACAGAGGATCCATCTGTCACCTTTCTTGTAAGGTATCTTTTCTACCGTCACCTCGATGTGCGGACGGATGCCCAGTGCCTGGGTGATGATATTCGAAAAACTCGATTGTCGTGCCTGCTCTTCGGTTATCACCTTCTTCTCCACCATCTCGAAGACTTTCGAATGGTCGAATGTCCTAAACACTTTCTTGCCCTTCCGCAGTTGATAGATCCTGCTGTCGCCTATATGGGTGAGATAAGCCGCCTGGGGCGTGATGACAAGCACTGTGGCCGTCGTACCCATACCGCGTAGGGGAGGTTCATTGAATGCCCGCCGATAGATAGCCGCATTGGCATTCTTTATAGCATCGCTCACGGCAGAACCGGTCTCTATCTCTTCCACGGTCGCCTCCGCCAGAGTCTGCAGGATCTCCGTTGCCGCTATGCGCGATGCCGTTTGTCCGCCGTTCATGCCACCCATGCCGTCACATACCGTGAGGATCACCGAGCTTCCCGAGCACATACCTCCATACGAGTCCTGATTCTCTTTACGTCCGCCAATACCCGAGCGTCCGTATGCCTCACACCATTCCGTCGAGGCGATCAGTCTGATCTCCTCCAGGCCGATGGCCGATGTTGGATAATTCGCATCATTCATTGTCAAGCGATATTCTATTGGGCTTTGATTGGCAAAAATATAGATTTGCCCTGATTCTAATAAATGTCTTTTCTAATTCTCGCAAAAGACACCGTCTCGTCTGACGGCATCTCTGTCCTGGCAGGATGGCGGTCAATACATGTCCGATATCATTGTTCGCGACGACTCACTGTCATTGTTCCGTGACGGAGAGTAAAAGTCGACTCCTGTATCCGGTGTCCGGTAGTTGTTGTCGGCAGCAAAGCTGTCCGCCGCCAATGGCCTTCCCGTTTCCTCAAACTCCTCATCTTCTTCCAGCTTAGCCTCTTCGACATTAAATAGCTTGACAAGCAGCTTATAATGGCGGCCGATTCCTATCACATCATTCTCCTGCACAGGCAGTGTCTCGTATCTGCCATCTCTTCCGTTCACCTCCGTACCATTGGCCGAATTGTAGTCCATTATCGTCATGCTGTATCTCACCGGATTTCCTTCCTTACGTACATACAGGACAGCATGCTCCGACGATACAGTCCTCTCCCTCAGCCACACGTCACATCCCTCGGCCTGCCCTATCACGTTACGTCCGAGATACACGGGAAACATCTCTCCTAGTAGTCCGTGTGAGATCGAAAATAGACAACCTACGATCACCCGGTTCTCCATCGTGATCTGACGGATGGCCCTCGTCTCCGTAGCTGCCGCCATGCTGCTGACAGTACTGGCATTGGGCATACTCGGCCGAATCGGATCTGAAGTGTCGGCTATGCAGGTATGGTTATCATCATTACCCGAACGGGTATACAGGCTGCCATATACAGTCTCGTCATATTCGTTGTTACCGGTGTTATCATAATCCACATCGGGAACTATCGTCTTATTTTGCGACATTATGTATCAGTTTCAAATATAAGGTTAGATCAGCTGGAATATCAAAGTGGTGGCGCCCATCTTGATCACGTCGCCCGACTTCAGCGTACAGGGCTTTCCTTTGGGTACGGGCACACCATTCACATACACGGGATTTTCGTTCTTCAACGATGTGATTTGGTACACCACCTGTCCGATAGTGTTCTTCACCGTCCTCATCCCGGCATGCACACGGCTCATGGTGATGTCTGGTGTTATCTTGATCTGAGCCTTCCCGTCCGAACTTTTACGCCCTAGAGTGTAGAGATTACTATACGGCAGGGCTATCGTTCCACATTTCATTCCTTGAAAAGTCACACTGACGACACCTCTCGTCTTCTTTTGCAGGCCCGGCACCAGTTTCGTCTTCATAGTACCTGTCAGCCCTTCCACCACTTTCGTCTTGCCACTATCCACAGTGGTTGGCTGAGTCTGACTCTCTTTCTGCTCGTCTATGTATGTCTTATGACTGTCGTTGTCAGCCTCTTGGGACACCTGCGGCTCCTCTTTAACAATAACTTCACTGAACGGTGCCTTGTAGGAGCATTTCGGGCAACGGAATATTTTTGGCGGGCAGCTTTCAAGGTTAAAGTGCCGGCCGCAGTATGGACATTGTATGATCATAGTCTTCGGTTTATCACGGTCATTTCACATATACGACGACCATGCTGTCGTCAAATTTTCCCCACATCTGAGGATGTTGCATTCCTCCGGTATCACGGATGACTCGAGGATTGACATAGTTGAACAGCTCCCGTGCGGTGATCTTGTTATCGCCGTTCCTGTCGGCAGCGCCACGGAACGCCTGTAGGATCCGGTTGAAGAAGAAGGAATTCGTCATTGTCGCATTCTCCCATGACGTCTCATTGGCTCGGCTCGACATGTAGAGCATCACGCTTGTCTTTTCCGTGCTCCGCCTTCTCTGTCTGCTCCCATATCTGTTGCTGGGCAGAGTGAGCCCTCCCGAATAGCATGCCATCGCAAGGATAATCTTACGGCGGGCTTTCGCCGATTTCATGATATTCTGTATCTCATTGTAAGTGATGAGATCCGACTCGTCTTTGATTTCATACGTCGTCAGTCCGCCTTGCACGCCATGACCGCTGAACACGAAAATAATCTCATCGTTCACCGTCGACTTCGAGAACTGCGCTTTGAGCACTCTTAGTATATGGTCACGCGTGGCGTTCTCATCCAGCAGCATGAACACATTACTGCCGTTATAATCGTGGAAGAAGTGCGACATGGCACGGGCATCGCCCACAGAGCACGGCAGGGGTGGCGCTATACTGGGGTATTTATACCTGCTGATACCCACCGAGACGACATAGGTCTTCTGCCCATAGATGCTCATGCTGCAGAACAACAGCAGAAGAATGGCCAACAGCCGGCTGGTCTTATTTGTGTATTTCATAAAACAAAGATTTAATCTGAATCGGTGATTAGAGGTCTGAGAGATTTCATGCTATTGTCGAAAAGGCCGTCTTTGTCGAAGGCATAATGGGCTACGTTAAGGCAAAAGGACGGTAGACGACAGACTAGCCGGTATTAGCGGTATAGTGACCGATGGAGGCAATCCTCTGTTATTTTCCTGTGAATTTGCATCGGCAACTGCCATTGGGACATTTCCCTTCGGCCAGAATGTTCTCGTACAGTTTCGTTCCAAAATGGTAGCCGCACTTCGGACAACAGTATTTCTTTCTGAAGTAGCGTTCGTTCTGGTCTTTACGTTTGATCAGATTCTTGTTCTTGATATCTACGATGATCCACGAGAAACCGATGGCGATGATACTTCCTGCCACCTTGATGGCTGCGCTGGCTGTCGTATCACCCGCAAAGTCCTTCGGCAATAACATCGACAACACAATGGCAAACAGACTTCCCAGTGAGAGTGATGCCATTCTCATCATCATGATGTTCGACGTCTTCGCCTCCAGCGACATCTTATTACGGTTATACGTCTCATAGATGTCCCGCAGCTCACTGATGTCTACAGTCTCTTCTGGTTTGGGCTGCAGCGGTTGCTTCTTCACGATCAGGTCTTTGATTCTGAACGTATATTGGGCTCCCAGACGCACCAGAGTATTTGGCCCCACCACGGCTTCTCCCACAAGGCGCTTGAAACCGCCATTGGTCGTCATTATCCATGTACCGTTCGTCGAGTTGTTGTCCTTCAAAGTCATCTTGCCGGTCTTCTCGTCCAGATGGAAGAAAGCATGCTCGCGGCTTATGCTGGGTTCGGTGAGCTGAAACGGCTGATTGCCGAGTTTACCGATTAAAATATCCATAGTTATTGTTTTGTTGTTTCATAGATGTTTGTTGTTTCTATTCCTCTGTGACTTTTGTAAGAAAGGCTCTTGGAATGTAGGCAGTCACGATCGTTCCAAGTCCGTCAATGGTCACGCCGACCCGTGTTTGTCTTTTGACGCGGCAGACAAATCCGCAAAATCCGATAAATTTTCCTTGTGTGATCTTCACCTTGTCCCCCTTTACAATCTTCACACTGCCATCAGACACGAACATCTTGTTGTCGTCTTCCGCCTCGTACCATTTGAAGAACGCCTCCATCTGGTCGTCAGGAATCACAAGCGGTTTCCTGCCGTTCTTGCCTATCGGTATGCCGTTCTCGTCTTTGTTGGGGATATAATAATGATGAAAATAATTCAGCTTGGGACAGCCCACGTATTTTTTCATCAGTCGCTCTGTACTGTGTACAAATAAGAAATTAGGTATTAAAGATTCGGTTATGCATTTTCGTTTTCCATTCACAAGATGCATCTTGTTCGTCATTGGCAGGAACACCTCAATATTGTCCGCCTCAAGCACCTCCTTTGCCTTCCGCTCTTGCCCGTATGCCGCTCGCATGAGAAACCACACGGTGTCCTCCTGCTCTTGCCAGCTGTCTGTCTCCGGTGGATCGTCCTTTCGCCTAAGTGCACTATTGGGGGACACCCCTATGTCCGTATGGTATGTTTGGGGGGAAGCACCGGCAACTACTCCGATGCGTGAGGATTGCCCGCCTCTACGGGTGTTCTCATTAGGCAACGAGTCCATCATTATTTTGCATACCACCATAAGGCAGTACGGACTGTTATGAAAGAGATGAGCCTACCCCTGTTCCTTCAAAACGAACTAGGCCACCGTCCGCAATCCTCGTCTGCCGATTCGTTGCTGACAGTGTCTCAAATATGCCATCTTCTATCATCTCGCATGACTATCGGTTAATTATCTATCGTCTTTAGGACTTTTTATGCATGCGGACATTGCAGATACCCTGCAGTATGGATGAACTTAATTTTATATAAGTTCTGTACGCAAAATTAAGTAAAAATTTAAATATAAACAAGACAAAAAGCAAAAAAAATATCTTTTTTTTTATAACATTATCGCATTTTATGTCAGCTCGTACCAACAAAGAAATGTAAACGACAAGCCGCGGATAAGATTATATAATCATGTGTATGACACCCGTCACTAATTTTTTTTTGTATTTTCTTAAAAAAAACGCAGTCTCTTCTGAGTTTATATTTTTCATAGTCCCATTCTGAAAGAATTCTATCAAGTATTTCCACCCTCAAGCCCTGCCTCTCATTCATAAGACACAATCTCACAACACATAAATCTGTCCCGCGTCATTTGTCCTTTACACGGATAATCAGGAATGTGACTTCGCATAAAGTAAAAGTTATTGTTCTTCAATAAAACGAAGTATGGATACCGTCCGTCCGCATCATGTCACGTAGCCTGCCGACAGCCTTTGCCTCGGTTCTCCCATATCTCTCGTCTCCCGGTCGTCTCGTTTCATGATTGCATAAGTCAATCGGGCAGATACCCTTTCCGACCGGCAGGCACAAAAAATCCCCTTGCACCTTCTTCCATCCGAAAGTATGGAAGTCCGGCGCAAGGGGGCAGACGAAAGAGAGGAGCCGTCCGCATGGATGGCTCCTCTCTCCCCTCCTGCTCTCAACAGGCTGGTACATTGATTGCAGACGGCATGACACGCTCACGATGGTGCACACCGCGACAACCGTATTGGGAAATGTATGTCCACAGGATGACTGCGCCCACTCCCGTCCGCCACGACACCCCGATAGCCGCCGTAAGGACACACCGTAGAGCATCCGCACCTAGGTGCGTCCACATATATTCACACATACTTGATCTGGCATCCACAGTCTGTTACGGATGCATATATCTGGATATCAGAACGTTGTATATTAAGAGCAGCAACGGCCATCTGCACAGCCTGCCCTAACGGCGACAAAAAAGTGAAATCTCGAGATTGCAATCCACTATCTTTCCCCTCCTCTCACAGGAACGGTCGTCGATTATTTGATTTCCTCATTCATACGAAACAATATGCGTTCACGCATACATATATAATAAGGTATACTACAAAATATGGACACACCGCAGTGCATCCATACCCTATACCTTAATATAAAAAAATGTCCTCCCTGCCCCGGCCATCCGGGCAAAGGAGGATATTTGTAATTTTCGTTGCCATTCGAACGCACCCCTGTGCGTCCCGTTGTCAATATGCGTTCTCCTCCCCGTGCAGGGCATTGGCCACCGTCTTGTAGATGATGTACAGGTCTAGTCCGAAGCTCCAGTGCTCGATATACCAGATGTCGCCTAGAATGCGACCCTCCATCTGTCCCAGCTCCTTCGTCTCTCCGCGGAATCCCGTCACCTGGCTCCAGCCCGTGATGCCCGGACGCACGAAGTGGCGCACCATGTACTTGTCTATCAGCTGCGAGTATTCCTCCGTGTGCTTCAGCATGTGCGGACGTGGGCCCACGATGCTCATGTCGCCCAGCAGCACGTTGGTGAACTGCGGCAGCTCGTCGATGTTCGTCTTCCGCATGATGTCGCCCCATTTCGTCTTCCGCGGGTCGTCCTTCGTCGCCTGCAGCGTGTCAGCCTGCGCGTTCACCTTCATGCTGCGGAACTTCAGGCAGTAGAACTCCTTTCCGTTCAGGCCGTTGCGCTTCTGGCGGAAGAAGACCGGACCCGGCATTGTGATTTTCGTGATGATGCTCACGATGATCAGGATTGGGATGAACAGCGTGCAGAGGAAGCACAGCGAGAAGACGATGTCGAATCCCCGCTTCAGCATCCGGTTCTCTATCCAGCTCAGCGGCTCCTCGTGCAGGGTCAGGCAGGGCACGCTGCCCATCATGCTGAAGTGCACCTTGTGGTAGAGGTAGTTGCGCACGTTCGGCACGCTGTAGAACCTGACGATATGGTTCTCGCAGTATTTGATGATCGGAAGGATCTCGTCCTTCATCCGCGACGGCAGGCAGCAGTAGAGGCTCCTCACCGTCTCACGGTGCTCCTCCAGGTAGGGGATCACGTCCTCCGGCGTGCCGAGGTAGGGACATTTCTTGGGGAAGTATTCGTTGGGCTTCGTATCGAAATATCCGCACACGCGGTAGCCGATCGACGGATCGCCCGCCAGCTCGTTGTACAGTGCCATGTTGTTCTCCGTGCTGCCCACGAACACCACGCCGTTCCGGTGGCGTATCCGCTTCCAGTATTGTTTCAACACCCAGCGTAGCAACAGGCGGAAGCAGCTGATCGCCGCGAACATCGCCACCAGAAAGACCGTGTAGTAGCCCGCTGTCGGCCTTGCGAAGCCGCCCCAGGCCAGCAGCACCGTCGCCACGATGGTGAAGTAGAACGTGTTGCGCAGCACGACGCTTATAATCTGAAACTTCCTCACTTTCGTCCGCCTGTGCAGGATCACACCGCCTCTGACCGTACATCCGAAGTACACGGCCGAGATCAGCAGACACGACTGCAGCAGCGACTGTCCCGTATGTCCCCCGAAATGGCAGAACAGATAGAACAGCAGGTTGCACAGCACCAGATCACCTGCCATGACGATGGCCTTCACCAGGGCATCGTTACGCCCTTGATAATCAATCTTGTCCATAAAAACAGTTTCTTTATTCCTTTCGTCTCATTGCAGTGTCCAACACATCCGCCTCCTCATGGAGGCGGGGGGGCATTCATGATATATATAATAATGTATACTGATCACCGTCAGAATTTCCTCAGCTCCAGCCGTGCGTAGTCCGACTCCAGCGTCATCGTCTTGCCGTTACAGTGCACGATGTCAAACACCGTCTCCTTCTGGCTGTCAATGCCGAAGTGGCGCAGCATCTCCACGGGCGCGTCCTGCCCGTTGTCACTTGTGTTGGCCCTCACCTTGAAGTCGCTCAGCACCAGCTGTGTCCCGTTCTTCCGGTATTCCGTCCGTCCGATGTAGCTGCCGTAGCCCTCCGTGCCCTGCTTCTCCGACACCTCCGTCACCATCCGGGTGATGCCGTAGTACAGGCGGTGGCAGGTCACCGTGTCGCCCGTCTCTTTCACGACAAACGTCTTCAACTGCCAGAAGCCCTCCACGTCGTCGTCGAGCGGCTCCTTCGTGCAGCCCTCCACGAGTCCCGCCAGCAGCACTGCGCACACCGTCACGGCCATATATCCTATTATCTTCCGCATTGTCTTCTTCATAGTTTCCATCCTCCTGTCTTTCTTATCGTCACCATCGCACCCGTGCTGTTGCCCGGGTAGCCGCCGCGGTCAAGACCCAGTGCCGCGCTCACGCTCCATCCGCGGACAAAGCCCGGACGGTAGGTCACCTCTGCCATGCCGCTGAACTGTTTCTCCACCTTGTCAAAAGGCTGCTGATATGTACCCCAGTTGCGGGTGTACGACAGCAGCAGCCGCCAGTTCCATTCCTCCGACGGATCTCCCTCCAGACCTACATGTTGCGCCTTCACACGGCTGCCCTCCACCGCGTTCCTGTGGTCACGGTTGTATTGCGGTCCTATGAGGAACGGGTGTCCCATCGACGCACCGTAGTACTGCCATCCCAGGTATTCCCCGTTGTTATAGTAGTTGTCACCTCCGCTCATCTGAAGGTCCTTGAACGAGCCGCCCACGCCGTCATAGAGGATCGGACCCGTCTGGTCGGTCGTGCTCAGTCCTTCCCACACTACGCTGCTCACCCACCGGTTTGCCGGCAGGGTCACCTCCACGCCGATGTGTCCGTCCTTCCACCGTCCGTACTGCAGGAACATCTGCGAGTGGTCCTCGAAGTAGTGCTCCAGGTAGGCGCGCAGGCGCCAGCCCTTCACATAGTAATTCAGTCCGAAGTTCCAGCTGCCGCAGTGGTTGCCCTCCACGTTCTGCAACGTGCTCTCCTGGGTGGGGAAGAAGATCTTCCAGAAGTCCTTCAGGCCCTCCGGCATGTCCCTGATCAGGCGCACGCTCCCGTCCGCGTTCTTCATCATCCTGTCGCCGCCGAACTGTGCTGCCGTCTGCAGGCCGAACTCAAACTCCACCGGCACCTTTTCCCGGTTACCCACACGGATCATCAGCGACTTGCTGTGATAGAGCACCTTACGGGTGAACTCGTTCCCCGGTGCCACGAAGTTCTGTTGCCAGTCTCCGTCAGCGAAGTATCCGTAGGCTATGTGTCCCTTCAGCGACAGCCAGTTGCCCGTGAATCCCAGCGGCAGGTAGTCCTTGATCTCGCCCCTTATCTGGGGCACGGGCCGTGTATTCGGCCCTTCCACCATCCATCCGCTGGTGAGCCGCGCGTTCTTCTCCAACGGGAATCCCAGGCGCTCCTTGCTTCCCATGCTCAGCGTCAGCATCTTCCACGACAGGTCCGCGTATGCCTGCTCGATCCATGCCTTCGATGCCATGTTCTTGCCCGCCGCCAGGTCCAGTCCCGCCTCGACGCTCCAGTACTTTCCCAGCTCCTTGCGCCATGCCGCCCCGGCACGCAGGTATGCGCTCTTGGCCGCACTACTGCCCATGCCGTAGCGGTTGGCCGTCAGCCACAGTGGCGCATGGTCACCGTCCGACACCACCGCCGACGCTTCCACGCGGTACGACAGCGAGTCGCTCCCCTCCTCCGCACGGAGCGTAGAAAAGGACAATATAGTCAGAAAAAAGAATAGAAACTTCATAGAAAATCAAATATCGTCAATAGGACCCTATCGGGAGATTTGCCCGGATATCCCAAAATAGTTGGAAGAATAGTAAAATCTGAACGCTGTCAAACCTGTTATATCACACATTTTTATATCGCAGGCAAAGTTACATATTTTTTAACCTTTCACCAAACTTTATGGCAAATTGTTGCAATATCTGCACCGGAATAACTGTCAAGCCCGGGCATCTCTTTCCGTCCAACCGGCAGAGCATGGCAGCCCTGCCTGACTTTCTTAGCCGTCAGTTAAATTGGATATACATCCCATCTGTCACACTGCCGGATAATCGTTGTGAGGGCATCCGCAGAGCCTCAGTGGAATATCCGTATAGATGGCGCCTCCTTCATGGCGAAACGGCAACAACGTAAGACATCTCACCTGCCGTGCACACTTTCTAGTCCTGCAGGCCTCTCTATCTTAATGATACACTTGCAGTTACACGTGTTATTCCTCAAAGTTCGGAAGAGGATGCCTCTTTCATGCCGTTTCGTCTGAGGCCTCAGCCTCGTTCCATAGGAGTGTTTGTGTTGCGCCACTTACACGTTCAGTCTCTTTTTAAAGACGGATTTCGCACACAAAAATAAGTATAATAATCGAGAAACGGAAATAAGAACAACAAAAAATAAACAAGGGTTAGTGAATCTGTACCAGATTGCCCGATCCGAAAAGTCCGTCCTGTCATCCGCGTTCAGATATCACCATCATGACCGTCATGCCCCCTTCACCTGCTGACCATCACCATTCTGAAAATGATGATTGTAAATATACATCATTTCTTTGGAAACCTATTTCCCTATGAAATACTTTCACCATCAGATGATGACACCCTCCGCCCCTGCATATCCCCTACGGCTGCCTCGGCCACACGCCTGCCATCCCGGATGGAGCAGACTGTAGGGACGCACCCCGGTGCGTCATCTATGCATGTGTCTGCATATATAATAAGGTATAAAAACGAAATATGGATGCACCTCTGGTGCGTCCATACATATCACATATATAATATTAAGGTATGGCGGCCACCTGTCGGCCGATGACCATCGGCTGTCGTACGGCCCGGACGCACCTCTGTGTGTCCCTGCCTGCCAACACCCGTAACAGCCGTGTCGTATGGCTGCCGCCACGCTTCCCTTTGGCATTCCCTCACCGGTCTGTTAAATGCCCGAGGGCTTACGGCAGTTCTCGGTTTATAGGTTTTGCCTCACATGTCAGTTCCTCTTATCACGCTCTCTGCCACCCGATACGCCCGTGTCCCCAGTGTCTGTGGCCAGCGGTCGGCAGGATTCTTATCCAGCTCTCTCGCCCGGGCTATCGCCTCCCTTACGTGCTTCACCAGCATTCCGGCATCATAGGACGCCTCATGATAGGCTCCCATCTCCTGACGCAATCTTACCTTCAGATAGGGATCTGCATTCCTCGACTTACGCCGGTTCTCCATCCATCGTTGCCGTTCCTCTGGTGTCAGCAAGGTGGCGTCCACAAGATGCAACAGCAGCCACACTTCTATGCAGGGGTTACTCAAAGCCATGTGCATATAAGCATCGTTTGCACATTTCTGAGCCACTTGCGACACCATCGCTTTAGGCCAGTGATCTCTGTCCACTAGCAGCCAGAGCTCATCGTCAGACTCCAGCGAATACTGTGCTTTAACGTCATTAAGCTGCCTCAGCACATAGTCCGGACTGGAGTTGTTCTTCTCCTGCTCATTCCTTTCCAATATACGCACATGTACACGGGGGTTGGCATATTCCTTTGCCAACGTCTCAAAATATATACGCTCCGTGTCCTTGCCCTCAGAGGCAATGACTATCAGGCGGGCATCGCGAAAGGCTTCGCGACGCTCGCGTATCAGACTATTCCTGTTTCGCATCGTCCCAATGTATGTTGCTCAATTTGCCAAAGAAGGGAATGGCGCCATAACGGCCATTCAGGTATCCTTTCTGCACGTTTTCTCTTGGCTTGTACTCACAGAGCGAGGACAGATGGCTTTGCCCCTTCTTGTCTTTCTCCACAAACCATACTTCATCCTGACGGATGGGGGCATTGGAAAGCAGGCTCGATTCATGGGTCGTACATATCAGCTGCATCTGTGAGTCATTCTTTAGCAGACTGTCGTACATCTCCAGCAATTTCAATGTCAACAAGGGGTGCAGGCTTCTGTCCACCTCATCAATTACATACACCGCGTCGTTGGAGTGCATGTCGATAAGCATGGGAATGAAGTCGAATAGGCGCGATGTTCCGTCAGACTCCTCGTACATTTCAAACACATAGCCCGCATCACTGCCTTCCCTCTTGTGGATCGTCTTTAGCTCATACCACTTCACGTTCTTGGATGGGTCTTTTTCAACGAAGATGAAACGGCTTCCGTTATGAATCACGACACCCGTCTTGTCTTCCTTTCCTTCAAGAGTCTCTTCAATCTTTTGGCTGATCTCATCAGGAATGTTCAGTTCCTCGAGCTTTGCCTCCACACGACAAAAATCAAAGATACCTGTACCAAAATACTCGAGCAGGTCACGCATGACGGTCTTAAACTGGAAATCGCTCACCACTCGAATGGGGAAGTCTGTCCGGTGCGTATCCGGGAAAATGATATTCAGATTTTCAAACCACTTCCTAACCAGCCTGATGGCGTCGATTCCTTTTCCGTTGCGCTCAATATACTCACTGAGGAAAGTGCCTTTCGTAGGCGTGCCGTCAATCAAGTATCGCAGGAATTGTCCGTTCTCATCCTTCAGGTATTGAGACGCTATCTGGTTGTCCCAGTCTTTACCCGATCGCTTGCGCTCAAAGATCATCGTATCATTACGACTGCCGGTCTTATAAAGCCATTCCTCCAGCAAGCCGCCCTTCGAGAATGCCACACCGTAAGCGAAGAACTGGCCGTCGACCTTCAACTCCACTTCAATGCTCGAACGCTCCTGGGGTCTGTCCGTCATCTTGAAATAATTATACTTGAGATTATTCCAGCCGTGCAAGGCAAATGACTTGATGATAGCCAGGCATTTTATAATGTTGGATTTCCCGGAAGCATTGGCTCCGTATATCAGTCCCGTTCGAAGCACGGAGATGTCATCGCGCTTTTCCGCACGGGATACATGCAGGGGTAATTGATCGCTCTTGCTGGCCGTAAACAAGATACGTGTCTCCTCGTTGAACGAGTAGATGTTTTCAAATTTAGCAGACAATAGCATGGTCGTATTCGTTATTTGTGGATGTTCATGGCAAAGATAATAAAAAATATACTAGTCTCACCTTTTCTTGCCATACAAATTGCCGATATATGACATTTTTTATATCATTGCAATACATATTGTCATATACTTCGGACTTTTTGGCATATATTCGACATTGGCAAGGATCTTGCAAAGATACAACCGGATGAGAGAAAGAGATTCCTACGGAAACGATCCCTTTCCCCCGAGAGGTTAAGTCCCTCAGCATTTTTTATTCATATACCTCACATACTATTTTATCCTCCCTCCTAAGGCCGGCTTGCCTCGGCCACACGCAGTGAGGCACTATCTACTTTCTCCAAAAATAAAGTGGTAATGAGCTAGGACTGATAATAAAAAGAGGACAAGATTTTCTTGTCCTCTAATCCGTGGGCGGCGAGGGAGTCGAACCCCCATGACGGAGCTATTGATTTCAGAACATGTTTTTACCGCGCACCCTTTTTCGAGCATTAACCGCCCAGTCCGCCAAATGCCCACCGTTCTAAAAAGTCACCTAATGTCTTCATATTATCCAGAGATTTAGTGAAATTAAACCAGTCAATCCATCCAAGTACAAATTGGTAAAAATTTGGTAAAGGACACCCGAATAAATGAGCGGATATTAAGCATGCTCCTACACTCAACCAAATTCACATTGCAAATTTAAAAAAACTTTTAAACAAGGCTTATAGTATTTACATTTTATTATCACATATTTCACTTTTTATTGAGAAACTATATTTTTCTTATCAATAACCACTGATAGTTATTACGGTATGTGAGTATAGCGCTCTATGTGTCCATAAGCAAAAAGGCTTGCCATCCCGGAGTGGACAGACTGTAGGGACGCACCCTGGTGCGTCATCTATGCATCTGTCTGCATATATAATAAGGTATAAAAACGAAATATGGACGCATCTCGGTGCGTCCATACATATCGCATATATAATAAGGTAAAGCGGCCACTTGTCGGCCGATGACCATCGGCGAATTGTACGGCCCGGACACACCTCCGTGCGTCCCTGCCCGCCGATGTCCTTGTCCTCGTATTAGGAAACGGATACATGCGGGACGGATGCGTCAGCACCCCAACGCCACGTATCATTTCCTTGCCAGCTTTCTGTATCGTGTCGCGAACCACAGTATCTCTGCGAAGCACGCCAGCGGGACGACGAAGCCCGCCGCCATCGAGTCCTCATCGGCGATGAAGCCCATCAGCACCGGCGCGATAGCGCCTCCCACGATCGACATCACCAGGTACGACGAAGCCTGCTTGGTATGTACGCCCACGTGGCGCAGCGACAGCGAGAAGATCGTCGGGAACATGATCGACTCGCATAGGAAGCACAGCAGCAGGAAATACCATCCCATGCTGCCCGGCATCAGGATCACCACCGCCATGCAGACGAGGGCGCCCGCGGCGCAGGCCGTCAGCACCTTCTCGCCCCTCACGCAAAGCAGGCTTGTAATCCTTCACTACCGGATTAGGAGTACCAGGCTTAACGATGTCGAGATTATATACTTGGGCGTTAGGATAACGCTCCTTGAGCAAATTTCTAAGATGGGTACCAATGAAACCAGTACCGCCAGTGATAATATAGTTCATTGTGATAAATCTTATAAATTATTAGACTTTTCTATATAGGATTGAAGTTTTGACTGCAATTGTTCTCCTCCTCCCGAAAAGTATTTGTTTGAAAAATCTTCCTTCTTAACAGCCATATAGTTTTTCAAATTAGAAAAGCATTGGTAAAAGAAACCTTCTGACAGATTTTTCTCTGAAGCACCTTTATTATACATCTTTGGAAAAGCCTTAATTACTCCACCAAACCCCGTTGTTTTCCACAAGATATTGGCATTAGGATTTTTCCATTCATCATCAAAGACACGTTTCAATGCACTAAAACAATTCAAAAGAATCTTTAAAATGATGCTATCGTCCCCGTTAATAAAATATTCTCTCAATGGACATTTATAATCCGAAGTCAAATGTTCACCTCTTTTCAGCAGATAGCTATCCCCATCAGGATCTTTGGAAATAAGAGTTAATAGTTTTGATACAAATGTACCTTGAGACAATACAGCGAAATACTGATTCTGTTCTTTCTTTCCAAGCATCTTTAAACGATTATGAAAAGGAGATACATCCATCTTATTCATCGCTCTTGCTATCTCATGAGCCACCTTCTGCGGACTACGTTTTGTTGATAAATCAAACAAATCATAAATCAAGCTCATACTTACCTTGGTCTGAGTACTATTGATAATAGAAAAAACATATGCTTTTTCTTCAGTGTTAAGATTAAACATTAGCACAACAGGTAGCGTGAAATTTGCACAATAATCAGAAGAACTTATTCCCAACAGTCGATGTTGACCATCTATCACATCACCTATTTTATCTCCATCCTCAAGTTCAAACTCGAAAGTTCTCTCGTCATCTTTATATCTTATGTGAGAGTATACGCTAATAATTATCGGTGTTGGAAAAGTAGCATCTGGGTCTGAACAATAATTTTTAATTTTATTGACTCTTTCCTTTGATTGTTGCCGTTGAACACCTTGTTCTTCCAACATTTGAAACCTATCAAAAAGAGACATATAATTATTTTCTGATCCTCTACGTCTTATATCAACAATATCAACTAATTCCTTGGCATTGATAGCAGACAAGTAGAATGTACCAATTGGCTGTTCTACTTCAATATATGGTATTTTAAGTTTCATACTTTTATGTTTACTACAATTTCACTCCATTTGAATCTTTATCCATTTGGCAAGAATCCTTACTCATTTTTTGGATATTCTTATTCTCTTTATACTCATACTTGTCACTTAAGACAACAAACTTATCTATCTGTGGATCCATAAGAAGCAAGCAATACGAGTATATTGCCAGAAATAACCCAACAAGCAAGAAAAGAATTTGCCACCAGTCAAAATACTTAGTCGCATAATCGGGCATAAGTGAACTTGTATATGAAGAATAGAATATACAATTAAAAACACAAATAAAGAAGGTTAATAACGCCCATATAACCTTAGGTTGTCTAAAATCATTATTTTCTCTAGTCCAAAAGTCAATCAAGACCGTGCCAAACGAAGAAGCTAACATAGCCATAACAAACACATAGAAAGTACCCGAATATAAATCATAAGAGATAGAATCCAAGACACTAACCTTATATAAATAATGACGTATAATAAGATTAGATACAATCCCGAAATTACCACCTAGGAAAGTACACAATATCCATACAAAGAAGGATGTTTTATTATACTTAATTACATAAAACGGACGTAATAAATATAATCCTAACCTATTCATTTCAACAAATTTAATTTTTCCATAAACTATCCCAATACTCCCCTTCAAAGAGATTAAAGCCTGGTTCCAACGCCATATCATATACAAGCATAGATTGCTTTTGAAACTCGAAGAATCTGATTATATTTCCTTTGTCTAAAGATTCAAACAAGGAAATAGACATACCAAAATTCTCTATTCTTTGGCTAAACATATCTGTTAGCAAAATACCTATAGAATCCTTATTAACGCAGCTAAATTTCGAGAGGAATTTGTCTAGTTCATCATTCATGTGGCTTTTATGAGTTCCAAGAATAATATAAGTATCTGCCTCACGAGGAATAATATGCATAAAAGCGCCATCCCATATTTTCGTTTCAGACATTATTTTTTCACTATTCGTCTCAAAACTAAAAGTAGCCGATGCATAAATTGGAATAAAAGGTAATTTAATCACCTGAAAAACAAAATTATACTTAGGAGTTTCTATTTCATCAAGCAGCATATCGGAATATGATTTCAAATCATTTATACCACATTCCAGACCTTTGATAATATCCTTTAAAATGCTGCTATCAAAGTTTAAACTTTCAGCGTTTAGCTGGCGTTTATTAAACTCTATTTCAATTTCCTTTTTTCTTATCTCGGCACATACGCACCTATAAGTAAAAAGCAATTGAGAATGATATGCATTAACATCAGGATTGGTACTTTCTATTTCTAGGAATAATTCCGTATCATGGTGATTACAAAAGAGGGGATAAGAGATTGCGTCATTAAGTCCTACTTTCTTAAAAGTCATTGGAGCATCATTTTCATTCCATTTAAAAATGTCTTTTGGCCGCATCTCTACCATATGATTATCCTCCATGATATTATCTAACACCCCATGCCGTTGTAATAGATGAGAATTAATGGCATTATCAGTACAACCTTCACACATACACCCCCAATTTTTATTCATAACATTCCTTCGAATATTACGAACTATCCCCATTGTTTTTAGCTGTTCTTTAGTTAGCTTTCCCATATTAATCAATATTTATTCCGTTCTTCTTAAATTCCTCGTATTTCTCTTCAACGAACTCCTTGATTTCTCTTTTGAATCTCTCTTCTGAGAAACCTTCAGCCCATTGACGACAATCAGCAGGAGCGAATGGTTGTGATCCCATTGCCTTAAACTTATTGACGGCTTCAACGATAGCTTCAGGAGTCTGCTCATAAAAGAACAATCCGGTCTTACCACCATTTACTGTCTCTAGTGAACCGCCATGACCATATGCGATAACAGGTGTTCCACAACTCTGAGCCTCAATAGGAATCATACCAAAATCCTCATCAGCAGCAAAGACAAAAGCCTTGGCATGCTGCATCTTGTCTTTCAACACATCAAATGGCTGATATCCCATCACGGTCACATTATCCTTGGCCAATTTACGATAAGCCTCCAGATTTGGACCACCACCTATCACAACCAGTTTCTTATCAGGCATCTGATTAAAGGCTTCGATGATGGTATCAATCTTCTTATAAGCCACTAGTCTACTACTAGCTAGATCCCACTACTAGCTAGTCGTCCCTTAAAAAGCCCATTTTTGCGAGAT
>ULSH01030793.1_pt1 | contig 34387 bp, 30 predicted proteins | sample 1956151 | NCBI WGS metagenome assembly ULSH01 (sample SAMEA4835702, study PRJEB28245) | human gut metagenome | biome: gut microbiome; material: fecal sample | place: Denmark | collected 2008 | reverse complement strand
TCGCCGCCGTTGCGGCTCGTGTTCCGTCTTCGAAGTTGCACATTCCGTTTATAAGTACACTCCGAATAGACAGAGTGCGAGTATAAGTGTCCCTTGAATGAGTGAACGTAAAAAGACCGCTCCACAGGCTCGCGGTCGGCGGTTTTGTCACGTCTTTAAAGTCGCACATTCCGTTTATAAGTGCGCTTTGAATGGGCTTTCGTTTCGGGCGCAACCGAAAAACTTTGTCATTGCGTCAATGCAAAGCGGAGCAACTTGCTTGCAAGGGTTGCGTAGCGTATGTATTCACGTAGCAACGCCTTTGAAAAAGGCAAAACCGCAGGTTTCTATGCGCAAGCATAGCAGTTGCGAGTAGCCGACACGGCAATCTCGTGGAAACGAAACGACAAACTTTTTTTTGCGCCCGTGCCACAATTATTAATTCTTCATTATTAATTATTAATTATTAATTATAAAAATGCGATAAATAGATGAAGAACAAGAAAGAGCCACGCTATCGGCAACCCTAATGTACAAGCCGTACATGAGTTGACGGGAGCGTGGCTCTGCCGCAGTTATTCACTATTTAGCGCATTTTTAATATAACTTAACGCCTAACATATCGCTCAGCAAATCCTTCTCCTCAAAGAACTTTGCGCCGCCGATGGCAATGGCGTTTTCGATGTCTTTGAGCGGAGTGACGGGAAGCTCGAGAGCTTGCTCCATATACTCGATAAGACCGGGGATATGAAGTGAGCCGCCGCTGACAAAAATGCCTTTGCGCAGAATCTCGGCAGAAAGCTCGGGCGGAGTCTGATTGAGCACGGACATGATGACTTCGATAAGATCGTCAACAAGCGGAATGACCGCGTTGCGCATATCTTCGGCAGAAACGTAAAGACTGCGAGGAGAGCCGTCCGCACTGCCGCCGCTGACTGCATAGCTGCCTATGTCGTTGACATAGAAAGACAGAGCGGATTTTTTGAGATTTTCGATGGTAAACTCGCCCACTTTCACACCGTAATTTCTGTACAAATCATCGATGATTGCGTTGTTGAAAGCGTCGCCTGCGATGTTGACCGAGCAGCCTGTTGCTATGCCGTGATTGGTGACGGCAGAAATCTCGGTTTTGCCGCCGCCGATGTCCACGAAAAGTCCGCCGATGCTGTTGGTGTATGCAAGAAGGCTAAGCCCGGATTCCACAAGCGTGACTTCCTTTATGCCTGCTTTCAGACAGCATTTTTCAACGGCGCGGCGATCGGAGCTTGACGACGATTCGCAAATGGAAACGATCGCCTTCACGCGCGGCGCAAATAAGCCTTCGGGCATGATTTTTTTGAGAAAATAGGATATGAGCATCGTTGCCATCTCTTCGTCAACGATGATGCCTTCTTTGATGGGAGCAATCACTCTCGCGCCGCCGAGCGAACCTGTCATAACGCTTTCTGCCCTATAACCCGCATCGCGAATTTCAAGGCGATTGCGCGATTTTGTGGCAATTGCGATTGCCGGCTCGCGCAGCACAAGACCTATCCCCTTTTGAAAAATGGTGATAAATTTGCTTCCCAAATCGATTGAAAGTTCAATTGTTGCCATCGTACACTCCCACTTGCGCCAATACCGCCGCAAGTTTTGTCTTCGGCAGCCCGAGAATGTTTGAGTAGCTGCCGATGTATTTTTCAACCACCACGCCGTCTTGTATCCCGTACGCGCCCGCCTTGTCGAAGGGCTTGTAGGTGTCAACGTAGTCTTCTATTTCTTTTGTCGAAAGGTGCTTGAATTTGACCTTTGACGCGTCGCAAAAAACCTTCTCTATGCCGTCCGACACAACGCAAACGCCCGTGTACACCACGTGCCATTTGCCGCTTAGGCGAGATATGACGTTGATTGCGTCCTGCCTGTTTTTTGGCTTGCCTAGCTCTTTTGCGCCCTTGACGACAATGGTATCTGCCGCCACCACCACGTCTTGTTTGTGCGACTTGAAGACGTCGCGGGCTTTGGCTCGAGCGAGTTTTTTGACGAGAATTTGCGCAAAGGGCGAGTGTATCTTGTCTTCGTCAACGCTTGACGGCACAACAACGAATTCCACGCCCATATCCGCAAGAATATCTTTTCTGCGCGGCGATCCGCTTGCGAGAATCACGCGCTTCGATTGCAAAGCCATATCTTACAAAATCTCGAGATTTTTGCCGTATGCAGCCTTAAATTCCGCAGCCGCACCCATGGCGTCCTTCACTTCGAGCGCGCAATCTCCGCCGTTTTCACATTCGGTCTTGACGATTACGCTGTCGCCGAGCACGTCACAGTTGATGCCCGTGACAACGCCGCTTTGACTGCGGTCGAAACTCTCGGCAATACGCAAAATCACGCCGAGTTTCTTGATGGCTTCAACGTCTTCTGCATTGAGCATATCTTTGTATTTGAGGATTTCTTCTCTTGCGTTTTCGGATTTTCTATGCCCTGCCGCAACGAACGCCGCCACGACGATATCCTTGTGCGGAACGCCGTACAAGTTGCTGTTGAGAATGATATACGCCGAGTGCAATTGGTGATTGTAGAACTTGATACGCATGCCGCTGTCGTGCATGAGCGCGGCGATTTTGAGCACTCTGACATAGGCTCTTGGCATCTTGTGCAACACTTTGAGTTGCTTGAAGAGCTGGATCGAGAGATTGTAGACGTGTTCTGCATGATCGATGTTGAGATCGTGATATCTCATTTGCGTGTAGAGCGAATGTCCGAGCACGTCGCTGAGCGGTCTCTCGTTGACGCCGGGCACTGCGTATCTGAACATCGCGCCTTCTCTGAGTCCGCAGCCGCTGATGGTGATCTTCTCAAAAGTGAATTTGGAAAGCACCGCTTTCATCACCGCAAGTGCGCTCGGGAAGATGTCCGCCCTTGAAGACGAGAGCCCCTTTATGCGCGCGGTACTGTTGAGATCGAGCTTTCTTATGGTGTTGTAGATGTTTTCAAATTCGCTGACGGGCAACTCGTAGTTGTGCGTCATATTGAAAGGATATTTCTTGATAAGACGGCTGATTCTGCCTAGATTTCTGAACGATCCGCCCACGCCGACAAACGCCGTATCCGGTTCTACGGTGTCGAGCCAGCTGATTTTTTCAAGCTGTTCGCCGATAAAGTCTTCGATCTTCTTTGCTCTCTCTTGCGGAGTGGAGCTGTCGTTCTTGAAAAGGTCGGTGAGAGTCACCGCGCCGAACGGAAGAGTCTCGAAGTGGATGAGATTTCTGCGGTTGTAGTATATAAGGTTTGTAGAGCCGCCGCCCATTTCCATGATAAGTCCTTTGGGGATGTCCATGGAGTTGATGACGCCTTGATACACGAGCATTGCTTGCTCTTCGGGGGTGAGCACCTTGATCTTGATGCCGCAAGTCATTGCAACTTCGTCAAGGAAGCTCTTCTGATTTTTTGCACGTCTAACCGCAGCCGTTGCATACGCAAAGATCTTGTCAACCTTGTTTGCGTCGCAAAGACGGCGGAACATCGTAAGCGTTTTTATCGTTTGGGCAATTCTTTGCGGCTTGATGAAGCCGTCCCAATCCATATCCTGCCCAAGCCGTACCGTTTCTTTGAGTTCGTCAAAGACGACGAAATATCCGCCGTCCAATACGTTGACGAGCACGAGTCTTGCTGAGTTTGAGCCAATGTCGATAATCGCTATTTTTTCCATACTGTTTCTCCTAAACGGCTTTCGCCGCTCCCCGATTGCGGGGCGTTTGTTTCAATTCTTATTTTCTCTATTTTCCCTTATATCTCCGCACATCCGAGCGATGCGGATATTTTGTTTTACCACTGTTAAGCGGATTATTCCGCAGATTTGATGCACTTTTGCGGACACTTTTGCATGCAAATGCCGCATCCCGTGCATTTTGAATAGTCTATCACCGCAAGATTGTTTTGCACGGTTATCGCTCCGTTGGGACAATTCTTTTGGCACAAACCGCAGCCTATACAGCCGCTCTTGCATATCGCGCGCACTTCCTTGCCCTTTTGGCAATTGGAGCAAGCCACGTACACTTTTGCGTCCGCAGGTATGCGCTTGACAAGTTTTTTGGGGCAAGTGGAAACGCATCTGCCGCAACGTATGCACTTTGTTCTGTCCACTTCGGCATATCCGTCCATGCCCACTTGAATCGCGCCGTAGGGGCAAGCGTCCACGCACGAGCCCATGCCGAGGCAACCCCACTTGCACTGTTTGCGACCGCCGCAAAGCAATTCCATACTCTTGCAGTCGCCGTAGCCCATATATTCGTATTTGTCCTGAGCATTGTTGCCGCCGTTGCAAGCCACCACGATCTTGGTGTCTTCGGCGGACACGCTTGTGCCCATGATTTGTGCGATGAGTTTTTTGTTGTCCGCGCTTGTTGCGCAGCAAGCGTTGATGTCCGCCTTGCCTTCCACAATCGCTCTTGCAAACGCGTCGCAGCCTGCATATCCGCAACCGCCGCAATTCGCGCCCGAGAGCTTGTCTCTGACTTGGCGTATTCTCTCGTCTTCATGCACGGCGAGTTTTTTGCCGAGCACCGCAAGCACTATGCCGAACACGAGCGCAAGCACGAAAAGCACGAGTATAGACCAAAGTATCGTCAAGGGATTGACCGCTGAAAGTATCATATCGTCACCCCCGTCAGTTGAACAGCAGGCTTATTGCGCCCGACGACGAGATAAGTCCGCCGAAAGCCACAAATGCCATGCTGAGTATGCTTGCCGCAATGAGCGTGATGGGGAAACCCCTGAACGCTTTGGGTATCGAGTCTTGATCCATCTTTTCGCGCACGCCCGCAAGCAGGAGTATCGCGATAAGGAATCCGACGCCGCTGAATACGCCGTTCAAGAAAGATTGAAGAAGACTTATTCCGCTTGCGACGCCATAGGTGTCGATGTTGAGAATCGCAACGCCGAGCACAGCGCAGTTGGTGGTGATGAGCGGCAAATATACGCCCAGCGCGCTGTATAGCGACGGCATATATTTTTTGAGCACCATTTCGATGAGCTGCACAAGAGCCGCTATGACGAGAATAAACGCAATGGTTTGCAAATACTCTACGCCGAGCAACACAAGCACCTTTTGCACGCACCACGTGATAACGCTTGCAACACCCATGACAAAGGTGACCGCAAGCCCCATTCCGAGCGCGGTGTCCGTCTTTTTGGACACGCCAAGGAAGGGGCAGCAACCCAAGAATTGACTGAGCACAAAGTTGTTGGTGAACATTGCTCCGATGATAAGCAAGAAGTATTCCATCAGTTTGCACCCCCTTCGTTGTTGCTGTCGGCTTTATCCGTTATGCCGTTTTTGTCTTTATTGTCTGCCGTATCGGCGGTGTTTGCCGTCGCGATTCGGCTGTTTTCAACCTTGTCTTGCGCATCGTCTTGATTTTGAGAGTTGTCAAGGCTTGCTTTTGCGTCTTCGATGTTTTTTGCGCTTTCAACCGCTTGCGCCTGCTTTTTCTTGGCTTTGCTGTCGGTGATGGCATTGACCGCCGCCATAAGCAATCCCAAAGTCATAAAGCCGCCTGCGGGAAGGACGAAGAATTTGAGCGAATACTTTTGCGCAGATCCCAGCGACAATCCGAAGGACAGACTGCCGAGAGTGCCTGCAAAAATCGTGCCGTTGCCGAGCAATTCTCGTATGAAACCGATGAGCGTTAGCGCAAGCGTAAAGCCCAAGCCCATGCCCAAGCCGTCGAGAATGCTGTCGCCAACTTTGTTGGAGCTTGCAAAGGCTTCCGCTCTTGCGAGAATGATGCAGTTGACCACTATAAGCGGCAAATAGATGCCTAGCGCGCTATACAGCGTCGGAACAAACTTTTTCAGCACCATTTCAAGCAACGTGACTAGAGTTGCGATGATAAGCACGTAGGCTGGGATGCGCACTTTGTCGGGTATCACCTTTCTCAAAAGGGACACCAAAGCGTTGGAACATATCAGCACGAGAGTTGCCGCAATGCCCATGCCAAAGCCGTTGAACGCGCTTGTGGTGATGGCAAGCGTCGGGCACATACCCAACACCAGTTTGAAGGTGGGGTTTTGCTCGAATATGCCGTTGGATACTATTTTGAGCTTGGAGTTGCGTTTCATGCCGCGCCTCCTTTGTGCGTCTTGTCGTAGTGCGTCCTAAACGCATACACGGCGGATGCAATGGAGTTGTGATAGCCCGTGGACGTGTAGGTGGCTTGGCTCACCGCGTCAATTTGACCGTCTTTGTTTGCCGAGCCGGACTTGACCAATTCGAGCCTTTCGATACTCTTGCAATCGATGCCGACGTACTTTTGTTTGTTGGCTTTTTCCACTCTGTCGAAATAACCTGCCGTTTCGCCTTGCTCGTACACGTGCACGTCCTTGATCACGCCGTCCGCGCCGATGAACACAAGTGACGACAACGAGCCGTCTTTTGCGCCGCCGCCCACCGTGTAGTAGCAATATCCGAGAATTTCTTCTCCGCTCTTTGCCCCAAAGCAGGACACGACGTAGTTGTTTTTGTCATAGTCGTAGGATGCAAGCTGCTCGTCTTTGACCACTTCCGTGACCGATTGCGAGTCCGCCCAAACGAACGCCTTGCATTTTTCCATAATCGCACTGTCGGGATCAACGTACGTTGCCCAGTTGACGATGCCGAGCAAAAGCCCTGCAATCACTGCTATGACGACAAGCACGAGCGAGCATTTTGTCACTTCGCTCATCTGTCTTTTTTCTTTCTTGTCTTTTTTGTCTTTGTTATCTTTTTTGCCGCCGTGAGCATTATATCCGCTTGTTTCGCCCGTGTCAATATCCGATTTTTCTTTGGCCTCGGCATTTTGAGCCGAAGACAGCGTCGTATCTGCGGATTGAGCGCAATCTTTTTCAAGCGTTTGTGCGTTTTCCATGTCGAGAGCGGTCTCTTTTTCCATCGCTTCGTCTTCTCGGAGCATCTTTTCGTCAGTCATTTTTGCCCCCTTCCAAAGCGACGTCTTTTCGCTTGTGTTTCATAAGTTTTGCAAAATTGTTTTTCTTTGGCGCGCCAAACGCTCTCGGCGTGATTTTTTCAAGCAAAGGCGTAAGCACGTTCATGATGAGAATGGCAAAGGACACGCCTTCGTTCATAGTGCCGAATTTTCTGAACACCACCGTCAAGAACCCGAGCCCCACGCCATATATGACCACCGCAAGACAAGTCTTGGGGCTTGTTGCGTAGTCGGTTGCCATGAAGAATGCTCCAAACATAAGACCGCCGCCGAGCAGATACGTCCAAACGTATTGCCCCACGTATTCCGAGCCTGCAAAGAAGATTGCCGTGAACACCACCGTCGAGCCGATGTACAACGCCGGGATGCGCCAGTCTATGACCTTGCGGATGAGAAGATAAATTCCGCCGATTAGTATTGCAATCGCGCTCACTTCGCCCGCACTGCCGCCTATTCTGCCAAGGAACATGTCAAGAGCCGACAATCCTTGCGCGGGATTCGTGCCTGCAGCTATCGACGACTTGACGCCTGCAAGCGGAGTAGCGCTCGTGATTGCACTGATGTCGATATCCACCGCTCTGTCAAAGAACAAGAACAAGTTCATGCCGTTTGACAAATCTATGGGCTTGACAAAACTTGTCATAACGCTCGTCCAGCACAACATAAGGAATATGCGCGCGGTGATTGCGGGGTTTGCAAAGTTTTTGCCGATGCCGCCAAAGAGCATTTTGACCACCACTATCGCGAAAAATCCGCCCACGATAGGCACGTAGAACGGCACGACCGGCGGAAGATTGAGCGCAAGTATCATGCCAGTGACAATCGCCGACAAATCGCCCACGCTTTGATATTTTTTTGTGACGATGTTGAACAGCCACTCTGCAAACACGCACGTGCCCACGCAAAGTATCATCATGCAAAGCGGATAAAAGCCGTACAGCAGCACGCTTGCGATGGTTGCGGGAATGAGCGCGATGATCACGTCGAGCATCATTCTCTTGGTTGTGAACGTCGTGGATATATGGGGGGATGAGGAAACGATATATTTTGCCATATCACTTGATCCCCCTGACTTTGATTTCTTTCTTTGCAAGACGCATTGCTTGCACGAGCGGACGTTTTGCCGGGCAAGAATAGGAACACGCGCCGCACTCTATACAGTTGAGAACGCCCAGCTTGAAGGTGGTCTCGAACTCTTCCTTTTGCGTTGCGCGCTCGATTTCTCTGGGCACAAGCGACATCGGGCAGTTGATGATGCACTTGCCGCAACTTATGCACGGCGTGGTGGGGCTTGTATTGAACTCCTTGTCCGTAAGGAACAGCAAGCAAGACGAGCCTTTTGTGGTAGCGGCTGTCAAATCCGCTTGCGCAAAGCCCATCATCGGACCGCCGCTTATCACCTTTCTCGTGACGTCTTCTATCACGCTGCCGCGGCAGGTGTCGTATATAAACTGATAAGGCGTGCCGTTGCGCACCCAAAAATTGCCGCGCATCTCCACACCGCCGCCCGACACGGTCATGGCGCGCCTATAACACGTTTCGCCATCCCTTACAGCCTTTGCAACGCAGTATGCCGTGTGCGTGTTGCACACAACGCAGCCCACCTTTGCAGGCAATGCTCCCGTGGGAACGGTGCGATGAGTGATTGCGTATATGAGCTGTTTCTCCGCGCCTTGCGGATATTTGGTCTTGAGCTTCATCACGTCTATCTCGGGCGGAACGAGTTTCGCAAGCCTTTTGATCGCAAGCGGCTTGTTGGCTTCTATGCCGATGTAGGCGTGCTTGACGTCAAGAGCCTTCATGATTAGCTTCACTCCGTCAATGACGCGCACCGCCTCTTCCAAAAACAAGCGGTAGTCGCAAGTGATGTACGGCTCGCACTCTGCGCCGTTGACGATGAGCGTGTCTATGGGATCTTTGGGCATAAGTTTGACGTGAGTGGGAAAAGTCGCTCCCCCCATGCCCACGATGCCGGCGTCTTTGATACGCTGAATAATCTCATCTTTGCTCGGTTCGCTCAACGCGCTCAAACGCTGCTCGGTGTACAAGTGGTCGTTTGCAATCTCGATATGCGTGGCTTCTGCTCCGTTTGCCGTGGGCAAGATGCAAAATGCCTTGACCGTGCCCGACACCGACGAAACGACGTTTGCGGACACAAATCCGCTTGCCGACGCTATGACTTGTCCGACGTCCACGTGATCACCGACGGCAACCGTCGGCGTTGCAGGCGCGCCGATATGCTGTGACAAGCAAATAAACACCGTATCCGGTGTTGGAAATTCTTGCAAAGGCGCTTCTTTGGTGAACTTGTTTGCAGGCGGATGTATGCCCCTGCGGAAAGTTCTCAAAGGAAATGTCATATTGTTTGTCCTTTAACTTAAACTAGTAATATGATTATACAACACGAGGCGCGCAATGTAAATACCCCTTTTTGCAAATTTTCACGAAAAATCGCCCTTATTTTTGCAAAAAACAAGGCTTTTGGAGGCATATCGATAAGCAGGTTTCTTATGTCAATATTTTTTTAGCGTTTTTGAAAAAAAGGAGCATATCGACAGCGCGACAAGAAAGCCGCCAAACAGTTTTTTGAGAAGCTCGCCGCTTGTTTCAACCGCAAAAAACGAGCAAGCCACGCACGTTGCAAGAGCGGGGACAAGAAAGAAAAGCAAGTTGTCTTTTTTTACAAGCCCGTTCTTGATATGAAGAGCAAGGCTCACCGCCCCCGACGGCAAAAACGACACGAGATTGGCAAACTGCGCCGTGAGTTGTCCCACGTCAAGACACAACACAAGCAACGGCAAAGTGAGCGTGCCGCCGCCCATGCCCATACCTGCCAAAACACCGCCCGCAACCCCTGCGAGCAAAAGATACAAAAATCTCATTTTTCACCTACAAATTGCAAAACTTGCGGTTTTATCGTCGAATTTGAGTATATAAACCGCTTGTTTTGTCAAAATATCATTTTGAGCCCTGCAAACAACATAAGCGCGTAAAAGAGAAAAGACACCACGTTGGACGAGAGTTTTTTGAGAAGACACGCGCCCAAAATTCCGCCTATCGTCACGCCCAAAACGGTGGGCAAAATCACGCCGTTTTCAAAGCTCGCACCCACACCGTAGGCTATGGAACTGACAAGACACAGCGGCAATATCAGAGCGATTGCGGTGGCGTGCGCGCTCTTTTCGTCAAGCGAGCCTATATAGGTCAGACAGGGCACGGCGAGCATTCCGCCCCCTGCGCCGAACAGCCCGTTGACCGCGCCGATGAAAAGGCCTGCAAGTATCATTGCCGCTTTCTTTTTGCCGCTTGCTCGTCTTTTTTGCTCGTCCGTTTTGAAAAGGTTTTGCGCCTCGATGATTTTTGTCTGCATGGTTTTAGTTTTATTAATTTACGAGAAAGTATGAATTTCGATTGCAAAAATAATGTTTTTGTATTAATATAGGAAAGCATATTAGTATAAATTTGCGCGTGCCGTATGTGCGTGCGTACGATTTATAAAGATATGACTACAACAACAAAGGGCGCAAGCCCAAGCAAAATAAATCTTTTATAGGTTTGGTATGAACAAGAAGAAAATCGTAATTTTATCACTCATGCTTGTTGCGATTATCGCGCTTTCATCGGCGCTGTTCGTTGCGTGCAACAACGACACTCCCGAAGCGGATAAGAACAACACGACGATTACCGAAACCGAAGGTTTGCTCATCAAAAACGGCGACTTCAAGGTTATCGACACAAAAGCCACCGACTATCCGCGCGCTATCACAAGCTGGACGGGCGGCAAAATGTATTCGTCGGGCAGCTACAAAGACGATGTGACCGCCGGCGTCATTTCTCTTTCCAAAGCCATCTACGACGCAAACAAGAGCAAGTGGAACGACTCTGACGATTCGCTCTACAAAAAGCTCGTTGCAGGCGGCAGATACGGCGACGACGACAAAGTGAAAAACGCTCTTATGGTCTATATGCCCGAAGAATCCACCAACTCCGACGGCAAAAAAGTCCACGGTCCGACGGCATACGGATACACTTCCACTTCTTTCACTCTTGCGAAAGGCTCTTATTACAGACTCAAAGTGGACGTTCTCACCCACAAGATCGGCGGTGCGAACGAGACCGACCGCGGCGCACGTATCTACCTTTCTTCCAACACTTATGCGGAATTTTCAGGCATCGACACCGAGGGCAAATGGAAAACATACGAGATTATCATCGAATCTTCTCCCGTCAGTTCGACAAGCCTCAACGTGATGCTCGGCCTTGGAAAATACAACACGTATTCGCAAACCGGTCTCACCACGGGTTACGCTGTGTTTGACAATCTCACTCTCGAGAAAATCGAAGACGACGATTCCACTTCTCAAGTGGAAGGCAAAGTCGCATACGACGAAGCAGTGGGCAAAGAGCTTGCAGGCGACAAATTTGTTGCAACCACGACTTTGAAAGTCCCCAACGGACGTTTTGATTTCGGCACGACTTCCACAACTTCTTCAAGCACTCCCAACAACTGGTCCTTGGTCAACGGCAACAGCGACAAGAGCGACAAAGCTCCGACTTCTCTCGGCTGGAACGCTGTGGTCAACACCGCAAATTGGGCAAACGTCTTCTCCACCCTTTCAAGCACCTACTACACTCAAGCGGGCGCAAATGCCACCAAGGAAAAATACGTTCCTGCGGCAGAGCTTGAAAACGTCAACATTGCCGACTACACCGGCAGAGTGGGCAACAAAGTCTTTATGCTCTCTCAACAACTCATGACCGCGCAAGGCATCAAATCCGCGCGCACCATCACCATCGAGAAGAACAAGACCTACGCTCTTTCCATCGACCTTTACACCTACGGCGTGCACGGCGCAGGTGCGTCTTTGGTGCTTTCGGGCAGTGACGGCGAAGACATCGTCATCAAGGGTATCTCTTCAAAGAAGAGCAGCGACGTGCTCATCGGCAGCACCGCAATCGACCCCGACGACAACGGTTACACCAAAACCACCGTTGACGGCGCAACCACAAACGGTTGGACGACCTACACTTTCTATATCAAGGGCAACCAATTCAAAGACTACAACTACAACATGACTGTATGGCTCGGCACGGAAGGCACAAACAGCAACACCGCAAAGACCTATTACAGCTTCACCAGCAACTCCAAACAAACCACCTACACCGCAGACGGCACGTTCTCAAACGGTTGGATGTTCATCGATGAGTTGCAACTCAACGAAATTGCGGAGCTTCCGAGCCAAGATGCGGCAGCAGGCATCTACAAGGACGGCAAACAAACTCTCGACGTTGCCGAAAAGGGCGACAACTACAAAGCAATCGTGGTTGATCTCACTTCTCAAAACACCGTGTTCGGCGAAGGCGCGTCATACGTGCTTAACGACACCACTTCTTTAAGCTCCAACGCAAAAGTCGAGCCCATCGGCGCAGGCGTTCCGACGGGTTGGACGAGCAAATACGACACCGACAACACCGACAACGCAATCGTCAAAGACATCGTTTCGGAAGGCGTTGTCAACATCCAAGACGAAGAGTCCTTCAACGGTCTTGGCACATACCCCAAACTCCCCTACGCAATTCAAGACAAGGTTGCGTATCAAATGAACGCAAAGAGCGACAGCTATTACGAGATAGAATCCAAACCTTTCACCGTGAAGAAAGACACGGCATATCGTATCTCCGTGTGGGTGAAGACGGTTGACGTCAAATCCACAAGCGGCGCGTACGTTTCCCTTCTCAACAAAGACAAGGACGACGCAGTGCTTGCATCCTTCTCCAAGGTCAACACCGAAGATTACGATGAATATCAAAACGACTGGTGCGAGCTTTCTATGGTCATCCGCGGCAAAGACGAAGACGTCAACGTCGCACTCAAATTCTCGCTCGGCACGGGCAACCGTTGGGCAGCGTCCACCCTTGCAAAAGGCTCTATGTTCGTTGCAAACCTCAACGGCACGACCATTACAAACTCCGTGTTTGAAGGCACTTCCACCGGCACGTACGTCAAGTCTGTGGATTTGACCACTTCCGACACCTACACCTTCAAGAACGGCGGCTTCGACTCCTACAACCGCGACGACGCAAACCTTGAAGAAAACAAGGCTTTGAACGAACAAAACAGAGCGGCAGCTCCTTCCGATTGGACGTTCAGCGACAACAAACTCAAACCCAACACCGACGAGAGCAAACTTGCTGCGGGCGTGATCGCACTCAACACCACCGACAACAAGACCTTCTCTTCAAGCTATCAAACGGGCAAAGTGTTCCCCAACATCCCGTCAAGCACGTTCGATTCCTTCTACGGCTCGATCACCGATCCCGCAACCGACCTTGACTCTCTCCCCGGCGAGAAAGCTCAAATCCTTGCAATCGGCTCAACGGACGGCACGACAAAGTATGCGGCAGGTTATTCTTCTTCAAGCGTAACTCTCTCTGCAAACTCCTTCTACTCGCTCTCCGTCTACGTCAGAACGGTGGGCAACACCAAAGCAACCGTCTATCTCACGGGCGAGTCTTCTCTCTCAAGCGGCGATAACACCTTCACCATCGAGAACAGCGGCAGCGATTGGACAAAATACACCTTCTTCATCAAGACCGGTCAATCAAGCGTGTCCGTCAAGCTCAACTTGTGGCTTGGTCAAAACACCGACTATGTGACCGTTGCGGGCGCAAGCGCGGATGAACAAGCCGAAAATGCAAAATCCGCAGGCGCAGTGTTCTTCGACAACGTTGTCTACAAGACCATTGACGAGGCAGTCTTTGACAAGGCAGTTGCAGTTGCAGACGCAACCAACAAGGTTCTCTCCTTCCTTACCGACAGCTTTGACTCTCTCTCTTCGACAATCGAGTCAAGAAGCAAGCTCACCACCCCGAGCGGTTGGTCGGGCACAGTGGGCACAAACCAAAGCTCTGCAAACACCAAGAGCGGCGTCATCTATGCCGACGAACAATTCCTCAACACCAAGACCATCGAAGGCCTTGACGGATCGGACGCATACGTTGACATTCTCGGCGCAGAATACAAGGTGGACGACATCAAGATCACCGATGAAGAACTTGCCGAAGCAAAGAAGGACAGCAAGTATGAAGGCAAGAGCGACGAAGAAATTCTCTCCGCTCTCAAAATAGCAAAGGCAATCGAGCTCAAACAAAAGAATTGGATGCCTTTGAGCCAACTCAGCGGCATGGCGCACAGCGGCAAGCAAATGCTTGTGATCAACAACACCGAAAAGAGCGCGTACACCTACACCAGCTCTTCCTTCACTCTCAAACAAAACAGCTACTATGAGATCAGCTTGTGGATGAGAACATACGCTCTCTCCGACGGCGAGAAAGAAGGTGCATACGTTGAGATGTATCTCGGCTCTGCAAACGAAACCGACAAGCCCTTCGTCTTCGAGGCAAAGGCAAGCGACGGCTGGAAAAAATTCAAGTTCTACGTGCAGACGTTGGACGATGACGTGACAAGCGCAACCGTTAAACTCTCTCTTGGCAAATACATCGCCAACGACGTGAACGGCGAGACTGTCGTGACAGGTCTTACAAGCGGATATGCTATGTTCGACGACGTGAAGATCACCAAGGTCACCGAAGAAGTTTACAACACCGCAAAAGAACAAGAATCCACCGTTGACAACGTCAAGACCCGCAAAGTTTCCAACGAAACCAAGGGTAGCGGCGACGACAAGAAAGACGACGGCAAGACCAACACTCCCGGCAGCACCTTCAACACCGAAGCTTTGTGGTGGATGGTTCCCACAATCGTGCTTGGCGTGCTCATCATCGTGGTTGTGATCGTTTGGATCGTCCGCAAGGTCAGAAAGCCTATCGGCAAGAAGAAAGAAAAAGCCGCAGCATCCAACGTTGACACCCCGTCGCTTGACACAAAACACAACAAATACGACGACAACAAAGAATAATCTTTGTTCTCGACAAAAAACGCTTGCTTAACCGCAAGCGTTTTTTTTGTTGCCGTTTTTGCTGTTGCGATTGTTCCAACACGTTTTCTTTTTCTTGTATCCTTCTCGATTTGCATCGGCATTTTTGCTCGCTCTCGATTGGTTTTCGCTTTTGTTGATATTCGCAACTTCCCTTTCATATTCTTTTGGTATGAAAAACACGGCTCAGTCTTTTCTTGTGGTGACAGTCTTTTCGGTTGCGACAAGACTTGCTTCTTTTATATTCAAGATGTGGATGTCCCACTCTCTCGGCGCGCAAATCGTGGGCGAATACCAGATTGCGCTGTCTGTGCTGCTTATGCTCTTCACAATCACGGCAGGCGCGCCCACGGTGCTGTCGCGCAAGATTGCCGAGCTTGGCGTAACGGGCGACACAAAGCGGCAAAACGGATTGCTTGCCGCATCCGTCATCATGGGGCTTTGCGTGTCGGCGGCAATTTGCGCCACACTGTACGCAATCGGGGACAAACTGTCCTTTCTCTTCTCCAATCCCAGCAGTATGCCCCTGTTTTTCATCATGCTCCCCACCCTTGTCACGTCCACGCTGTACGCGTCCTTGCGCAGTTGGTTTTGGGGACGGAAAAAATTCGTTGCGTTCTCGTCCACCGAGCTTGTTGACGAGATTGTCAAAATCATTCTCTCAATCGTGTTTGCGGGCGGATACGTGGCAAGCATATCGGGCGCGCGCGGTATTGCTCTTGCAATGACAGTATCGGACGCGTTTTGCGTCCTTGTGCTTGTCGTGATATTCTTTGCAACGGGCGGAAGATTGACAAAACCCTGCGGATTCAAAGACCTGACAAAAGGCACGATTCCCTTGTCTATGACACGGATAATCACGTCTTTGGGCGTGTCTTTGACGGCTTTTGTCATCCCGCAAATGCTTGTCAAAAGCGGCTTGTCCGTTGCAGACGCCACCGCCGAATACGGACGAGTGGCAGGCATGGCTCTGCCTCTCATCATGGCTCCCGTGACGTTCATAAGTGCGCTTGCCGTCGTGCTTATCCCCGACGTTGCGTCCTTGCGCTCACAAGGCGATACGCAGGCATTGCGCGCCAAACTGTCGTCTTGCGTAACCTTTGCTATGGTGATTGCTTGCTTTTTCTTTTCCGTCTATCTTCCGCTCGGCTTTGCGCTTGGCAAACTGCTTTTCGCTGACGAAAAAGCGGGCGCGTTTGTGTCCTACTGCTCGATGATGCTCTTTCCTATCGCCGCCGCGCAAGCAACAACGCCCATGCTCAACTCACTCGGCAAAGAGAAAAACACTCTCTTGCACACGCTCATAGGCGCGCTTGCGATGATACCTTGCATCGTTTTTATGCCAAAATATATAGGGATATACGCCATGGCTCTTGCATCGGGGCTGTGCTTTCTCATCATAGCGATTGCCAACTTCATAGTGCTGAAAAAGGAAGTCGGCTCGTTCTTTGACGGCAAAATGGTGTTCGTTTTGACCTTGCTGTGCGTGCTGTTGTCCGTTGGCGCAACCTTCCTTGCGCGAATATTGCGCGCCTATGCAAACGACCTTACGGCAATCATTGTCGTGGGCGTGTACGTGTGTTTTCTCTTTTTCGTTGCGGCAAACGCGTTTGACGTGATAGACGTTGTGGGATATTTGCGCCTTCTTGCGCCCAAACGCACCAAAATCGACAAAAAATAAATAAAATCTCAGCCGAGCAACACACTATAGGCATGCTCAATTTGTTTATACGCTGTGTGATACTCTATTTCGTCTTGCTGATTGCAATGCGCCTTATGGGCAAACGTCAGCTTGGCGAATTGCAACCCTTCGAGCTTGCAATAACGCTTGTTGCAAGCGATCTTGTGTGCATACCCATGGCAGACTCGTCCATACCGATTTTGTACGGCGTGATCCCCGTCTTTTCGCTGTTTCTTCTTCACATCATCATCACAAAACTCGCAACCAAAAGCATCCGCTTTCGCAAATTTCTCAACGGCAAACCCATAATCATCATCCAAAACGGCAACATACTGCCCGACGTCATGAAAGAGCTCAATCTCAACGTTGACGACATCATGGAAGCCTTGCGCGGCGCAGGCTATTTCAACCCGAGCGAAGTGGAATATGCCATTCTTGAAACCAACGGCAATATGAGCGTCATGCCCAAATCTCAAAACAGACCGCTGTCGCCAAACGACGTGGACGTCAAGGTGGACAAGGCGCAAATCCCCGTTGCAGTCATCATGGAAGGCGAATTTGTCGCCGAAAACCTCGGGTGCATTGACGGCAAATCCAAAGAAAAGGTGCTTGCTTTTCTCAACAAGAAAAACCTTGACCGCAAAGACGTGCTTGTGGCTCTCGTGGCAGGTGACGAAGTGTTTGTGCAGCCCTACAAAGACGACTATATTGTATCCACTCTGACGCCTGCAACCGACAATCCGCACGTTGTGCTGGGAGATGACGCAAAATGAAAAAAGTCGTGCTTGCAGTGCTCATTCTCATCTTGATAATCGTTGGCGGCGTGCTTGAAAACGTGTATATCACTCGCACATTTCAAGCGCTTGATCAAAAGCTAAAATGCCTTGAATCGTCCATAAAATCGGAAAGCAAAACCGCCCTTGACGACATAGCCGAGATCAACGATTGGTGGGCGAAAAAGCGTGAGTATATCGAGCTTTTTGCATATTCGCCGGACGTGAGAGCATTCTCTGTTGCGCTTGCCGAAACCCAAGGCTCGCTTGAATGCGGCGACTTTGACAATGCCCTTTCAAAATGCCACTCGCTCATCGTCATGGCGGACGGCATAAGGCGCGTGCTTGACTTCAACGCAGCGGACGTGATATAAAAAGACGAGTATCCCCGATTGTGTGTTTTCGCAATTGGGGATACCCGATATTACCGACCGTACATACGCGCATATTCATATATGCACAATTGTTTTTTATTATCTTTCTTGCACTATTCTCGTTTTAGCCACTGCGCATTTTTATATATGTTCGATTGCGCATATTTGCATATTTTCAAGCCTTGTCATAGGGCAACTTGTCTTTCAAGTCGTATATATCGCCTGCGCCGAGCATAAGCACGATAGTATGTTCTTTTGCGTATCTTTTGACAAAATCGACAGTTGATTGTGCGTTTTTGAGAAGATAAACGTCACGATTGCAAAATTCGTCGAAAATTGCGATTGCCAATTCGCCGCTGTCAAGCCCCATGGACTTGTCTTCTCGCGCGGCGTAAGTAGGCATGATTGCAAGCGTCTTGACGCCGTTTAGCTCATCGCCGAGCACGCTCACGAAATCATCGAGATACGCCTTTGTGCGAGAATAGGTGTGCGGCTGAAAAACACACAGCACGTCGCCTTGTTCGCTTGCTCTTTTCAGGGCTTGTTTTATCTCGCTCGGATGATGCGCAAAGTCAAAAATCACTCTTGCGCCGTCAACGTTGTCCACATACTCAAACCGCCTTTTCACACCTTTGAAAGTTGAAAGCGCATCGATTGCAAATCGCAAATCTATGCCAAGCCGTATTGACAGAGCAAGCGCAAAAGTCGCGTTTTGATTGTTGTACTCTCCGCCGTCTTTCAGCCTTATAGTCCCGACGAGATTGCCGCCAAAAACAACTTCCGCTTTATCTTTTTTTATATCGGCATACAGTCTTTCGATTTTATCGTCCGAAAAAATCTCGACGCAGAAATTTCCGCATTTTTCGTTGCGCGATTCACCCACACGTTTCTCGTTTTCTTGCAACAGAAACTCGTATTTTTCGGATACGATTTTGCACTGCGCTTTTGCAAGAAACTTGCAAAACACATCGTCAACGTCTTTTTGCGATTTATAACAATCGGGATGATCGCACTCCGCGTTCGTGACGGCGGCAACGCTCGGGGCGAGAGAAAGCAAGTTGCGCTTGTATTCGCACGCCTCGCACACGAATATGCAATTTTTCAGCTCGCCAACACAGGTTGCGCTTGTATTGTTGACATAATTTGCAAATTCTACACTCTCGCCGCCGATCATTGCGACAAATCGTGTTCCGCTTTTGAGCAATATGTGCGTGAGCATTGCGCTGACGCTTGTTTTGCCGTGCGTCCCGCCGATTGCAACCACGCAAGAAAACATGCCTGCAATAAGTGCGAGAAACTCGTGCCGCTCCATTGTCTTTATGCCTTTCTCTCTTGCTCTTTTCAGCTCCGGGTGGGAGGCAGCGATTGCGGATGAAAACACCACCCAATCCGCACTTTCCGCCTTTTGCGCGTCAGCCCCGATCGTGACGGAAATGCCGGACGATTGAAGCCTTCGCGTTTCTTCGCTTGTTTTTGCGTCGCTTCCGCTCACTGTTGCTCCGAACTCGTGACAAAACGCCGCAAGCGCGCTCATGCCCATGCCGCCGATGCCGACAAATCGTATCTTTTTGCCTTGTATAAACATAGTTCAATATATGTATCGGCTTGCAAAATCGTACTGCCATTTTGCACGATTTCACGATTTATCTCGGTTTTTCACTAAACCTGCGGTTTATTGTGAAATATTTTTTCGGCTTTTTTCAACAAATATTAACAAATTGTCAAATAACTATTGCTAAATTTCAACAATAATGCGATAATATCTTTATCAATTCATTGGGAGGCTAGATTATGTTTGACATCACAGATATTAAGATTAGATTAGTAAACGCCGACAGCAAACTCAAAGCGGTTGCATCCATTGTCATTGACGACTGCATCGCCATCCACGACATCAAAATTCTCAGCGGAGAAGGCGGAGATTTCATCGCTATGCCGTCAAGAAAAACTCCTGACGGAACGTATAGGGACATCATTCACCCCATCAATTCCGAAACGCGCGAAATCATCAAAAATGCAATTTTCGCAAAATACCAACAAGTGAAAGAAGACGAAGAATAATCATAAGTTATTAACATCATCGTTCAATAATTAAAATTTTTCACGTTTAACCGTTCACGGCACAAAATAGGAAAAACATCGACCACATTCAATGCGGTCTTTTCGTCATTGCGCAAGTTGCCTTTTTGTGCCAATCGAAACGGCAAACGGCATTTCAATTTTTCACCAATCGAGCCGCAGATGTTTTCAACGATTAAATCCACTGTCGAAAAATGGTGCAAAACGACACTTGATTGAACGTGAAAATGCAAATATGTTCATTTTTGCAAATATGCTCGTCTTCACCGATGTGCATTTGTCCTAAAAACCCAAAAATCTCTTGCACATATCTGCATATAATGACAATTGAAAGCATTGACGTATGCGCATTTTTGCATATCCGATATTCAATTCCACAACACGCACAGCCACTCCCCTGCCTATGGCAAATTGTTTGAATATAAAACAACATCCGCTTGAAGTCAAAGGGCAAGCCGTTTGACACAAAAAAAAATTGCGCAAGGCAAGCCTTACGCAATTTTTTCATTTATTTGTCGCCAAAAGCCGTTTTGCTTAGAAATTGGCAGGATGCTCGTCAAGAGCAAGCGTGCCGCCCGGGTTGAGCGTGTTGTTGGGGTCAAAGTGCTTTTTGAGTGCTTTGAGCACGTCAAGGGACGGGGTGCCGATCGAGCCTTCAAGGAAGGGCGCAAAGAGCTTGCCGATGCCGTGGTGGTGCGAAAGTGCCGCGCCTGACTTCATGATTGCTTCAAGGATGGACGAGTGATATTTCTTGAACGCGTCAAGGTCGGTCGTCTTGATGATGAAGATGAAGTAGAGGTTTGCGCCGTTGGGATAGCTGTGCGAGATGTGGCATGTGCAGATCGCCTTCGGCCATGCCTTGACGACTTTGCGCACTTCGTCGTGCACTTTTGCCATGTTGTCCCAGTTGACGGCACATTCGAGCGTGTCGATGATGATGCCGTAGTCTTGAATGGTGTCTCTAAGATACGGATCGCTGAATCTGCCGTGTTCCCAAGCGGTCGTGACGTATCCTGTGAGATAGAGTCCGTGATACTTTCTTGCAATCTTCTTGATGTTTTTCACGACGTTCTTTTGATAGCCGTCTTCGCCGTCCGTGAAGCCCAAAAGCAAGCATCTTGAATGTTGTTTGTAGCCCTTTGCGGCAAGAATGGGTTCAAGCGGAGAGCCGATGATGCCGTACATGTGGCTCATCATATCCGTTTCTTCTGCGTCGGAGAGTCTGAATGCTGACGGATGTCCGAACTCGCCTTGCATGACTTCGCGCATGACTGCCATACCGTCTTCCCACGTGGGGAACATGAAGGAGAATTTTCTGTGTTTCTTGGAGAGCGTGAACACTTTGAGCGTGACTTCGGTGAGAATTCCGAAGCATCCTTCGCTGCCCATCATGATTTGGTTGATGTCGGGGCCCGTTGCCTTTCTTGGCGCATTGTCGGTGACGATTCTGCCAATCGGGGTGACGTACTCTTGTTTGAGAACAAGGTCTGCCGCGCATCCGTAGTAGGTGGAGTTTTGACCGCTGCCGCGAGTGACAACCCAGCCGCCCACGCAAGAATACTCAAACGATTGCGGGAAGTGACCGCAGGTGTATCTCTTGGATGTGCCGAAGTTTTCGGGAGCGTTGTTGAGAATCTTTTCAAGATCCGGACCGCTGATGCCGGGTTGAACGGTGATTGTGGAGTTGACTTCGTTGAAAGCGATGACTTTGTTGAAGTTCTTGCTGATGTCGATCATGATGTTGGGAGACACCATAGGCTCTGTGCCGCGCGTGACGCTCGATCCGCCTGCGTGGACGTAGATCTTGATGCCGTTTGCATCGGCGTATTTGACAAGACCTTCGATTTGATCGGAAGTGCTCGGATAGACAACGATATCCGGCACGTTTTCGACAATGCCTTTTCTAAGGCGCATGATGTCGATCATGGTTTTGCCGTATGCAAGACGCACTCTTTCAAAATCATCGGTGGTTGCGTTTTCCTTGCCGACAATTGCGCTGATTGCGTCGATTTGTTCTTTTGTGAGCGCGCTCTCAACATGCACGTCGCAAATATCTTCACCCGTGTCAACCATTTTCTTGAAGTCGTCGTCGGTCAAATCGAATTGTTGTTTGATCAACTTGTAAAGACCTTCTTTGGGTGCTTTGTAGATTGCGGGGTCGCCCCATTTCATGATAGCACGGAACGACTTTTTGTCGGGTGCTTGAGTGATCCATTTCGGTTCAAAGTCCTTGTAGGGTTTTGACATAATTCCTCCAAATCGTGCTTTATCTGTCACTTTCGACAAGATAAAACCCATTTTATTTATTTTTTTGTTTTTTCGTGTTGTACGGCGCGCATCAAGATATTGCTTTTCGCGCGCTTTTTTTGCTTGCGACTGCCCTTTTGACAGCCTGTCGTTTGTCAGTGTTGTTCGCTTTCGGGTTTTGCCGAGCGAAGAATGACTTTCAGATCGTCATAGAGTTTCTTGTTGTTGGGATAGATGCGGCGATAGATACGATTGTAGAGCTTGTTGTACAAATCGTGCTCTTTCATATCGGGCTTGAACTCCTTGGAGATTTGCACCATGTTCTTTGCCGCATCTTCAAAGGATTTGTACACTCCGAGTCCCGTGAATGCGGTGATTGCCGCGCCGAGCGACGACGTTTCATAGGTTTGCGCGCGTCTTACCGGCACGCCCATGATGTTGGCGGTGATTTGGCAAATCTCGTCACTGGAACTTCCGCCGCCCGAAACCGCGATGAACTCCACTTTGATTTTGGTCTTGCGCTGTATGGACAACAGCCCGTCATACAAGCCGAAGGCGATACCTTCTATAATCGCACGGTAGATGTGCGCGCGGGTGTGGCAATCGGCAAATCCGAGAATCGCGCCCCTTGCGTTGGGGTGTTTGATGCCCGGCGTCCAATAGGGCTGAAGGATGAGCCCTTCGCATCCCGGGGGAACGTCTTGAAGGTGCTTGTTGAGCAACTCTTCCGCCGATATGCCGAGCTCCGCCGCTTCCTTGACTTCCTTGTGCGCAAACTCGTTCTTGAACCAAGACAGCATCCAATATCCGCGGTAGATTTCCACTTCGGGATTGTACTTGCCGGGCAGCACCGCCGGGTAGGACGGCACAAACGGTTCGGGCTCGACATACTTGTCGGTGGTCATTTGCACGGTTGCGGTCGTGCCGAGCGAGAGCGACGCGCCCGTTGAGTCGACACAGCCCGATCCGAGAGTTTCGCAGCCCTTGTCCGAGCCTGACGCGATGAGCGGCAATCCCGGCTTGATGCCAAGATCTCTGCCGGCTTCTTCGGTGATATAACCGATGATTGTGCCGGGTTCTACAAGTTCGCACATATTCTCCGCTTTCAAATCGAATATCGGAGCGGTGATTGCGTGCGCGCCTTGCCACGTCTTTTGCTTGTAGTCAAAGGGGATATGCCCGATTTGGTTGGCAACGGAGTCTTTCATAACGCCCGTGAGCCTATACGTCATATACCCTGAAAACATCAAGAATTTGTGCATCTTTTTCCACACTTCCGGCTCATACTCATGCACCCAGTTGCAAGCGGACGTTTTGCATTGCGCCGCCGCCATGTCGTACATGTTGATCAGTCGAAGGAGTGATTTGAAACCTGCGCCGAATCTTGTCTTGTCTGCGTCCTTGACTTCTCTTTGGTCGAGCCACAAGATGATGTCGCGAAGGGGTTTGCCGTCCTTGTCAACGATGACGGCGGTGTCCCTTATGGTTGTGACGACAACTGCTTTTATATCGTCCCAAAGATCCGCACACTGCGCTTTAAGACCGAGAGTGGCTTCTTTGAGCCTGTCCCAATAAAACTCGGGAGTCTGCTCTGCCCAACCTATCTCCTTTGAGAAATAGGGTTGTTTGAAATGCACTTTTTCCTTGCCGTAGTCTTTGCCGTACTTGTCAAAAAGCATGGCTCTGACGCTTTGCGTGCCGAAATCTATCGTCAACACAAGTGGTTCTCTCATAATTTTCTCCTATTATCTTTTTTCTCGCCAAGCCCCTTACCGCTCGGCGATCCAATTGTCTTTTCCTTAATAAATAGACGCGCTTGCCACAACGTCGACGTCCGTGCCGACAACCTTTTCAATGACAACGTCGCCGCGCTTGATTTTTTTGTCAACCACGACCGCGTTGATCTCTTTCATAAGGTCTTGTATCTTGTCTTTGGGGATTTCTCCGTTTGTTCTGACGGGAAGAACGGGATAGTCTTCAAACGTCGTTGCCACCGTTGAGCAAACCGTGCGCATGGGGCAAGTCATCTCGGAGAGCGCAAACGCTTCTCCCCTTTTGCAACCGTTGCCCGAAACCACTCCGTTTTCCACATTGATTCTGCATCCGCGCGGACACACTATACACACCAGTTCCATTATTTTTCTTCCACCTTTATCTCGATTTTTGAATTTGCCGTGATGCCGAACTTGGAGAAATCTATCTCGAGTCTTTGCATCTCGGGCGGACGCAAGAATGCGAAATTCTTCTTGAACACTTCGTTGCCGTCCACGCTGATGTAGAGCGTTGCTTTGTCCATATCCTTTGCGGCGCGGAAGAACAACACCACCTTGTCGCAAGGCTTGTCAACGTCGATTCTGTGCGGCACGAAACTCAAAAGTCCTTTGCCTTTTTCTATGCGAACGCTTCTGCCGGACGGCTTGAAATCCACCGCGTTTGCGCCTGCGTCTTTTGCACATTCCGACACATAATCGACCAAATCGAACACATTAAGTGCGTTTCCTGCCGAAAAAACGCCGTCAAGAGATGACATATACGTCTGATCGCAATCCGCGCCTTTGGTGAAGGGATTGATCTTGACTCCAAGACTTTCGGCAAGCTCGTTTTCGGGGATAAGACCGACCGACAGGATGAGCGCGTCACAATCTATGCGTCTTTCCGTGCCCTTTATCGGATTCATCTTGTCGTCAACTTTTGCAACCTCCACCGCTTCCAATCTGTCTTGACCGAACACTCTTGTCACGGTGTGCGACAAATAGAGCGGAATGTCAAAATCGTGCAAGCATTGGTGAATGTTTCTCGTAAGTCCGCTCGGAGTGGGTTTGACTTCATACACGCCTTCCACCGTTGCGCCTTCGAGGGTTAGACGGCGAGCCATGATAAGACCGATGTCGCCGCTGCCCAAAATGACGCACTTCTTTGTGGGGAGCTTGCCTTGCAAGTTGACAAAGTTTTGCGCCGTGCCTGCCGTGAATACGCCGCTTGGACGAGTGCCTTGGATGAGCACTTGTTTTGCCGTGCGCTCTCTGCAACCCGTTGCCAAAACGATTGCTTTTGTAAAGAACTTTTCAATGCCGTCTTTGGACACCGCGCTGATGACAAATCCGCCGTCTTTCTTCTCGATTTTCGTGACGAAAGTGAGCGTGAAAGCGTCGATGTCAAGCTCTCTGACAAAATCGATGTATCTTTCGCTATACTCGGGACCTGCGAGCTTTTCGCCGAAACGGATAAGACCGAAACCGTCGTGCACGCATTGTTTGAGTATGCCGCCGAGTCTTGCTTCTCTTTCAATAATTGCGACTTTGCCGCCTTTTTCGCATGCGCTTTGCGCCGCCGAAAGACCTGCAGGACCGCCGCCTATAACGATAACGTCGTAATTTCTCATTTCTCTGCCCCCTTCACGCCTTTGGTGTCGCCGTACACGACCACGCTGCCTTCGTCACCTTTGAGCACGTCTTCGATTTTTATGCCTTCATGCTCTGCGATGATCTTTGCAACGAGCGGAGAACAGAATCCGCCTTGGCATCTTCCCATGCCGGGGCGCACTCTGCGCTTGATACCGTCAATGGTTGCCACTTTGAGCGGACTGTTGAGAGCGTCGATGATCTCGCCCTTGCTGACTTCTTCGCAGCGGCAAATGATCTCGCCGTAGTCGCCGTTCTTCTTGATGTACGCTTCTCGCTCTTTTTCGGGGAGATTGGCAAGTCTGGGGGTGTGCTTGTAGATAGGATTGAAGTTGGTCTTGTTCTTTGCTTTGAGATCTTCCTTCACCCAATCTCTGATGTCGCACGCGATTGCGGGAGCGGCGGTGATGCCGGGAGATTGAATGCCCGCAACTTCATAAATATTGCTCGTGAATATGCCCCTGCGCACGACAAAGTCTTCTTCATAGGTCGCAGCGCGCGTGCCCGAGAAGTAGGTGATGATGTCGCCCTTGTTGAGCAAGGGTTGAGCAAGTTGTTGCTTTTTGATGATGTTGTTGATGTCGCTCATGCTCGTTGAGTAGTCTTCTCTTGACGGCACTTCGTGAGCGTCCGGACCAACGAGAATGTTGCCGTCCACCGTGCGCATGACGCCACCGCCCTTGGTGTGTCCGACCTGCTCTTTGTGTTCGGGTTGGTTCTCCTTGGGAAGCGGAGCAAAATAGCTGCGCGCAAAAGACGAGAACGCATAGCCGACTTTTTTCTTGTCAAGAATGATGTCCGTGCCTTTTCTGGGGTGAATGGTGAACGTTCTGTCCCCTGCCATATCCGCGATGACGTCGGAATAGATGCCTGCGCAGTTGACAACCGCCTTGGGATACACCGTACCGCGATTTGTGTGCACCGCAACGATCTTGCCGTCCTTGACGTCCATGCCTTCAACTATGGTGTTGAGCGACACTCTCGCGCCGTTTTGGATTGCATTGTCGCAAAGAGCAATGGTTGTCTTGTACGGCGAAATTATGCCTCCCGAAGACATGAACATTGCGCCCTTTGCCCACTTGGGCGGATTGGGCTCCATTTCTTTCAATTGTTTTGCAGTGAGATGTTTTACGCCGGGAACGCCGATAATTTTCGATTTGAGCCAGAAAAGAGGCGAAACGATTGCGTTTTCCCAATGCGTAGAGAATATAAACGTTTGTCCGCTCGGCTTGAGTTCGAGCCCCAGATCTTTGACGAGTTGTCTGTACTGCTCGTTGCCTTTAAGGACGTATTTGAGCTTGAGTTGCCCTTTGTGAAGGTCGATGCCCGGGTGGATGCAGCCGTCATTACGACCGGACGCGCCCGTTGCCACGTCGTTTGCTTTCTCCACGAGAAGAACGTCAAGATCGAGCCTTGAAAGCTCTCTCAACACCGAACATCCCGCGATACCGCCGCCGATGACGAGAACGTCGGGTCTTTGACCGTCGATTGCATTGTCTTTGAGCGTCGGTTTTTTGGGCTCTTCATGGAAGCCCTTGAGTTTCACGTCGTTGAGAACGCCAAGCGAGTGCTTGTCAACGGCGGCGATTCCGCACTTGTAGATAGTTGCCCAGTCGTCACATTCACCCGTCAGGCGAACGCAACCGCGCCACTCTTCGACAGTTACGGACGGGGCGATCTTATTGACCGCCTTGCGTATCCTTGCCAAATTCATAATTTAACCCCTTTATATCGATTTTTCCGATTTTGGTTCTCGGAAATTCTTTAACACATTCAACGCATCCGGGAATGTTCCAATGCGACATACGTTTTGCAACGTGCGCGATCACCGCTTGCTTTTGGCTGTCGCTTATCTCGCCTTCCACAAGCACCTTGATGAACGGCTTGCCCTTGACGCGATATTCTATGCACGCACATTCGTCAATAAACGGCAACTCCTTGACCACCTTTTCTATCTCGGTGGGAAAGACGTTGATGCCCGATATCTTGATAAGGCGTTTTTTGCGCCCCATAAAGAACAGCCTGCCTTGCTCGTCTTGCTTGAAATAGTCGCCCGTGCGCACCCACGTCTTGCCGTCAAGGCTGATGAGAGCTTTCTTTGTCGCTTCTTCGTCACCGACATAGCCCGACATCATTTGCTCACCGCTGACAAGCAATTCGCCAACGCTGCCGACAGGCACTTGTTTCAACTCATCGTCGACAATCTTGACAAACACGTTTTCAAGCGGCTTGCCCACGCTGCCGTCCACAAAATCGGACTTTGTGACCGTGCATACGCTTGCCGTTTCCGTAAGCCCGTATCCCGGGGACAACGTACCCTTGCCGCCACACTCTTTCATGCGCTCGTCAAATTTGCCAACAAGCTCTTTGTCAACGGTGTCGCCACCCACAAACACGTCTTCTATCGAAGATATGCCTTCTCCTCTGAACTCATCGCACGCAAGCAGCTTTTGCACCATGCGCGGCACGGCGAGAATTGTGGTTATTTTGTGCTTTTTGATTATCCTTGTCGTGCGTTTTGCATTGAATATGGGTTGCAAAACAACGTGCATATCCGTGCATATAGCGGCGTGCATCCCCACGCAAAGCCCAAAGCCGTGAAACATCGGAAGGACAACAAGCATAGCGTTGTGGCTGTCGAACTTGTCATCGAGACGAGTGAGCAAATTGTATGCCATCGCATTGGCGCATCTTGAAGAAATCGCAACCGTTTTCGGCTCGCCGGACGTGCCGCCCGATTGCATATAAAACATAATATCTTCACCGTCGCCGTCGTATGGCTCAAAATATTTCGAGCGCGGCAGACCGATGTAGTCATACGAGCAAAAGTGGCAAAGCACCCTTCTTGCTCCGTGGCAACGAGCAAAATACGCAAGCCTGTTCACGTCGCTCAAAAACACGACTTTGGGGTGAAGTTTTTTGACAGCGGACTCAAATTCGTCCGCGGAGAGTTTTGGATGAATCATCGACGCAATCGCTCCGATTCTCGAACAAGCGTAGGTTGCGATTATGCTCTGCTGGATGTTGGGAAGAGCAATCATCACAACGTCGCCCTTTCTCACGCCCGCCTTGAAAAGACCGCCTGCCACCCTGTCGATTTCCTTGAAAAATCGCTCGTAGGTCATCTTGTGGCAGCCACGTATCACGGCGTCTGTCGTGCCGTCTTTTGTGCGATACGTGCGCATGAAATTGTACAGCGAAGTGTGAATGTCAACCATATAAAAATTATACGCTACCAAACAAATGTAGTCAATATTCAATTTTAGCCGACCAAAACGACATTTTACCCCTTTTTATTCGCTTACAATACGTTTTGTAGTTTAATTTTGAACTTTTTTTTCATCAACAAGTATAAATCTATCGATTGCTGTCAAAAATCAAAGCAAATCGGAGGTAAAAAATGAACAAATTTTCCATTGCAATGAAAAGATTCGGCGGTTTTATGAAGCGCAACGCATTCTATTTTCTCATCGTGCTGTGCATAGCCTCGGTGGCAACCGTCATCGCTCTTGCCGTCACAAGAGAGAAAGTCAACGTCAATCCCGACGCGTCCATAACCGAGCCGGACAAGCCCGTGATCAAGCCCGATCCCGTCGATCCCGATCCCGTCAATCCCGAGCCCGTCGTTGAAAAGCTCAAATTCTACACCCCTTGCAACAACGGCGAAGTGAAACAAAACTATGCCGACACGTCTTTGGTGTGGAGCCCCACTCTCAAACACTACTCCACTCACCTTGCGCTTGACTTCACCTCGGAAGACGGCAACGTCTATGCGTCGGCGGACGGCACGATCAAAGAAATCGGATACAATCAGCTTGACGGCAACTATGTGGTGATATCCCACAAGGACGGCTACGTCACAAGATATTTGTCGCTTGAAAATCCCTGCGCGCTCAAAGTGGGCGCAAACGTCAAGCACGGTCAGCTGCTCGGCAAGATGTCAACAAGCCAAGGCAGCGAATGTATGGACGGAGCACACCTGCACTTCGAAGTGCAAAAAGACGGCAAAAACATCAATCCGTTGGAAGTGCTTGTAAGCTCCGAAAAATAATCGGCGCATACGACAATTCATATCCTTAAAAAGAAAAATCCCGTGCTGACGGGATTTTTCATTGTATAGTCGATATGTATATTCGATTTCAATCTTGACAAAATCGATTTGATTTGCGCAATCGATTTGATTTGTCACTTTTCAAGCATGGGGATGATGTCCTTCTCCTTGTCAAGCACATAGTCGGGCTTGATCTTGGACTTGGGCAGCATATCCGCGGTCGTTTCACCCGAAAGCACGAGTATGGACACAAAGCCGCAGTTTTTGCCAAACGCCACGTCCGTGTAGAGCCTGTCGCCCACCATTGCGATTTTCTTTGCGGGAAGGTTGTATTTCATCGCAAGTCTTTCGCCGGCGGTGGTGTGCGGCTTGCCCATGATGATGTCGGGCGTTCTGCCCACTGTAAGCCGTATCGCCTCTATGAGCGCGCCGACGTCGGGCATCGGACACTCGGGCGCAGGACAGAAAAAGTCGGGGTGAGTGGAGATGTAAGGCAAGCCCTTGTTGACGTATTGGCAGAACTTGTAGAGTCTGTCATAGGTCAAAGACGTATCGAAGCCGATGACGCAGATGTCGGGATCTTCGTCCACCACTTCTATGCCGTAGAGCGCAAACTCGCTCTTCAAACGGTCGTTGCCAAGCAAAAATACGCGCTTGCCGCGATAGTTGTCAAGGATGTATTCGCAGGTGACTTGTCCGCTGGTGTAGATCTCGTCGGCGTACGTGCGAAGCCCCAAGTTGTTTAGACGAGCGATATAGTCGGTGTGCATCCTTGACGAGTTGTTGGTGAAAAAGCAGATACGCTTGCCCATTGCGCGCAGTTGATTGATTGCTGCAAAAGAGCCTTCGATTTCCGTATCGCCGATGTACACCGTGCCGTCAAGGTCGAAAACAAACAATTCTACGTCTTTGATGTTTTTCATAAGTGTCCTTTGTGTCAACCGAATTTGCTCATAAAGCCGCTTGCGTGGGCATACCCCAAAAGGTTGTCGCTCACCGCCCCTGCAAGAGCCATGCAAGAGAGAGTTTCGCTTGCGGTGATTTCGCCTTTGAGCCAATAGCCCGCGTCGTCGTACAACCTTCGCCAAAAACGTTGCATGCCGTGCAAATCTATGCCGGCGAGTTTTTCGAGAAAGTCCATTCGGTATTCGCTTAATATATATTCAATTCTAAAATACCCGTTAATGTCAAAAAAGTCAACGCATTTGAGCGGTATTGACTCAACTTTGAGCTCGGAGAGTTTGTCCATGTCCCCTTCTCTGTCGCAAGGCGGCGCGCCGTCTATGCCGGGAGAGCCGAGATAGAGAGAATAAAAGGACAAAATCGCCGCGCTTGCAAGAAAGCGATATTCGCCGTCAAGCCTCGGTTTTCTTCCCTTTTTCAATGCGAGCGCGCGCATGATTTTTGCCATTCGCTCTGCGCTGTCCTGAATCTTTTTGTTGCTTGAAAAGATGAGCACGCACTCTGCAAGATCGCTTGCGTCCGTGATTTTTTCAACGTCTATATCCACGCTCTCGGCACTGCCTTTTGACAAGACCTTTTGAGCAAACACGTCTTCAAAAGCAGTCAGTTTTTTTGCAAGCAAAATGCCGTATCCTGCCGCAATCTGCTCACAACGGCACTTTATCAACACATTTTTGTCAATAAACACTTGATTTGGCGGTTTTGCGACAAAAATGTCGTCACTTTCGGGCGAAGTGAGAAAAAGTGACCAGCCTATATCAAGCGTTGTCGCAATCCGCTTTGCCATCTTGCTTGCCGGCTCTGCGCCCACGGCAAAAACGTGCCTAACAAAATCGGGCGCAATCGACTTTTCGCGACAATTTTCGCACTCGCTCACGCTTGCGATAGTAAGACGATAGCCGCCCTTTTTGAGTGATTGTATCAGCTCGTCCGCAAGTAGTTTCACGTCGTCTTCGTATACAAAAAAGAGCGAGCCTTCTTGAAGTTCCGCTCGCAATCTCGGCACGACTTCGCTTACAAGATTCGCGCCCTTGAAAACTCGCGTGCTTTGCACGACTCGCTCTTTTACCGTTGTATTTTCCATATCCGCCTCCACCAATACGCTATCACGATATACGCAAAGATTTTCGGCGGATTTTCTCACGTTTTGGGAGATTTTGTCACAACTTTGCTTTTTTGATTGGCGATTTGTTTTTGTTTGCCAATTTTATCTTTTGCGTTCTAGCCTTGCTGTGACGCTATGCTTTGCGGTTTTGTCATTTTGCCTTCATATAGGTCTTGCATTTTGTCGAAAAAGCGGTGTCTTTCACTTCGATGCGAGAGTTGGCGCACAGTCCGTTGCTGTTGAAGGCGCACTCGCCCGCCGAGCATTGCACAAGGCTTTCAAGGTCTTTTTCGTATATGTCGTCGCCTGCTTCAACGTCCGCGAAGTTTTGCGCAAGCGCGCCGCCTTCTCGCTTGATACGGCTCATACACTTTGCGTTGTCGCCGATAGATATGACGCCTGCAAGGCAAACGCCTTTGAGATTGTGCTCGCAATTTGAAGTCGAACAACTGATTTTTTCCATATTTCATTCTCCTTTTGGTTGATAACGATAGTATATCCAAAAAGGCAGAATTTTTACATGATTTTGCAAAACTCGCATTTCTCTTGCACACTTTTCAAAATCGCGGACTATGTGATTGAAAATTTGCGGCGTTTGTGTTAATATATCATCAATATATATTCGCGCGCATATCGGCGCGCCGTTCAAGGAGATTTTTTTTATGAAAGTCATTCTTCTCAAAGATATGAAAGGCATGGGCAAAAAAGGCGAAATCATCGAAGTCAACGACGGTTACGCTCGCAATTTCCTTATCAAAAAAGGCATAGCCCAAGAAGGCACGCAACAAAACATCTACGTGGCAGAGCAAAGAAAGAAAGCCTACGACGCAAAAGTCGCGGCAGAAAGAGCCGCTGCGCAAGAAGTTGCCGCAAAACTTAAAAACGTCACCGTCAAAGTCACCGCAAAAGGCGGCGAAAACAACGGCAAAATGTTCGGCTCGGTCACAAACGAGATGATCAGCGGCGCACTTTCCGAGCTCGGTTTCGACGTGGACAAAAAGAAAATCGAAACAAAAGAAAGCATAAGAGATTTCGGCACTTTCGACGTGACGCTCCGTCTATACCCCGAAGTGACGCAAGTCATCAAAATCGAAGTGGTCAGAGCATAACATGTCCCAATACCAGACAAGGCTTGACATTGGCGATTATATCATCGTGCAAGACACCGAAGACTACGCTTTTTCGCAAGACTCGGTGATTTTGGCAAACCTTGCTTCGCTGTCAAAGACGGACACCGTGTTGGATCTGGGATGCGGCACGGGGATACTCGCAACGCTTGCAATAGTCAAAAAAGGCGTGGCGCACGCAGTCGGCATAGACGTGCAAGAGCATGCGTGCGATTTGGCGCGAAAAAGCACTCAAATCAACGGCTTGCAAGACAAATTGGAGATTGTAAACGGTGACGTGAGAGATGCAAAAAACCTTGTCAAAGCAGAGAGTTTTGACAAAGTGCTGTGCAATCCGCCCTACTTCACATCGGGCGCAAGCGACAAGGCAAAGGGCGTATCTCGCACGCAAAGCAGCGCGGATATCGGCGATTTCGTTGCCGCGGCGGCTTGGGCGTTGCGATTTGGCGGAGATTTGTATATCGTCTACAAGGCGGACAATCTCGCATCGCTGTTTTCGGCTCTTGACAAGCACAATCTTGCGCCGAAAGAGATGACGGTTGTCTTTGCAAAGCCTTCAAAAAATGCGGATATCGTGATCGTAAAGGCAAGAAAAGGCGGCAAAGAAGGGCTGAAAATCAAATCGCTCATCGTCAAAAACGAAGACGGTGAAGACACCGCCGAATTTAAGGAGTTGTACCGCTGATGGCAAAACTTTTCATCGTTGGCACGCCGATAGGCAATATGCAAGACATAACTTTGCGCGCTTTGGACACGCTGAAAAACGTGGACGTCATCGCTTGCGAAGACACGCGCCACTCTCTGCCCTTGCTTGAAAAATACGACGTGCATGCAAAACTTGTCGCATATCACAAATTCAACGAGCAGGAATGTTCGGATAGGCTCATATCTCTCATCGAGCAAGGACAAAACGTTGCTCTGATCTCGGATGCGGGCATGCCGTCCATAAGCGATCCCGGCGCGGAACTTGTGGCAAAATGCCATGAGCGCGGCGTGGAAGTGGTAGTTGTCCCCGGTCCTACCGCCGTGGCAAGCGCAATGGCTTTGTCCGGCATAAAAGGCAACGGTTTTACGTTTGTAGGGTTTTTACCCGAGAAAAACACAGATAAAGTGGCTGTTTTGTCAAAAGCGTCGCTTGCAGGGCTGCCCATAGTGTTGTACGTTGCCCCGCACGATTTGGTCAAAACGGCAAAGACTATACTCGGCGTGCTCGGCGACAGAAAAGTGTACGTGGTGCGTGAAATCACCAAAATCCACGAAAGCGTCACCGTCACCACCCTTGCCGACTTCAACGCCGAAGAGCGTGGCGAAATCGTCTTGATTGTCGAAAACGCAAATGCCGACAATCCGCTCAACTCGCTAACAGTGGAAGATCACATCCGCCACTACGTGAGCATGGGCATGGACAAAAAAGACGCCGTCAAAAAAGTCGCCCAAGACCGCGGCATCCCCAAGAACGAAGTCTATCAGCAAGCATTGAACATCTGAAACAACCATATAAAAAAAGAAAGGCAGCGAGCCTTTCTTTCTTTATACAAGCAAATTTAAGTGCGCGTTGAATAGACAGAATGGGTGTATAAGCGCGCTCCGAATGGGCAGAGTGTGTGTATAATTTTTTATAAGTTCACGGCTCTACAAGGGGTGGGCGTGTAAAACCCTAAATAAAACATTACCCCTTCCCTTCGGGCTTTCCCCTACTTCTCGAACA
>ULSH01002851.1_pt1 | contig 35217 bp, 46 predicted proteins | sample 1956151 | NCBI WGS metagenome assembly ULSH01 (sample SAMEA4835702, study PRJEB28245) | human gut metagenome | biome: gut microbiome; material: fecal sample | place: Denmark | collected 2008 | reverse complement strand
GACGCTCGATACGGTCGCCGCCTTGCGGCTCCAATTCCGTCTTTGAAGTCACACATTCCGTTTATAAGTACGCTCCAAATGGGCTTTCATTTCGGGTGTGGGTGTCCCACCCAATCAAAAGTACCAAGCCGACAATCTTGCGAAATTGTGGCGGGAGTTTTTGCCCGTGCTTGAACTGATAGCAAAGATTTTCGGCGCGGTTAGCAGGACAAAAGCCAAATGCGGCTCTCGGTGTTGCTTGCAACCAAGCGATGACGTTGCCGCGATGACGGCTTTTGTTCGGGCGCCCGCACCGCAATTATTAATTATTCATTATTCATTATTAATTAGCAATAAAACGGCAATATTGCGATGCATAACGAGAAAGGCACGGTTTTAGAAAAACACGATATTTGGATGAAGAACAAGAAAGAGCCACGCTATCGGCAACCCTAATGTACAAGTAGTACATGAGTTGACGAGAGCGTGGCTCTGCCGATGTTATTCGCCAAATAGCGTGTTTTTAGCCGAAGACGGCAAGAAGGAAGCCTGCCGCAACCGCCGACCCTATAACACCTGCAACGTTCGGTCCCATGGCGTGCATGAGAAGATAGTTGCCTTTGTTGTATTGAAGGCCTACGGTGTTGGAAACACGAGCCGCCATAGGCACTGCGGAAACGCCTGCAGATCCGATGAGCGGATTGATTTTGCCCTTTGACACAACGTAGAGAAGTTTGCCGATGAGAAGGCCGCAAATGGTTGCGAGCACAAAACCTGCAAGACCGAGGAACACGATCTTGAGAGTGTCAACGGTCAAGAACGTTGCACCGACAGCGGTTGCGCCGACGCTGATGCCAAGGAACAGCGTGACGATGTTCATAAGCGCGTTTTGCGCGGTGTCGCTAAGACGATCGGTCACTCCGCACTCACGCAACAAGTTGCCGAACATCAAGCTGCCCAAAAGCGGAGCAACGGACGGCAAAAGCAATGCAACGACGATTGTGACGAGAATGGGGAAAATGATTTTCTCTTTTTTGCTGACCACGCGGGAAGGTTGCATAACGGTCATGCGCTCTTTCTTGGTGGTGAGCATCTTCATGAACGGGGGTTGCAAAAGCGGAATGAGAGCCATATACGAATATGCCGCAACCGCGATAGGAGCGAGCAATTCGGGGGCAAGCGACTTTGTAAGGAAGATTGCCGTCGGGCCGTCCGCGCCTGCGATGATCGAGATAGAACCTGCTTGACCGCCCGTGAATCCCATTGCCGCTGAAAGGATAAGCACAAGATAGATGCCGCCTTGCGCCGCCGCGCCGAGAATGAGCGAGCTGGGACGAGAGAGCATCGGGCCAAAGTCCGTCATTGCGCCTACGCCGATGAAGATAAGGCAGGGATAAACGCCCGTCTTTACGCCGATGTAGAGCATATCGAGAAGTCCGCCGTGTTGCAAAACGTTGAGATAGTCAACGCCGTTTGCCACCGCCGCGCTGCCTGTCCACCATTCGGGGTGGAAAATCTTGTCGCCGTCAAGGGCGGGCAAGTTGGTCAGCAGCATGCCGAACGCGATGCCGACAAGGAGCAACGGCTCAAACTTCTTTTTGATGCCGAGATAAAGGAAAAACAGCGCGATGACGATCATCACAAGGGATTGCCAACCGCCTTCTTGACCGAAGAGATGGTATCCGCTGCCGTTCCAAATATTCTTTAAGATTTCACCTATATCCATACAAGCTACTCCTTACAGAAGTTCCACAAGCGGTGTGCCTGTCTCGACGGTTGCACCCTTTTGGACGAAAACCTGACCGATTTTGCCGTCTTTTTCGGCATAGATCTCGTTTTCCATCTTCATGGCTTCGAGAATGATGAGAACGTCGCCTTTCTTGACTTGTTGACCTGCCGTAACCTTGACGGCATTGATATTGCCGGGCATGGGCGCGACCACGGTGTTTGCGCCTGCGCTTGCAGGAGCTGCCGGCGCCGGCTGAGGCGCAGGAGCTGCCGCAGCTTGAACGGGAGCGGCAGTTGCGGGCGCGGCTTGCGGCAATGCCGCATCGTATTCGGATTGAATGACTGCCTCACCCTTTTCCACTTCAACCTCATATATTTTTCCGTTGAGCGTAACTTTATAAATCATTTTTCTTCTCCTTCCGCGTCCACGCGTTTTATGGATTTGAAACGCAACTCGTTGAGCGGAGTTTGCGTTGCGTCTGCGACGATTGCCATGATCATAGCGGCATCGCGCTCTGTGGTGTTGACAAGTTTAAGTTCGCCGCAAGTGCCGTTGGCAAGAGCGGGAGCTTCTTCGTCCGCCGCGACGTCGTCGTCTTTCTTCTTTTTCTTCCAAAACATCAGTTTGTTTTGGAAATTTTGCATCTTATCGTTCCATTCGGGGTGCTTTGCTTTGAGCTTGTCGCTGCCTTCAAAGATTTTGCCCACAACAGATACGATGAGCATGAGCAGAATGAGAACGATAAACACCACCACAATGCCGATAAGCGCAAGCAAAAGCGCGTCGGTGACTTTGAGTGGATCGTCTTTGTTCAAAATTCCGCAAAGTAAAACGTCGTTCATATACACACCTCTTATTCTTCAACGGGCGCGATGGTGTACTTGACGATCTTCTCTTCTTTTGCCTTGCGAGCCGCAAAGAATTTTTCCGCGACTTGCGGGAAAAGGATGTAGGAGAGCACGTCTTCGTCGCACTTTGCCGTGTCGCCGAGCTCCGCTTTGGTCTTTTCAAAGACGGGTTCGAGCGTGTCTGCGTATCTGCCTTCGATGGGTTTCTCGTCACCGAGAACTTTTGCCATAACTTCGGGATCGATGGGAGCGGGCGACGTGCCGTATTCACCGCGGCAATACGCCTTAACTTCCTTGGAAATGTTCTTGTATCTCTCGCCTGCGAGCACGTTGTTGGTGGCTTGCACGCCGACCATTTGGCTCATAGGTGTGACAAGCGGCGGATAACCCAAATCCGCTCTGACCTTCGGCGTTTCGATAAGCACTTGCTCGAATTTGTCCATAGCGTTTTGCGCTTTGAGTTGCGAAACAAGGTTGGAGAGCATGCCGCCCGGCACTTTGTACGTGAGCGCGTCCGTGTCGGTGGTGAGCATCTTGGGATTGAGCGTGCCGTCTTTGAGATATTCATCTCTTATCGGCTTGAAATAGTCGTTGACTTGTTTGAGCACGTCGTCGTTAAGACCCGTTTCATAACCGAGTTGTTTGAGTGCGATGTTGATGGTTTCGGTTGCGGGTTGGCTCGTGCCGCCGCTGAAACAAGACGTTGCGGTGTCGATGACGTCAACGCCTGCCTCGATCGCCTTCATATAGGTCATATACGCCATGCCCGTCGTGCAGTGCGTGTGCAAAACAACGGGAACTTTCACTTCGTTCTTGATCGCGCCGATAAGCTCGTACGCCTCAAACGGAGTCATCGTGCCTGCCATATCCTTCACGCAGATCGTGGATACGCCCATTTCTTCGAGTTGCTTTGCGAGTTTTGCAAAAGCGTCGAGAGTGTGCACCGGGCTTTGCGTGTAGCTGATTGCGCCGGATACGGTCGCGCCGCACTTGATAGCAGTCTTGGTCGCCGTTTCGAGATTGCGTACGTCGTTGAGCGCGTCGAAAATGCGGATGATGTCGATGCCGTTGTCAACAGACTTCTCCACAAACATCTTCACCACTTCGTCCGGATAGTGCTTGTAACCCAAAAGGTTTTGTCCGCGAAGAAGCATTTGCAACTTCGTGTTGGGCATTGCCTTGCGCAAATTTCTCAATCTTTGCCACGGGTCTTCGTCAAGGTATCTCAAACATACGTCGAACACCGCTCCGCCCCAGCACTCCACGGAATAGTAGCCCGCTTTGTCCATGGTCGGAAGTATGTCGGCAAACTTCGAATACGGCAAACGCGTCGCAATCAACGACTGATTCGCGTCACGCAACACCGTTTCGGTAAAAAGAACTTTTTTGGTTTCTTTTCCCATTGTTGTCCTCCAAAAATTAATTCAGTATGATTATAACAAATTAAATCGTCAATCACAACAGATTGCCGTCAAATTGATAAAAATTTATTTATTTAATTTCCGTCCGCCCGCCTTCCGCGTCGAACAATCCAAACTCCCGCCATTATCCGCACATCTCTACATATATTTCCACAATTCCACCCGACATCCCATATCCCCGCCCCAAATCGCCAAAATGATTCAAAATTCCGCCACCGATCGCAAGAAAGCGCACTTTGCACCGCCAACCTTTTCAAAAATTATTGACATCGCCCGCTCCTTATGCTATGATAAGCAAGCTGACCAAAACGTCCGCACCGCAATTTCGACTTTGGAGAAGTACCCAAGAGGCCGAAGGGGCTCCCCTGCTAAGGGAGTAGTACGAGTGAATCGTAGCCAGGGTTCAAATCCCTGCTTCTCCGCCAATCAAAACCTAAATCGAATACGAAAGTGTTCGGATTAGGTTTTTCTTTTGCAAAAATTCAGGTTTTATCTGTGTTTTCGGCGTGCCGTCGTTTCGGTCTTTTCGGGGTTCGTAGGCTAAAGTTCGTATCGCTTTGTCCGTAGCAGTTGCAGACGGTTTTATGCCGCGAAAGGTTCTTGACGTGAGAAAGGAGTGTGTCAGGCTAGCGTTCAAGATCAAAAAAGTCTATTAAATGTTCAGGGATGTTATATCCGCAACAGTCCAGCATTTCTTTTCCGTAATCTTCCCAAGAAAAGCCACTCCAAAGATTGACGTTATCGTCCCAATTCTCACCGCGGTTTTTTACAAGTTCTTCAAAATCGTCATAGTTTTTAACTTCAAGGAAAGCGCAAAGTTCTTTGTGTTTATAATCGTTGGTAAGGACGCCAGATTCGTAAAGCGTGTCGAATAGGTTTTCGGGATTCATATAATCCCAGTTGACAGAACGGTCCGATATACCTTCGATGTCTTGTATAAACAATTCTTCGTCTATACCGTCGAGTTCAAAGCCTTCTCGTTTGAGTTCTTCAACGACTTCTTCCCAATCGTTGTAGTCCGATAAATCAAGCCATTTCGAGCCTAAAGCTCTTTCGTTGCATTCGTTGTACGAACCCCAAGATCCGATAACAATACTTATGTTTCCCATTGTTAGTCCTCCGAAATATAAATCTTGATAAGCGTGTTTCCGTATTCGATATAATGACCTTTGTCATCTTCAAACACGTCATAGGTGATACCGGAAATCTTTCCGTTGTTGGTAATTGCATAAATGATTTCGTTTCTGTCTGGATAAAAAGCAACAGTATCAAATCTGATAAGGCTTTCACCGTCATTGAAATCGAAACCATCTTCATCGAAGAATGCAATTTTGTTGAGTTCAATCATTTTTCTAACTCCTTTTTATTTGAGATTGCCATTCGGCAGTGGGCAAGGAGCATAAGTCGAAACGTTTCAAATGCGAATACTGTTGCAATGGAATATGTCAACGGCCAAAGCCATTTGAGCGAAAAATAGTGTAAAAATAAAAGGAGCCAAACTGCTATGAGTCTGACTCTATAAAATATCTCTCTAAATATCTACCGCTATTTTCCCGTGCCGTTGATATATTCGCCTACTTATGCGACGATAGTTTACTGCGCGATACTCATCGTTATCGGACCGGATATTTTATCACGGGAATTATCGGATGAAAAACGGCAAATTCAAACGTTTACAATGGCTTAAACCTATTGATTTTGCATTTTTTATAGTTTATAATATAATAAAAACGCTCGGAGGATTTTATGAAAATCGCTGATGGTATATTTTACGTTGGTGTAAACGACAGAAAAATTGACTTATTCGAGGGGCAGTACGTTGTGCCGGAAGGAATGGCGTATAACTCTTACGTAATTATCGACGACGCAGTCGCGGTAATGGACACTGTGGACGCGAAGTTTACGCACGAGTGGCTCGACAACGTGCAGAAAGTGCTCGGCAGGCGTAAACCCGATTATCTCGTCGTCCAACATATGGAACCCGACCATTCGGCGAATATAAACAACTTTGCGAAATTGTATCCGGAAGTGAAAATCGTTGCTTCGAAAAAGGCGTTTACGATGATGAAGAACTTTTTCGGTACGGAATTCGAAGACAGAAGGATCATAGTCGGAGACGGCGACGCGCTCACGCTCGGAAAACGCACGCTTAAATTCGTTACCGCGCCGATGGTTCATTGGCCGGAAGTTATCGTAACTTACGATCCGTTGACGAAAACTCTGTTTTCTGCCGATGGGTTTGGTAAGTTCGGCGCACTCGACGCAGACGAAGACTGGGCTTGCGAAGCAAGAAGATATTACTTCGGTATTGTAGGTAAATACGGGGCGCAGGTACAGTCGTTGCTGAAAAAAGCCGCTTCTCTGGAAATAGAACGTATCTGCCCGTTGCACGGTCCTATTCTCAGTGAAAACCTTTCGTATTATATCAATCTTTATAATATATGGTCCTATTACGGTGTGGAAACCGAAGGCGTGATGATAGCGTATACTTCGGTTTATGGGCATACCGAAGAAGCCGTGAAAAAACTCGCCGACAAATTAAAAGAAAACGGTTGTCCCAAAGTTGCGGTGAACGACCTCGCTCGTTGCGATATGGCGGAAGCGGTGGAAGACGCGTTTAGATACGGCAAAATTGTGCTTGCGACCACGACATATAATGCCGATATCTTCCCGTTTATGAGAACGTTTATCGACGCGCTTACCGAAAGAAACTTTTCCAACAAAACCGTCGCTATTATTGAAAACGGATCGTGGGCGCCTATGGCGGCAAAAACCATGAAAGGAATGCTTGAAAAATGCCGTAATATAAAGTATTGCGATAATACCGTGCATATTATGAGCGCGCTTAACGAAGAAAGCGGAAAAGAACTCGACGCGCTCGCAAGCGAACTTTGCGCCGAATACGCGGCGAGAAAGGGCGAAGGAGTGAACAAAAACGACCCCACCGCCCTGTTCAATATCGGATACGGACTCTATGTCGTTACGAGCAACGATGGGGAAAAAGATAACGGGCTTATCGTCAATACCGTTACGCAGGTGACCAACACCCCGAACAGGGTCGCGGTAACGATAAATAAACAGAACTACTCTCACCATGTTATTAAACAGACGGGCAAGATGAACGTAAACGTGTTGTCTACCGACGCACCGTTCAAAGTATTTGAAAACTTCGGATTCAGAAGCGGAAGAACCGTAGACAAGTTCGAGGGGTGTGAAAAATATACGTCGGACAATGGGCTGAGATTCCTGCCGAGATATATAAACTCGTTTATGTCGCTCAAAGTGGAGAGTTACGTCGACGTGGGAACGCACGGAATGTTTATCTGCGAAGTGACGGAAGCAAGGGTGATAAACAGTAATCCTACAATGACGTATGCTTATTATCAGGAAAACGTCAAACCGAAGCCGAAAACCGAAGGAAAGAAAGGTTACGTATGTAAAATATGCGGATACGTGTACGAAGGAGAAGAATTACCCGAAGACTTCGTATGTCCGTTGTGTAAACACGGAGCGGCGGATTTTGAGCCGATAAAATAAAAAAATAAAAACAACTCGTTTGAGCTATAACAGTTCAAACGAGTTTTATTGTTGCTTTATTAATAATGCTTTTTAACCGATTATACCAAAGCAGAACAATAAATGTTAAAAAAATAGACTGATAAAATATGAGATAGCGAGACGAACACAGAAAAATAAAACTCGCCTAAACCCAAAAAAGTTCAAACGAGTTTTATTTGGCTGACGTAATGAGATTTGAACCCATAATTGTAAAAAAAGCACCCAACCGAACTTTTACGGGTTCAGTTGGGTACAACTTGGCGGAAGCGGTGGGATTCGAACCCACGAACGAGTTACCCCGTTACCGCATTTCGAGTGCGGGCCGTTATGACCACTTCGATACACTTCCAAATGTATTTGTCGTTTTATATGTTGCGAGGTGGGCATAATGGCGCGCCGTGCGCATTGCCATGACCACTTCGATACACTTCCAGATAGGTTTGTCGTTTTGCGTGTTGCGTTGACACGCATTCAACATATATTGCTCGGTTATTATAGTACACTTTTCGGTATTTTGCAACAGATTTTGTCGTGTTGTTTTTGCGGCGAGGATTTTAAGTGCGTTTCGCGCTTGATTTTATCGCCGATACGGATTATTATTATACCATAAAACCAAACAAGGACTGATATTTATGGATATTTGCAGTTTTTTGTCAAAATCATACACGGCGTATCATGCGGTGCAACACAGCGTTTTCATCCTTGAAAAGAACGGATTTTGCGAGCTTAATCTTGCGGATGCGTGGAAACTTCAAAAAGGCGGAAAATATTACGTCACCAAGAACGGATCTTGCGTGATAGCGTTTGTTGTGGGCGACAATTTTGCCTTCAACATTGCGGGCAGTCACACGGACTCGCCGTCCTTGCACGTCAAGGGCAACGAACTTGTCGACTCGTGCGAAGGCAAGCGCGTGAACGTGGAAAAATACGGCGGCGCGATTTTGTATTCTTTCATCGACGCGCCATTGAAGATTGCAGGCAGAATCATCGAAGACCACAACGGGCAACTTGTGCAAAAGGTGGTGGACAGCGACTATTTGCTGACGATACCGTCCCTTGCGATACACCACAACCCCACCGTCAATGATGGTTTTTCAGTGAACGTGCAAAAGGATATGTTGCCGCTTTTTGGCGATGCCAAGGACGTGTATTCAACACTCACGAGCGAGAAAGTGGTTGATGCAGACTTGTACATCGTACCTGCCACCGAAGCGTACAAAAACGGTGCAAACGGAGAATTTATTTCGTCACCGCGCATAGACAATCTCACAAGCGTGTACACGTCTTTGCTTGCCCTTTGCGAATGTTCGCCAAAGAACATCGCTCTTGCGTGCTGTTTCGACAACGAAGAAATCGGCAGCGAAACAAAACAAGGCGCAAACTCCGCTCTGCTTGAAAGAGTGCTGAGAAAGATAACCCGCGCACTCAACAAGACGGAAGACGATTTTGTGTCCGCATGCGAAAACGGTTTTATTCTTTCCATAGACAACGCCCACGCGATACACCCTGCCTTCCCCGAAAAAATGGATCCCAAACAGAGAGTGTATCTCAACAAAGGCATCGTGATCAAGCACCACGTCAACTACGCAACGGACGGACTGTCGAGCGCAATCGTCAAGACCATTCTCGACAAAGCGGGCGTTGAGTATCAAGACTACTGCAACCACTCCGACGTGCGTTGCGGCGGCACGATCGGGCTTATGACAAGTGCGAATTTGTCCATGACGGCGGCAGACATCGGTCTTGCACAGCTTGCCATGCACTCGGCTGTGGAAACGGTGGGAGCGAAAGACATCGACAAAATGCACGACTGCGTCAAAGCGTTTTTCGAGACGAAATTTTCAAGAAACGGCAGCACGGTGACAATAGCCTGATTTTGCACAAATCAACGTTTTATCCGCACGATTTGAGCATATAAAATACGTTTATTGGGTATTTTATACAAAAATCAAACGTCAAAAAAGACTTGCGATTTGCAAGTCTTTTTCTTGTGCGATGTTGTTTTCATTCGGCAACGCTTGCCGCTTGTTTCGCCCGTCTTATTTGACGAATGCGCTGAACGCTTTGTGTGCCGTGTACAAATCCGCCTTGGAAATGAGTTCGTACGGAGCGTGCATGGAGAGCACGGGTACGCCCATATCAACGGTGTCGATGTTCATGTTGGCGATGAATTTTGCAACAGTTCCGCCGCCGCCGAGATCCACTCTTCCGAGTTCACCGGTTTGCCAAACGATGTTCTCTTTTGCAAAAACGCCGCGCAAATATCCGATGTATTCCGCGCTTGCGTCGTTGCTGCCTGACTTGCCGCGTGCGCCCGTAAATTTGTTCATTGTCACGCCGCTGTTGACAAAGCCTGCGTTCATCTCTTCAAAAGCGGATGCGTATGCCGGATCGTAGCCTGCGGTGACGTCCGCCGAAATGCACTTGGAATGTTCGCGGAGCACGGACGGATTTACGCCGTAACTCTTTGCAATTTCGTTGAGAAGGTCGTTGATAAGCACGCATTGCATACCGGTGTTGCCTTCGCTGCCGATCTCTTCTTTGTCGGCAAGGATGCAAAGCACGGTTTGGTCGGTTTCGGTTTGAAGAGTTGCGGTGATTTCGGGATAGGTGCACACTCTGTCGTCATGGCCGTAGCTTGCGACAAACGCTCTGTCAAATCCGACGTCTTTTGCCTTGACCGCGGGCACTGCTTCGAGCTCTGCGGAGATAAAGTCTTCCTCGGTGATGCCGTACTTTGCGTTGAGAATGGCAAGAACGCCCCTCTTCACCGCGTCTTTGTCATCGTCTTTGACAGGAATGCCGCCCACGAGAAGATTGAGATTTTCGGCAGGGAAACCTTCCGCAATCGTCTTTGTGACTTGTTCTTGCGCAAGGTGCGGAAGAAGGTCGGTGATGTAGAAGACGGGATCGGACTCTTCTTCGCCCACTCTGACGGTGACTTTGCTGCCGTCTTTGAGCGCAACAACGCCGTGGAGTGCAAGCGGAATTGTGAGCCATTGATACTTCTTGATGCCGCCGTAATAGTGTGTTTTGAGATATGCAAGTCCTGACTTTTCAAAAAGCGGAACTTGTTTGAGATCGAGTCTCGGGCTGTCAACGTGAGCAACGAGTATACGCACTCCGTTGGTGGCGAGATCCGCCTTGCCCGCTCTCAAAATAAACAAACCTTTGCCGCGATTGTTGTAATAGAGTTTGTCGCCGGCATTGATCTTGTCACCGAGAACGTAGGGCTTATAACCCGCTTTTTCTACTATTTCGACGGATTCCGCCACGACTTCTCTCTCGGTTTTTCCGTTATCGAGAAACTTTTTGTAGCCTTGTGCATAATCGCTGATGGCGTTGAGTTCTTTCTCATCAGCCAAAGCGTATACGTTTTGTCTTTTGTAGGTGAGTTCCATAGAAAATCCATCCTTATGAGTTGATTGACACAATTATACCACACCCCCGCCAAAAAGCAACATATTTGAATATCGCCAAACAATAAATAAAAAATGGCTCGCCGCATTTCACACATAAAGTCGCTCGCAGGGGCGACTTTTGTTTTACTTGGCGAGATTTTGTGATATAATAGGTTCAACAAACTTTTGAAGGTGAACGATATGATTATCGATGAAAGACAACAAAAATTGGCTGAAAATCTCGTCAACTACTCCATCCACGTCGGCAAAGGCGACAAGGTGTGGATTGACGCGATCGGTTGCGGCGAGCAATTGCCTGCTTGCATCATTCGCGAAGTATACAAAGTGGGCGCCATACCCTTTCTCAACGTCATCGACAAGCGACTCGAACGCGAGATATTGATGGGAGCAACGCCCGAAATGCTGGATATGTGGGCAAAACGCGACGCCGATTTTATGGACAAAATGGACTGCTATATCGGCATACGCGGCGGCGACAACAGCTATGAATTGTCCGACGTGCCCGAAAGCATTATGCAAGAATACGACAAGCGATACGGCATCCCCGTGCACAGCGACAGACGCGTGGCGCACACTCGTTGGGTGATCTTGCGCTACCCCACACCTGCAATGAGCCAGCTAGCAGGCATGAGCACCGAGGCCTTTGAAGACTACTTTTTCAAGGTGTGCTGCCTTGACTACAAAAAGATGAGCGATGCGATGAATCCGCTGGTTGATCTGATGAATAAGACGGATAAAGTGCATATTCTTGCAAAAGACACCGATTTGACCTTCTCGATCAAGGGCATCCCCGCAGTCAAATGCGACGGTGCTTGCAACATCCCCGACGGCGAAGTCTACACCGCTCCCGTCAAGGACAGCGTCAACGGCGTGATAAGCTACAACGTGCCGTCCATCGAAAACGGTTTCCGCTTTGAAAACGTGCGTCTTGAATTCAAGGACGGCAAAATCATCAAAGCAACCGCCAACAACTCCGACAAAGCCAACGCCCTTTTCGACACCGATGAAGGCGCAAGATATGTCGGCGAATTTGCGCTCGGAGTCAACCCCTACGTTACAAAAGCAATCGGCGATATTCTCTTTGACGAGAAGATAAGCGGCTCGTTCCACTTCACCCCCGGTTGCTGCTACGACGACGCGCCCAACGGCAACAAGAGCGCAGTCCACTGGGATTTGGTTCTCTGTCAAACACCCGAATTCGGTGGCGGCGAAATATGGTTTGACGACGTTCTCGTCCGCAAAGACGGCCGCTTTGTTCTCCCCGAACTCTTTGGGCTCAACCCCGAAAACCTGATATGATTCACATTTGGGACGCAAAAGCCACAACGCATTTGTTGTGGCTTTTTATATTGCAAAAAAACGGCGCAATATTTCATGCGCCGTCAAGTGTTATTGTATGTCGTCGAGCGGAAGGAGCGACACTTCGAAACTGCCGTCGTCGAATATGTCGATAAGCGTGCCGCCGCGTTGCGTGTGGACTTTTTCGATTTTTGAATACGCGTTGTAGTCGATGCTCATGCCGTAGGTCAGGCGTATGCCCTGATAGGTGATTGACAGCGTGTTGAGATGATCGTGTCCCATAAACATGCCCTTGCAGCTGCCGAATTTCACCATTTCCGAGAAGAACTTGCCTTCAACGGTCTTGGGATAGCCGAAGTAGTTGTCTTTTTCAAGCACGAATCCGCAATGATAGGTTGCCTCGCCCGTGTTTTTGTAGCACTTCTCCCAGCCTTCCTTGAATTCTTTGGGCGGAATGTGGAAGAATGCAAGCGATCTTGCCTTTTCGCCGTTCGTGCTGAGCGCGTCAATTTCCTTTTTATACCACTCGATTTGATCGTCGTGAATGACGTCGAAACCGCTGAAAAAACTCCACGTAAGATAGGCATTGCTGTCCACAAACATGAGCGCGGTGTTGAGCGATCCGTCTTGGTTGAGAAGGGGTATGCAATAGTTGCCGTCGCCCGTGATGTTCTCATCGCCGTGCTTGAAGTGGCAATGTTCGAGCGCGCCGTAGAAATCGCCAAGCTCTCTCTTGCTTGCCTTTGCCCACACTTCGCTGTCGTGATTGCCAAACACAACCGTCCACGGCTTGCCGAGTTTTTCCATGACGGAGGCAAACATCTCGCTTGCCTTCAAGTTGTTGAAGCTGCCCTGATTGAGCCACGGCATCGGATAGACCATATCCCCCGTCACGACCACGAAATCGGCATCGGACGCGCCCACGATTTTCTCAACCGCAGCGAGCGCAAGCTTATCCTTTTTTCTTGTGCCGAGCGAGCCGCCGATGTGGATATCGGTCAGTTGCAAGATCCTGAACGGCTTGCCGTTTTCTTTCACCGCGACTTCTCTCCCGTCGCGCGTTTCAAAATGCGCCATTAGCACTCCTTATCGTCACAATCGCAAGATGAAACATCCGATTGCGGCTCTTCAACGTCGTTTTGCGTGTTTTCGCTCTCAATCGACTCTTCTTCCTTTTCTTCGGAGATTTCTTCAAGAGCCGCTTCCACGCCTTCGACGTATGCGTTGTGTTTGTCTTCATCATTCACTATGACTTCAACAACGTCGTCGGGATTGACTTTGCCGTAAAGCTCACAGATGAGCGATTCTCTTTCTTGAGATTCTTCATCGGTGAGCTCCTTGCCTGACTTTCTCGCCTCGATGAAATAGCGGATGCGAGTGAGCTTGGTGCTGTTGATTTTGTACTTGAAGGACGCGATCAAAGCGATTGTGATGAACACCGCAACCGAGATACCAAGCGCAAGACGAATTGTCAACAACACGGTCGAGCTTTGCGCTTCGTATGCCGATGGATCGTTGGATTCGTTGGAGATGTAGCCAAGACCGCCGATGATCCAGCCGACCATACCCACGCCAAGACCGCCGCCCACTTTTCTTGCAAGCGTCATCATGCCGCTGTACGTGCCTGTCGGTCTTGCGCCGGTTGCCATTTCGGCAACGTCAACGGTGTCCGGGAAGATGATCCAAGGCATCATTTGCGCGCCGCCAAAGCCAAGTCCCATGATGAGTGCAACGATAGGAACGAGAATGGGCGGTGCCCAGCTCGGATCCATCGCCGCAAGCATGATTCCGCCGAAAATGTAGAACGGAAGTCCCATACGGAAGGCAAATTGTTTGCTCTTTTTGTCCATCATCACGCGTGCGAGCGGGAACATAACAACCGCCGCCACCATCATAGGCGCGATGATAAACAAGGACGACATATCCATACCGAACAGTTTGTAGCCGTGCCAAACGTCAGTTGCATAGTAAACGGCAAGCGCGGATATGATGTCCATGCACATAAACGCCGTGACGTACATCACGATATGCCAGCGGTACGATCGGTTTTTGTAGGGCACAGCATAGCTGTTGACAAATTGTTTGAAGTTGAAATGTTGTTTGGGAGTCTTGGGATTGATACGCTCTTTGACGAAGATGCCGCATATCACCAAGCCGCCGCCGAAAAGCGTGCCGAACACCAAACTCATGCAAAGCCAAAAATCAACCGATGAAAGTTGCGGCACAAAAAGGAATCCCGTACCCTTCGGGTTGGTGAGTGCCTCGATAAACACGAGCGGAAGAACGTAGCCAAGCCCCGACGCGATCGCCGTGAACACAAGCTTGACCGTGTTTGCGTTGTTTCGCTCCCTAAAAGACGGAGTGATGTCGCTTGCCATCGAGCAATACGGCACTTGAGTGACCGTTGAACACGTGTTCCATATAAGATACAGGATGATGATGTACGCCGTAAATCCGCCGACGCTCATGCCCCATTCTCTGACAGGTAGGAATACCAAGAAAATGCAAATAAACAGCGAAATGCCGCCAAAGAACATGTACGGCTTGCGTCTTCCCCACTTGCCGCGCGTGTTGTCCGAGATGAAACCCATAAACGGGTCGGTGAAAGCGTCCCAAAACTTTGCAAGCATCATAATGGTGGACGCCACCGTCATGGCGATGCCGTTTTTGGTCATGTACGCAAGCATAACGCAAGACATCATGCTCACGCCGCCGCCATCCATAAGTCCGCCAATGCCGTAGGCGAGTTTCTCTTTGAACGGAACTCTGTCCGCTTCCGCAATCGGCTCGAGAGCCACGTCGTTTTTCTTCTTCTTTTTCATAAAATTCCCTTTGAAGTGAATTGATACACCTATTCTACCACACTTTGCCCCAATATCTCAATAGTAAATTGACAATTAAAGCAACATTAAAACCCATTTATGTGTTTTTTATATCACATTTTCCCTTCTCCGCCGCACTCTCCGTCCGCAAAACATCCCCCCCCTTCTACACTTATCTTTCTCCCACAAACAGAAAACCATCGGCTTCAACCGATGGCTTTCATTTTAAATCAATCACTCTGTTGTTTTCACATATCCGCCGTTTTCAATGACTTTTTCCAAAACATCGGCAACAAAAAACAAACATCGACTGATTTTGACGTTGTTTACAATATCTCCTTCCGGGACATTGTCATCGGTAAGCGGATTTATGCCGTTCGCCAACTTTTCAATATATATTTTTGCTCTGCAGGTCAATTCAAAGTCGTCCAAAGAAAATTCCCCCTTTCAAACACCACAATTATACCATTATCTCCCCCTATATTCAAGTCCCACTTTTTATCCGCACATCCCTCTTCGGTTATTATCTAAAAATATAGGATACTTACATTGCAAAGAACAAATGAAGAACAAGGAAAAGCCCTTTGGGGACATCGCCTTGTGTCTTGTAGTTGGCATAAGCCGTCAAATAGATGAAGAACAAGAAAACACCCCGAGAATGACAACCCTAGCATACTATTCGTTGTCTACCTAACGCCACAAAAAAGATGAAGATCAAGGAAAAACCCTTTGGGGGCATCGCCTAATGTACCGAGCGTACATGACGATGAACCCAAAGGGCTTTGACACAGTTATTCGCTGTTGTTATATGCTTGAGCATAAGCCGTCAAATAGATGCATAATGCGAAAGCGCCCCGAGAATGACAACCCTAGCGTACTAAACGTACGTGAGTTGCAGGCTCGGGGCGCTGACAAAATTAGGCGCTATTTGACGGCTTATGCCTTGTGGTCGCAACCAAGAACATCCACAATCTTATGTTTCACCACTTCTCTAACTGCATCTCTTGCCGGTCCGAGATATTGACGCGGATCGAAGTGAGAGGGGTTGAGAGCGAAGTGTTCGCGGATTGCGCCGGTGACGGCAAGACGCAAGTCGGAGTCGATGTTGATCTTGCAAACTGCCATGGACGCTGCCTTGCGGAGCATCTCTTCCGGGACGCCTTGTGCGCCGGGCATGCTGCCGCCGTATTTGTTGACTTTGGCAACGAGCTCTTGCGGGACGGAAGATGCGCCGTGAAGGACGATCGGGAATCCGGGGAGACGTCTGCCGACTTCTTCGAGAATGTCGAAGCGGAGTTGGGGTTGACCTTTGAATTTGTATGCGCCGTGTGACGTGCCGATTGCGATTGCAAGGGAGTCAACGCCGGTCTTTTCGACAAACTCTTGAACTTGGTCGGGATCGGTGAACGCTGCGTCTTTTGCTGCGACGTTGACTGCGTCTTCGATGCCTGCGAGTTTTCCGAGTTCTGCCTCAACGACAACGCCGTGGTCGTGAGCATACTCGACAACTTGTCTTGTGATGCTGATATTTTCTGCGAACGGATGCGCACTTGCGTCGATCATAACGGAAGTGAATCCGCTGTCCACGCAGTCTTTGCAGAGCGCGAAGCTGTCGCCGTGATCAAGGTGCAAGCAGATAGGAAGACCGCTGGTTTCCACAGCTGCTTCAACCATTTTGGTGAGATAGGTGGTGTTTGCGTATTTTCTTGCGCCGGAAGACACTTGAAGAATGAGCGGAGCTTGCTCTTCGGTTGCCGCCTCAACGATGCCTTGGATGATTTCCATATTGTTGACGTTAAATGCACCGATTGCATAACCGCCTGCATACGCTTTTTTGAACATTTCGGTTGTAGTTACTAATGGCATTTTTTTGCCTCCCAAAATTTTATTTCGCCCATATTATACAACCTATCAATGAAAAACACAACCGTTTATTGTCAAAAGGTTGTGTCATTGAAAAGTTGTTTGCGTCAAATCGGATCGTCCTTGTCCACGACGTTTTTGTTGCGTTTCTCGTCTCTGCCGATGACGATGTGCGTATCGCCGTTTTCGTCGACGTACTCTTTTTTTATGAGCACTTTGCCGTCCTGTGCCGCTTCTCTTTTGAGAACGGCGAGCTCGTATTCGCTCTTATTTTGATATTTTTCAAGTTCTTCGCGCTGTTTGCGTTCTCTGCGTTTGTTGCGCGTGAAATACAGCGTAATTCCTATCGCGATTGCAAGGATGACAAACCCGTATAAAAACACGTCTGCGTACTGTTGCGGGATAAACCAAGCGATCGTTGTGAGAATAAGCCCTGCGATGATGTTGCCGAAAAACACCGCAAGAGAGGCTTTCCACACGGGGAAATCAAGAAAACTGCCCACGCACGATCCTGTCCACGCGCCCGTCATGGGCAACGGTATGGCAACGAACACAAACAGCCCCAAAAATTTCTTTGCGTCCGTTGAGAGCGGCTTGCGGGGCTTGTGTTTCTCTTCCTTCTTGGCAATTTCTTCGGCATTGTACGCCGAGTCTGCGCGGTCTTGGATGTTGGACTCCATATTCTTTGCGATTTTTGAAAACCACTTGGAGCGGCGCAACTTGCGAAGGAGCGGTCTTGTGATCAAAATCAGCGGCACAATCACGGTGGTTGAGCCCGCGATGCAGCAAAGCATGCCCAGCATCATTTCGCCAATCGTGTCAAACATATACGGCATCGTCAAAATAGCCCCGCGCAATTCGATTATAGGTATAATCGAAATCACGTAGAGCGTGAGATATGGGTTGCCGATTGCCGTGCTGATTTGATTGATGAGATCTTGTATCATTTTGCTTTCCCGATTATACAAAGTATAAGTGACGGCGAGATTTATGTCAAGGCGATTTGACGGATACGCTTGCAAAACGCGCTCGATTTATTTATAATTTTGTCACAATAATATGCCATGCGGGAGCATTTTATGCAAAAAATATTGAGCGCGATGAGACGCGCGATCAGCGACTACAATATGATAGAAGACGGCGACAAAATCTTTGTCGGGCTTTCGGGCGGAAAGGACAGCACTCTGCTGCTTGCCGCGCTTGCCGCCTACCGCCGTTTTTCGCCGCAAAAGTTCACGCTCGAAGCAATCACCATAGATATGGGGTTGAAGGACACGAAAAAGGAAGAAATGGACGCGCTCGTTGCCTACTGCGAGAGTTTGAACGTGCCACATCACCTTGTAAAAACGGATATTGCGGAGATAATCTTCGAGGCAAGGAAAGAGTCGAATCCTTGCTCACTTTGCGCCAAAATGCGCCGTGGCGCGCTCAACGACGAGATATCAAAGCTCGGCGGTGGCAAACTTGCGCTCGGACACAATGCGGACGACGTTGCCGAAACGATGCTGCTGTCCCTTCTCTATGAAGGCAGATTTTCATGCTTTCCGCCGACCGCTCACATGGAACGCTCGGACGTGACGCTCATCCGCCCCTTCATCTACATCGAAGAGTATGACGTGAAATGCGCGGCAAAAAGGCTGTCGCTGCCAATAGTCAACAACCCCTGCCCCATGAATCATCACTCAAAGCGCGAATACGCAAAAAACCTGATAAAGCACATTTGCAAGGATATCCCCTTTGCCAAGCAACGAATACTGGGAGCAATCTACCACCCCGAACGCAACAATCTTTGGCAAAAACCCGACACGGAAAAATGATGTTTTTAGCAAAAACGAACGTTTATCAAGCAAAATCGGTATGATTATCTTTTTGATGTGCAATTTGAGATAAAAGTCGGCAAATCAAAAGACGCGCATTTCGCGCACAGCTTTGACAAGACTTTATTCGAGTATGACAAGCGATTTGTTTATTGCAAAAGTCACAGCAATAGTCAAAAATCAACGCGATTCCCAACAGTAAAGATGTTGAAAATCACAACGATATACAAAACCGCAAATATATAAAAACGCAACAACAGTCAAGTCGTATTAATGATCAATACGAAACAATGTTGAAAACAACAAATATATTAAAAGGCGCAACGAAATCGGTTGCGCCTTTTGTTTTGTGTTTTCAGGCAATGAAAAACGCCGAGCGATAAATCGTACGGCGTTTTCCGAATGTTGTCAATCTTTCGATTAGATCAATTTAAGGATGCAAGTCTCTGCTGCGTCACCGCGACGGGTGCCGGTCTTGAGAATGCGGGTGTAGCCGCCACCTTGTCCGAGCTCGTTCTTGCGAGCATCGTACTTGGGTGCATATTCTTTGAACATCTTCTCGATAAGGGGATGCTTGGTGTCCTTGATGCGTGCTTTGTACGCGCTCTTGGATTCTTTTGCGCCCTTGGTCTCTTGAAGGTCCACGAGTTCAGCCATAAGTCTACGACGAGCTGCGAGTTTCTTTGCGCCGTCGTTGGTGAACACGACTTCTTTCTTTGCGCCCTTCGCATCGGTGACGGTCTTTGTGACCTTCACGTCGTCTTGATAGGCTCTCATTGCGATAGTGATATATTTTTCAGCAAGGCTTCTTACCGCTTTTGCACGATCAACCGTCGTTTCGATTTGACCATACCAGAGAAGTTCGGAAACCTGATTTTTGAGCATAGCCATTCTTTGGTCTGTGCGTTTTCCTAATTTAGACATTTTGTTCCTCCTGCGCTCTTAGTCCTCTTGGGCTTTCAAACCAAGTCCAAGGTCTTCGAGTTTCTTGACGACTTCTTCGAGTGATTTTCTGCCAAGGTTTCTCACTTTGAGCATATCGTCTTCGGTACGCTTTGTGAGATCTTCGACTGTGTGGATGTTTGCACGCTTCAAGCAGTTGTACGAACGCACCGAGAGATCGAGATCTTCCACGGACATTTCGAGCACTTTCGTACCGGGATCTTCCGTGTCCTTTTTGAGAATCTCGTGTTCGTCCATATCGGAAACGAGATTGACAAAAAGTCTGATGTGGTCGTTCATGATCTTTGCTGCAAGAGACGTGATTTCTTTTGCGGACGTTGTTCCGTCGGTTGTCACTTCGAGCGTAAGTTTGTCAAAGTCGATGCTTTGTTCGACACGAGTGCTTTCAACAGCATAGTTGACTCTTACGACGGGAGTGTAGATAGAATCGATTGGAATATAACCGATGAGTTCGTGATTGTCTTTGTTTTGAGCTGCGGGGACATAACCTCTGCCGCAGTCAACAAAGATAGACATATCAATCTCAGCGCCCTCGTCCAAAGTGCAAATGATTTGGTCGGGGTTCATGACTTCGATGCCCATTGCGCATTGAATGTCACCTGCAGTGACTGCACCGACGGTGTTTGCATAGAGTTTGCACTCTTGCTTGCCGGCGGTTTCGAGACTGCTTATTGCTTTGAAACGAACAGTTTTGAGGTTGAGGATAATTTCCGTAACTTCCTCTTTAACGCCCTTGATGGTGGAGAATTCGTGATCGACTCCCGCAATCTTGATTCCGACAGCAGCAGCTCCCGGAAGCGCGGAAAGAAGAATACGACGCAAGCAGTTGCCAATGGTTGTGCCGAATCCGCGTTCAAGCGGCTCGACGACGAACTTGGCATAATTTTTGCTCTCGTTCTCCGTGATTTTTATGTCTGGGCTTCTCATTTCCATCATAACTGTATCCTCCAATCAAATTATTTTGAGTACAACTCGACGATAAGGTGTTCTTGAATGTCAAGATCGATATCTTCTCTTTGGGGAAGAGCGACCACTTTGCCGGTCAAAGTTGCGTTGTCAAATTCGAGCCACTTAACAAGGCTGAGATTCTTGGTTTCTTTCACAGCGGTCCAGAGTGCAGAGTCTCTCTTGTTTTCTTTCACAGCGATGACGTCGCCTGCTTTCACAAGGAAGGAAGGGATGTCGACGGTCTTGCCGTTGACGGTGATGTGACCGTGGTTGACGATTTGGCGAGCCATAGCTCTTGATGTGCCGAGACCAAGACGGTACACAACGTTGTCGAGACGTCTTTCAATCAAGACGAGCATATTTTCACCGGTGACGCCGCGCATTTCGGATGCTCTGTCATAGTACATCTTGAATTGCTTCTCGGTGACGCCGTAGAAACGTTTGGTTTTTTGTTTTTCGCGAAGTTGGATGCTGTATCCGCTTGCTTTCTTTCTTCCCTTGCCGTGATCTCCCGAAGGTGCATACTTGGTCAAGAGCGGGCATTTGGTAGAACCGCATTTTTCGCCTTTCAAATAGAGTTTGCAACCTTCGCGTCTGCAAAGACGGCAATCTGCTCCAGTATATTTAGCCATAACTTAATTCTCCTTCTTACAGTCTTCTCGCCTTGGGCGGACGGCATCCGTTGTGGGGGATCGGAGAGACGTCTTGAATGAGAGTGACTTCGATGCCGACGTTGCCGAGTGCGCGGATTGCGCTTTCTCTGCCTTGACCGGGACCTTTGACGTAAACTTCAACGCTTCTCATACCTTGTTCGTATGCGACTTTTGCAGCGTCTTCACTGACCATTTGCGCTGCAAACGGCGTAGATTTACGGCTGCCGCGAAGTTTAAGCTTGCCTGCGGAAGACCATGAAACTGCGTTTCCGTTCATGTCCGTAATGGTGACGATGGTGTTGTTAAAGGACGCGTGAATGTGCACTTGACCTTTCTCAACGTGTTTGATATCTTTTCTTTTCTTAATAGCTTTTCTTGCAATACCTGCCATAGTCCGCCTCCTTATTTCTTGCTGCGGCTAACTGCGCGCTTCGGTCCCTTTCTCGTGCGGGCGTTTTGTTTTGTGTTTTGTCCGCGAACGGGGAGACCCTTTCTGTGACGAACACCGCGATAGCAACCGATTTCCATCAATCTCTTGATATTGAGACCGACTTCTCTTTTGAGGTCGCCTTCGACGTGCAAATGTTGTTCGATATAATCACGAATGAGAGAAACCTGATCTTCAGTCAAGTCCTTGACGCGAATGTCAGGATTGATGCCGGTTTCGCTCAAAATCTTTTGAGACGTTGCAAGGCCGATACCATAGATGTAGGTAAGTCCGTATTCAACTCTCTTGTCGCGTGGGAGATCCACGCCGGCGATTCTTGCCATTTTCTACCTCCGAAATAGTGAAAAAAATGTTTTTTTATATATGCCACGCATAGGTAGTTGCCGTTTTTAGTGGAATGTAGCAACCAGCCGCCCTACGCTTTTTGCCGATTTTAACTTTTGAAATTCCTTGGCGGAGCGTTGCCGCGAAACGTCAAAAGCCAAACCCGTCAAACTCCATCAACCTTGACGTTGTTTGTGGTTTGGATACTTTGAGCAGATAACCATAACTCTGCCGTTTCTTTTGATAACTTTGCATTTGTCGCACATAGGCTTGACACTTGGTCTGACTTTCATAGTTAACCTCCGATGAGTCCTTATTTTAGCGTTGTTTTGCTTGTGACCTTATTTGTTGCGGTAGATGATTCTGCCCTTCGTCAGGTCGTATGGCGACATTTCGATTTTCACTTTGTCGCCCTCGAGAATTCGTATGTTGTTTATACGCAACTTTCCGCCGAGATACGCCAATATTTCATGGCCGTTTGTGAGCATCACTCTAAATTGAGTTTTCGGCAAGACTTCGATAACTTTGCCTTCGGTTTCGATAACGTCTTCTTTTGACATAGAATCCCCTTTTTAGTTCTTGTTGTCATTGTAGAAACGGAGCGCGCTGAACAGTTCTGCATCAAACACTTGCATGCCGTTTCTCAGTTTTTCCGCAATCTTTTCGAGCACGTCGCCCGTCGATTGCAAATGTTTTACGTTTTTGAGTTTCGCGTTTTTTATGTGACGCAAATCTCCGTCTGCGATTTTCACCGTGTTTTCGTCCACGATTTCAACGACCGCATAATATGCGCCTTGGTCGCGACCTGCCTTCGAATAAACGATTAGTCCCAGTTCCATAATCAAAGCGTGAGTATTTCTGCTCCGTTTTCTGTCAGAGCCACAGTGTTTTCATAATGCGCGGAAGGTTGCCCGTCCAGCGTCTCGCACTTCCATCCGTCTTCAAGCGTCTGCCACGTTCCCATATTGACCATAGGTTCGATTGCAAGCACCATACCCACTTGAAGTCTTGGTCCGTGCCCCGCTCTGCCATAGTTTGGCACTGCGGGATCTTCGTGCATCTCTTTGCCGATTCCGTGTCCCGTCATCGATCTGACGATGCCGTATCCGCGATCTTCGCAGTAGACTTGAATGGCGTGGGATATATCCCCGAGATGTCCGCCGTCCTTGAACTGTTTGACGCCTTCAAAAAAGCTCTCTCTCGTGGTTTGCACGAGCTTGCGTTTTTCTTCGCTCACGTCTCCGATGAGAAACGTTCTTGCGGCGTCCGACTGCCAGCCCTTGTACACCAATCCGCAATCCACACCGATGATCTCGCCTTCTTTGAGTCTTCTTTCAGACGGAAAACCGTGTACGACCACTTCGTCGATTGACGCGCATATCGTTCCGGGGAATCCGCCGTATCCGAGGAAGGAAGGAGTCGAATTGTGCTTTTTGATGTAATCGTAAGCAAATTCGTCGAGTTTCTTTGTGGACACGCCCGGTTTTGCCTTTTCTTCGAGATAGAGCAAGCAATCTCTCAGGATCGCTCCCGCTTGACGCATGCATTCGATCTCTTGGGGGCTTTTGATGTGTATCATTCAAGCACCTTCTTGATGTCGGCAAAGATGTCTTCCTTCGATCCGTTTGCGGCGATGTCGACGATCTTGCCTTGTTTGCGATAGTATTCGATGAGCGGCTCGGTTTGTTCTTGATAAACTCTCAATCTGTTTTTCACGGTCTCGGGCTTGTCGTCGTCACGGATGAAAAGCTCCTTTCCGCAACGGGAGCAGTTGTTCTTGCCGCCGAGCATCGATACGTGGTAGGTTTCTCCGCAAACGCAAACTCTTCTGCCGCCGAGTCTTTCAACGATGACTTCAAACGGAACGTCGATGTTGATCGCCATATCGATTTTTGCCACCTTGTCAAGCTCTTCTGCCTGAGCGATTGTTCTTGGGAAACCGTCCAGAATGTATCCGTTCTTGCAGTCGTCTTGTTCGAGTCTGTCTTTGACAAGACCGATGACGACTTCGTCCGGAACAAGTCCGCCCGATTCAACGAACGCCTTCGCTTTGAGTCCGAGCGGAGTGCCTTCCTTCATATTGCGACGGAGAATGTCACCCGTCGAGATGTGAGGGACGTTGAATTCTTCGGCAATCATTGCCGCTTGAGTACCTTTTCCTGCGCCCGGAGCGCCTAATAATATAATATTTTTCATATTTATTTATTATAGCACTTTTTCGTTGTGATGGCAATCAAATCGAAAAACGATTTGCCGCCACCACCGAAAAATTTTGAGTTTGTTTGTCGATTCTTATTTGAGGAAGCCTTTGTAGTGCTTCATCATGATTTGAGATTCGAGTTGTTTGTTGATTTCGAGCGCGACCGAGACCACGATGAGCAAGCCTGTTGCAGAGAACGAATTTGCAAACGGAAGTGCCGGTGTTGCCCACGTGCCGTCGCCGATTGCGAGAGCGCGGAACAAGAACGTCGGGATAAGTGCGATGAGCATAAGGAACACTGCGCCGAAGAACGTCACTCTGTTGTTGACCTTCTTCAAGAAGTCGCTCGTAGGTTTGCCCGCTCTTATGCCGGGGATAAATCCGCCGTATTGTTGGATGTTTCTTGCCACGTCGTCCGGATTGAACTGAATCATTGCGTAGAAATAGCTGAATCCGAGAATGAGCACTGCAAGAAGCACGTAGTATACCGGCGTGCCCGATCCCATGTATTTTGCGTACCATGCCGCAGCTTCCGTATTTGCCGCAAAGAGTTGAATGATCATTTGCGGGAACATGAGCAATGACGTTGCGAAAATTATCGGCATAACGCCGCTTCCGCCGACGCGAATGGGAATGTAGGTGGATTGTCCGCCGTACATCTTGTTACCCTTGATTTGTTTGGAGTATTGCACAGGCACTCTTCTCTCTGCGCCGTCCATGAACACGATGAACACGAAGATTGCAACGACAATAAGGATAAATCCGAGAATGTTCCAGATATAAGTCCAGTTGTCGCCAACCATCTTGAACGAGTTTGCCATCGTCGTACCTGCGGATGCAAGGATACCGATAAAGATGATGATGGAAGTGCCGTTGCCGATGCCGTATTCGGTGATTCTTTCGCTCAGCCACATGACCATGACGCTGCCTGCCGTCAAAAGAACTATCGTGAGAGCCATCGTGAGAATTGCGTTGTCTTGACCGCTTTCAAACGGGAAGATCGGGCGGATGTATGATTTGAATCCGACCACGATACCGATTGCTTGAACGACTGCAAGCACAATCGCGACTATTCTCGTGATTTGCGTGAGTTTTTGTCTGCCTTCATCGCCTTCTTTGGACAATCTTTCGAGTGCGGGAATGACCAATGCAAGCAATTGCATGATAATTGACGAGTTGATGAACGGCAAGACACCTAGCGCAAATATCGTAGCGTTCGCCATCGAACCGCCCGACAAGATGTTCAAAAGCCCGAGAAAGTCTGAATTTTGCTCGGTGAACGCCTTTGTCAATGCGGTCGCATCAAACGTCGGAACAGGAATGTAGCATCCTATTCTGTACACGAGAATGAGAGCAAGGGTGAGCCAAATCTTCACCCTGATCTCTTTCGATTTGAATGCGTTTTTGAGTGTCTCAAACATTATAGCACCTCTACTGTGCCGCCTGCCTTTTCGATTTTTTCAACTGCAGACGCGGTGAATTTGTTGGCTTTGATTGTAAGTTTCTTTTCAAGCACGCCGTTGCCGAGGACTTTGAGTCCGTAAGGCTCGACCTTCTTGATAATACCGCTTGCAACAAGTTCATCTATACCGACAACTGCTCCGTCCTCAAATCTGTTGAAGACGTCGATATTGACTTGATTGTAGACGTGCGCGAATCTCTTGTTGTTGAAACCGATCTTCGGGAGTCTTCTGGTCATCGGCATTTGTCCGCCTTCAAAGTTGGGACGCACGCCGCCACCGCTTCTTGCCCATTGACCTTTATGTCCGCGAGTGGATGTTTTGCCCATTCCGGAGCCGACGCCACGACCGATTCTCTTGGTTGCGGTTCTTGCGCCTTCTGCGGGCTTGATGTCTTGAATATTCATAAGGCTTTCTCCTTAAACTTCTTCAACCTTTACAAGGTGAGAAACTTTGGCGATTTTTCCGCGAACGCAAGCGTTGTCAACGAAGACTCTCGCATTGCCGATTTTGTGCAATCCGAGTGCTTCGAGGTTGGCTTTTTGGTTCTTGAGAATGCCGTTGGCACTCTTCACGAGAGTGACTTTGATGGATTTTACTTCTGCTTGCGCAGCTGCTTTCTTTGCCATAGTAGTACGCCCCCTTTATTAGTCTGCCACGACGTCTACGCCGCGAAGTTGCGCGATCTCTTCTGCGTTGCGAAGGCTGAGAAGTCCTTCAAGCGTTGCTTTCGCGCTGTTTATCGGGTTGTTTGAGCCGAGAGACTTGGTTCTGATGTCTTTCACGCCCGCGACTTCGAGAACGATACGCACTGCGCCGCCCGCGATAACGCCGGTACCTTCTTCAGCAGGAAGAAGAAGAACTTGTCCACGACCGAACTTGCCCGTTGTTGCATGGGGAATTGTGTTGCCTTTCAAAGAAACAGCCACGAGATTGCGTTTTGCAAGTTGGGTTGCTTTCTCGATTGCTTCGGGAACTTCAGCCGCCTTGCCTGTGCCGATACCGACTTTGCCGTTGCCGTCACCGACCACGACGAGTGCGGAGAAACGCATGTTTCTGCCGCCCTTGACGGTCTTGCTGACGCGGTTGACCGCAATGAGCTTCTTGGTCAAACCGTCGTTCTCTTCTCTGTTTCTATCGTTTCTTCTATCACGATTTTCTGCCATAATTCCTCCGATTAAAACTCAAGACCGGCTTCTCTTGCGCCGTCGGCGAGAGCTTGCACTCTGCCGGTGTAAAGATAGCCGCCTCTGTCGAACACGACTTCTTTGATGCCGAGATTTTGAGCTTTTTCAGCAATTGCCGCACCGACAACTTTTGCAGCTTCGCTCTTGGAAAGCTCCGCAACTTTCGCTGCGACGTCTTTTTCAAGCGTGCTTGCAGAGCAAAGGGTGTGTCCCTTCACGTCGTCGATGATTTGAGCATAGATATGGTTGGTACTTCTGTACACGCAAAGACGAGGTCTTGCAGCAGTGCCGCTGACTTTCTTTCTCACTCTTGCGTGACGAATGATTCTATCTGCGTTTTTATCTTTTTTGGAAATCATACTTCACCTCATTACTTCGTGGCTCTCTTGCCGACTTTGTGGATGACGGTCTCATCCTTGTAGTGAATGCCGTATCCGTGATACGGTTCAACCGGCTTGTAAGCTCTGATAGTTGCAGCAGTCTGACCAACGAGTTGACGATCGATGCCCTTGACGACGATTTCAAGCGGTTGCGGTTGCGCAAAGGTGATTCCGTCCGGAGCGACAACGTCGATAGGATGAGAGAAGCCGATGTTCAACGTCATCTTGTTGTTGCCGCTCAAAGTGACCTTGTAACCGACGCCGTTGACAATGAGGCTCTTTTCAAAGCCCTTGGTGACGCCCACAACCATGTTGTGAATAAGAGCGCGATAAAGGCCGTGCAAAGCGCGATGATCTTTGTCGTCGGAGTGACGAGTGCAAAGAACGTGTCCGTCTTCAACCTTGACGTCGATGGACTTGTCGATAACTTGGCTGAGCGTGCCCAGAGGACCTGCCACCGTCACGAGATGATCGTTGATTGTAACTTGTACACCTTGGGGAATTTGGATAGGTGCTCTACCGATTCTTGACATAGCGCGCCTCCTTACCAAACGTACGCCAACACTTCGCCGCCGACGTGTTGCTCTTTCGCTTCCTTGTCGGTGAGGATGCCCTTGGAGGTTGAAAGGATGGCAATACCCATACCGTTCAAAACTCTCGGAAGTTTATCCACGCCTGCGTAGACGCGAAGACCGGGTGTTGATACTCTCTTGAGGCCCGTAACGACGTGTTGTCCTTTGACGGGTGCGTATTTCAAAGTGATGACGATGGTGTCTTGAACTGCGCCTTCGACGAGCTCGAAACCTTTCACGTAACCTTCTTTGACGAGTATTTCTGCTATTGCGACCTTGATTTTGCTCGCCGGAACTTCAACAGTTTCGTGCTTTGCGGTCAAGGCATTTCTAATTCTTGTAAGCATATCTGCAATTGGATCAGTCATTTTTCGTGCCTCCTCTTACCAACTTGCCTTCTTCACTCCGGGAAGCTCGCCTTTGTAAGCGAGATTTCTGAAGCAAACTCTGCAAATGCCGTACTTTTTAAGAACGGCGTGCGGGCGTCCGCAAATACGGCAACGTGTATATTCACGCGTCGAGAACTTTTGTGGTCTTTGTTGCTTTATTTTCATTGATGTTTTGGCCATAGTTCACTCCTTATTTTGCAAACGGCATGCCCAAAAGTTTGAGCAATTCACGTGCTTCTTCATCGGTCTTTGCGGTCGTGACGATGCAAATATCGAATCCACGGACTTTTTCGACTTTGTCGAATTCGATTTCCGGGAAGATAAGTTGTTCCTTCACGCCGACAGCATAGTTGCCTCTGCCGTCAAAAGACTTGGAAGAGATACCGCGGAAGTCGCGGACTCTGGGAAGCGCGATGGAGATGAACTTGTCAAGGAAGTCGTACATTCTGTTGCCGCGAAGGGTAACTTTTGCGCCGACGTTCATTCCTTCTCTCACCTTGAAGTTTGCAACTGATTTCTTTGCGGTCGTGATGACGGGTTTTTGACCTGCGATCATCTTGAGCTCGTCAACTGCAAGTTGCAAGGATTTGCTGTTGTCTTTGCAATCGCCCAAGCCCATGTTGAGAACGACCTTCTCAAGACGCGGAACTTCGTTGATGTTCTTGTAGCCAAAGCGTTTGATGAGAGCCGGTACAACTTCTTCCGTGTACTGTTTTCTCATGCGATATCTTTCAGCATTACCAGCATTTTGATCGGTTGCAGTTGCTTTAGCAACCTGATTTTTCTTTTCTGCCACGATATTACCTCCGATGTATTAGTCCTTATCTTCGGACTTTTCTGCTTTCTTTTTTGCAGCCTTTTTTGCCACTTTCTTTGCAGACGGTTTCTTCTCGTCGAGAGATGCGCCGCACTTGGGGCAGACGCGGACGGATTTTTGTTTTCCGTTGACGTCTTTCACTTCGTGTTTGACTCTGACGACTGCACCGCAACCTGCGCAAACGTGCATCACGTTGGACGCGTCGATTGTGCCTTCTTGCTTGATGATGCCGCCGTTGTCTTGTGCGTTTCTCGGCTTTTTGCTCTTTGATACGATATTGACGCCTTCAACGTAGATTCTTCCGCTGTCGGGCAAGACTTTCAAAACCTTGCCGACTTTGCCGGAATCCTTGCCGCTGATGACCATAACGTTGTCACCTTTCTTAACACTCAATTTTGCCATAACATTTTCTCCTTCTTACAGCACTTCCGGGGCAAGAGAGATGATTTTGGTGTAATCCTTGTCACGCAATTCTCTTGCGATAGGCCCAAAAATACGAGTGCCTTGTGGTTGTTTTTGGTTGTCGATGATGACTGCAGCGTTGTCGTCGAACTTGATGTAGCTGCCGTCTTCACGTTGGAGACCGAAAGTCGTGCGGACGATGACCGCTTTCACGACGTCGCCTTTCTTGACCTTGCCGCCCGGGATAGCCGATTTGACGGATGCAACGATGACGTCACCGATGTTTCCGCTTCTTCTGAAAGAGCCGCCCAAGACTCTGATACACATAATTTCTTTGGCACCGCTGTTGTCAGCGACTTTAAGCCAACTCAAAGGTTGAATCATTGCGCTCCTCCTATTATTTTGCTTTCTCGATTATCTCGACGAGTCTCCAGCACTTGTCCTTGGAAAGAGGACGAGTTTCTTGGATAAGCACCTTGTCGCCGATGCCGCATGCGTTGTTTTCGTCATGAGCTTTGAACTTCTTGGTGCGGTTTACTATCTTCTTGTAGAGCGGATGTTTGACACGTTCTCTGACAGCGACGACGATGGTCTTGTCCATCTTGTCGCTCACGACGATACCGACTCTTTCTTTTCTAAGATTTCTTTCTTCCATACGTTCCTCCGATTAGCCCTTCACTTCGTCTTTCGCGCGAGCAATTTCTCTTTGACGGATGACAGTCTTGATACGGGCAATGTCACGTCTCGTCTCGACCAAAACCATGGGGTTGGTCAATTGATTGGTGGCGTTTTTGAAGCGGAGGAAAAACAATTCCGACTTCAATTCGTTGAGTTTGGTTTGCAACTCTTTATCTGTCATTTCCAAAACTTGTTTCGATTTCATTGTTCACCGCCTTCGACACCGTTGACGTCTTCAGCTCTGACAAACTTGCACTTGACGGGAAGTTTGTTTGCTGCAAGACGGAGTGCCTCTTTTGCTACTGCTTCGTCGATACCCGCGATTTCAAACATCACGCGGCCCGGCTTGACAACTGCTACCCAGTATTCGGGAGAACCTTTACCTGAACCCATACGAGTTTCGGCAGGTTTCTTGGTTACGGGTTTGTGAGGGAATATATCAACCCAGACTTGACCGCCACGACGGATGTATCTCGTCATAGCGACACGGGCTGCTTCGATTTGGTTGGAGGTAATCCAGCCCGGCTCTGTCGAAACAAGACCGTACTCGCCGTATGCGACGATGTTGCCCTTGTTTGCTTTGCCTTTCATTCTGCCACGCATTTGGCGACGTCTTTTGACGCGTTTAGGCATTAACATTATTGGTTTCCTCCTTCAAGTGGATTTTTGCCAAGGATTTCGCCCTTGTAGATCCAGCATTTCACGCCGATTGCACCAAAAGTGGTGTTTGCGGTTGCAACGCCGTAATCGATGTCTGCACGGAGCGTTTGAAGCGGAATCGAACCGTCGCGATATTGCTCGCTTCTTGCGATTTCTGCGCCGTCGAGTCTGCCGCTGACCATGGTCTTGACACCCTTTGCGCCCGCTTTCATTGCCTTGGACATTGCTTGTTTCATCGCGCGACGGAAAGACGCACGTCCTTCGAGTTGTTTTGCGATGTTTTCTGCAACGAGTTGAGCGTCTGCATCCGGATGTTTGACTTCCATGATGTTGATGCTGACTTTCTTGTCGCCGGAGACGAGTTTTTCAACTTCTTTCTTGATCTCCTCAACGCCTGCGCCTTGCTTGCCGATGAGCACTGCCGGGCGAGCCGTGTAGATGCCGACAACGAGTTTGTCTGCCGCTCTTTCGATGGTTATTTTTGAAATAGCCGTATCATAGTATTTCTTCTTGATGAACTTGCGGACTTTGTTATCTTCGACGATATTGTCTGCAAAGTGAGCCTTGTCGGCATACCACTTGGAGTTCCAAGCTTTGATAACGCCGGTACGAAGACCGTTTGGATCAACCTTTTGTCCCATTTGATATACCTCCTTACGCTTTCACCGTGTCAAGAATGACCGTGATGTGACTTGTTCTCTTGTTGATACGATATGCTCTGCCTTTGGAGACCGGTTGAATACGCTTCAAGGTCGGACCTTCGTTTGCATAGCATTCTGCGATAAACATATCGTTTCTTGCAAGATTTTGATTGTTCTCGCCGTTTGCAGCCGCGCTGTTGACCAACTTGATGAGCGGTTCGCTTGCTGCCTTGGGGGTGTTCTCCAAGATTGCGAGTGCTTCAGTTACCGATTTACCTCTGATTATATCGAGCACGATACGGACCTTGAAAGGAGAAATTCTGACGAATTTAGCCGTTGCACAGGGTCTTGTATCCGCTTTTGCTTGACGATCCAAGGCTTTTTGTTTACTTCTTGTTGCCATAGCTATTCTCCTTTATTATTTCGTGGTCTTTGCGCCTGCGTGACCTCTGAAAGTACGCGTGGGAGCGAACTCGCCGAGCTTGCAGCCGACCATGTCTTCCGTGATGTATACGGGAACGTGTTGTTTACCGTTGTGAACTGCTATCGTGTGCCCTACCATTTCGGGGAAAATCGTCGAACTTCTTGACCAGGTTTTAACAGATTGGCGTTCACCGGATGCGTTCATAGCATTGATTCTGTTGATAAGGCGCTCTTCTACATACGGGCCTTTTTTAACACTTCTACTCATTTTGTCCTCCGATTAGTTCACGCGCTTGATGATGAACTTGCTAGATTTGTTCTTCTTCTTTCTCGTCTTATAGCCAAGAGCAGGTTTGCCCCAGGGAGTGACAGGTGACGGCATACCGACAGGAGACTTACCTTCACCACCGCCGTGCGGGTGATCGTTCGGGTTCATAACAACACCGCGGACGGTCGGGCGCACGCCCATGTGACGAGTCTTACCTGCTTTACCGACGCGCACGATTTCGTGGTCGATGTTGCCCACTTGACCGATTGTCGCTCTGCAGTTGATGAGGATGTATCTCATCTCGCCGCTCGGCATACGCACGATTGCGTATTTGCCTTCTTTAGCCATAAGTTGTGCCGCATTGCCTGCCGCTCTTGCGATGATGCCGCCGTTGCCCGGTTGCATCTCGATGTTGTGAATCATCGTGCCGACAGGGATTGCGGAAAGCGGAAGCGCGTTGCCCACTTTGATATCTGCGTCTTCACCGCTTTCGAGAACGTCGCCGACGCTGAGTCCCAAAGGTGCGAGAATGTACGCTTTCTCACCGTCTGCGTAGTGCAAAAGTGCGATGTTTGCAGAACGGTTGGGGTCGTATTCGATGGTTGCGACTTTTGCGGGGATACCGTCTTTGTTGCGCTTGTAGTCGATGATACGATATTTGTTTCTGTTGCCGCCGCCGATGTGACGAACGGTGATCCTGCCCATGGAGTTTCTGCCGCCGCTCTTGTTGAGGGACACGAGAAGTGAACGCTCGGGAGTGGTGCTGGTGATTTCTTCATAAGCGGAGACCGTCATAAAACGACGTGCAGGAGACGTTGGTTTATATTTCTTAATAGCCATATTGCTTACTCTCCTTATGCCAAGCTCTCGAAGAATTCGATTGCCTTACTGTCGTCGGTCAAAGTGACGATGGCTTTCTTGAATGCAGAGCGTCTGCCTTCGTTTCTGCCCATTCTCTTGACTTTGCCGTCGTAGTTGGACGTGTTGACCTTTTCGACTTTGACGCCGAAGATTTGTTCAACTGCCGCTTTGATTTGAGTCTTGGTTGCGGATTTCACAACTTTGAACGTGTATCTTTTTGCAGCGATGCCGTCATAACTTTTTTCTGAAAGGATAGGCTCGATAATGATGTCGTATGCTGTCATTGTGCTGCCTCCTCAAGTTTTTTCAATGCGTCAACCGTGATGACGATGTTCTTGGTTGCGACCACGTCGTACACGCTGAGCGTTCTTGCTTCGCAAACGTCAACGGTCGGGATGTTCTTGCTCGCTTTGAGAGCGTCTTGATCGTACTCGCCGAGAACAAACAAAGTCTTGCCGTTGAGAGAGAGTGCCTTCACTGCGTTTGCAACGAGTTTGGTCTTTGTCTCTTCAAGTGCGAATTTGTCGAGAACCACGACTTCGCTTTGACGAAGCTTTTCGGAGAGTGCGGAATAGAACGCCGCAGTCTTCATATTCTTGTTGATCTTTTGTGAGAAATCTCTCGGCTTCTTTGCGAACACCACGCCGCCGCCAACGTATTGGGGAGCAACGATAGAGCCTTGACGAGCGCGACCTGTTCCTTTTTGACGATAAGGCTTGCAGCCACCGCCGCGAACTTCTGTTCTTGTCAATGCGCTCATTGTGCCTTGGCGCTTGTTTGCGAGTTGAGCAACCACGACTTGGTGGATAAGAGCTTCGTTGTACTCGCGTGCAAAGATGGAATCGCTGACTTCAACTGTGCCGGCTTTCTTGCCTGCCATATTCAAAACATTCAGTTTCATATTCTACCTCCGCTTAGCCCTTGATGGATTCCTTCACCACGACGATTCCACCCTTCGGACCGGGAACTGCGCCTTTGATGAGAAGAAGGTTTCTCGCTGCGTCCACGCGTGCGACGGTGAGGTTTTGGACAGTCACTTTTTCATGACCCCATTGACCTGCCATGTGCTTGTTCTTGAACACTCTCGAGGGAGAGGAGCAAGCGCCCATAGAACCAACGCTTCTGTGGATAGGACCGGTACCGTGTGTCATGCTACCGATTCTTTGAGAATTCCATCTTTGGATAACACCTGAAAATCCGTGACCTTTGGAAGTGCCGGTGACGTCAACCTTGTCGCCTTCTTTGAACATGTCGCAGGTCAGTTCCTGTCCAAGCTCGAAGCTTGCGCAGTTTGCGAAACGGAATTCACGAAGGTACTTTTTGACAGTCACGCCCGCTTTCTTGAAGTGTCCGGCAACGGGTTTGTTGACTCTTGTTTCTTTGATTGCGCCGAAGCCCACTTGAACTGCTTCGTAGCCATCATTCTCTTTCGTCTTTATCTGCACGACCGGGCAGGGACCCGCTTCCACAACCGTGACGGGGATCACTTTGCCTTCTGCAGTAAAGATTTGGCTCATGCCGATTTTCTTACCGATGATTGCTTTATCCATGTAAAGTTCATCCTCCTTTTATTTACCTTAGAGTTTGATCGAAATGTCAACGCCTGCGGGCAAGTCGAGCTTCATCAAAGAATCGACGGTCTTGCTCGTGGGGTTGTAGATATCGATCAAGCGCTTGTGTGTTCTGAGTTCAAATTGCTCGCGGCTATCTTTGTACTTGTGAGTAGCGCGCAAAATGGTGATGACTTCCTTGTCCGTAGGAAGAGGGATAGGACCGGAAACCTTCGTACCCGTCTTCTTGACTGTCTCGACAATCTTTTCTGCAGAAAGGTCGATAAGGTTGTGGTCATACGCCTTAAGTTTAATTCTGATCTTTTGTCCAGCCATTATAAGCCTCCTAATATTAACACTTGTCCGTGTGTGTCTTATATTTTTTACCCGCCGCAAAGCGACGGAAAACACGTATCCCTTTCGACACGCTCGTTTACTATATAATTTTTGAAAACCAAAGTCAAGCGAATTTTTATGAAATTTGCAATATTTTTTCATCTTGTGCGTTTTTTCTCGCCAACACCCCAAAATCTAGTATATATGGTTAAAATTTTGTTCTTAAATAAATTCTATTATATAAATAACGCGCGTGCCACGCACTCGGGTGTATCACGAACAAAAGCCGTTATTGTGGC
>ULSH01073306.1_pt1 | contig 35254 bp, 34 predicted proteins | sample 1956151 | NCBI WGS metagenome assembly ULSH01 (sample SAMEA4835702, study PRJEB28245) | human gut metagenome | biome: gut microbiome; material: fecal sample | place: Denmark | collected 2008 | reverse complement strand
CTGTACACCACCGGCATCACCGCCACCGCCGGGATCGGCACCAATCTATACCTGGCAAAGCTGGCAATGGACATCACCGCCAAGCACGCTGCCCCGGACAAGGACGGTGTCCGCATCGCAGAACTAGATGAAGAATCCTTCCGGTATCTGCTCTGGGATCATAAGCCTCTCACGGACTTCTGGCAGACTGGCCTCGGCACCGTCCGCAGACTGGAAAAGCATGGCATCCATACGATGGGTGAGCTAGCAAGAGCCAGCATTCACTTCCCTGAGATACTATATAAGGAGTTCGGCATAGACGCTGAGATTCTCATCGACCATGCCTGGGGGCTGGAACCCTGCGGGATGAAGGAAATCAACGCCTATCGCCCGGAAACCAACAGCCTGTCCGAAGGTCAGGTTCTCTCCTGTCCTTATCCTTATGACAAGGCTCGAATCATCGTCCAGGAGATGACCGACAGTCTGGTATTCCAGCTCACGGACAAGGGACTGGTCACGGACAGCCTGACGCTGGACATCGGCTATGATCGGGAAAACTGTGACAAAGGCATCTATCACGGTCCTGTCCACATCGATCACTATGGCCGCACTGTTCCGAAAGGTGCCCACGGCAGTACACGACTGGACGACCCGACCAATCTCAGCAGCCAACTGATGGCCGCTACCACAGAACTGTTCGACCGCATTGCCAACAGAAATCTGACTGTGCGGAGAATAACAATCGCAGCAAACCGTGTGGTCAAGGATCAGGGCATCTTGCAAGTGGATCTGTTCACTGACACCAGCAAGCTGGAGCGGGAGAAATCGCTACAGGCGACCATGCTCGGTATCAAGAAGAAGTTCGGAAAAAACGCTGTTCTGAAGGGCACCAACTATCTGGAAGGAGCCACTATGCGAGAACGGAACGGTCAAATCGGCGGCCACAAGGCCAAATAATGCAACAAGGAGGATTCTATGGCAGACTTCAGGAATACCAAAGAAGGACGAAACGTCGCACAGAAGTATGCAGACATCCTCCATCTCAGCCGTCCAGAGCCACCTGTAAAACACCCCCGGATGGCACTCTCAAACCGGGCAAAGATATTCAGCCCCTTCGCCGCGCTGCGTGGCTTCGATGATGAAATTTCCAGCGAGGGAGCCAGCAAGCTCCTGGTGAAGAAAGTCGAACTTTCCGATGAGAAGAAGGACGCTCTATCCGACAAGCTCCTGCAGGTCAAGAAAGGCATGAAGGTCGTAGTCCGGTACTTTGTCCGAACCACAGAGAACACGGGCAAGTACATGAGTCTGACCGGCACAGTTGTTATGATCGACCCAGTTTACCGTGAGCTGAAAGTAATGCAGGACAGCGATAGAAAAACTGTGGGCATCGAGAAGGAGCTGCCGGTTGTCATTCCTTTCGATGACATTGCTGACCTCGCCGGTGATGGCATCACCAATATTGAGGATTGCCTTGGGATAGAAAAGTATCCCGATGAAACATAGAGACTATGATAACACACAGATTGGAAGTGCAAATACTGTGAACTACTATTTCTGCGATGTCTGCCACTATTGCTTTGAGGCAGAGTCGCTGCCTGACCGCTGTCCCGACTGCGGCAAGGTCAAATTTCAGGAGAGAGCTGCTATCCGGCCAGCCACGGAGAAAGAGATTCAAGACCTGCTCCGGGCAAGGGCTGAAGATAATGATTGAGCACACATAGGAGAATGCACAAATGAAAGCACATAAGTATTGGTCACTCGGCGCACTCGCTTGCATGGCGGGCTGCTTCTACACAGGTTGCAAAAAACTGATGCAAGCTCACAAGTACTTTGCCTACGGAGCATTAGGTTGCATGGGTATGGCAATCTACTCTGGCCATAAGATGATTGCTCCGAAGAAGAAAAAGGAAGCCGAAGAATAAAACAAGCCGTGTGTTCATCTCCTACGCAGGAGATTTTGAACACACGGCTCGTTTTTATATGGATTTCCGGGAATCAGTCGTTCAGACCTTATGCAGCTACCTGAACCAACGGCTCATTTCCTCTTGCCTTTAGGTACTCATCCACTTCCTCAACTGATTTCATATACATACAGTTGAGAACCGTCATAAATGACTGCTGCTCTTCGGTCTCTGCCAAAGCAAAACCAGCTTTTCCTATGAGCTTAAATGAAAGCCACGGTGGAAGGTGCATAGCAACACACAATGCCACTACATTCTTCTCAGAATAGTGTTTGACCTTTCCGGTTCTGTAGCGGCCAATTGTTGACTCAGACACCTTTGATTCATAAGCCAGCGCTTCTTTTGTAAACCCAGAAAGCTTCATTACATAGCAAAGAGCCTTTGGAAAACCGCTCGGCATATTATTTAGTATCTCAGCTTCCTTCTTTGCCCTTTTAATTTCAGATAGCATTCCCTCTGGATCTATAATATGATAGTAGTTTCTGATTGCATCGAAGTGTTCTTCAGCACGGGAGAGCATTCAAATTCCTCCCACGTCCGAAACTACTCAGAGTAGCCTCAAACGTGGGCGGAACAGGCAATGCAATGCTCATTGGGTCAAGCGATGTGCTCGCCAATGTTCGACTGCTATTTTTTATCCTGCAAAGCCAAAGCGTGTGCAGCTTCGCTGGAACTCTATTGCTTTTCATCTTCTTTAGGAGTTTGATGTACTTTCGCATCCGCTCCAACTCCGCAATTCTTTCATAAAGCCACTGGGAATGCGGATAGTCTTCAAGCGAGTTATCACCCGAATCCAACAATTGCTGAATTTCCTTGGTGATTCTGCTGTTCATCCGATTCAATGTTGCTTTTGAAGCCTTTGTGATAGCTTCAATAAGCTTGTCCAGATTGAACTCGAATTTCTCGCTATGACAAATGATGTGCATTTGTACACTCACCTGCCCTTTACAAGTAGTACGGTAAACCGCCGCTTCTATTATATCACATTAAGCCTTAAAACCATATAATATTTCCAATAATAGTAAGAGCCGTGTGTTCAAACGCTCCACAAGGAGAAGAACACACGGCGTATTACTTTATTTCAGCTTTTCGAGGATCTCATCCGCAGTCACACCGCTTGCCAGCAGCTTCTTCAGCACATCCTCGGCTTCTGCCTTCTTCGCGGCTTCGGCGGCTTTCGCTTCAGCAGCTGCTTTCTTAGTCTCCAGCTTTGCGATTTCCTTTTCGGTCTGCTTGATCTCCGCTCTCTGCGGTTTCAGGCTCTCACGCAGCGACTTTATGTCAGTCTTCAGTTCTTCAATCTGGGCAACAGTCTTGGAAAGGCCCTCTTCAAGCATCGCCTTATCCTTCTGCAACTTCTTGATCTGGGCATCGAAGTCAGGAGACGCGGTAGTACGGTTCTTACTGCCTTTGGTTCTAGGCATAGGATGATACCTCCGAAAGAATATGTAAGATTTGATGATAGTATAACACTGTGGGAATTAGATGGCAATTCTTGCTGTATAGCGAATATTAGTATTTATCCTGCCAACATTGGCGCAACAATAGCCTTAATCTGTCCCACTGTATAAGCATTAGAAACCAAAATATCCGCAAACTCATTCAACACCACTTCTTTGGGTTCACCACATGCTACAGAAAGTTTTTCAAGCACTACATCCATCTTCTGTTTAGCCCTTTTTCGTGGTTTAGGGGAATTACAAGAACGATATTCATTCGAATTAACTATTATTGACGGCTCAGTATGGAATTTCGTTCTAATACGATTAACTATATTAACATCCATTCTCTCAAGCTTTTCAATCATCCATACTTCAGGCGTGCAGCCCAAATTAAAGATAAATCTGCGGTTTTCATTATAAAAACGCGCTATCTCTTCATCATTCGGAATCGTTTCTGTAAATACATCTGCGTCCCACACTGCACAGACCACAGACCTATTCAAAAGTTGGCTTTTCGTATTTATTGCCAATTCCGCCGTTTGTTTGTAGCCTCCAACAGGGACAATGCAATTTGTAATTGTTTTAAATCTATTATCCTCTTCGCAGCATGTTTGTATCATTCGCTTTAGCAATGTTCTTGCCATGTCATCTTCAACAAAGAATACTGCATCATAAATGACATTGTCAATAAAATCCACATTTCCGATTGTCTTTGCTGGATAGCATGGACAAACCGCATCATATTTTCCATTCTCGGTTTCTTCAATCGAAATAATATGATTTTTATCTGCAGACTTTATCATCGTTACCGAATGGGTAGAAATAAAAATAGTTAAGTTCTTTTGTTGCGCCACTTCAACTAGATAATCATATAACTTCTTCTGTACCCGAGGATGTAAAGCCATTTCTGCTTCGTCCAATAACACTATGGCATCATTTTCAACTGTATTTAGCTTTTCAACCAACCTAAGTAGTGCTATTTCACCCGTACTGAATCGCTTTTCGGAATAGTACTGGCCACGCCTTTCCTCTATGACATAAAAGAATGTTGCATGTCTACCTCTTCCATTGGCTATCCTCAATCTCTTAAGTCTGTCAAATTTATCAGTCTCAAAAATACGATTCAAATTGCGCTTAACGTCAGGATCAGCAGCAACAAAATTTCCTCTCCGGATTTCTTCTTTAGGTACATCAATTCTATTCGAGTCCGCTCGAATAAATACGGTCTGCGTATAGCCAAAATTATCCAGAAGATTGCTATGGCCCTTAGGCGAAACTGCCCAACGGCTACTCTTTTTTCTAAATTTCAGTGATGTTGGTGGATTATCTGTGTCATATGTAATTTCAGCTTCTGCGTATTGATCAACTTCTCCAAAACTTCTCGATGCGCTAAATCCTCTTGCAAAAGCATTTTTATTACAGATTCTATCTATACAGACCAATAGAGTCGTTTTCCCAACACCATTAGGCCCTACAATAAGATACACACCCTTCGACTGTGGAAAAACGAATTCTAGATTTTTAATATTTTTGGTCTTTTTTATAGTGATTTTTTTCATAAGTACTACCCTATCATTAATCGACTATATTGTTTTTGCATCTTAGCCACATTCTCATGTGTTGCCTGTCGCTCACCGCGTAGAGGTGTGCAAAATTTCAAGCGGCAAAGCTGTGAGGGGGGGCCAACTGGTAATTCTCACAGCTCAAATTTTATACCACCAGCTACTGGCCTTCATGGATAAAAACAAATTCAGACATACATGTTTCTACCTGTACTCATCATCTACACTTTGAGATGGAAACTTTTTAAACGAGCAATATTTTTAAGAATTTCCATTTTCATAAATTCAATGATATCTAGAGAAAGCATCCCGGAGCTATTTCCTTTTACCCGCCTATTTTACGCTAAAAACTTAGCTTGAGATTCTTAATTTAGCTACTTTAAAAAGCCATCCAACCCCAATCTCAAATTTCAAGTGCTACACGATTTAAATTAATCTCTTAAATCAATTAAAATACGATCCAATACGGTTCTATCAACTGAAGTCGGCCCAAATTGAATTACGCGTGGCCATCGTTCATCCTTCCATGTTGTTCCATACTTAACAAGTTCTTTTGAATAACGTGGAAACGCATGAAAATGAACGAAATTATCTCGCATCATTGCCGCAATATAATTAAATTTCTCCGCACCAAATTGTTCTTTACATTTTTTTTCAAACCAATTCATTGCACTCGAAAGCTCAGCGCTCTCCTCTGGAAGCATTTCGCCAAATGATTCACACTCTCTTTTTAATACAAAAATACAATCTCCCAAGGTGTTTTGACCTTCTCGAAGAAGAATTAGCCAATACTGAAACTCTTTAACAAGATTAACATCCGGATTAAAGGCTTCCATAAAATTGGAATCACTTTTCATTTCATTTTCCTCCTTCAATTTTCAATAGTGATTCAAGTGGCAAATTATAAATTTCGTCAACTCCTTTACCATCATTTTTTCCTACGCACCTAGCAATCCCTAAAAGTCCCCAGTTTATGTATGAATTAATACTGCTTGATGTATAAAAATATTCTTCAGACAATTGATAAACCAATGGAACAATAATTCTAAAAGACTCATAGTCTTTTAGCAAATTCCTACTATTGGGCATCATCGTAATACGTTGTATCAGTGCATCATCAATCCTAAGTTTATCATAATTTAGCGTACCATCCCATATGTGAGGATATGCTTTTTCAATCCGCCACCGTTGAGACACGCCAGGATCAACTTTTGATTTAATACAGTTTTCAACATAAATTGAGGTTAATCCCAATATATCTCTTGACGTATCATTACCAGTGATCATACTTTCAAAATCAACATAAGCATCTAATAATTCATCTGAAATAGCTTGAGACATAAGTGAGTATAAAAACAACTGCCGATACAATTTAATTCCAATCTTTATAATGTCAAGATAATACTTAGTACTATCACTATTCTCTTTAATCTCAATCGCTCTCAACGTGCTCCTTATTTCTTGAATAACCCGCTCCCTTTCATGCGATTTTTGAAATAGCCATTCCGGATTTTTAAGAACAAATTTGCATATGTCAACGTTAAGTGGTGCGCCTTTAACTACTATGGCTCCAAAGCTATTCTGAACCACTGTAGCTTCCGGCAATCCAAACAAGAACTTTCCGCTTTTTCCAAATACTGGTGCGATAATATCAAATCTAAGTTTTTGATATGCACGTTCTGGCCGCGGACAATACCATTCCCTATTTACTGAAATATCTGTCACTTCAAATTTTTCTGTTGCAATTGATTTGTAAATTGCTCCATGTTGACTATGAATTGCTGTTTTTCCTTGTGAAATTTCATTTTCACACCAATGCACCTCGCCTTTTTCCCCTTCAATAACAATTTCCTGTCCATCATTAATAATGCTAACCGCATCCTTTATTCTAAGTACACATGGTATTTTAAGGCTTCGCAGTATTCCAGCACCATGACTTCCAATATTTCCCGATTCTGCAATGACCCCTACTACATTCTTGCTCAAGCTAACTAACAGCTTTCTATCTAAGGTTTTCATAACAAGAATTGTGCCAGGGGCAATTGTTTTTGTTGCAAACACGCTATCAACAATGATAGCCTTACCACGTACAGAACCCTTACTAACACATAATCCCTTCATTTGTAACCCCTATAAAAGTTTTCTAACCTGAAGATAATATATCACATTATTTTCTATTTGTATTTCCACCTCAACATGTGACTTTAGTAAATCTTCTAATATCTTTATAGAATTATTTAGTTCAATCACAATATCCATACCAAATGGAACTGTCTCCGGTTTCTCCACAATCCTGTTGTCTCTACTCACACTGATGAATTCCGCATCAATTGTTCCATCAACTATTGCAGATGTACTTCCAGATGCATATTCAATCAACATTATAGGAAGCTCGTTTACTATATCGAATGATTGTATCACCGCAGCAATCTGTCCTGATATATATTGTTGAATAATCACCGCCATTTTTACGTTATCTTTGTTAATTCCTGTTAATTCATAATACCCCTTTGCTTTTTCATCAAGCGAAGAATCCCATATGCGCTTCAAATATTGATACGGTGCATTTTCCTTTTCATAAACAAACGATTCAAATACGCCTGCACTTGATGTATCATCCGTATTCTCTATGTTTGCCGAAGAACGAAAAATCACCCGCTTCGTTCCAAATTTAGAATCGATAGCTTTTAGTATAGCTCTATTAAGCTGTTCCGAGTCATCTTTTCCTTGAATATAGTTTCCGTAGGGTATTGCATTTAAAACGATTGCATCCGGCACATTAAAGCCATTCTTCTTGAGAAGAAACAAATAATGTGCTTTGCCCCCACACAATTCTTCATTTTGGCATATTTCACTCAACTCAATCAAATTCTTATACATCTGGCATTATTCCCTTAGTTCTTATTTGGTCGATTTTTTCTTGTAATTGTTTCTTTTCTTCCTCATCAAAGCTACTTTCGAATTTCTGATATAGCATTCTTATTTGTTCAATATCAGTTATATTAATCGCCTGTTCCCATAATTCTTTAAAATACCTTATATAATAATATGCTATTTCTTTATTTTCTATTATATAATAACGTGGTGTTTCTCCTTCGCTGTAGGGACTTCTAGTCGAGATAAATCGATCGTCTATTATGCCGAATGTCGGAAATGAAAAAGTCTGCGGCAATTCATAATAAGCATAAAAAGAATTTTCTTTCTCACTTCCAGCTAGTAGTCGATCCAAAAGATTGGAGTAATTGTTTTTTCTCACGCGTACTATATGTCTAAACTTAATATTTTCATTCTTACAGCAATCTGTAATATGGTTCCATATTCTGCTTCTCGAATTAGGGGATTTGGTTCTCGTTGAAGAATCTAATGATGCCGTATCTACGGTATGTTTTCCGTTCTTGACAAGCAATTCCATTGCGTCAACCCAGTCGCTGCTGTTATCAAAAAAACGAATCTGTGTAGGTGAAATTTCAGATACAATATTTTTTAAATCATTTTCTATATTTCTCCATTTTTGGTCTTCATCCATGTTATCCAGTATAAATGTTGTCGAAATAAGTATCAGCAACAGCAGAATCATATACTGATATAAATCCACCGGTGCTTTTATGGTTGTATACACAAGATATCCTATAGCAATAAAAACTGTAATGTAGGACACAATACGTTTAAGCCACACAACCATATATGCCTGCATCCTTTCATTATTATTGGAAATTAAATATTTTATAGATTATATTCAAAAAGCTATATAATAGGAATCCTATATAACCTTATTTTTATAGATTAACAATATACAATCTTTCACTGTGAATATACTATGCTCAACCTGAGATTTCGTTTTTTCATTTCTATTTCATGTATTTCTCTGCAAAGTCATAACTCCCATTACCTCGACTCGTATAGTTACTCGCTTTAGAACTAAAGCCAAAAGCATACCATAAGCAACGGCGACAAAACCGCTTATCTTATCATCTACGTTTTAGGAGCAAGCCAATACACAAACTATAGAAGCAATCCCAAAGATCTCCAATTCAACTACCCTAACTAAGCCCATTCTATCATCTTTGCTACATTCCCATGTGTTATCTACCGCCAACCACATAGGGGGATACAAGATTTCAAGCAATGAAGCTATAAGAGTCACACCTCTACAATTCAAATATATACTATATAGGCTTCGTTTTCAAGGATAATGGGCAAAATCGGACATATATACATCCAAGTGTCCGTGTTAATCATCTATGCTTGAAGGCAGAGGTGATTATAAATGAAATTCGATTTCAAACGCATCCGTCATCAGAATCCCGGTGATATCTGGGAGGACACCCCAGAGAAGCATTCTCTCGCTCACACCATCCTTGACCTGATGCTCTCCCCTACATACCGTCTGCCCATGACTGTGAACACAGTCCGAATCTATAAAGACCGGAACTGCTTCTCAGTTTGCCCACGGTGCAAGAAAGTCGTCGAGTACGAATACCAATCTTACTGCGGCGGTTGTGGACAATATCTTGATTGGTCAAAGTTGGATGAGGCTAAGGAAGAGTTCATCGGGTGGGATGGCGTAGAAGAGGATGATTAAGCCACCTTCCCCGCAAGCCAGATTCCCACCGCAGTACCCAGTGTGTTGAAAAGAATATCGTTCACATCTGCCATGCCTCTGCCTGTAACATACTGGAGAACTTCACAGCACACAGAGAGCATGAAAGCTGCAATAACTATTCTCTTTCCGTTTGCTTTCCATCTTTGGCTTGTCCAACCGAATGGAACATACAGAATCAGATTCAACAGATTGCCTGCCCATACGCCAGCATTCGGCCACAGCTTCAGATGCAATTGGATGTTCTCGTTGTACCCCGGCGCACGGCGTAAGAGCGTGATATAAAGGATTAAGAACACGCTGTAAGCAGTTGGAAGCCATTGCCTGTCTTTGCGATTAAACCATGCGAGTAACCCAAGGACTATCAGAATGACGCATTCGCCTACTGTCAGGTTCGCACTGGTGCTGTAGTGAATCTGATGCAGAAGTTCTCTCAAACTCCGTAACCCCGGCTCTTGATGGTCTCCACAACCTGAGAAACATACCTCTGGCAGGTGTCGTGGTCGAGGGCTTCCACCATAACGCGTACAACCGGCTCGGTGCCAGACTCTCGCACCAAAATGCGGCCGGTATCGCCTAGAGCCTCGGCAACCTTGGACACAGCTTCCTGCACAGCGGCATCGTCCCGCGCAGCCTTCTTGTCAGTCACGCGGACATTCTCCAGCACCTGGGGATAGATCTTCAGCGGCTCAGCCAGTTTGCTCATGGGAATCTTCTTGGCCAGCATGACTTCCATCATCTTCAGGCTGGTCAGGATACCGTCACCGGTGCTAGCGTACTTGGAGAAGATGATATGGCCGCTCTGCTCACCGCCGATGCGGCAGCCGTTCTTAGCCATGTACTCGTAGACGTACTTGTCCCCCACGGCGGTCTTGGCGTAACCGATGCCCTTCTCGTCAAAAGCCTTGTACAGACCAAAGTTGGACATGACTGTGGTGACCACCGTGTTAGTCAGCAGTTTTCCGCGTTCCTTCATGTAGCAGCCGTAGATGTACAGGATGTGGTCACCCGTGATAACATTGCCCTTTTCATCGACGCACAGGCAGCGGTCAGCGTCGCCGTCGTAAGCAAAGCCGACATCCAGGCCCTTTTCCACCACAAACTTCTGTAAACCCTCAATGTGGGTAGAACCAGCGTTGTTATTGATATTCAGACCGTTGGGCTGTGCATTGATGACGTAGGTATCGGCTCCCAGCGCATCAAATACAGACTTTGCAATGTTCCACGCACTACCATTCGCACAATCCAGGCCAACCTTGACACCCTTAAAAGAGTAAACACCCAAAGAAATCAGGTAGCCCATGTAGCGGTTGCGGCCGGACACATAGTCCACGGTGCAGCCGATATGCTCACGATGGGCAAAGGGCAGCTCCGGCCAGTCCTGATTGAACACATGGAGCTTGCCGTCGATGTAGTCCTCGACCAGCAGTAGAGTCTCCTCCGGCATCTTCTCGCCGTAGCAGTCGATCAGCTTGATGCCGTTATCGTAATACGGATTGTGGCTGGCGGAGATCATGATGCCGCAGTCAAAATCATCCATGCGGGCAATGTAGGCCACAGACGGAGTGGTGGTAACGTGCAGCAGATAAGCGTCTGCACCGGAAGCGGTCAGGCCAGCCACCAGGCTGTACTCGAACATATAGGAACTGCGGCGGGTGTCTTTGCCGATCACGATACGGGCAGGGTTTGTATCGCCGTTACGCTCCCGGATCATATTGTAGTACCAGCCAAGGAAGCGTCCTACCTTATAAGCATGGTCAGCAGTCAAAGCGATTCCGGCTTCCCCACGGAAACCATCAGTTCCAAAGTATTTAGACATTTTTTAATTTCCTTTTCTCTTGGCTTTATTTTTACAACGAATTGACATAACCCCTGGAATTATTGCCCATGCAATATATATTAACTTTTTTTTCAAAGAAATCGGAACTTTTAAGCTAACCCAAAGTTGCTTTTTTAGATTACGAACACAGGAATCGTACAATTCCTGATATTCCTTTTCCATATTGCTATTCAAGAGTCCCCATGCAATCGTCAAGTTGAATGCTCGCCTATGATAGTTCCATGCATCCAATATTGCTGGATTGGATTTTTTCCAATGCTCTTTTTGAATCTCCAGCGACTTGATTCCGCAGAGATTACTATCAACATTGAATTTCCGCATTGCCGAATTAGGATTGTTCACTTGATGATAAACACATTTTTCACCTACAGCAACCCTATCAATAAATTGCAGGCAATCAATGTTAAACAGCATCCCTTCACCATACCAAATCTTTTCGTCAAAGAGAATATCGTTATCTCTCAGGAATGACATTTTATAAATTTTATTCCACACAGCAACAAAAATATCGCCCAAATATATCCATTCAATCGCTTTTTCAGCTTCTACAACATATTCTTTATCGCTAGAATTCATGCTGTAATCCGAATAATTATTTTTGTTCATTCCGATTTCACAACTATTTTTTTCAATAAGATCTAATAAATATGAAATATAATTTGGTTCTACCCAATCATCTCCATCAATAAATGTCACATATTCACCCGTTGCAATTTTCAGTCCCGCATTTCTTGCGGATGAAACACCGCCATTCTCTTTATGTATGCAGATTATTCTATTATCTCTCTTTGCGAGTTCATCAATGATTTGGGCTGAATTATCTGGGGAGCCATCATTGACCAGAATAATTTCCACATCTTTGTAATCCTGATTCATAACAGATTCCACGGTCTTCAAAATAAATTTTTCTACATTATATACTGGTATAATAACACTCACTCTTTTTTTCATGTCATACCTCTTTCTTTATAACGAATAGATTTGCGGACTATAAACTCCTAACAAATTGTCAGATTTGATATTTAAGTCGTGCAAATTTCAGATTATGAAGAACGAGGCCATTTGTGGTGAAGTTATATGAAGCTAATTTCCATTTAGTAATTTTAATTTTCCAATTATATTCATACCAGCAATTATTTAATAGCTGCTTTGCCCCCCCCCACAAATTTTGCTTTATATAACAGAGTCTTTAAAGTATCTTTTAAATACCTTTCCGGATAACATTTTCTTACAACATTTTTAAATTTGCATCCTTTATTCAGTTCCCTAAAAAATGCTTCTCTTTGCGGTGGTTTTTGAGATGGATGCTGTAACTGGTGATTGTGTTCGATTGCTCTTTTCAATTCAACATCTGTAAGAACCAAATCCGATTTTTCAATAAGATTCTTCCCTTTATCGCTTTGACACAGTATCAAGGAAACACCTTTATCCTGAATTTTCTTTTCTAGTTCACTTCCCCATGAATCTCCAAGTGTGATGTCTCCCGCTCTACCAAGTTGCGCATAATTACATTGATAACAATTTTCTGTATATGAAGTCGAATTCAAAAACGTCATCAAATAATTATCTGTTACTGTCGGAACAGCAAATTGCTTTCCATTTTGCTCTAGCCTAAAACTATTTTTTACTCGAAATCTTATCCTTTCAAGATCTACCAGCTTAACATCATAGTCATCCAAAAATTTCTCCAGAATTTTAGGAGAAGGAGTTCCGTGACAAATCAAATCAATCGTATATAAATTTTGATGATTTTTAGTATAATGTTTCGCAGCAGCAACTTGACATGGCAAACCAACAAAAAGTATCTTTTCCCCATCTTTAAGCCGCTCTAACACTTTTTTATAGATTCCTCCCGGGTTACTTTTCACATACTTTGAGCCAAGAAACTTGCTCACTTCTCCCTCTGTTTCCGCAAAGTCAAACTCAAATCGACCCGAATGGAAAGTACAACTACAAACAACGCCTCCGTTTCTAATAAAAGCGAGCTCTATTGCTGTAGCAAGTCCTCCGGATGATGATTTTTCTCGGATGTTCTCGTCCGCAGCCCATCCCTGATTCCAACAAATCGGCTTTGCCAGCATTAGTTCGTGATTATTTTGACACGCTTTATGGCAAGCATTACACTTAGTGCATTTATCAAAATCAATTATTGCATTATATTCTATCATCGAATCAACGACCTGTACTGCGCCTTTAGGGCAGATATCAATGCATTCCATACACCCCGTGCATTTTCCTTTTTCACACACTGTAATCATATCATTGTTTTCCTTTTAATTTCAGCATTTTTTTCAACATCGGAAACCAAACATCCGAAAACGAATATATCGTAATCAGCATCAAACCACATTGGAGTGTGAACCCAAACAAATTGTCTACAAACATTAGGCAGGCCGACAAAATCAAAATTACGCTTCCAACTATAAATTCTTTATTTTTTATATTATATCGTATATATTTTCGTGTATGGAAGAGTCTAAACACAAACACAAGCATATAGCTAATGCATGTGGCAATTGCCGCCCCATAAACACCAATCAATGGAATCAATGCTAAATTCATTACGATATTAAATATCGCACCAAACATACCGGAAAAAAGATATCCAAAGCTATCCTTATGAACTGTGTAACTGGTTGCCATAAATGTGGCCAATGTCAAATACACACATCCAACTGTTAGAAAAGGTGTATATTTCCAAGCGGCATAATATTCTTTTGCAACATATATACTCAGAAAAGGTTTCATAAAAGTAATCAGTCCGATACCAATTAACATAACGATTCCGATTAATGTTCTAAAGATTTTATTGTTATACTCATTTTCATCTTCAGTTCCTTCTTCCCGAATTGCAGAATAACTCCATGCCTGGTTAAAAATTGTTGTGAGTGTAGACACCAATGTTGGAAGTTTATATGAAACCGCATAGATGCCGTTAGCAGCAATTCCAACCATGCTTGACACCATAACACGATCTGATGAATTCATAATCCACCACATGAACGAATTTGGGATTAGAACAATCGAATATTTGATCATTCGTTGTAGCAGTTTTTTATCAACTCCCGAAAAGGAAAATGATCGGTATCCCTTTCCCATTATTAAGGCATATGTTGCCGTAAGGATATTCGCAATAATGTATGCGTTTAAATACCCCTCAATTCCACCTTTAAACACCACGAGGAACAATATATTCAGTGCCGCAATAAAGAAAGTGTGAAGAACATTTCCAATTGAATAATAGACAAGCAATTCCTTTCCGCGCAGATCACATAAATAAAGTTGGCTTGCTGCTAAAGAAATAACATAGAAATACACAAATACTGAATACTGTGAGATTCTGTTGAATGAATGACAGATTGGAAAAATCACCAGCCCAACAACCATTCCTATCAGCAGAAGATTTGTCCCTATCTGTGTGATTTTATCCTTGTTTGCATTCTTATCAAGCGCAAACCGCATAACTGATTCACAGATGTTCAACGTAAGAACTGGGACTGCAACTGTTCCAACTGTTGCAATCAAATCAACTACACCGTATTCTGTTGTTGTAAGGGCATTCGTATATAGAGGAATCAGAAAAAAAGAAATCAACTTTGATCCCAGATTCCCCAATGTAAAAATCATTGTGTTTTTTATCAAATAACTATTTCTGCTATTCCCCATGTCTAGCCATTTTCTCCCGAATTATCAATGTTTTCCCAATTAATAAATGCCTTGAAGCCTTTTATTTTTCTTGGTTTTTCTTTCTTTGCATAAATTTTCTCTCCACAGGTAGTATAATATTGGAAACTGCACCAGCAATCTTAAACACTTACGGAGAAAAATCACTTGACTCTTCTATTCAAAACGCCACTCATAGATTTTCTTTTAAATATTCTAAAGACTTTTCTCTTTCCAAACCTAAGATTTTGTCAATCTTCGCTTTATCTAAATTTTTGTCCAGTACAGCACTCAACTCCGAAATTTCTGTAACCACATGGTCTTCAATTTGCAAACGTCTTGTCAAATCTCCAAGTTTGTTTCGGTTGCTTTCCCGAATTATAATTGCCAGCCGCTTTCCAAATTTTGCACCAAAAAGAGTCCCATGAAAGGTATCTGTAATAATGCATTCCGCCTCCTGAAACGCTCGTAAAAGTTCAAATGGCTTTAGGGGCTTGTTCAAAGGAATCCATTCCTGCTCACCAAACGGGGCAAGCATCTTTAAATTTCGCTTACTGCAATAATCTCTTATTGCTTGTATTTCTTCGGGCGAGCTGATCCGGTTACTATATGCATAGATGATACAATATCTCGCCGGCAGTTTATTCTCCAACTTTACCTGAGCAATCTCTGCTGTAAAATCACCAACCGCAACAGGATCCAAGTTATATACAAACTCTTTCGAGGAAAAGTTCTTAATAAAACGGGCTGTATTTGTATCCCGAACCGAGATGGCTGAAAGTTTTCCAAGTGCTTCAGAAATCGCTTTTTTCAATTCTTCCGGAAGCATTTCTGCCCTTGTAAAACCACAACTCGCCGCATAGGTTATAACATTATCGGCATTTCGTACATTGCCAAAAAGCTGCTGTGAAAATCCCCACTCAACTTTCTGCAAACAGTTAAAAACCTCATCGCTTCCAATCACACAGTCATCATATTGTGTATCCGCAGCAGATGTGTCCAACCCAGTAGAATTTCGGAACTCAGAAAAGATTTTTTTCATTCGAATCTGTACAACCTTGCCTCTGACTCGCGACAAAAGCTTTTTGTAAGAACGTTGCTTCTGATTTTTACGAGCAGCATTTCTCGCAACGTCCCTTTCTGCACACTGTAAGTTAAGTTCTTCGTTTTCACCTTTTTCGATGTCCGCAAAAGAAACTTCAAATCCAAGACCTTCAATCATCTTTTTCAATGAGTATGCCTGCAACACAGATCCGTAATTGTCTACCTGTTGCATTGATATTATTTCAACTTTTTTCATGTTTTTCCTCTTCCAGACAATTTATAAAATCGACATAATCAAATTGATCAATGCAGCGTTTTCCTGTGATGGAGATCGTCCTGTACAGATTTTTTCTGCATGCATCGTAGTTCTTCAAATAAACAGCACACTTTATGCCTTCCACCGGCTCCGGCACAAATACGACCTTATGCGCATAGGGCAAGGCGTCGAACCGCTTCAGCAGCTCGTACCCCCCCCCCGCATAATTGGAGAGCATAACACCCATGTTGTTTTTGTTGATACGCTGTTTCCGCTCGTTCCATTTTTCAACGGCTTCGGCAAAACTCTTATAGTGCATAAAGTAAACCTTTATCCCAAGAGCACCGACACCGACCGGGTAGTCCTTCCCGCTGTCCTTCACTTCCTGAATGGGCGTGTCGATAAATTCATCAAAATTTTCGAGTGCCTTCACGAAATCCTCCGGAGTCAGGAACAGATTGATGAATGGGCTCCGGAACTGCAGCCCCAGCCAGTGATAAATAAAGCCCCCTGCACAGTTGCTGCAAATCAAAGTCGGAGTTGTATTTTTCAGTCGCTCTCGATTTTTTGCATTGATTTTGTCATGCAGGAAGTTCAAGACTTTCTTTTGAATCCCCATAGAAAACACCTCACAATATAATCCCAAACAATCTGTATGCCAGTTTTATATCCAGCATTGCCACACGTGCCAGAGCCTTTCCCTTCTTCGACACCGGTGCGTTCAGATACGATTTTCCATAGTTCCGGTAAAGCTGTTGGAATTCATCCAGTACCGCTTTATTTTTATATCCCGCTTTTGCCATCAGCATCAGGCATTGGTTGCAGGCATAGATAACACCAGTCTCTGCCTCTTTATTCAGGCTTGGATAATGAGCCCGGATAAAGGCAAGCTGCTCTTTTTTCCCCTGTATACTATCCAAACGCTTCTCTGAAAATCCGCTTGTTGTGATGCTGTTTGGGCTTTTCCGATAAAGATAGCCCACTTGGGTAGTCGATACGATGCGGGATGCCTTATCTACTACTTTATAGGTCGTAAAGACATCTTCATGGTATTTCCCGACCGGGTAGCGGACATTGTCAAACAGCTCCCGCCGGTAGACTTTTGCCCATGCAGTCGTACCGATTTCAGAGCCGAGCAGAAACTTCTGCATCTGCTGTATCGGGTCATCATAGACATTGACCTTCGCGACACCATCAAGCAAAGGAACCTCTGCCCACTGCGCATCCGCTTCACAGCGCACATTGGAAAATGCGATAAAATCGGCCTGATAACGCTCTGCCAGCTCCAATGCCGTACTGATAAACCCTGGAGCAAGCATATCGTCGCTGTCAATAAAGGTGATAAATCCGCCTTTTGCGGCTTCGATTCCGGTGTTCCGTGCCGCTGACAGACCGGCGTTTTCCTGATGGATGACCTTCACACAGCTGTATTCCGCTGCATATTGGTCACAAAGTGTGCCACTGTTATCCGTAGAGCCATCGTCTACCAGAATGACTTCCATATCGCTGATGTTCTGCGCCAAAATAGACCTCATACAGTCAGCCAGATATTTTGACACATTATAAACAGGGACAACGACGCTAACCATATTTATCCATCTCCTTTATGCCCAGAAAGGCAGATAGGCATATTGTGCCGTTGAAGCTGCTTTCAAAAATAGAACTATCATTCCTGCAACTACTCCCGTTGTATATATACTTTTTGTTGCTCCGCTCCAAAGCCCACAGGATTTGGAAAATAATAATATAAGGAATGGTTGAAAAAGCATGGACAAACGCTGTGCGCCATCAAACGACAATCCTATAATATTAATGCTGACATAACACAGCGAAAAAAGCATGACTTCAAAATCTATGTGATGCTCCTTTTTACTCCAATCCAGTCGGAATGCAGAGAGCAAAATGATTGCAAGCACAATAACCCAAACAATAACAATACCGTTTGCCTCATTGATTTTCCATCGTCCATTACCATATCGCACTGCATAAATGGGAAACCATCGAAGAATAATTGGAAGAAATGCGGCTCCGACAAATCCAACCACCATCATTACTATGGTACTGATGATAATAGACTTTCTTCCCGCTGGTATTTTTTCGAAGATAACCGCCAAAAAAAAGACACAACAGGATACATGAAATGTGCAAGCGAGAAGCACGCCAATGACAAATCTTTTCCAATTTCCTTTTTTTAATTCTACCCACGCAATGCAGCAAAGACCAACACCAATTCCCTGCCGCAAAACATTAATTGAGAGAAGATATGAACCAACAGCCAAAAATGAAAAGACCGAAACAATCACGTTACTTTCTATATAAGTGCTTACTAATTTGTAGATACCGTATACAAAAATACCAGCGCACAACGCTATGAAGAGTTGCGTAGGTACCATTAAATCGCCACAAATTTTTTCAAGGATCATAAAACCCTTTTCTGTGGTAAAGAAATGATGATTCCATTCACCTTTAATGAGGCCTTCCCAACTCAGTTCCTGAACCGTCTCATAATATTTTATATAACTGACAGTATCTACTCCAACCGTTTTATTTCGCAAGGCAGACAACAGAAAAACAGCCAAAAATGACATCGCCACAAAGAAATTCGATCCTTCGCTTTTTACATTTCCAACAGTATATAATACTGTTCCTTTTTTTGTTACACACCAAAGTAACAATATATAAACAATAAGAATTATGTACGCACTCATACTGGTGTTTTAGCACCTTTCTGTTTTTTTGCGTTATGGAAATAAATCTTTTCGATTTTCTCAAAGCACTGATTCAACTCATACGTCTCGCAGACAAACTCCCGTCCGGCCTGTCCAAGCTCATGCCGCCTATCTGCATCCATATACATTTCATACATAGCCTGTGCCAGCTCCTGCGGGTGCTTGCGCGAAACCACAACGCTGGTTTTTCCCGACACAGTTGCTTCCATCAGTCCCGGAATATCACTAATAATAACAGGCGTACAGCACGCCTGCGCCTCAACCGCCGAAACGCCAAACGACTCCGACTCCGACTCCGACGGGATTATACCACAATCCATGCACGCCCACGCAAGAGCCGCTTGTTCCTGCGGAATGAATCCCAGCCAATTTGTGATATTCTCGATTCCAAGCTCTTTTGCAAGGGCTTTATATTCGTTTTCCTGCGGTCCCTTTCCTGCGATTCGGAGCTGTACCGGCACTTCCGGGTGCTGCTTTTTCAGCAGTGCAGTTGCCCGGAGCAGTGTTGCAATGCCATATTTATCCGAAAGCGATTTCACCGTACCGATAACATAATCTCGACCGTTCTTGGTGTTGACGGTATCATACTTTTTCCCCGGTGTCTTGTCCGGTGAAAAAAGCTCGCAGTCCACGCCAAACGGTGTAATAGCAAAAGGCTTTCGGGTATACTGAGATGCTTCTTTTGCCATTGCCTTACTTGTGGAGAGGAGATAAGCTGCTTTGTTCAGGCTGAACTGAAGCATCATCCGGTGAAGGATACTCTTCTTGGGAAAATCGTATATATCCGATCCCCATACAGACAAATAATAAGGCGGAAGATTCGCCAATGCGGCAACTGTTCCATAGCTGGTTGCATAGTGTGCATTGATCACATCCGGTTTTATTTCATTCACGATTTCGTGAACTTTTCTTGCCTGAAACAGATATCTGAGTTTTTGCGCGTCACTTCCGCGTACTCCTGCACCACTGTTGATGTAGTGAACGGTGCAGCCCTCTATTTCACCTTCTGTAAAAGAGATCACATCGATTTGATGCCCACGATTTCGGAACCAGTGGCACCATTTTTGGGTGTGATAATTATTTGCAGGTGCAATAAAACATATTTTCATGGGTTTGATTCCTCAGTTTTTACAGAGTCCGAACCAGCACATCTGCAATTCTCTCACACGCATGACCGTCGCCATACGGGTTGCTTGCTTTGCTCATTGCATCATACTCTTCTTTGTCGGAAAGCAGACGACTGAATTCGTTATAAATGGTTTCTTCTTCGGTACCAACCAGTTTCAGGGTTCCGGCTGCAATGCCCTCTGGACGCTCTGTCGTGTCACGCATAACAAGAACCGGCTTGCCGAGAGACGGTGCTTCCTCCTGAATTCCGCCAGAGTCAGTGAGAATCAGGTAACTACGGCTCAGGAAGTTATGGAAATCCAAAACATCCAGTGGTTCGATAATGTGGATGCGGTCATCGCCACCAAGGAACTCATCTGCAATTTCACGCACGACCGGGTTCATATGAATCGGATAAATCGCCTTTACATCTAGATGCTCGTCCATTACGCGGCGGATAGCTTTGAACATATGGCGCATAGGCTCGCCAAGGTTCTCACGGCGATGTGCTGTGATCATAATGAGACGGCTACCCTTCGCCCATTCCAGTTCAGGGTGAGTATAACTCTCACGCACGGTGGTTTTCAGCGCATCAATAGCGGTATTACCCGTAACATAGATGCTGTCCGGATCTTTACCTTCCTTCAGCAGATTCTGCTTAGAAAGTTCTGTCGGTGCAAAGTTAAACTTGCTAATGATGGAAACAGCCTGACGGTTGAACTCCTCCGGGTACGGGCTGTAAATATTGTAAGTACGCAGACCGGCCTCAACATGACCAACCGGAATTTGCAAGTAGAAGCAGGCCAATGCTGTTACAAAAGTCGTAGATGTGTCACCGTGAACCAGCACAACATCCGGCTTCTCTTTTTCCAGCACTTCCCTAATGCGATTCAGAATATTAGTAGTCACATCAAACAGCGTCTGCTTGTCCTTCATAATGGACAAATCGTAATCCGGTGTAACATCAAATGCTTCTAGCACCATATCCAGCATCTGCCGATGCTGACCAGTCACACAAACAACCGTTTCTAGCTCTTTGCGTTTCTTCAGTTCATTAACAAGCGGACACATTTTAATTGCTTCCGGGCGAGTGCCGAAAACGAGCATTACTTTTTTCATGAAAGAATCTCCTATAAGAGAATGCTGTGCAGAGCTTATCTTCCTTTTCTGCACAGCATTTGTTATCATACTTTAAATGTGATACACATCCGGCAAATCAATAACATTGTGACAGTCCAACACAACCTTGCCAGCCAGCTTGTCCACATTCTCACGGATCTCGGTATGCTTGACCATGACAACGACCATATCGACATCTGCGAGGAAAGCGTCAAGATCGTGGTACTGGTTCTTGACAACATCCTTGGTGATGAACGGGTCATAGACCTTCAGACCAGTTGCCAGATGACGCTCCTGGCTCTCCAACATCTGCAGCGTCGGAGACTCGCGCATATCGTCAACATTTTCCTTATAGGTCAGGCCGTACAGACCAACACGGCTCACATCAGTCAGTCCTTTTTCCTTCATGATTTCGTAGATACGGTTCAGCACGAAATCAGGCATGCCGTCATTGGTCTTCATAGACTCATCGATAACCTTGGCCAGAGAGGGATAGTCACCAACGAGGAACCACGGATCAACGCTGATGCAGTGGCCGCCAACGCCAGGACCCGGCTGCAGAATGTTTACGCGAGGATGCATGTTGCAAATCTTGATGATCTCATAGACGTCCATGTTGTCATGGCGGCAAATCTTCGCCAGCTCGTTTGCAAATGCAATATTGACTGCACGGAAAGTGTTTTCAACAACCTTGGTCATCTCAGCAGTACGAATGTCTGTAACAACAATCTCGCCCTGGCAGAAAGAAGAATAGAACTTCTTCACCTTTTCGCCAATAGCCTTGTCATCAGCACCAATGGTACGATTGTTGTGCAGCAGTTCGTAAACCATGTTGCCAGGGATGATGCGCTCCGGAGCATGGACAAGGTTGATGTCCTCTCCGATCTTAAAGCCGTTTGCCTCTATCACAGGGCGGACATACTTGTCGATGGTTCCCGGAGAAACTGTAGACTCCACGACAACCGTTGCGCCCTTGGGGCAGACACGCATAACATCCTTCACTGCCTCAACAACGTAGCAGGCATCAACCTTTTTGCTGAACTTGTCATACGGAGTAGGAACGGACACAATGTAGGTATCGGTAACCTGATATTCGGTGGTGAACTTTACACCGGCTGCCAGAGCGTTCTGGAACAGTTCGTCCAGACCCTTTTCCTTAAAAGTGGTCTTACCTGCATTTAGGGTTGCAACCAGTTCCTTATTGTAGTCAGTACCGATAACTTCCACACCGTGGGAAGCCATCATCAAAGCAGTAGGCAGACCAATGTAGCCCAAACCAATTACGTTAACCATTTTTCTTTCCTCCGTCTTTTACTTCAGCAATTCATGTAGTTGTTTTTCAAAAGCAATTGCGATCTGTTGCCGTGAATATTTCTTGTGCATCAAATTTCTTGCTTCAGCGCGATGCTCACTGTATTTTGAATAGTTCTCGACCATTTCATCGAAAACTCCTGCAAGCTCTTCTGTATGATTCGGCGAAACGCATCTACCCATCTCGGACTCATTTACGATATCGCACGAATCGCCCTCTGCAACGAGGAGTACCGGGCAACCGATTCCCAATGCCTCGTACACTTTTGTCGGAATACTATCCTTCATATTGGAGTTCTTCAGAGGGATAAAGCTCATCTTGGCATAAGACAGCAGTGTAAAGACTTTCTCATGTGGAAGAACGCCACAGAAGTGGACATTGTCCAGTCCACGTTCTTTAGCTTGCTGCTCTAGCATCTCCTTTTCTGCGCCCTTACCAAACAAAAGAAACTGAACTTCTTTGTGCTTAGATTGCTCTGCCATATCCAGCAAAGCTCCCAATCCCTGCGCCAAACCGATATTGCCAACATAGACACAGGTGAACTTCTTATCCAACTCATACTGGGCGATCGGCTCTTTGTCTATGGAGCTGTTCTCCACGCTCTCATCAAAGCCATTGCCGACCAACTTCACCTTGTCAACATGATCCGGGCCGCCTTTTTTACCACCCACAGAAATTACATGGTTTTTGATCTTTTCGACCTTACCAGGTGAAACTGTAGTCACCCAATCAGAATGCTTGTACATAAAGCGTGTGATTGTTCTGAATACCTTGCAGTAAATACTACCTTCCGCAAAGCTTCCCATCTCAAGAGCAACATCTGGCCAAATATCACGAACATCATACACTAGCTTTGCGCCCTTGCACTTTGCAATGATCCATCCGGGGATACTAACCAGCGGTGGAGGAGATGTAGTGATAACAACATCAATTTTGCCCACCTTTAGTGAAGTGAAAATGGATGTAAAGCCGAAGCTGAAATTATTGAGCAATCGCATTACAGTCGTTTTCTTCTTCATGCGAATCGCCGGAGAGTACAGGATTTTTTCTCTCCTCGACTCAATTTTTCCGTTCCCCTTATTGGTAGAACTAGCAATCACCACAACCTCATCGCCTTGATCGATGAACGCATCTGCCATCGTGCGCATCCGATAAGAACACGCTTGGGCTGTGGGATAGTATTCGTCAGTATGAATCAGTATCCTCATATGCTTATATTCTTCCTCTTTTGCTTCTCGTTTTGATCAATTTGAACTAACAGCCCAGACTCAATCTCAAAGAGTCTGAGCCGTTTATTCCTTATATAAAGCTCTACTAATCGTCCTCAGCAGTGTGAGCCACACTGCCGCCATGTCTTGTACCGCTGCATTGGGTCTCCACTACGCTCTAAATTGCACCATTTTTGACGCTATGGTAGCTCCCGTCTTTAGTCCTGATAGCACCAGTACTTGTTACGGTAACCCTTTCCTTTATTCCCGGTTCCACTCATTCATGCTACGGCAGCTCCCTTGTTTATGCCGGATTACCCCACACGAATGAGTATCTCCGTAATCATGTGTTTATCATCATCTTGCTCACATCCGCCTTGTCATCTACAAGACCGGGATGAAATCGCAGATGAGGTTATCATTACGCAGCCCAGATAACGCTATGTGAAAGTCACCACAGTGTCGGTAATATCATCACAGTGCCATCTGGCATAAACCCACGAGCTACGGTCGCATCCATAAAAGTGCTTTTTCTGAGCATAAACGCCTCAATTCACACTCGTTTTACCCTAGCTCACACCTGCGCTCTCAGCATTTTGCACTATCACGAGTGCTACATCTCCCCTATGCAGGGCAATTTGCCAACTTTCCAGCTTAACGCTACTGTATGGGCTGCATTTATACCTGACTCCACTCTGGAATTTCTTCCAATTTTTAGCAGTTCAAAATATGCGAAATCATCGATATTTAGTGGTTTTCTCCACTCATTGCAGTGGTTTGACCCTCAGAAACTCCCTCGGTGCTTTCAGGCATAAACAGGATTTTCACTGTTGCAAACATGATTTTCAAATCTTCGACAATGCTCGGATGAGCTATGTACATTAAATCCATAGTCAGTTTGTCGTAAGGAGTAGTATTGTACTTGCCATAAACCTGTGCATACCCGGTCAATCCAGCCTTGGCCTGCAGGCGCAGGGAGAATTCCGGCATTTCCTCACAGTACTGAGCTGCAATCTCAGGGCGCTCCGGACGGGGGCCGACGATGCTCAAGTCACCCTTCAAGATATTTATAAGCTGCGGCAATTCATCAACGCGGCAAGCACGAATGATTTTGCCAACGGGCGTGATGCGATCATCGTTTTCGCCGCTGGAAAGACGGGCAACGCCGTCCTTTTCAGCATCAACACGCATACTTCTGAATTTGAGAATGCCGAACTCTTTGCCATCCTTCGTCAAACGAATTTGCTTGTAAAAGACTGGGCCGTGATCCGTTGCTTTGATGGCAATAGCCGTCACAAGGAAGATTGGACTCAGAATCACAAGCGCAATAGCAGAAATGACAATATCCAGCAGTCGTTTTACAAACAGATACTCCGGCTGAGGATTATACCGGCCAACACGAAGCATCGGCAGGTGGAACATATGCATGTGATGTGCACCGGACATAATGGTGTCACCGATGCGTGGTACTACAAATACAGTAATGTTGTTTTCTACACAGTATTTCAGAATAATATTCCGATCATGGCTGTGTATGCCGCTCAAAAACACTGTGTTGATGCCGTCCAGCATGGAAAGATTCTCGATGCACTCCCCCGCCGTAGCTGTGGAGACCACTTTGTACTTGGCATCTAGACCGTACTTACCAATCAGCTGCTCCATACCACGTCTGATATCATAAATAACAGCTGTGGCCTGCGGCGGGAAGGTTTTAAAGTAGGCGTGGTGAGCGTTATAAGCCCAAATTGAGGCCATAATAACCTGCCCCACAAGAGCTGCCACGCCAGGAAGAATGTTGGGCAGGTGCTTGGACAGTAGCCAAATCACAATGTACATGATAAAGTCGCTGACCGCAGCCGCCAAAAATTGCTCGTAGATAATTTCGGAGATACGCTGCATTGACATCAGAAAGGCGTCATATACGCGTCCAAAGATGATGAACAGCACAAAGAACAGTGCCACGACCAGGTAATCGCCCTTTGCATAGTACGGCGATGCAACGCGCTTAGCATAGTATAGATACCAGCACATTGCAAATGGTATCGTCATAAGCACAGCATCTAACAGCTTTATCATCCGCAAAATCAAGTCATGCCTAACCCTTGTCATGTTCTTACTCCTCGTTCTTCTTTGCACATATACTATTTTCAATATTGCAATTGAAATCAGGGAAAGCAGTTTTGAGCAGCAAAAGGCATTCCCACAAATACTGATGGAACATTCTTAACACCATTCAGCAGTCTACCAACACAATATTTTGCCAATATATGTATTGATATAATAGCACACAATTCGACATTTATCAACAAATCGGATTCACTTTAATTATACAAGTACACAAATTCAGCACATTTTACAAATACACCCTTGTTAATAAGGTGAATGAGGCTAAAATTCGATAGATTGTTATATGTAACAGTCAATTGGTACACGATTTAAATTTTGCTTAAAACGAAACTGATTCAAATAAAATACGGATTGCTACGCTTGCAGCAATCCGTTTTCATTTGAATCAATATTAACTACTAACGCTCAGATCATCACCTACGTCCGAACTTCTTCCGCTTCTTTGACTGGTGTTTTTCCTTGTTCAATTCACGCTGATACGCCTCTTCAGAACTGAAACCAAAGATTCCTTCTGAGACCCGTTCAACCAGTGCCGTAAACATCTCGTAATCGCGCAAGTAGTTATTCCTTGCCTTGTCATCCATTACTTTAAAAAACCTCGCCATCAAACTCATGTATGCGTTATAGTCTCCATTCTGCGCAGCCTTGAGCAGGCATTCAAACCGCCTTGCAGATGGAGTCCACAGTTCTTCCCTTTTCATCTCAAACCAGCTTCTTTCTCAATTCTCTTGCAATTTTTCTTCGTGCCTTAGAAATCGTGTTGGGTCTAACCTTAAGCTTCCTCGCCACAACCTCTATAGGATAATCCAAATAAGTACGAATAATCATTAGCTCTCTGGGTGAGAGCCTTTCCAATTCCTGCTTCAATGATACCAAAAGCTCTACTCGAGCGAATTCATCTTCCGCACGAACATCAATGACATCAGCCACATCATCAATATTGATAATAATTGGCTGATTTGCATTACCAGCAAGTCGCCTTTTCCCCTTGTTCCTATATCCAAGGAGACGTCTCTCCGACCTGTATTTAATTTCCTCTTTGTCTAACAAATCAAGGATATGGCTGTTGAACGAATTACTAAGCCAGTTCTTTTCTATCGTCTGGTTAAGCTGATTATAATTGGCCCATAAACGAAGTGTGCGCCAAAGTTCATACATTTCTAATTCAGTCATTTTGACCTCCTATTGCGATTTGAATTGTTTCGGTCAAATCACATCTAGGAGGTCCCCTGCTTCGAGCGCAACTAAGCAGTTTCACCACAAAATCACCTATCCCCTCAGTTACAATGGATTGCGTCGCTTAGGTGATTTGGGAATCGTAAATATAAATTTCACAATTCCCGCATGTGGTTTATAAAGAAGGCCACCAGAGAAGCCAAAAAAGACTTCTTAGGTGGCCATCATACTGACTGTATTTAATTTACTATCCGCATCCAGTTGAATGATTCGTATCATACTACATTTATCCGTATTAGTTATAATACAACCTTCAAACGAACCATTTCAACGTGTTATCACTCTTTTTCTGTCGAACTTTGTTGGAATTCCAATAGAATTATATTCCAGTATTTATTTCAATCTTTTATTCCCGCACTCATTTTATCGATGCCATCAATTATACTTGATGTTGTCGTCCCTCTTCGGACAATATCGGATATAGACTTTTTGGGGCACTTTTGTTATAATATAGAAAATCAACGATTACCGTGCCTCGCGTATGGGCGGTAATCCAGAAAGGAATTTGTGTTTCTGGCAAAAAACAATAAGCGTCGCGGCTTCACTTTGGTGGAGCTTATTGTCGTGCTGGTCATTCTGGCAATTCTTGCTGCCCTCTTGATTCCGGCATTAACCGGGTACATCGACAAGGAAAAGAAAAATCAGGTTATCGCGGAAACACGTATGTTGACTCAGGCTGCGCAGACTGAGTTGTCTTCTTTGTATGCAACCGATGAATTTGCAGCACAAAATGCTTATTCTTCGTTTACCGTTGCTTCTAAAGACGGAAGCCCTTTGCCGTTAATTGTGGACAAACAACTTCTCACCAATCTTCAAGAACGCTATGATGAAATTGTCAATTTATCAGAAGTTCCAAGCCTAAAAAGTGGCGGAAAAGGGTATTTTTTTATCATTGCTGACCACTCTGCAAAAATCCAGTTTACCGTCTATAATGACGGCAAAGACTCCTATGGTATCTACTGCGAAGAAGATGGTTCCTTGGCCGCGTATCGTAACGACGAGGTTCCTTACTATAGTGCCATGACCCCTTACGATGGTAAGATTGTGTGTACGAAGATCTACGACACCGATGGTAGAAAATACTGGTCTAAAGCCGTCATGTATAGCACGCTCGGCATCGCTCAGTAACCATCCATAGAATGTCGTTCATTTTTTGTTCGAATTTTTTCTTAACAAATGAAGATAGCAAAACACCCCCCGTAGAGAGCCTACCTCTACTGGGGGTGTTTTGCTAAATAATTGATGACTTTGCTTCGGGACCAGATTTCCTTAAGCCCGCACATACAAGCTCTTCACTGCAGGATTTAATTATATCAGCAGTGAGGAGCTTTATTTTACTCTTCTTCAACTATTTCATACTCTGGGTCTTCAAAAGTGTCCTCACCTTAATCATAGTCACCCAGATTTGACATGTGCAGTGTTTCCGCTCCCGTTCTTGCGCAAGAGCATAGATAGAGCGCTTACCCCTCAAACAGGCACTACCGCGATTGAAGCCGTAAAAAACAAAAAAGCGCCAAATCCTTTCGGATTTGACGCTCCTGCTGACCTTGACAGCCATCTTTGGTCCGAGTGTAATTATAGGATCTCAGAAAACACAGATATATCAATGGTTTGCTGGTCGTCAGCAAGAGGTATTCATTCTAAAATTTCAAAATGACGAGAACAACGCCACTCAACAGGACAACGGGTGGCGTTTCCATAATCGTTGGTAGGGTTGTTTACCGCTTCAACCGGGCTCCCGGTTAGAGCGGTTACATACCCCCCCTAAACCGGGCTAAAAGAGCGTTCAATACGCGGGACACTTAGCTACCAACATACATGATTTTAAGATAGTTCATTTTAGAACCAAAAGGATTGATATTATCGCAAACATCAATGCGACTACTCCTAAATAGATGTTTTGCATAATACGACTTTCCGTTTTTAAATGCTCTACTTCTTTCTTGAGTTCATTGATTGCTCCATGTAATGCATTTTCTGGAATGTACTCTATTATACGTTCTTTTCCTTGGTATTTTCCTTCATACGGTTTAGCATATCCTATCAGTTTATTAAACTCTATCGTGGCATAGTGTTTACCACGTTTTAAATGAACTGCTCGATTAGAAGTATTAAACAGCAAGCAAAATAGGGTTCCCCGAAATCCCGGATCAATTTGTGGACCGTTAGAAAGTATTACCCCTTGGCAAAATAGTCCTACGGTCAGTCCAAATTTGGCGATAACGTCCCTCGGTATCCATGCAGTTTCCTTGCAAGAGACAATAGCATAGTCGTACGGCTCTATCGTCAAGAAAGGTTTTTCATCCGACAATTTTTGTATCTTGCCGTCATAATAATACTCATCACCCAAGCGTAAGTCATAGGATGCTCCGTTTATCATGTCAGGATCAGCGTTTCTTAGAAGCACACCACAATCAATCATGCTGGTAATCATTTTTTGTGATAATGCGCCACCTTGATGCTGATACTCCCACAACAAAGCAATCAACGAAATTGATGCTGATAAATCCGTATTATTGATGATATAGTGAGCTTTATCTTGATACTTCCGATCTGCCTCGTGTTGTTTACAAAACTCTTTTTTCCTCTTTTTATTCGGTTCTTCCCTCGAACGCTCAATCCAACGTTCAATTAGCGTTTCATCCTGAGCATCAAGAAAAATGCACATGTATTTTTCTTGATACTTATCTAATAGTTCAACAGCAGCAGTTGGAGTAATTACCAAAACCGGAATGCTCTTTTTCCTAACTACTTTATCGTATTCTGCCTTTTTTATACCATACTTTTCATCGCGGTATGTACTCTCTACTAACAACTTTTTATCTCTCAGCAATTTATCAAAAACTTCATTATTTACATACTCGTAATTTGAGTCATCCGTACGTTTTTCTCGTGTTGTAACCGCCTTTACTTGTTCAAAGCGAATGCCATTGTTTGTAGTAAGCTCACAGAGCTTCTTAGCAATTGTACTTTTACCCGCGCAAGATGTACCAGTAATAATTATACTTTCAAAAAGCATTTTTCTCATCCTTTCTGAAAAATGTATATTCGCTCATTCACGAGGGTAGCCCACTGTATGCTTAGCGTACGTTTATGACTTGGTATATATCTGCTAACCTCAAACACCTTAGTCAATCCGAGCTTAGCATAGTCCTCGACAACTTTCTCGATAACTTCTTTCCGATTATCTGTAGCTTCATAATCAGGGAGCACAACACACATATAGCCATTCTTCTTTAGTAGTTTGACAACTTTGGCATTAACCTGTTTAATGTCCTTTTCATAGGTATCCAAAAAGTCTCGACGGCTTCTTCTGTATCTCGCTCCGATTTCTCTGCCAACATAATCGCCAAAATTCTCATTAAAGAAATTGAAGGAGAGTCTTTGTGACTTGACGTAATCAATCATACGAGGATACGGCGGGGATGTAACCACCAGATCCACAGTTTCTTCCTCTATAGTAGCATTAACAAGCGAGTCCTCAAAAACACGAGTTTCACGCGAAATTGCAGAATAAAAATCTTTATAAGTATCCGGCAATCTAGCTTCATGCCCAACAATATCATTCAGCAAGTTCTTTACCGAAACTCTGTACTGTTCAAAAACAGATTTTTTTCTTAGTTCATCTGCTTTCGGCTTCACATTGTCTGCGATATAAGCCCATCCTTTGTTTTGGCTAGAAAGTGTAACAAGAATGCTGGATAAAACCAATTTCATCACAGCTTGCACGGTTCGATCTTGAAGATGATCATATTTCTGAAAAAGGAACGACATTTCATTAAATGTGTCTTTTTCAAACCATCCGGCCAATTCTTTCCGTTGTTCCGATAGGTCAATTGTATAGTCCTTTGCCGCATCGAATTCCTCACAAAGTTGGAGCAACTGATTTTTGATTTGCTCCTTATCTACAGAGGGATTAAACAGCATATACAAAGTCTTACACACGGTTGAAGCAACCGGATTAATATCAAAAGAATATGGCACCCTTTCCAAGGATAGTGCTTGCATAAATGTGGTACCTATCCCGCCAAATGGATCTAAAACGACATCCCCTTTTTGGGATAGTATTTCAATCAATGCATAGGGTATTTCAGGAATGAATGTTGCAGGATATGAATAGTATTTGCGACAATTAAACGGATGGAGCGCATCTTCTCCGTAATCAATTGTAAAATCAAAATTCCAATTTATACTATTCAATCTTTTCTTGACTTCACTATTGTCCATATCTGTCGGCCTCCTCATACAATGGAACGACCTTCGCACCATTTTCAAAATAAGAGGCGAAGTATTCTGTCACAATGTCTATTAGTTTATTCTGTTTACTTCCCAAAGAAAATTTTGCATGTCTTAACCCATAAGGTTCATTTTTTATAAAGACACCAATGAGCAGTTTCTTCGATGCTGTATTTCCGATAACAACAGGATCAGCCATATCCTTAAATAGCACTCTCAGTTGCCGCTCAGTTTTGTTTATATCAAGTATGGGGTGGAGCCCAATACTCAAACGCGAAAAATCCTTAGAAGCTCGAATCTTAGCTTCCAGTTCATCTTCAAGAGTTATGCGCTTTGAGTACTCTAAAAAATTGCCATATTTACTGACATCCGGAGTCTCCAAAATCATCAAGCATTGATAGAGATCTCCTGTCATTAGCCTTGATATAATCTGAGAGGTGTTATACCGAATATTAACCACCTTGTAAAGCTTGCTCCCGCTAATCTCAAAGTCCATGTTACGATTTTTGATCGTAGCGGTACCATCTTCTTCTATCTCATAAGAAAAGTTTTCACTTAATAAAAGCTTGTTACTTTCCCCAGTTTTCCCTTTTTCTTTAATTGAAACTGTTAAAGTTAGACCTTCAAGATATTCTTTAAGTAGGATTCTTTGCTCTTCCTTAGATTCTTCCCCTTTTATTTCAGCCACTACTTTAGCATCAACGTTTTCAAGGAGTAATGTCTTGCGTTTCAGCCACTTTTCTTTAAGCAGATCCAGTTCTTCCATCAACTGATAATCTGTATAATTCCACTTTATATCTCGCCCTTCAGCTTTGCCTTGAGATATACACTCAAATAAAATATCCATTGCTTCGGTGAGCATATATTTTCCGGCAAATTCTTGGGGATTTAATAACAAAAATTTATATACTCTCTGTCTAACTAAATACCATTCTTCTAAATATGTTTTTGCCTCTTGCAAGAAAACTACAGAACCATTTTCTATGAACATTGATTCCGCAAGCTTTATTGGAGCTTCTTTTCTAAAATCCAACCCCATGTGATAGGCCATTCTAAAGACGTTATCAATATTATCGAGATCTATGGAGTCACTTATTAACTTACTCAAAGGATGGCATCCAGCAATTATTTGAGAGACTTCCTCTTTTTGTGAACCATTTAGTATTGAAGTGAGCGCACGGAGTTTCCCAAAGAAAATGGTCTCAAACGGAGAAGAATTCTTGTGCGCACCTATGCCTGTAGAAACAACATCCCCTAATACATCACCTAGTCCTTGTTCTGGAATAAATCCTTTTTTCTCCATAATATACTCATACGAATGACCAAATGGACCATTTGCTACATCATGGAGCAATGCCGCAATTATAAATGTTTCTTTTTCTTTTTTTGTAAGCTTTAGATGCTTCTGTACTGCAGCTTCAATATTAATCGCTGCAAGATATGCAGTACCTACAGAATGTTCAAAGCGATTTGTATTCGAACTTCCTGTAATACAAAGCGAATTTATATTACACAGTCTGACCTCACGAAGACGCTGGACCTCAGGAGATAGCATGCACTTATAAACAAGAGGGCTAAATTCAATTTTTCCATATAGTGCATCCCAAATGTACATTGCGACCTACCCCCTATCTAAAAGTTGTCCGCATCTTGTTCCCGAACAAAAGGATTGAAGAATACCTCGAAACTTTCCAGTGACAGCACCAATAACAAAGAGATTGCTGTCTATTTCAAAATTCTTATCCATCTGTAAATTTCTTAAGATTTTTAACTCTGGAGCCACAAGCGTAATAGAATCTTCCGATATACCCATAGCTTCAACTAAAACGTCGTTAATAAATTCCTTTATTGCATTATTTATATCCGTTGAAAAAAGGCTGTTAATATCTCCTCTGACAGCCGAAGCTAATGTCGTGTCTATTTCCTCATCACTTATCTGCCCATTTGCATAGTCTACAAGCTTTTGCTTAATCGGACGCCCATTAAAATCTTTACGATACCGGTTAATAAATTCACATACAGAACTCTCATCATTGCACTTTATCAGAACAGCCAAGTTTGTATAACCAGTCGACACGGATGATTCCATGCAGCCTTCTAAAAAGCGCATTCCATCAGTCTGATAAGCAATTATTTTTCCATCAGCTGTTACACAATATGTTCTCCCTGCACCATGCTTCAACTTAAGATCGCCATGTGTTGATAATATATTACCGAATGCACTATTGGGAGCTTCAATTCGTACTCCTATCTCAAAGCAATTAGAAACTAATCCGACCGTTTTTTCTATTAACTTATCTCGAATGTCAAGTGCTCCTATTGCCACCACTAGCTTTTGAACAAAAAACTGCTTTTCGCCATCAGGTGTTCTAACATTAATACAGAAGTATGATGTATGCGGATCACGGTGAACATCTAAAACTTCCGCATTATCAAACAACTGCAGTCCTTCGTCCATTAGTTCTTGGACCGTTTTTTGTATAAAGCTTCTATAACTTTTTCCATCGAACTCATAAACATCGTAATACTTATAATCAATATTTCTCTGTTTATAGAAAGCCTTTGCGTTCATTTTTGTCGCAGTATCAATTTCGATCCTTTTTAGTTGAATTTCATCGCTTAAAAATTGGATCACTTCATCAAGCGATTCTCTTAACTGCTTTTCAGAATCAAAAAACTCCGCAAGACCACTTCCTGCAGGAAAATTGCTAATTTTGCCACTGCTTAAGGTCGAAGCACCGCCAACTCCAGAAATGACACCACATGAATTTGAACAACAACACTCTTTCTCTGATAAAGCAGAGCAGTTTACATCAATATTAAAACTTCCGCGCTCAAAGCATATCATATTCTTGATTGTGGATGTGCCACGCAAGCTCATCGCTAGTCCAATTCCAGCTGGCCCCATTCCAATGAGTCCGCACTCAAAAACATCAGGCATGGATAATGAACTCCTCTTTAATTATATGATTTCCGGCGTTAACCGCTAAGCATTTAGTAAATTCTCGTATATCTCCATTTAACTTATATCTTATCACGACAAATACTTCATTTATTGTTGGTGCAGAGAACTTTAGATTAAATTCTGTCGATGTTAAAGATATGCTGTATCCTCCAACAAACACTTCGACATTTTGGTTAACTATATTTCCCTTCTCGTCGAGTACTTTTACTTCACCGTACAGTTCGTACATCATTGGCAGTTCATGTTCACTAATGTAATATGACAGTACCGGCACCCGATCAAAACAACTAGGCACGAGGATTACCAAGCACGCTATGACGCTAAATGCAAGAAAAAAATATGAAAGTATAGAGGGGAACTTGTTTAAGACTTTATGTGTAAACCTTACTACAATTAGCCATAGATACTTCATAAAAATCTCCTCGTAATAACGAAATCACTTTTTAGACTTGTGTTGTTCTATCCATTCAGACACTTCCGACTCAATGAAACGAACGCCATTTCCAATTTTATATGAAGGCATCCCTTCTTTTCTCCAACGATCAATTGTTGCTCTGCTAATTTTAAGGCTTTGTGTCAATTCCATGAGAGTAATGTATTCCTTATTCATGCAAATCACCTTCATTATAGGTTTCGTCATAGCTACTCATCTATAGTCATAATCTATCACAAACAAAAGAAAAAAGTCAAGTCTACTCATTCTATACTGCATCAATTTAAGAATTGCGCGCCCACAGGACAAGAGGCGCGTTTTCATATATAAAAACCGAAAGGGGGGAATATTTTTTGCAGCCAGCCACCGGGCTGGCTTTTTTCATTTCACGAAAAGACTAACTATTAAAAGTCAAGCCCCAAAACAAAATTTTCG
>ULSH01012411.1_pt1 | contig 35519 bp, 60 predicted proteins | sample 1956151 | NCBI WGS metagenome assembly ULSH01 (sample SAMEA4835702, study PRJEB28245) | human gut metagenome | biome: gut microbiome; material: fecal sample | place: Denmark | collected 2008 | reverse complement strand
ATTATAATACTTCAAATCATCATCTGTATTTAAAAAGACCTATACATATTTTAGTATATCTATACTAATTTTCATTGTCAATATGTTTTGTACTGATTTTGACTTTTTTAGCACTTTTTTTCAATGTCACTGAATAGTTTCCTTTTATACTATCATAACAGCTTACGCCGCATATCAGACTCACATATATTCACCAATATTATGTCGGGTCCAATTTTCACAATCTTAACCCATGGAATACAATATTCGTAATCCCTGCAAAATATTCCCATATATTTTCCCGGTCCCGGCACGATAATCGCACAGATTTTGCCACAGACCGGGTCAAACTCAAGGTCACGCACATGCCCGATATATCTGCCCTCTTCCACACTCACAACCTCTTTTTCGCATAAATCCAGAAAACGCATAAAACAGACCTCCCTTGGTCTATCTTATGCGTATCTTTTTGATTTTGTGCTTATAAAAGCGTTTTATTCATAAAATTATACATTAAATCTGAAAAGAATTACATCTCCGTCCTTAACAACGTACTCTTTTCCTTCCATGCCTACGATGCCTTTTTCTCTTGCGGCTGCAAGACTTCCATTGTCGAGAAGATCCTGATAGTTGACTACCTCCGCCTTGATGAAGCCACGCTCGAAGTCAGTATGTATCTTGCCGGCTGCCTGTGGTGCCTTTGTACCTTTCTTTATAGTCCATGCACGGCACTCATCCTCTCCTGCTGTGAGGAAGGAAATAAGTCCGAGAAGTGAATAACTGGCTGCTACAAGCTTATCGAGACCGCTTGACTCAACACCTAAATCCTCAAGGTACTCCTTCTTTTCGTCCTCATCGAGATCTGCAAGCTCCTGCTCAATCTGTGCACAGATAACAAATACCTCTGCGCCCTCTTCCTTTGCCATTTCTCTTACCTTTGCAACATGCGGATTGCTTGCGCCGTCATCTGCGAGGTCGTCCTCTGATACGTTTGCTGCGTAGATGGTAGGCTTTGCTGTAAGGAGATTATATCCCTTGAACCAAAGCTGTGCATCCTCATCATCAGGCACTTCAAAGGTTCTGGCCATCTTTCCGTCCTCAAGATGAGCCTTTACTGCCTCAACAAGCTCAAGCTCCTTTGCAAGTGTCTTGTCCATTCTTGCCTGCTTTGCAATCTTTGCAATTCGCCTGTCGAGAATCTCAACATCCGAGAAAATAAGCTCAAGATTGATTGTCTCGATATCTCTTGCAGGATCTACAGAGCCATCTACATGGATAATGTTTGTATCCTCAAAGCAGCGCACTACGTGTACGATTGCATCTACCTCACGGATATTTGCAAGGAACTGGTTTCCAAGTCCCTCACCCTTACTGGCTCCCTTCACAAGACCTGCGATATCAACAAATTCGATTGTTGCAGGTGTAACCTTCTTTGTGTGATAGAGCTCTCCGAGCTTTACGATTCTCTCGTCAGGCACAGAAACAATACCTATGTTTGGGTCGATTGTAGCAAAAGGATAGTTTGCTGAAAGCGCTCCTGCCTTTGTGAGTGAGTTGAATAATGTAGACTTTCCGACGTTCGGAAGTCCGACGATGCCTAATTTCATTTTTGATTTTACCTATTCAAAAATCCCTAAAACAGTGGATTCTTGCCTTTCTATTTTTGTTTTATGTACCAATTCTGTACCAATTTAATCGGTTATACTATATTTTTGATTATTTTATATTACTTTGAGTGCTTCTGCTACTCTGTCCATTTCTAAATTCTTTTGCTCGTCTGTCGTGTGAACGTAAAGGTTCATCGTGATACCTATGTTCGAGTGCCCTAGTATTGTCTGTAGGGTTTTCGGAGTCATACCGGCTTCAATACATCTTGTTGCGAAGGTATGCCTTAATACGTGCATTGAAAATCTCGGTATCTGTGCTCTGTCACACGCTTTGTAAATTCCGGTATCATATGTGCTATTTTTCACCGGTGCCCCGGTCTTACACAAAAACACTCTATCTCTCCATTGAATGTCAATAAATTTGAATGAAGCATTTTTAGCTTTCTGCAATTTCAATAGCGATACGGCTTCATCGGTGAGTGGAATTGTCCTATATCCCGATTTACTCTTAGGTGGTCCCTCTCGCCATTCTCCTGTTGAATGTCTATACTCTAAGCTCCTGACGATTTTGATTGTTTTGGCTTTAAAGTCTACATCTTCCCATTTAAGCCCCACAAGCTCGCCTGTCCTTAGTCCAGTCTGCAAGGCAAATCTGTATTGATACTCATATGATGTGCCTTTGATAGCTTCGCAGAATTTTTTCTGATTTTCAATCGTCAATGCTTCTTTCTTTGAGGACTCTTTGCCAATGTCGGATTTCACCATGCGGTTGCACGGATTTTTAGGGATAATCTCGCTTTGATATGCATAGTCAAGCATGTTGTATAGCGCTATGCGTGTCTGATATATCGTTGCCGTTCTGTAATCCTCGTCAGCCATATTAGTCATTATCTTTTGACAGTGGAGTGTATTAACCTCTCGCAGTATCTTGTTTCCGATAACAGGCTTTATGTTGCGTTTGTATCTCTCGGTGTAGTTCCTTAGCGTGTTCGGTCTTACTGTGCGCTTCTTAACGCTTATCCAATAGTCAAACCATGCATCAACCAACATGTCAGACGGAAAGTCGGGGTTGCTGTGTTCATCAGTGTACTGCTCATCGGCAAGCCACTTTTTACACTCTTGTAGTTTTGCAAATAATTTCTGCACTCGTTTTCCATTCTTTGTTGTGTATCTACCGACATAGTATTTGTCTTTTCTCTGACTAATGCCTCTGCCTAGTTCTTTACCTTTCAAGTCCTTTCCCATATTAAATTTTCGCTCCTTTCACTTATGGAAAAAGCCTTATGCAATTTATTATAATATCACATAAGGCTACATAAGTCCACATTTGATTATATCTCTATCGACTCTGCGATATACTTTTCAAACTCTTTTCGCTTGATTAATCGTCTCTTTCCGACATACATAACAAATTGGCACCTTGGGTTGTTTGTTATTTCTCGGAGTTTGTTTACTCCAATGTTGCTATATTCCGCAGCCTCATCAATCGTCAGCGTTACTTTTTCCCATATTGGCACTTTGTTAATCATTGCCTGACTCCTTTCTATCTTTTCTTTAATGTCTGCCACTCTCCGGGAAGTGGTTGTTTTCGAGATTAATAGTCTCTGCGATACCTCTTCAAGACTCTTATTGGCAACTAGCAACTCAAAAACTTCCGCTTCTTCATCAGTGAAATTGGCATTTTTCGTAATTTCTTCAAGTTCCGGTCTAGTCAGCTTTGAAAACTTCATAGACCTATCTCCTATTCTTCGGTTTTGCTTGCGCTGTGTATACAAGTATTTGAGTATCGGCATGAGCTGTTACACGGCTTGTTGTCCTCGTATACACATTGTCTTTCAATTGGCTCTATATCACTTATAGTTCTGCTATTCATTTTATCATCACTTCCTTTTTATACTGTTCTGCCATATATTGTCCGTAGCTCATGCCCTTACTCTTAGCAATCTCGCAGATTTCCGCAAGTTTGTTTTTCTTAACAGGCTTTCTTTTGAGCCTTTTCTTTTCTCTGATTTTTCTCAATTCCGTAGCTCTCTGCTGCCTGTGCGCTTCGCAACACGTATTTTGGTTGGCTGCGGTCGGTGTAAATGTCTTGCTACAGACTACACATTTAATTGGTTTGTAGTGTTTCATTGCTATCTCTCCATATTTCTTCATCAAGAATATATTGCCTGATAAATCTATCTGCGTACTGCGGGTGTATCATACTGCGTTCTGTTTGCGATAAACCACTCCAAGTTTTAGGTTCAACCCAATCCAACGCTTCAAAAATAAAATTGAATTTCGGTTCAAAATTGAAAAACCAAAATTGAGTAGGTTTCTTAAAGTAATCTCCATTCTCTCTTCGGTTTTTATCAATCACTTTCGGTTTAACGCACCAATACCGGGTAAGATAATGTTGTTCCCCAGCCGGATTTTCCAAAACCATTCTCAATCCTTTTCTTTCGCAAATTATTGCAAGTTTAGTAACTAATAGATAATTACGATGTAACTCTGTATGAAGTCGCAAATCTCTTTCTAACTTATCCAACAAGGTCATATTCTTATCTTGTTTTTGTTGACCCCAAAAGGATAAAAGTATTTGTGCTTCAAACCTAGTGCAGGGGAAAAACGCAAATATCAAATCATCAGTGCTTATCTTATCAAACAAACTCGGCTCGCCTTGATACCCCCCTCTATCTCTTTAAAAAGGTCAGTAACATAGTCGGTTTCGTTAAATTCATTCTGAATATCATAGTCGTAGGCTTCAATTCCATACTTTTTGAAAGCATTCTTGAATGCGCCTGACTGTTCAAATAAACAATGTACTATCATTTTAAATCCACCAAAAGGAAACCTCGGTTTTATGTGCGCACAACCTATTCCTTTCTGATAAATTAATTAATGTTTAATATTTTCACTACACCACTGCTCTTGTATCTCATCATCGGTCTTATCTCGTCCGTAGATGTCGTACCATGCAAGCATTACCTCTGTCAGACCGATTATGCCGAATACTATGAGGACGGTGTATACTACTGTTGTTAAGTCGGTCATTCTTCATCACTCCAATCGAATTTTTGACCACAATTCATACAGTGGAAGTAGAAAGTCTTATTATCAGCCGGTATTCTGTCTGTCAAAATTTCTCCACATGTCGGACAGCACAAGTACTCCTCTTCCAAATCTTCAAAATACTGCTTCATGATAGGTTTCTTCGGAATTTGCTTTTCTATCGCTGATATTGCAAATCTAATTGCTTCTAAAACGTTGTAATCAGGGTATGGCTTCCATTTTTCTTTTAGATACTCAAAATGCATTCGCAAAAATTCAATTGCTTTTTTCGCTGTCATGCTATCCCTCGATTCCCGCAGTTTTGCTGTAAAGTCCTAGCTTTTTCATTTTTTTAAGAAAAAGCTTCATTTCATATCCTGTAAGGCCAACATTAGTATTTCCAATCTTCTTTTCGTCCATCAAGTCTCTGTCGTACGACTGTAAAATATGACGGCCCGAAGCTTTATGCCAAATGTCAACGCGCTGCCAATAATTGTACTTTGCATTGTAACGTTCATATTGAGCACCATGCTTATCTTCACTGATTTTGTTGAATCCAATCTCTTTTAATTTTTCGTCTACGTTTTTAAATATTCTCATATTCTCTCCTGTTCTAATACCTTGATATTTCAATATCGCTATTCAATATGGTATTAAGTTCCTTGCTAAGTAAATCAAGCTCTTGTTTCACCAATGATTGGGCTTCGCTTATCGCACTCATTACAGATGTACTGTTTAATTTTCTATCCACAATGCCTAGTGTTCGACAATTCATATATAGTGTTTCTCCGCAACCGCATAGTGTGTGAACACATATATCTAATCTTTTATTGTCGCCTCTGTAGATAGTTCCTGTTTCAACCGGCTCTCCATATTTTGCATTACTTATATACTTCATATTCTCTCCTATTCTGCTTCTGATTTAAGCCATTCAAGCCACCTAAAATTGCAACTGCTTTCGGTCGGAGATTTAGGTCTATCTTTACACCGAACCCCGCAATAATAGTAACTTGTGTTTTCGCTCATAAACTCCGCCAACTCATCATCCGACATATTCCTTATCCTGTCGGCATTAGTCTGCTTGCTATCGCATCTACAACAAGGCCCATTATCTCTTGAATTGCTGTTATGCTGACAGTTACAAGAGGCAGAATTAACTAACCCCAAAATTTCATCGCAAAGGTCAAATATCTTTTCAGAAACCTCAATATCTTCACAACCGCCAATCGCTATTTCTTTGATTGCTTGTAATTTATCTCCTATTGCTAAACTATTCATTTTCTCCACCTCTCAATTCTTCCAACTTCTTAAATTAAGTCCACCGCACCTAATGCAATAAAACTTTTTATATCCTCTCGCGTATTCAGACAAATAACCACAATGTCCGCAATATTCTTTTCCGTTACTAACTGATATTTTTTTAGGTTCTGACACATTGTTCCTCTCGAACAACTCTCCGTGCTTGCATTCTGTACAATCTTTATGCTTGCAAATATTACAATCAATCATTGTTGCCTCTCAATTCTTTCAGTTTTGCTTTTGCTTCGGCTTTTGTAAGGAATACTGTTTTACCGAATTCTCTTTCAACATAATTTCTGAACTCATCATTGTTTTGGCATTTTACATTAATTACTCTTTCACCTTTCATATAGAATATTGAAATTTCATTTACTGTAAGGCTGATGAGTTTCCCCATTGATATTCCGTATACTGTATCTCCCACCTTGCAAGGTAATTTAACAAGTCTGCCCTGTTCCTCTAAGTCCTCGTAATCAGCAAGTTTTTTAACCATATCTTCAACAAGTTCGCAATGACAATCACTGTTACGACATGCATCGCAATATGAAGTATATACTGCGCAAGAATTTTCTCCATAGTTTCTATTCGTTAATCTCTCCATTACTGCTCCTTTCCCAATTCAATATTCAAAGTTTCTATTTGCGATAAACTTTACAATTTCTCCATTTTCGATAATTACAAATTCTGCATAGAAATTGTCTATATTGTCTTTCATAGAACATTCTAAATATTCGTCTTGTTTATCATCATATCGCTCAAACCATCTTTCCACCCCATCATCGCAACTCGTATTTTTAAAAACAAAGAATGGGTACTCACTTTCGTCAAGCTCTAAAATGCTATCTGCAATCTCATTAAATCTTTCGATGATATGTTCTCTTTCAAGAGGAGACAGTCCATCTTCACTCGATTTATCGTAATCTGTATTCTGTTTAACAAATTTTCTAATACTATCAGAAACAAGTTGTCTATCTTTCGTGAAGAATATCTGTTGATTTGCAAGTTCCCAACAAATTCTGTCTGCCGTATTCTTGCAGATATTTACCTCGTGATTTGTTCGCTTATATACCTCTCCTGTTATGTCTGATATAATGCTTTTCTTAAAGCCAAAGGGTGTTGTAATAAACTCGGGGATATATTTATCCGGAAGAATTCCCATAACTATAGGTGAGAAAAGCCATGAATTTTTAAAATCGCAAATGGCCTCTCCTGTGTAATCTCCCTTGATTCCAATCAAACTGCTATAACTCATACGTTTTTTGCTCCTTTCCCATAATCCGGCATGTGCTTAAATCTTTCATATGTCTAACATATTTTCACCTCATAATCCAAAGAAATCGACTTTCTTAATAATCGTTTCCTATCAAACATACAAAACAACTGCACTCCATACAATCACCATGCCCAGTTGTAGAACATTCTTCTGCAACTTCACATAATTTTTCAGGAATTTTTGTTACATAATATCCATTATCTTTTAAAAGCTCTATTGCTTCTTTAATTTTTCTTTCCATATTTTACTCCTATTATCTTCTGTCGTGCCAAGTTTGCCTTTTCGCAAGTTGCATTCTTAACGTTTTGCTGATAGTGCATTTCGCAGACCTTATATCCGGGTTTTACCGGATTATCACAGAAAAAACATAGTCCTTGTTCATATCTGCCGGTTCTTTCAGGCATTTTAACTCGTGCTCTTCTCATTGTTTCCCGGCAAAATGTGCAAGTGGTATGCCCCGGGTCTGCTTTCCTTTTACGACAACGTGTGCATATGCCATTTGCCTTGTCTTTTTCGTATCGTGCTTTTCGCCATACTTTTTGTCGCTCGTTGTATTTTTCAACATCATTAGCACGTATCTTTGACATGGCTTCGGCTGATTTTGCCCTGCACTCAACGCAACTTTTTTCATCACCATACAGCAAGTTCTTGCCACATCTAGGGCAAACACCAACTGCCTGTAATTTTTTATAAAGCTCTCGTCCATATGCTGTGCGTTTGCTGTTACATGCCGTACAAACCACACCTTCTCTATCAAGCGGTTTTCCACAAAGTACGCAAAGGTTACTGGCTTTTCGTTCTTCATATCTCTGCCTTGAATACTTGTCTTTTATCATTTTTCGCTAGGAGTAAAGCCAGCTTTAATTGTGCGCACAAACCTCTTTACCTCCTATCTTTTCATCTGCTCAATACGTTCTTTAATTTCTTTTGGCATTGGAATACCTTTAATTGGCTTATTTTGGCTTTTATTATCTTCAAGCGATAATTTTATCGTCTGTTGATTTTTAGAGCCGATTTGAGCCGAATACGAGTTCCTATTGGCATTTTCAATCAATGTCTTTATATCCTTTGGCATTTTTTGATATTCCTTTGCTCGATTAACAACTACCCTATAAGTTCTCATAAAGTTTGACTGCACTACGTTTTCAATGCTCTCACTGTCTGTCTGCGCCCAGTTCCTAAGATTATCGGGACTTCCGACAGCCTTTTGAACGAGTGGCGGCAGTTTGTTAAATTCCTCAATAGCTCCATAAGTGCCATTTCTAAGTGCCTTGCCGACAAGCATCCATGCTTCCATTTCGTTAAGCTCCTGTGGGGATTGAACCTCATGTAGTTTGTTAATTAGCTGCCCGATGCTCGGTGCAAATCCGCTTGTATCGGTTGTTATGTATGTTCTAAGCGCCATATTCGCCTGCTCGTATGAATATCCTCCAAGAAAGTCCGCCCATATCTTAGCTGTGTATTCAATATCATCAATTCTGTAATTTGGATATGCCACTGTCATAACTGCGAAAAGTTTTTTTGCCTCCCCTTCCGTCATATCGTCTCACCTCTCAAACTTTCTAAAATTCTATCAAGTTGTGATGATTGCTTATTTGATTGTGTGCTTTTGCTAATCTGCTGATTCAGATAGCTTTCAAATTTAGTTCCGAACAAAGTGTCGGGTCTTAAGTACTTCTCCTGTTCTGTTCCAAGCCATTCATCAGCCTTTTTGCTGATAACTGTATAAAAGTCCTGCTCTGTATATCCTTCATTAAGTCTTGCTTTAATATGCTTTTTGGTATTAGGAGTATTATATCTATATCTTGTATTACATTTATTATTTAGATAGTTAATAATATTTATATATATCTCTTTATTATTATCTATATTATTAATAACAGTATCAGATACAGAATCAGAATCAGTATCAGAAACAGATGTCTCCATAGGGTATTCATAGGGTATATTTAAGGTATTATTTCTAACGCTCTCAATGGTGTCAAAAATGTATTTTTTAAAGCTTTCATTCTTGATGTATTTTGCTACGTTGCATGCCCCTGTAAGTACTTTGTTTGACTTACTCCAATTATACTTATACCAATTCAAAATAAGCACTTCTTTTGTACTCGGGCTAAACTTAATGACACCATGTACTTTGTCAAATCTTTCAAGTAGCCTTATAATTGTCTCTTTGTTATAGCCTGTATCGTCCGACATACTCTTATAACTTATTTCGTAACAACCGCATATGTTTGTATGTGGGTTAGTGAGTAAGTATAAGTAAAAGTACTTGTCCTCCGGTGTAAAATCATCTAAGATTTTATTGTCCGTCCAAAATGACAACTGGACATTTCTGTATATCGCCATATCATCATCTCCTATTTTCTTCAAGTTTCGGTTGATGTATTTTAATCTTTTTTCTCGTACTTTATGCGCTTAAGGTTGCGTCCCTGTTTGAATTTCACCCATTCTTCAATCTCAACATTTGTTACGGCAAAAATCTGTTTCAAAATCTCCAAACAGATAATTACATCTGCCATTTCCTCAACAAGATTGCTCCTGTCACCAATACCTCTGATTTCCTTGCTAATCGCCTGTGACAGCCCGGAAAGCTCTTCCATGCATACCACAGATTGCATTCCCTCACCATAATGCTTTATGCTCTTGGAAACTATTGATTTATCAACATTAATCTCCATTTTTAATTCCTCTCTTTGATTTTAGTTAGTTAAATCTGTTTCTCGGAAGAGTAAAATCTACTCTCTGACCGCAACTATAGCACCACTTATAAGAGTATTTAATAATATCTTCTCCTGTAAAAATCTGACCGCACACAGGACATTTATAATCATCTTCGCTGTCCTGTACGGCAATTATATCTTTTTCTTTCAATTTTTCTTTTAAGTGGTCTAATGCTTCTATGTAATCATTTCTTTTCATTCCGAATCACCTACTTTCTTTGGGTTTTAGTTAATTAAACCTTTTATCTGCTTTTTAGCTCTTTCAAATAGCTTATCGTGAATGTAGGTCTTGATATCGTTGTAACAATCTTCGCATATGTCACTTATCACTGTCTTTTCATTAACATTTGAATAGCCTCTTTCTGCGTAATCGCCAGGGTAAATATCAAAGCCTGTTATTTTATAACAATTACTACAAAATTTGCCACAAACATCACATTTGTATGCTTTACTCATTCTGAATCACTCGCTTTCTTTTCTCTCAAAATTCTCACAAGACACATCAAGCAAGCAACCACACTGTTCAACTTCTCCCATTCCTATATAAGTTCTGTATCTGTAAGAGTTTTTACAGGTATAGCAGAAATCCTTGCCACCATTCGGCTTGCAACTTGTCTTTTTATCTTCCAACTCTTTCTCGATACTCTCATTTATCCTTTTAAGTTCCTTGACCTTTTCCTGCAATTCCTCAAAATCTTCAATGAGTTTATTGTATTTCTTCTTGCTTAAAATCTTCATTCTAAACCACCCACTTTCATGCAATCGCTTACAAGCATATCTGTTTTTATAAGTTCATAAATAATATCAAGGTATGTTCTGTGGTCTCTGTATGGGCAATTTGCGTATTTATGTATTCTTGGGTCATTATCTCTCCAATCATTAACACCAAAATACACATCGCTAACAAAAAGCATTTTCACATCTTTTGCAACGCAAAGGTAATAGCAACCATTCTTACCATATTCGCCCTTGCACTTCTTAAATCCAAATTTTTCAAATTCCTTTGCTTCAACTTTCGGAATCAGCATTTTCTTCACCCACTTTCAATAAATCCATAAACTTCTCAAACTGTTTCTGCGATACCTTGTTGTGCTCTTTTTCGGGCTTTAAGCGGATTATAAGGTGCTTTTCAGCGATAGAGGATAATTCCCTCGCTAACACCTTTTTACCTTGCTGTATGCCTTGCATATAGCCTTTAGGCGCTTTTCTCTCACCTATTGAACCACTAGCACGATTCTCTCCTTGACCGCCTAAGCTGACATTCCTAAGCTGATAACCTTTATTAGCATATAGCTTGATGTAATACTTCTCTTTTTCGTCAAGCTGGCTTTCGTGGAAATTCAGAAATTCAACTCGCCAACCATAAGGATTTTTCTCTTTGTCATACAGCTTATGTTTGCGTAAGCTAAGGTCTATATGCTGTTCGTAGCCTACAAGGTGGCTTGCCAATCTGCTAAGTGTATGTACTGCCTGTCCGACATAAGCGTACTTAAATCCGTTTTCATCTTCTCGGAGCAGAAAATATATTCCACTTTTATCATTCAGCTTTGGGTTCAGCTTCAGTAGTCGCTTTTTGTTTTCCTGTTCAATCGCCTTGGCTCTCGCTATGTTCTGATAATTCAATGTTTCCACCTGCCTTTACTATCTCGATTGCCTTATCATAAGCAATTAGCTGACCTAATTCTTTCGGTTTATCTTTTATGATGTCATCAAGGATTCTGTTTACAGGGACTTGACTTTTTAATTCTTCCAACTGCTCCACAAGCTTGTCTACATCATAGGCGGTCGGATATTTATCCAGTAATAGCAATACTGCATTTGTATTGAGCAAAGTTCCATTACTTAAAGTAACCGATTCTAAATCTTTCTTTAGTGCATCCACGTCAATCAATCTCATTCTTATCACGCTCCAATAATATACATTCAGTTTCAAAGAGTTTTTCAGATATATCTTTTAAATTAACTCTATCCTCAAATTCTTTGATAAAATCTCTGTATGCTTCTTCTCTCACTTTTTGGTCATGCTTGGTGCAATCAAGCATGTCAAACGAAACAGCGACTCTTCTGACAGAACTGTAATTTGGCACATCAGGGTTAAGATTTATGTATCTTTCACTGCATATTGGTATAATGCCGTTTTTCTGTAATAATTCTGCAATCTGCGATGTAAACGCCCTTGTAATTACATACTCTTTCCGGTCAGCTATTTCCTTTGTAATGCTCGCAAATACTTCGTTTGTATAATCCATTATCTTTCCTTTCTAGGACAGCCGTTATCTGACTGCCCTGTAATCAACCGACTCTTAGTTAAATGGTAATTCCTCGTCAATACCATCAGGAATTGACATAAAGCCATCATCGGGTTTTGGCTGTGGCTCTGCATTGCTGCCACTTGAATTTTTACTGTCGCAAAATTCCAACTTAGATATGTTGCAATCGTTAGTGTAGACTGTGCTTCCGTCTCTATTCTTGTAACTGCCTGTAGTCCACTCACCGATAACTGCTATCTTTGAGCCTTTGAATACGTGCTTTTCGACTGTTTCAGCTATTTTGCCAAAAGCCACGCAGTTAATGAAATTCGCCTTATCGTCTTTCTTCTTAAAATTCTTGTCAACAGCAAGTGTAAATCTTGCTATTGCCATTGCATTTTCACCCTGTGAATATCTAATCTCAGGGTCTCTAGTTAATCGTCCTAAAAGTGTTACAATGTTCATTATTTTTCCTCGCTTTCTGTTTAATTTCTAAAAAGGACACTCATTTGACCTTTCTCAAGATTTCGTCTATTGGTAGCCCTTTTCTGTATCTTCTGTATGCAGTGCTATATTTTATTCCTATTTTTTCACACCACTCCTTTAAAGTTTTTGTTTCACCATTAAAGGAAAATAATAAAAGTTTTCGTCTGTAGTTTACTGCATCTTTTACACTCATTCCTTTATTAAGCCTTGAGCATAATGTGCCAGCATTTATGCCGGTAATGTTCGATAATTTTGCAAGTGGAATATAATCACCTTTATAGCAAACAATGTGATTGTTGCGTTTGTTTAATTGTTGTTCTGAATTCGTAGCCCATCTGCAATTACCCGGAGAATACCCTTTATTGTTGTCTATTCTGTCAAGTGTAAGATCGTCTTTGTAACCATTCTTATAGGCCCAATCTTTAAAAGCCTCAAAATCATTTTGCCACTCATTGCACACCTTAATTCCGCGATTGCCATAATTGACATATGATAAGCTATGCGGGTTATTACACCTTGATTTCATACCTTGCCATATAACATAAATTCTTGTTCCGTGCATTCCGTGCTTTTTTGACCTTTCTTTAGTCTTTTCTGATGATAAACATCCGCATGATTTTGTGTTTCCACTTCTAAGGTTTTCGGCTTTAACAACAACTTGTTTTCCGCAATCGCATTTGCAAATATACATAATATGATTTCTTCCGTTTGGACTTCTCTTATCTTCAGCCCTCTCCATAACTGTTAATTTTCCAAATTTTAAGCCCGATAAATCTTTTATTTTACTCATTTGTTCTCCTTAAAAAGGGCAGCTGTCTTTTTTTAATTCGCACATAAAACCCTTTTTTGCTACATATACATTGCAGTTAATTGTAGACTGCATTTTCTTCAATGCACTTTCTTCACATATATTTTCACTTGATAGATGGCACATTATGACATTCTGCAAGCTATCTGAATAATTTGCCTTAACAAAATCGCAAGCTGTGTCAATGGATAAGTGACCTCTGAATACGTGATTAGCTTTGCCTGTATTATTCCTGTCAATTAAATCCTTGTCATAATTCACACCTAAGAGAATGTGGTTTATGTCTTTAAATCTCCACTTGATTAGTTCACAATCGGTAATGTAAAGCATTCTCCCCATTTCCTTGTGAGTAATCAGAAAGCCGAATATCGGACAAGGCTCACCATTTGCATTTGTATGTGTCCAATTTCCGTCTATTGTCGTTAAATCAAAGGATTTTACTGTAAATCCGCCCATGTTCATTGATTTACGGCCATCACCTAAATATGGGGCAAGTATCGGTATTCCCATTGGCTTAAAATCGTTTAATGACTTGCTATGGTCTAGAGGTGGGTGTGACTTATAATCACACCCTTTATCCCCCTTATATGCCAATTCAAGCCTTTTTTAATCTCCTTAATTGGTATTCCGCAATCAAGGATAAGTGTTTCTCCACTGTCGGAAGTTAGCAAATAGCAATTTCCGGCTGACGATGAGCCTAAGCATTTAAGTTTCATCTTCGTCACCGCCTTTGGACTCGTTTAAATATTTGACACGCAATTCATAAACAGTTTTGCAAAGGGTATTACAAATTTCATTGGCAATTTCCCCTTCGTTTGCTAAGTGTCGAACATAACTCTTACCACAAATATAGCAAGTGAGTTTTCTTATAAGTTCCCACATAGACCACGAAGTAACACTGTCAATAACCGTTCTCATCAATCCGTCTTGCCTTTTTCCGTCAACAGTTCTCTTGACAAACCAATATTCTCTTGGTTCTTTAAGCGTTGTGGCAACATCTTCTCTTATCACTTTACCCTTTAGTGATTTTTCCACTTCTTCAAGGATTTCCGATTTTAACTCTTCTTTTTCTTTCTCTGTCATAAGGTCACACCTCGATTTCATCATCCTGTGGAAACTGAAAATAATTCTGTGTCATCTTGTTAAAAGCAGTTTGCGGCAAAATGCTTACAAATTGAGTGCCTTTTTCGGTATTTATTATTGTTTTGAGAAAAATGACGCCCTCATTATGCTCCCTCAACATTTCCATAGTTTTATACGCTTTCTCTTTGGAAGAGTACTCGCCTAATACGTATTTCTCTCCATTGAATAGTGCTATAACGCTCTCCATTGCGTGGCACACAACTATCTGCTCATAAGGCAAATCAACATTGCCATGCTGTGAAATTACTCTCATATCAACTCTCCTCACTCTGCATAAATGGCGGTAGCTCCTCTGACTGCTTTTCGGCTGTGTCGGTCGGCTCTACATCAATTATGTTGTCCTTGTCAAAATCTACTGTGTTTGCGTTCTGCTCAATATCATAGGCAACATCCTGTTCGAGCATTTCATCGTGGCTGATTTCCTCGTAATCATCTTCTTTACCAAAACCGCTATGAGTATTGTTGATAGCTTTGAGAAGCCTATTTTTAACAGTTTTCATAGCCATTTGGTCTGCGAATTTCTGATGAACTCCGTTTCCGGTCTCCTTATATCCGTATCCCTGTTTCCAAGCTGTCTTTATCTGTGCCATAGTCATAACTTCTGCAATCTTCTCACCATTTCCCATAATTGCTACTGCATAAGCACCAACAATCTTGTCATTGTCGATATTCTCGAAGCTCTGCTCGTGGCAATCAATAATTGTCTTTGCATCCTCCTTGTGGTACTTGAATACATCCCCTTTATAAATAACTGATGCATTAATGTCTTTAAGTCCGTATCTTCTAGCGAGACAAGTTGCGCCATAAACAGACGGCTGACAGCTTAATTTGCCCGCATAAGCGACTGGGTAACACTGCTTCTTTCTTATTGATAATCCGTCTGTTACCATTTCAATAAGTGCATTTTCGATACTTGCCCTTGTGCAACTCTGTAATACAGGCTTCTTATTCATATCCTGTGTGTCCTGTAAAATAAGCATTGCTGACATAAGCTCGTTCGTGTAGTTGTAATCTTTAGGGAATGTTAAGCCAAATTTCTCTTTCTGCTTAATTTTTACAACCATTCCCTCTGTAAAATCTTTTGCTACAAGCTCTCTGCTTTCAGCTTCGTTCTTTTCCGCAACTGCTGTATTTTCTGCCATAATTAATCCTCGCTTTCTGCCTCATCTCTCCATGCTTTAAATTGCATATTCAAATCTTTCACTTTGACTTCAATCTCGTCTACCTCTTCCTCTTGTTCGACTAAATAGCCGACAAGCTCAAGCATATTGTGTAGAATATCTTCCTTTGATAGATTTGTTCTTATTTCTTCCATTTTCCTAAACCTCATTGAATACCTGAACCGCAAACAGTTCATTAGGTGTCTGCTTGAATAAAACTCCGTCAGATATAACTGTATACATATATCCGTCATACTTAAGCTCTACAGTATGTTTCTTACCGCCCATGTAATAATTTCTCTTCTTAATACTCATTTCTATACCTCCTATAATCCAAGTAACTTTTTAATTACTTCTCTGTCTTCTGCTTTAATCATTTCTATACCTCGCTTTCATTTATTATTTTTAATTCAGCTTTGAGTTTTTCAATTTCTTCCAGCTTGTCTGCAATTCTTCTTTCCGCCCTGTTTCGGAATGCCTCTTTTACATATTCAAAGTTAGGTTCTGTAAGAAACATGCAATTAAAATCAGTTATTCGCCCAACATCATCTTTCTTTGCCGTACTAAGGTAGTTTGGAAAAACTCTATCAACCGCCTTGTATGTCTTTGGCTTTTCTTCTGCTTCACATTCCTTAACGCATAAACCTTTAGGGTTACTACCATAAATATCTAAATTGTAAAAGTATAATTTCATATTATTTCTCGCTTTCTTCAAACTCTTTTAACTGTTCTGCTAACTTCTTGCACTCTTCTGCTACATATTCCTCTGTGCGGATTATCAACCCATCAATATGAAATTTACTTTCAATCTCCATTTGTATAAAAAGACTTTTTCTATAATTAGGAAATCTCTCATAAGCAAGTTCGAGTTCTTTTGCGTCATCGCAATGTGCGCAGTCAAAACCAAACCACCATAAATCACTTTCTATTGGATAGTTTGAATTTTCTCCGCCATCCGCAAAGGTAATACCGCCGTGGCATGAAAAGTATGCTTCAATACGGATTCTTTCGTCTTTATCAAGGTAAGCTCCAAGTAAAGGAAAAATACCGCTTATTTTTCGGTCTCCGACATCCGCTTTCTTAATTTCAAGATAGTCTGAATACTCTTTACCATATAAAGGGTGGTTTTTAGGAATGCCTACATATCCGCACCTATGCCCCATCGCATTGAATGTAACGACACATTTATATCCTACGTGTTCAAACTCTTGTTCTACAATATATCTATCATTCTTCATATCACACCGCCTCAATCACAAGCTCTTTGTCCTGTGTATGCTTTAACATAATCAATTGGTTATCAATCTGTGGTATTCTCCAATCGTCAACGCTCTCTGTATCATCAATAATAATTGGAAAATTAACGTTTGCCACTTTCTGAAAAGCTCGGCATATATCAACTTCCGTTAACATCCTCGCACCATGATTGAGGTTTCTCGCGTACGCTTCGCCGTTGTAAACAAAGTCGCAGCACTCCTCGGTATCGCCATTTAAGAGCGGTCTGAAAAGCTTTGCTGTGGCAAAATTCAGATACTTATTTACATCAGCCTGTAAAAGCTCATTCTTCTTGCGAGTAAACTCTTTCAGCAAATCAAGCTTTCTTTCCCAATCGGCAATCTCCTGATTGAGGTCGGTTCTCTTTGTTTCAAGGTCAGCTATGCTATCATCTATACGCTTGTTATTCGCCACACCAAGCTCAATCTTTGTATCAACTGATGAAACTTGCCTTAACAGTTCGTTTCGCTCGTTTTTGAGTTTTCTGATAAGTTCCGATGTATCGTTTTCATCTGCAAGAGCTTTCTCTTTTTCCTCTATTTTAGCTTTAAGTGCCTGATACTCACTGTTACCTGTCATATCAACATCAGTAGGCACCATTCCAAGCTCTTTAGCGATGTTATCACGTTCAAGCTCGTTAGCAACAGTATCACGCTTTTCTGTCAGCTCCTTAAGTTCTGCTTCAAGGTCAGCTATTTCTTTCTTCTTGTCCTCAATAGCCTGTTTGAATTCCTTGCTGTCACTTGATAATGAATTGCCCTTATCCTCAAGCTCTTTAAGCTTCTTCAATTTTTTATCACTAAAATCAGTTCTCAAACTCTCTATTGTATCTTCCGGCAATCTCTGACCGCACATCGGACAATTAACACTGCTTTCATCAAAGGAAAGTGCCTTTGCTTTTTTCCAGTCAGCACGTACCTTTGCTAAGTTCTCTGTGTAAATTCTAACCGTACCTTCAAAGTTTTTAATGTTAGCCTTTTTAGCTCTTATCATTGACTCTGTTTTGCGGATTGAAACATCGAAGCCGTCAATCTGCGACTGTAGCTCCATGCGTTTTTTCTGATTGTCAGCATTAGCCTTTCTTTCCATGTCAGAAAGTTCAAATTTAAGGTTCATAATGTCCTCTGTGGCTTTCTGCTTATCCTCTAAAATCTTGTTATAGTCGAACAGCTTATCTTCAATTTCCTTAAGCTGTGGCTCGTATGTTTTCTTCTGCAATTCAAGCTCTGCAAGGTCTGTATACTCATTGGTAGAATGAATTGTATCAATCCTTGTTGAGATTTCGTCTCTTTCCTTGACAAGTCCTTTTGAGCCATTCCTACCGCCTGTGCCGTTTAGTTTGCCACGACATACTTTTTTGAGCTGGTCTACATCGCCATCGTCAAACATCGGCTTAAGTTCGGCAAACTGTGGAAACATATCGCAGATTTCGGGATTTTTGTGTGTGCCAAAAAAAGTTGAGAGTGCTATTCTTTGATTCGTTGGCGATTTAAGCAACAATGTCATAGCGTTAAGACAAAATGGCAATATCTTGAGGTCTGCGATATTATCATTAATAAACTCGTTGTATTCAACCATTTTGTATGTAACATCATTGACATAGTAATCTGTATGTCCCGAACAAACTTCGCCGTCCTTATTTCTTCCTTGTCTTGTAACTTTTTTCAGAGTCTTTCTTTTTCCGTCAATCTCAAAGGTAACAGCCCTTACAATGTCAACATCGTCAATCTCAACTCCGTTTTCATCATGCGGTCTTATGCCTGTAATCTCTCTGTCGTTCTCATCGTGACAATTCAGCACATCAAGAATAATTCTCTTAACTGTCGATTTGCCGACTTCATTCTGACCGGACAATACAGTTTTCATTGAAAAATCTGTATCTAATGTGTTTTTGCCGTAGAATTTACAAAAATTCTGTGCAAAAATGTGTGTAATTTTCATTGCATTTCCTCTCTTTCTATTTGTTTATGGTTTTTAGAATCAAATTTCCGTGTAGGCTTGATTTCTTCACTACTCTTAAGTATGAGTCCGACTCCGATACAAAAAGCCACTCACTCGGCACGTAATGAGCCTTGTTGAGCAATAACTTCTGCTCTCTTGTTAATGGCTTCAATCTGTATCTTGTATCACCCAGCCTAATCCGTCTTACATTGTCGCTCATTTAGCTTCTCCATTTCTTTATCTAGTAACGCTTGAAAGTCAAATGATTTGTTTTTGTGCCGTTTAGCTCGATATAGTTCTTGTAGGTAATCGTTAGCACTCTGACGTTTCAATTGGCTACCAATCGCAGTAGATGTCAAGATTTCCATTTCCGCTCCCTTCGTCATATACAATCCCTTGTATGCCAACAGGAGTATCAACCACAACTCCATGTGGTAAATCATCACTTGCAATTACTACGTATTCGTTTTCATCAACTACCAATCCGTGCTCATTTAGATGTCTGCCCGGAATATTTAAATCGCCTCCAGGTAACACTCTCTGTGAGTACCACGTATAAGTGTAATCGCCATATCTGACTCTCCCCAACTTCCTAAATCGGCTACAACTGTATTTCTTACGGCAAGTTGGAACTGTTGGCTCTTCATATGTCTGCTCAACTACAACCGGCTCATTCTCAACTACTGTCGGTTCAATCTTCCCTAGCATTACGGCATTAATATAGGAAGAAACACCGGCTGTCAGCTCAATTTTGCTATCTGCTTTCGTTGCCATTGGCTTTAAGGTCATAGTTCCAATTATTAAAGTCGATAACATCAATATCCTTTTTCTTCTCATGCGGTTCTCCCTCCTCTATGAGACATATTGCAATCAGTATCAGCCAAAATACTGTTACGATTGCTCCAACGATGATACTCGCTGTCTTAATTCCGTATGCCACCGATAATCCAAGAAAAAATACAAATGCTAATGCTCCGAAAATCGAATAGCCACAGCCGGTGTAAAATTTTTCTTTCAAAGTTCTTTTTCTCATACAATCACCTCACTATGCAAAGCTCTGTTGAGCGTTTGCGTCATGAATAAGCTCATCAAGATACTTAGGCACGACATAGCAATCAATGAACTCATGTACATCGTCTATATACTTCCTCTTGATACTCTTATAAGTAGATACACAACCATACTCACGCTTTAACTGCGTCCATATATCAGAAAATGTCTTATGTCTGATACTGTTATCCCTGTATGCCTCGCTCTGCTTGCCACCAAGGATATTTACAACTCTGCGCTTAACATGCTGTTGTATCTCGTCAATATCGCAACTGTAAAGTGGCACATTTTCCTTAAGCTCGCTCACATCATCTTTGATGTCGTTTACTTTCTGCTCTAATTCTGTATAGCCTTGTGCCAAAAGCTGTATCTGACCGCCTGTTGTCTTTGGCATACCATAACCGCCTGTTTTTCTGATTGACGGAAGCACTTCATCCATTACCCACCGCTCAAATTCCTCTGCGCTAGGCAATTTTGATTTCATAATAAGTCGGTAAATATCACCCTCTGTTATGAATAAAACATCTTGATTTCCACTATTGGTAGGGATGTTCCATTTTAGAACCCCCTTGCAATGAGTTTGCACTGCCTTATGAGGTATTGCATATCCCAACGCTTTTGCAACATCACTTCCGGCAAAATATGTCTTATCGCCTTTAGTGATAGTTCTAATTTCTCCGAATTTTTCATTATTGAAAATTTGTAAATCGTTCATGTTTTCTCCTTTCTGTGTTATAATCTCCTCATTAGATAATAAGGAGGTGAAAAATCAATGGATAACTCAAAACTTGCCGAACTTTATGCTTTTGCCAAAATATGTGGCTATCAAGGAGATGCGCCTAAATTCAAGGAAGAGTACCGCAAATACTACGATGAATTTACGAGCGTTATCAAATCCGAGTCAGCTAAGGTCACGGCAATTAGTAATCCTTTTCGCACTAGCTATTAATTCTTAATCGCTAGTAAAGCAATGGTGAGAGAGTCGAGGATTTTACATTCGCTTTGTATTTTCTCGATTTTTTCACTATTTGCCACATCATCAGCAATACTTAAAGCTAACTGTTCTATACAATCTTGTAATGTTTTGAACTCGCCATCATTATTAATGGCATATGGTTTTCTCATTCCTACTCCTTTCTCTCTACTCAATAAAATAAGAAACTTCTACGCCAAAATAATTAGCAATCTTAATTAGCTTGTCTGTTTTTGGCATTGATTTTCCCGACTTCCAATCTGAAAAAGTACTTCGCGCCATTCCAAGCTCTTCTGACAGTTTGTAAAACGAAACGTTTCTAGCTTTTATGAGCGTGTCAAGTTTTTTAAAACTCGCCTGTCGTTTTTCCTTATTCAATTCCCCATCTCCTTTCTTGACAATAGTTAGGAAATCCGTTACTATAAAAAGTGCCATATTAGGCAAAATACGCTAGGAGGTAAAAACCTTGAAAGCAATTTTGATTTTGCCTGTTCCATATTTGCGAGGTCGCATTTAAAATGTAGCAATCGGTGTAGCGCATTTCGGGCAGTAAAGCTCGATAAAAAATCATGGCTGGCATTTCCGGTAATATGCCGTGCTACGCTAGATACTCCTCTCAATCCGTCAGCTAATGGCGATTAAACTGCTGAACTTAAACTGCATAAGTGACGGAACATTTAAAGAAGCATTGTGTAGTACCAATGCGCTGAAAGACTTCAAAATGTATATGGTATAAAAAATATTGGAGGTCACTATGCAATACAAACCAAATTACCCAAATATAGATAAATTATTTCCGCAACACAAAATTCCTAAAATTGAATCACCTACATATGAAAAAGACAAATCTCCATACGAGCTTTTAGAAAGTCAGTCTGCTTATCTCGAAAAGACAAGCAAGGAACTTCACGATATGGCTCAATCCGCTAAATCTCAAGCTGATTCCGCAAAAGAGATTGCTGAAAGTTCTAAAACGCAAGCTGATATTGCATTGGAAACATCGGGCAAGGCAGATGTTAAAGGTTGGATTTCTGTGGCTGTTTCTATCATCTGTGCTTTAATGGAATTTGCTGTACATCATTCAGAAATAATTGATTTTGTCAAAGCTTTGGCAAAATAAAATGGCAAAAAATCTGAAACAGCAAAACAAATATTGAAAGCACTAATGCTACATCTGAAACAGATGGTTTTTTCATTTTTGCTCCTTTCTTTCTAATCCACGAAACTTTCAACCGGTTCATCAAGATAGCTTGCAATTTTAATCATGGTGTCTAATTTTGGCTTGCTTTTATCTCTCTTCCAATCTGAAAGCAACATAGGTGAAAAGTTCAAGTCTGTTGCTACTCGGTATGATGTGATACCCTTTTTCTTCAAAATTTGCTCAAATCTCGAATATGATTGAACATATTTCTTAGAATTATTCATTTTTTACGCTCCTTTCCTTAAAAATATATTGATTTTATTAAGGAAATCCGTTATAATGAAACTTACCAAGACAACAAAATAACAAAATTAAAACCTAGGTTTTAAGGCTTTCCTTAATCTAGGTCTAGTATATTATGGTTTTCTTTAATTGTCAAGCATTATTTTAAAGTTTTCCATAATAATTTACGAGGGATTTTTTATGTACGAATACTATCAGAAATTACTAGACGAAAAAGGCTTAAAAAATGCCGATGTTGCAAGAGCTACAGGCATTTCAAACATGACTCTATCTGATTGGAAAAGAGGAAAGAGCGAGCCAAAAACTAAGAATATGCAGAAAATTGCTGATTTTTTAGGCACAACTGTCGATTATTTTACTACGGGCAAAGAGACTGCGCCCGACAACGTGGAAAAGCGACAAGATGAATATACTGAACTCATAAGCTTATACTCAAAGCTATCAGAAGATAACCAAAAAGCTATAATGCAGATTTTGAGAAATTTAAAATAAGGGGGATTTATTATGTATGTAATACTTATGGTTATTATGGTTGTGGGATTGATTGTTTTACTTGAAAAATTAGCAGATATAGATAGTAGTAATAATGGAAATACCACGTATAATGAACAAGGACAGAAGTGTTGTCCATATTGTGGCTCGACACATTTCCAATATGCCGGTCAACAAATTTATGGTGCTCGTCCTGAAAAGACGAAAACTAGGTACACGGCAAATCTAAATCCGCTCCGACCTTTTACACTTGTTAATAAAAAAGAGAAGGTTGTGAAAAAGGCAAGAAGCGGATATGCCGTTGACGAGTTTATCTGTTTGAATTGTGGTAATCGTTTCAGATAAATCCTTTTGCAGAGGTAGGTTTTTCCTACCTCTATTTTTTATCCCCACCGCTTAATTGCTGACTTTATGAAGCCTAGCAAAAAGTCGAGTAGTTTTTCATTTTCAATGCTATCAATTAATTCCTTTATTTCATCCTTATATTCCATACAATACCACCTCCGATACATCAATTATAGAACATTTGTTCTTAAACGTCAATAAGGACGGCAGAAAAATCCACCGCCCTACCGAAACTTGAAGAGTTCTCTTATTTGAGAACATCATTACTGTAGCACTTTAAAGCGTTTTATTTTGTCGAATATTGACAACATGGATTGTTTTGTAACCCTATTCCTATAAAATAATCGAGAGGGCTTATGCCCTCTCTTTTTATGCGCAAAATCCTATTTGTGGTATAGTCTGCTAAACCAGAGTTTAGGTAATATAAGATATGATAAATACAATAGTTGAATATTATTTTGCAATATATGCAATGAATCCCATATAAGTAAGACCTTGCGTATGCGAATATGACGATACCCATGATAATGTACCATCAGCTTTCAACTGTAATGCAGCTATTGCGCCATTAGGGGTATTCCATCCACCATCCACCAACAACATTGGAGATGTTAAAGTCGGAAATGTTTTTCCATCAGTATTCATTAATGGCAATGATAATCCGAGATTAGTTACATTTTCTAGGAAATATTCCTTATTTTTTACAACACCACCAGCAGTATGTTTGTAGTAGATAAAACATATCTTACCAATCATTGTTCCCATAATATCGTTTTTAATAGTCATTAAACTCTGGTTTACTTCATCCAGCCCATTTTTTAATATTCTTCCTTGATTTGCTGACAGTGCGTTTGCGGTGGATGTGCTCGTAAGATTATCTGCGACTGTAACGTGTGTGTCTGTTAAAGCAATAGTAGTATTGCCACTCTGATTCATTGTAAACGCACCTTTAGAAGTACCGTTCTGAGTAATAGTAACTGTACCATTACCGACACTTGGAATGGTCGGTTTATTCTTAATTACTGCATCACCACTTGTTGCGTTCCAGTCAGGTTGTGGTCTCCAAGTATTAGTGTCCGTAAACTTTGCTCCGCTTGGAACATCTGCATTCACAGTATGACCATTAACTGTTGATGCATTTCCACCGTTAGCCGGAAGAGAAAGGGGCTTATTTGATAAATCGTTGTATGAGCCGGTAAAAGCAACAGTTTTTAAGTCACTTAAAAATTTAACGATTTTCCCGACTATGCTTGATATTTTTTCGCCGGTTGTTGGTTTTGTTCGTGATGTTGATTCAGTAAATTTTACTGTTGTGTTTGAAGCTTCGCCAGTTGTTGACAGTGCGCCTATGTTGGCAGGAGTAATATTGACATTTCCTCTCCGATATGAACTTTCAGAGTTTCCCTTGACGCCGGTAACAGGCGTACCAGCTAATACATCCCAATATCTGTCAATGGTCAGATATACATTACTTCCAGACGGAATTATATTACCAGCCCCCTCTTTAAAATCATCGTTTGTGGTAAATTGGTCTGTTATATTATACATATCTCCCGAACTAGCATCTGCTGTTCTTGGCAAATTAGCAAAATTAATAGTTCCCAGAGGTCTTAATGCTCCACTGAAACTCTCCGATATTTCTTTAACTTGCTCTGCATATTTCTGCGCTTCCGACTCACTTTTTGCAGAATTGGTTTCGCTTGTCTTGGCATTGGTTTCGGAAGTCTTGGCTTGACTCGCTGAAGCAGAAGCAGAGGCTTTACTTTTGCTCGCTTCACCGGCACTTGTGGACGCACTAGTAGCACTTGCACTTGCATTGTCAGCATAAGTCTTAGCATTGGTCTCGCTAGTCTTGCTCGCCTGTTCACTGGCAGAAGCACTATTTTTGTAAGACAATGCTTGATTTTCACTCGCTTTTGCATTTGCTTCTGACCGCGCAGCCGCTTCCTTATTGAGCCTTGTTGCTTCTGCTGCTTCATTGATAGTTGTAATAGTGCTGTGAGCCGACTCCTCGTATTCCTTGGCTTTAGTCTCGCTTGTCTTAGCGTTAGTTGCAGAAGTAGATGATTCTTGAGCTTTGCTGATAGCGAGTTTTGCTGATCCTTGAGCCTTTTCTACCGATTCTGCTATGTCGTCAAGATAACTCCGAATAAGTCTTTGAATTTCAATGTCAAAATCCTCAACAGTTCCCATCCGCTTAACTATTCCCGGTGCGAAACACATCCATATCTGCTGTTTTTTAGTGTCGGAGTCGGTCGATACCGCCCATTCTCCGGCTTTCATTTTTGAGGGGTCAAACTGTGCATATGCCCCTCGTCTCATTTGAATTGCCATAAGCTATACCTCGCTTTCATCAATACCCAATTTCTGACACAATCTTGAAAACTTATCTTCCAGTTCATCTGTGTGTTTTTGCATCTTATCAATCTTCTGTTCATCTCCGGCAAGTCTTAAGATTAGGAATTGCTCATAGTTCATGCCGTAGTACAGTGTATCATCATCCGACGTTGCTTTGTTTTGAAAAATCATATCAAGGTTTTCATCGACATGTCCTTTATCTTTAAGATTCTCGATTATATCCTGTGCCATTGCTCCAAAATATAACGGCTTGTCCGAATATCCTTGTCTATTAAGATTGTATTGAAATAAATCGACCGAGCCTACTGCATCAATATAATCTTGATTAATTGCTTTAATATTCTTTTTTAAGTGTTTATCTGACGAACTCCATACCCAAGTAGTATCAACTTGGAAACTTAAGGCACTGCCATTCCAACCGCAATGGTATGTATGACCTGTTGCATCGCCACACATTGCATATCCTCTATCGGTTTCTCTAAATTTATCAGAGCCTATCTCTTGAGCATACATTGTCTGTGCACCTATAGAGCCTGTGGCTCCATAAAGTGTAATCAAATTCTCATCATTTTTAACAATTCGCAAGACCGCACCATTCATCCAAAGCTCATAATTGTTTCCTGAATTGTCAGTAGCTGTTAAATCAATCGTTGAATTACTTAAATTTCCGTTCAGTGCAATACTTCCACCGGACATATTAAGATTTGAAGCGGTTACTTTTCCATCGTTGTCAACTGCAAACACTCCATTTCCAATATCAATTGTTCCGCCAACAATATTCTTACCGGTAATTGTTGTTCCTGTGATGTCCTCCGCGTCAACTGAACCGGCCTTAACACTAAGTGCATTTACATAGCTTGTAGTCACTGTGTCTTTGGTTATTTGAGTAACTTTAGCAGTAGTGTCAGCCACATTATCCCAAGCAATTTTCACACTGCTATCAAGTGCAATGCCTTTATTATCCAGCGTTACAAGTGTCTTTCCGTTTGCGTCTTTGACATACTGCTTGCCGTTTACGTTATTCTCACCACCTAAAGTGAGTGTACCGCCATGCGCCCAGTCAAAATTAATGCCGATAGCCGACATAATATTGAAAATAGCGTTTCCATCTTTATCAACTCCGGCATTCCATGTTTTACCATAGTCACTTGATACAGCCATGCCATTAGCCGTCATTTTCCACTGTATATTGCTTGAATTAAGGTCGGCTTTATTATGCATAATGTAAATAATTGAGCCGTCCTCTTGTTTCTGCTCGGTCTTAAAAAGTCCAAGTGATTGAGACATTAACTGCGTCAGCAATTGCATTTGCTTATCATATACACTTAGTTTTGCCTGTGCAACTTTCCTAGCCTGTACGATAGCCTTTGTCTCATTGCTAAATTTATCAGCACTATTCCTTGAAGCATTTTCGGCGTCACACGAAATTTTTGTACCGCTTCCAACTGTAAATGTTCGGTTAGAAATAAAACAGCTATAAGTATTCTGCTTGCGGTCTGTCACAAGCGCCACATCTCCGCTCTCAATCAGTGGGTTTGACAAGAGCGTAGCGTCAAGAGGTCTAAACCTCATGCCACCGATTTTTTTGAAGATATAGTTTGCAACTGTCTGTGCCTTGTCTGCCGAAATAAACGGATTATCAGAGATTGAGACTGCATATCCCTCTTTTCCGGCAAGTACATTAACATCTTTTGCCTTATCCTCTTTTGAGGTTACAATAACTTTAACACCTGTAATAACAACATCATCGGTCGCAACATTCAAATCCTTTTGTGTGTAAACATTGTGGTAATTTCTCGCCTCCGTGAATGTTCCACCATCAACGCTATCTCCACTTGAATAGTCGGTAAAATTTCCACCATCAACACTATCTCCGTCAGAGTATGGTGTAGTTTTCGTGCTAAAAGTTCCACCATTGTAATTTTGGTTGTCAAACTGGCTCATATCATACCAACCGATAAGTAACTCACCATCGTGACCGCACTTGCCCCATAATCCACTTAACTGCAAAATGTAAGCTATTACCTGTCCATATGTGAGTTTTTGATTATCACTCGGTATCTCGTTAATCACGTAATCAGAGTTATCAAATCTCGCCATAGTAAAAGGTGCATCGCACTTAATACAAGCGTCTCTGACTACCTCATACGCTGTCGTAGGGTAGCTTAAATTGCTGTCATACTCACGATTGAAATTATTAATATTGTCAAGGCAAGTAAGTGTTATGAGTGAGCCGTCATAGCTTGTCTCGCTGACTCTATACTCACCGATTTTTAGTTTTTCGGTTGTGCCGTCAGAAAAACTTTTTGAAACATATGCTGTTACGCTTGCCTTGTCAAAATCATACTTGTTATAATCTTCGTAAATGTTATTCAGCTTAATTTTCAGTTTTCCGGCAATCAAAGCCCCGATTGTGAAAGTGCCATTGCTCGATGTTGAGTCATTAACCTCGAAGCCATTTGCCCACAGCTCGCTATCACTAATAGGGATTTTTTCACCACTTGCCGTAACTATGTCAGCAAAACAATTTACATTTATATCATTGTCAAGCATTACTGCCCTTTGCCATTTAGCTGATACGTTTAGCATTTAATCACCGCCTATTCTTCTATGAGAGGAAAGCTTAATACCTCATACCTCTTATTGCCAACAGTCCATATCTTGATAGGTGCACTTCTGTCACCTACATAGAATGTACGTGTTTCGTCAGTGCCACTCATAGCGTCAGGATATGTCACTCTGATATATTCGGGGTTCACCATTTGAAGTATCTTTGCTGTCCTAGCCTTGTCAGTACCACTCCACGACAATTTAATTTGTCGTTTCTGTGCTATTCTATTCTTGTGCATTTTGCCGTCTTGTGTACGTCCACTATCGCTTGCAGACACATCAATCAAGCCCCATTCAAAGCTTGACGGAGTAGGTAATTCCACTCCGTCTACTAACATCATTGCCATATTGTTACCTCGTAAAAAGACACCCACGCAAGGGTGAGTGTCTTAGCCAAATTCATTTGCTACAATATATCGTTGTCCATGCTTTGCCTTACCTACCTGTGTCATGCGATAGAGTGTTTCGCTGTCACACTTAAACACGTTTTCAATGATAGGTGCAGAATTTCCACCGGCATTATAGTTCATCATTACTTGTGCCATGCCCTCCATGACAGCCTGTTTAATTCCCTCGGTGATTTGTTGATTGTTTGCAACTACGTTTTTGCCGTTTGAGAATTTACCTATCATCTCGTTATGGTTTGCTAAAAACATTCCGTCCTCGCCCTTTGGGAAGCCGCCTTGGCGATAATATCTAATAGATATTTTTGGCAAACTGAATTTTCCAAAATCTTCCCAACTTACTGACAGGTGAGGGATTTTAATTTTTGCCGTTATGCTCGGTAAACTAATTCCTCTCCAAACACTAGGTAGATTATTCATCTTCCTTTCTGTTCCACTCATGGAATTGTTTGTATTTGCGAGTGACCTACTGGCTTTGGATGCAAAATCTGAAAATGAGTTTTTAGCGCCACTCGTACTCGAGCTTGCTTTGTCTTGCAATTCCCCCATTTTTGCCTTGTTGCCATTAATAGAGTTGTTTATTGAACCAAGGAATCCTAAAAGCCCGTTTTTAAGCCTTGAAAAAGCACTTTGAGAATTTGTCGAGCTTGTACTTGACTTGTTCTCCATCTCTCCCATTTTGCCTTTAGTTCCGTCTATGCCGGAGTTTATATTGCTAAATGCTTGTCCTAGCGCGTTTGCAAGTCCGTTAAACACACCCTTTGAATTGGTTGTGCTTGTACTTGACTTGCTTTCAAGTTCTCCCATTTTATTCTTGGTTCCGTCTATTGCCGAATTTGTACCGCTTAGAGAGTTTTTAACACTATCACTTGCGGTTTTGTGAGACGAACTAATGTCGCTTGTATCGTCTTTTGTCTTTTTTCTGTATTCGTCAAGTTTGCGTCCGGCTCCCGAAATATGTTCATTCGTTTTTCCTACGCTTTTTCCGACACCATTCTGCATATCCTGTACGGCTTGGTCTACTTCCTCTCCGTATTTCTTGACATCATCTTTTGTTACCTTTGCGCTTTCACTTATAAGTGGCAATTCTACAAAAGGCAATTTATTTAGCTTTGTGATAATTCCGTTGATGAAGTCTACTAGCCAGTTATTTACATCTGTTACAAGGTTTCCACCAAACTTTGCCAAATCTCCCGAAATATATGTCAATAAATCAGTCCACCAACTTGTATCACTTAGGTTTTTGAAAATATCCCCCCAAGTGACATCTGTTCCGGCTATCCAGTTTCCCACTGCTAAGCCTATGTTTGCGGCGGCAAGCACTATAGCTACAGAAATGGATATTTGCCATGAAGCACCGAGTAGCTTAGCTCCAAGTCCTGCCATTAAAGGTGAAACAATGGAATTAACATCAGTTCCTTTTGAGTCAAAAAACAGTGAAACACCATCTGCCGCAAGGACTAATCCGACTTTTGCAGAAACGCTTGATAGTTTTGACGATAATAGTGCGCCAACTTTTCCGTCTATTCCTGTTAATTTTGCAAGAGCAAAACCGGCTACAATCGTTGCGCTCAAAGGGTCTTCTTTAAACCAATTTGCAAGCCCTGTTATAATGCCCTCTGCAAGTCCATTAACAAGCTCGTGAACATCTTGGAAAACTCCTATCCAATCAATATTGGCAAAAAACGTACCAATTTGAGTACCGATTTCAGCCCAATTTGTACGTTCTACTGCTGTTGTTAGAGTTGTGAGTATTCCTTTAGCCCATGCTGATATAGTCTGCCCCAATAACGCAAAATCAAAATTCTCAAAAAATCCATTAATGCCATTAGCAATCGACAAGCCAAAGTTAGTCCAATCGAATGTTGTGCCGAATGAATTGAGAAAATGCAAAGCTGTGTTTAGCGAACCAGCTATTGTTGCGCCCAAATCATAAAAGAGTCTTGGGCTGATTAAGCCGTTAAGGAAATCTGCAAGTCCTTTTCCAAAATTGTCAGCTTTCTGATAAATCTTCTTCCAATCAATGCTCTCCATAGCACTCGCAAGAGCGTCACCGATGTACTTTCCGAGTGAGTATAAATCTTTGATTGATGATTTGTATTTTTCGAGTAGTCCATCGGTCTTTTTCAGTGAGCTATCAACGCCACCGCCAGCTCCACCGCTACCTGAACCGCCACTGCCTGAACCGCCACCACTGCCACTATCGCTGTTATCGTCAAGTGCGTGTATCTCATCTATGCTAAGCAGTGTCTTTTTCAGTTTTTGTGCTTTCTTGTTGGAACTATCAGCATTATCGCCAATATCGCCAACTCCGTCAGCTATGTCCTCCATGCCGTCAGCCGTGGCACCGCGACCGCTTATCTCGATAGTCCATCCGAAGATTGCTCCGAGCGCGTCAGCTACAGTTCTTGTGAAGCTGATAACCTTGAGCATTACTTTGTTTAAGGCTTGAACAAACGGCTTTAAAGCATTGATTATTACGCTACCTATGATACTGCCCCATGCTTGGAACTCTTGCTTAAGGACTCTTATGCTATTCGCCCATGTCAATTTGTTATCGTAAAGGCTTTTTATCCTCTACTTCTTATAGTTTCCTATAAGTTCAGCGTACATTTTCAACCACAAAAATAAGACGCATTTCTACGTCTTATGGTTGTCGAGCACTCTTGGGAAGATTATATTTATTCACTTCCTACGCGTTACAGTGTCAATCAGCCTTTCGCTATCTGATTGATTACCTCGGTATTGACTTATTGACTTATCCATTTATATCCGTATGCTGTCCTGTCGGGTTTATCAACTACTTTGTGTATGGCTTTGTAATTGACCCTCAACGCTTTGCCAGCGTCAGATATTCTATCATACTCCTTGACTACTTTATTTGTTTTTATGTCAATTTGAGCTATTTTCCTACCCTTTTTTAGTTTAGTATACATGCTCAAATCTTTTATCGGAAAATCTTCTTTATAGACAAAAATATATCCATTGGCATTTTTATAACGATGTTTCAATGCCCCTATCAGCGTTGTCCTGTTTGTTCCTGTTTCGGTTGAAGCCCGTGCTATGCTATCAAATTCTTTGATATAATTGCCTTTTAGGTCACATTGAATAACTTTTCTCTGATTGATAGGTTTTGGCTTTACATATGTCTTAGCTCCATTAGCTTTATATTCATCTTCAAACATGAATTGATAGCCTTTACATGTCAGCATTTTGTTTTTGCAACATAATAATACATCAACATTACCAAAACCATATTTCTCGGCTTCCATCGCACTATCGTATCTTTCTATGAATGTTCCGTCTTTATCTAGCCTTACGACAGCTCTTGCGTTGTGTCCACCAACACCGCCCTTATTCTCATTATATCCATCTCTGTATGTGTTATACAAAGATATATAAAATCTTTCAAGTCGCAATGCTTTCTGTGAACTATTGCATTTATCAATCACTTCCCATTCAAAGTTGTCCTTGCCATATTCTTTAATTGCTCTGTGAAATAAGCAATCCTCTTTTGGCGAACACCTTAAATGTTGTTGAACCCTAGCGTGATAGTTTACTGTTTGTCCGATATATAATTTTCCGTTTACTTTATTTGTAGCCTTATAGATATAATACGTTCTCATTAAATCACCTCAAACATATTATATCAAAGTATGTTGTCTAAATCAACTTAGTTTTCACCGACTTTGCTCGATTTTTCATCAGCATATTACTATGCTGCGCGACACATGAAACTAACGTTTCGTTTATCGGCTGTCTTGGCGAAGTCTCCTTGTGCAGCTTGTGTATTTGCCATGACATAATTATATCTTAGCAATACCTTTTCAGCTTGCGTCATGGATTTGATATTTGCGTCAAGTCCGTTTTTCATAGCCCACTCTGAAAGTGTGGCTTGTGTTAAATCAAGTCCGTATCTCCTTAATGGTGCGATTGTTCCTGAAAAAATGGATTGTAAACTCTTTGCAACATCGGCTTGGTCTACATCATAAAACGAAGCCATGTCACCAGCTAACCTTGTAAGATTAAGCGACATATCAGCCATACTGTCTGTGGTCTTGTATAGCGTGTTATTTTGGCTCATAAGAGCTTTATTTGCCACTGCCGTACCATTCGCCACTTGCTGTGATGTAATACCTACAGAAGTGCCGAGTGCTTGGAAACGGCTTGATATTTGCTTAACTGTCAGCTCCGACATTCCAAAGTCTTGAATTGATGTTTTTGTAAAATCATCAACCTTGCTTTCCATATCACCAAACGTGGTATCTACTACGTTTTGAACCTCTGTTAATTGGCTCGCTAAATCAACTGCACCGCCTAACTTTCCTACAGCTCGCATAACCAGCCAATAAGTTGCGTAAAACTTACCGATAGTTGAAGCCAAGCCCCTAAATCCGCTTCTTGTACTCTTAATTGACTTAGTTGTGTTTGAAAAGCCTGTTACAAGTGACCTACTAGCCGAACCGACTTTTGAGCCTTGCTGTGACAGATTAGCAAGTGCATTAGTCATTTGAATAATGTTACTGTTGACTCTCGGTGCGCTAGATAATGTTGTCATTACCTCTTTCAAGGCACTGCCAAGGTTTCTGATGTTATCCGCAGCATATCCGGCTGATTTTGAACCGAGCTTTGAGATTGAGGCTGTTAGCTGTGTAATCTCTGCTGATTGCTTTGAGATATTCGCAAAGCCCGACAATTCTGTTGCCATGCTCTTTAAGGCACTTGCCGAGCTGACAAGTCTTGCAGTATCAAGGTTGCCAAGCTTTTCCATGTTAGTTGCAATCTTGCTAAAGGTACGAGTGTCGATACTGCTCACACTTCTAAGTGATGTTGCAAGTTGCGACATTCCACTCGCAAAATTGCTTATGCTTGCACCATTGAGGGAATTGAGAGTACTTCCAAGCCCTTGCAACTTACTTTGTAAATTGCCTATGGCTCTAGTCGCTTGCTGTGCGTCCGACTTGATTTGAAGCTCAATGCTCTCTGCCATTTTCTCACCTCCCTGTAATAAAAAAGAGCTACCCTAAAGTAGCTCTCATGTATTTAGTCTTTGAGCAGATAGTATGTTGTAATCAACCCAACATAGCCATCTTGCTTAAGCCCCCTATTCTTCTGAAATACCATGACACATTTAGTGAGATAATCACTCCACTCTTTGTAATCAGTGTCAAGTTTGTAGAAATGATACTTGTCATGCAGAGTTTTTCTCAGCCACTTAATGGCTGTCGGGCAGTTATGCTTCTGACCACTCCACAGATTGTGATTTTTAGCAAATCTCTGTGAATTAGCTCCAAACTTGCCATCTTCCTTAAGCTCGTCTGTGTCAAATCCGATATTCATGGCATGTTGCCATTTTCTTACATCGTCATTATCAAGGTAATATTCCTCGTTGCCTTTCCAAGCGTTATTCTTTACCGGAGTTGCTATTGGTGCCGGATTATTCTCTATTCCGTCACCCTTATCAAGCTCAATATAGAGTAGGTTAGCGTCAGTGCTGTTATTCAGACCGCTACAGGTAAATGCACTCGAATACTGCCAGCCATACAGAGGATGTTGAATAACAGGCTTCTTTGCACTGTTAGGCTCATCACCGATAGACATTCCCTTAGTTGACGGATAACGTGCTATCCAAAACGGACAATTAATCTGATTTGCGTATGGTGCAATGTACTGATTGTAAAAGCTAAGCCCTGTGTATACACCAAAGTTAAGACCGGCATTCTTAATAACGCTCTGATATGTGTTGATAATATCAATAAGCGTCTGTCCGAGCCCTTGCTGGCACTTATCCTCAACATCTAACCAAACAAAAGTTTTTCTTCCGTTAAGTGTCTGAATGACCTTATTTGCGTCTGTCTTTGCCTTGTCTACTGTTGTAGCGTATGAGTAGTTGTAAACACCTTGTATTGGCATTCCTACATCAGTGCAGCCTTTCCAATTTTGTTCAAAGGTTTTATCCGGATTAAGGTCTTTGCGGATTATTTTAAGGATTGCAAATTGCACCCCAGCCCACTTAACCTTACTCCAATCAATATTTCCTTGATATGACGATACGTCAATTCCTTTATATGCCATATTTTCACCTCATTAATCAGGACTTTCGGGTAATCCCGACTGTCTTAATGCGTTAATTCGTTGCTTCATTTCATAAACGGCAATTTCCTCATTAGACTCCTTGTATTTAGGCTCGTTATCTTCTGAGTATTGCTCATTTAACGATTTTTCAATGTATTTTGCTCTCGCTTTATTACCATTCAAAGCTCTGTCAATAGCTGTAAGAGTTGCACTTAATCCGTATGTGCCCCACCAAGCCCACATGTTGGAGTCGGCTTCTTTTTGCTCAAGCATATAAGCCTTTGAATAAGGCTCTAAATCAGCCGGACAAGACATGTCTATGTCCTCAACGCTAAATCCATAGCCTTTAGTTGCTAAAAGCCAATATGGGCGGATTTCGTTGCAATACGCTTCCCACGTAAGCTCTTCTACTTCTTGATTGGTTTCTTCTTGGCTGTCTGTTCCTCTTTCGCCAACAGCTTCGATAAAAAACTGTTCTTCTCCAGCTCTGCCGTCAAATCATCGTAGAGCGACATTATATCTTTGCCCTCTTCATTCTCAGGGTCAAGGTAATCGTCAAGTAAATCATACATCTTTACAAGCTGTTTCTCTTTTGCTTCTTTATTGTCAAATTCAAAGCCAAATTCGTCGGCATGAAATTTCTGCAAGCCTACAAGTAAAAATTCCGGTAAAAAGCCGAGCATGTTGTCAATCGCTTCAAGCTCATCTCCCTGTTGTCCCATTCCTACAACTCTTGGGATAATTCTATTTTGATATACCGGTGCATATCCGAATTTAACTGTATACTCTTTTCCA
>ULSH01061335.1_pt1 | contig 35874 bp, 32 predicted proteins | sample 1956151 | NCBI WGS metagenome assembly ULSH01 (sample SAMEA4835702, study PRJEB28245) | human gut metagenome | biome: gut microbiome; material: fecal sample | place: Denmark | collected 2008 | reverse complement strand
CAGGTTTAAAAATGGGGCTGCGCCTATTTTGACACAGCCCCTTCTGCCTTCAGATAGTACAATACACGACTATGATGAAGAAAATCAAAATGAAGAACAGCGAGGTTGAGCAACTCTCAAATGCCTCTCAGTATGCTTTCCCAAAGTACGCTACCCAAATTATCAATTTATTGAATAGTAATGCTCAGGGAACTCGTCCTGCTGTAGTTGGACAAATGTCTGAACTTATTCAAGAATTTGATGGCAAGTCCTTGGATGGATGGGTGGTTTGGTATAACGAGCGTCAGCCTAATGCGGTCCATAATGCAACCGAAAAGATATATGGAATGTATCAGCTTATGAGCGATGCATTTAACTCAATTACAAAAGAAATGGTTGAGGAGTGGGTGAAGGATCTTGTTTACACTAAGACATATTGTGGACTTAAATTCCAGAGTGCAATTATTGCATTCTTAGCAGCAAAGGTAGGGATGCCTTGGCGCTTAGCTAATGTTGAAGAAGAATCTAAAGGAATTGATGGTTTTATTGGAGACACTCCACTTCAAATCAAATCCGCAACGTATAAGTTAGAGGCGCGCTTGTCAGAAACCATCGATGTACCTATCGTTTATTATGACAAGAAGAAAGATGGAATTAGCATTGAGTATGACACTGATATATTCTAAATCTTTCTATCATGGACGAATTTGTGCTTTCTATAGACAAAAACAAGTTCCGTTCCACAAATGGAAAGTGGAATGAACTTATGCTTAATGACCCATGGTCAGTTGGGTATGTTTCAACTCTAATTGAAGCGGCCAATTGGAAAAATAAGGAAGAGTGGGAGCAAACATATTATGCCAGCGGTAAAGCAAGGAATGCTTTAATTGAGCAAAAGGCATCCGAATTAGGACTATCTAAAGAGTTCTTTAACGATACGACTATTCCCCACAACAAAGCAAAATATTATGCTTTAAGTTGGGATATCAAAAATATCAATACACAAAAAGGCAGGACTCGAGAAGACCTAAGAGAAAAAGGCAGGATTCTTTATGAAGCTGTGAAGTACAACGGATACGGCCTTACGCTTGATGAGTGTATAGAGTGTGTTCGCTTTCGTGTTATTTGTGAAACATGGAACGGAATAATTCTAAGGGAAAATAACACTATAGAAACCCTTAGTCGATTATTCCCCGGGCTTCGCTTTGAAAAAGCTGATGGAGAGATGGATCATACTTATGCTGTTGATTTCCAGGTTTTTTCAAAAATAACTAACACGCTTGTTTGTGCGATTCAAGTCAAGCCAAAAACATACATGGGAAATGCGCCCTATATTGTAAAGGCAAGATTTGCTAATAGTAATAAGTATGCTGCCTACAAAGAGAAATACGGAGTTGAGGTGCTTACTGTTATTTCTACCAACAAGGGAGAAATAATAAATCAAGAAATCATTACCAAAATAAGGACTTATGAATAAATTTATTAAATCATATATTGCTGATACTTATGGCTTTGACGTTGATAGTGCTTCGTCAGAAGATCTAAGCAAAGTCACTGAAATCATAGTTAGTGACAGAACCATGAGCCACGAACATGGAGAGTGGGATTTTTCCATGTTCCCCAATTTGAAGAAGATTGATTGTAGCTACAATCCTATCAATCTTCTAAATATATCAAACAATCATGAATTGGAATATATCCGATTTGAGGGTGCCCGTGGTGATATACCGCATAAGATTGACTTTTCAGGCAACCCACATCTGAAGGTCGTAAAATCAGGTCAAGACGGAGTTGCTGAATTAGACTTTTCTTCAAACACAGAATTAGAAGAATTAAGCGTATTTTTGAATTCTTCTTTAAGATGGGTTGATATTGATAATTGCCCAAACTTGAAGAAAATATTCATGCAAGGTGCTAATATTCCTTTTGTCGACCTAACTCATTGTAATAATTTAGAAAGTGTTACAATCAATTATTGGAATCTATACAGAAAAAGAGATGACGAGTTTGGACCTGGATATCCAAGACCTCTCGTATTCGTAAATGAAGATTTTGACGAGAATGTCATTGATAGGGAAACGCGAGAGTACGAGTATTACACCTACTACCTCATTCGTGTAAGGAAGGGATCTATTGAGGAAAGATTCTTGCAAAAACTCAAGTCAATGAAAGAAGTTATTCTTTCTATTCCTCCAGACAACTACGGTGTAGGAGTAGCTCGCATGCACTATCGGTTACTTGACATATACGAATCTATGAAATCTGAATAATATTCGTTCAAGAAAAAATATCCAAGAGATGTACCAGTTGGGTTATCTCTTGGATATTTTAATTAGTTTTCAAATAGTGTGCCCTTCTCTGCAATGGGCATATCATTAAGACTTTGATTAAGGAAATAGTTAGATTCAAATTCCAACTTTCCAGTCTCATCCGAAAGTTCAACACTATCAATGTAGTGAAATGTCAAGTCGGTTTCCTGCTTGGTCATCACTTTGCATTGTATGCGATCGTTATCATATTTAACTTCTTTGCCTTGCTTGATTCTATCATCTACAAACTGCAAGTGTTTAATATAACGCTCACGAATAAGAGAGTTAGCCTTGACAACATCAACCGAGCTAAGAATATCCTTAAGGAGTGGCTTTAAGAGTTCATCTATCTCAAATCCAACACTACTTCTCTCGCAAAGAATAGCTGCTAATGCTGTGGTCCCCAAACCCATAAAAGGATCCAAGACAACATCACCCTTTTGCGAATACATATTGATAAGTCTGTAAGGTAGCTCTAATGGGTATGAAGCATTACGCTCTCTTGAATGAGACTTGTCAATCGTCTGCTTTACACCTTTTATCTCCCAAATATCAGAGAACCAAACATTTCTTTCCTCCCAAAAGAATGAACTATCTCTTCTCGCATCTTTCTCAGATGCCTTTTTGTAGGCTCGTTTGCTACCTTTTCTAAAGATAAGTATCCATTCATGTTCAAGGGTAACATAAGCACCACAAGGAAGCATTCCACTGCCCATAAACTTGTTAGGAGCATTGGTTGTCTTCTTCCAAAGTATATTGGGCAGATTTATAAAGCCTAACTTTTCACATGCTTGAATGATTCTTGTGTTGTTGTTGTAGAGAGCGAACTCTCCGTCCATAGTTCTTGTTGCGTCTCCAATATTAATGCACAAGAATGAACCATCTTTAAGCACTCTCCAGCATTCTGACCATACTTTGTCAAATTCCTGATGCATCAATTCAAATGCAACACGTGGTTTGTTTTCCGCGAAAGCGGTTTTTATTTCTGGGTTTTGTGCCCCCATTATATCATCCCACATCTCAATCATAGGATATGGAGGAGAGGTGACAACAATATCAATTGAATTGTCGTTAAGTTTGCTCATATTTTGAGCAGCCTCGAAATAAATAGTATGCTTCATGAATTTATTTTTTCGTTGAAACAATAAGATCTTTTACATCTACGTCCAATAGTAATGCTATTTTTGCCAGGGTGCATAAATCTGGCTGGGCTGCATTGGAACACCACCGACTTGTTGTGGTTACACTCACCCCAAGTTGTTCAGCCAGCCATTTACCTGTTCTTTTATGTTCTACTAAAACAACTTTTATTCTGTTTAGCTCATTCATTGCTAATATATTTAAGTTTGATGCAAAGTTATTAAAAAATAACGAAACAACAAGGGCGTTTGCCATATATTTTCTAATGGATAAGTGACTATTGTCTATTGCGTAGTATCCTTCTTGGTTGTCGTGTACTATGCTCTCTACCGGAAACCATGCAAATACCGGTTTCCATCGGCTTAACAGCAATGTCTGCCAAAAACGCCCCAGGCGTCCGTTGCCGTCGATGAACGGGTGTATAAACTCGAATTTGTAGTGAAATACACACGAGCTGATGAGTGGGTGAATCGTGGTCGAGGACACCCATTCGAATAGGTCTTTCATCAGCCACGGCACGCGTTCGGTAGCCGGAGCCATGTGAACACAGCTGCCATCTTTGTCGAATACGCCGACACCTTCGTTGCGAAAATGTCCTGCCGTATGCACAAGGTCATGCATCATAGCCGTATGGGCTTTGAGTAAGTCCTAAACGCATCGAGTTGCTGCAAAAGACGAAAAGCATCGATGGCGTTTTTTACCTCCAGAATTTCGTCGGGCGCGCCAAGTACTCGCTTGCCGTTGACAATATCTGTAACTTGCTGCAATGTAAGGCTGTTGTGCTCAATGGCCAATGATGAGTGGATGGTGCGGATACGATTCGCCTTGCGGAGCATCGGACTTGGCAATCGCGATTGCGATATTGCCTCGATACGGCCTACTTGCAAGCAGATATCACTAACAAGTTGTAGTACGTCGTCTGTAACTGTGAATGGCGGTATATACATGGCAAATATTATTTATTATCGATTGTCGCGGAGGCTACTTTGCGGGGGTGGGTGTGGTTAGAGTTGCTGCGGGGCGATGATGGTGAGGTGGCGGCGGGCGCGGGTGACGGCGGTGTAGAGCCAGCGATAGAAGTCTTCCATGGGGGCGTCGGGGGCTATGCCGCACATGTCAACGAAGACGTGATCCCATTGGCCGCCTTGGGCTTTGTGGCAGGTGACGGTGTATCCGAATTTGACTTGCAACGCATCGAAGTACGGGTCGGCATTGAGTATGGTCATCTGTTGGCGCGGGCTCATGGATGCGGCGCCGTCGTATGCCGCGAGTATGGCGGATGCGAGGTTGCCGAGCTTTTCGCGTGACAGTGCCGGGGTGTCGTCCACGAGTGTGTCGAGGGTGATTTTTGCATCGAATTCGATGTTGCGGTCGGTCAGGGCCAGTCGTACATCCGCCCAGTGCATCCCATAGCGTGTCTCGGTGCTGTATATGTGCGAGACAATGGCCATATCGCCGTTGGCAACGAAATCGAGGCCTTTGACGGAGCGTGCACATCGGTAGTTGTTCTTGACCACGATGAGCGGCTCGCCCTTGGCGATGGCGGTGTCTATGTATAGGACATCGGCGCGTATGGCGCGGTTGAAGGCGGAGGCGCGCATGTTTGAGCGCGTGATTACGAGCGTATGGTCGATGCCGTGGTCGCGATAGGCGCTTTCGATGGCTTCGGGCAGCTCTTCGGGCGAGGTGATGTCGATGTCGCTGAATCCGTTGGTGAGGAGTGTGGGCATACGCAGCTCGTCGCGTCCGGCGGCGGCATCGCGCATGGCGCGTCGCAGAATCGTGGCATTGGCCAGGATGCCGCTGTCGGCGCGTTGGCGTGCTATGGCGGTGAGTGTGGCGCGGCTTACGCGCAGTCCGTAGGCGTGCAGCACCTCCGGGTCCATAGCCGGCGAGCGGTCCATTCCCACCGGTGGCAGCTGTGCCGTGTCGCCTATCAGGAGCATACGGCAGCCCTGTCCGGCATAGACGTATTGTATGAGGTCTCCGAGCAGGTCTTCGCGTCCCTGAGGGTCGCCGCCCGAAATCATGGAGGCTTCGTCGACAATGAATAGCGTGCCTACGGCTTTATTTTCCTGCAATCCCGGCACTTCGCCGCCGAGGCTGTGGCGGTATATCTTGCGGTGTATGGTATATGCCGTGTGGTGTGCGTAGCCGGCAAAGACCTTGGCGGCGCGGCCTGTGGGCGCCATCAGTATCGAGGGGACTTTGATGTCGGCCAGAGCGCGTGTCAGCGCTGCCGTGAGCGACGTTTTGCCTGTGCCGGCATATCCGTTGAGTACGAATACGGCATCCACATCGGGTCCGGTCTGTGCTTGCGGGTGCGTCAGCGGTGCCACAAAACGCGCCAACGCATCGATGAAGGCGCGTTGCTGGTCGTTGGGCTCGTACCCGAGAGCGGCAATGACACGTGCCGACAGAGCCTGAGGCTCGGAGGCTTCAGGCTCTGTCGAGATGTGTGTGTCCGTATTCATTGTCACAGACGTGGGTGGTAAGAGATATTGTTCGGCGTCAGTCCAGCGTCCACTCAAAGCCGTCCTTGGTGTCCTTGACGGTGAAGCCCAGGGCGGCCAGGCGGTCGCGTATGGCGTCGCTGGTGGCGAAGTCGCGGTTGCGCTTGGCGTTGAGGCGGATGTCCAGCAGCAGGTCTACAGCGCCGCGGAAGGGTGCGAGTGCATCCTTGCCTTCGGCGGAGTCTGCGCCTTGCACATCGGCACGCAGGCCCAGTATTCCGACCATGAAGGTGTCCATAAGTGCGCGGATGTCGGCGATATCATCGGCGGTGGCGCTGACGGTTCCGTCATTGATTTTGTTGATAAGTCCGGCGACTTCGAACAGTGTGGCCAGTACCATAGGCGTATTGAAATCGTCGTCCATGGCGGCGTAGCAGCGGCGGCGTAGTTCGGCCACGGTCTCGTCCAATGAGGGCGCGTCTGCCGTGGGGTGCAGCTCGGTCAGGCGTCCGTAGGCCTCGGTGAGGCGGCGCAGTGCGCGTTCGGCGCCTTGCAATGCCTCGTTGGAGAAGTCCACGGTGCCGCGGTAGTGCGCTTGCAGGATGAAGAAGCGGATGGTCATCGGCGTATATGCCTGCTGCAATAGCTCGTGGCTGCCGGTGAAGAATTGTTCGAGGGTGATGAAATTGCCCAACGATTTGCCCATCTTTTTGCCGTTGATGGTAATCATATTGTTGTGCATCCATACTTTGACGCTCGGATGTCCGTTGTGGGCTACGCTTTGCGCAATCTCGCACTCGTGGTGCGGGAATTTGAGGTCCATTCCGCCGCCGTGAATATCGAATTCCTCGCCGAGGTATTTCTCGCTCATGGTGCTGCACTCGAGGTGCCATCCGGGGAAGCCTTCGCTCCATGGTGACGGCCAGTGCATGATGTGCTCCGGCGCGGCTTTTTTCCAGAGGGCGAAGTCGGCGGGATTATGCTTGGACTCCTGTCCGTCGAGGGCGCGTGTGGTGGCCAGCAGCTCGTCGATATTGCGGCCGCTGAGGCGTCCGTATCCGTAGTCGCGGTTGAATTTGGGCACATCGAAATAGACGTTGCCGTCGCTGACGTAAGCGTATCCGGCCTCCAGAATTTTTTTGATATATTCGATTTGCTCGATGATGTGTCCCGAGGCGTGCGGCTCGATGCTCGGCGGCAGCACGTTGAGCGCTTCCATATCGTGGTGATAGCGGTTGAGGTAGTATTGCACTACTTCCATGGGCTCGAGCTGTTCGAGGCGAGCCTTCTTTGCAATTTTGTCTTCGCCGTCGTCCGCGTCGTGTTCCAGGTGTCCGACGTCGGTGATATTGCGTACATAGCGCACCTTGTATCCCAAGTGTCGCAGATAGCGCAGTACGATGTCAAAAGTTATGGCGGGGCGGGCGTGTCCCAGATGCGCATCTCCGTACACTGTAGGGCCGCAGACGTACATGCCTACGAGAGGGGCGTGCAGGGGCTTGAAGGCCTCCTTGCCGCGGCTCATCGAGTTGTAGATGCACAGGTCGTTGGGGCGTATGCCCGATAGGTCGGTGCTCATCGGCTTAGGCGGTAAATCCGGATTTTTCCGGCGTATTGTTTTTGGGTACTATGCGTTCGATGTCTCCGAATACGCTCTCGTACTTGGCGATGTTGTCGCGCAGGGCAAACAGCAGGTTCTTGGCGTTTTCGGGGGTCATGATGACGCGTGTTTGCACCTTTGCCTGCTGCATATTGGGCGCCACGGCGATAAAGTCGAGGTAGAATTCGCCGGCGCCGTGGGCTATCACTGCGAGGTTGCTGTAGTGTCCCGATGCGACTTCGGCCGGAAGCTCTATCTTGATTTCGTTTGTATTGTTGTTCTTGTTGTCCATAAGGCGTTTGTCTATATAGTTTATATGTATTTTCAGGGAATTTGCCGATGCCGGCGGAGCCAGTCCGTCGACATCGGCAGCACGGTATGTATTCCGCAACCGATTACTCGGTGGGTGTGATTTGCGAGGCGTCCTTAATGAGGCTTACGCTCTTGGTGCCCTCTGTGGTGGCGTACTTGACGCGTATGCTCTTGCAGGTGGAAAGGCTCCAGATTTGCGAAATATCCCATGAGCCGTAGGTCACCTTGTAGGCGCCGTCGATGCTGTTGCTGTCGCCCTTGTATATCAGGTAAAGCACCGGCTCGGCATCGGCCATGGTGCTTTGGTCGCATATAAGGTCAAATTCTTTGGGCGCGTTGAGCATAAAGCAGCGAGCGGCCACGTTGACGTACTTGCCGGCACGCTGGCATATCTCGATGATGACGTCCTCGGAGGCAAATCCGCCGACGTCTTCGCTTTTCTTGACGGCCACGGGGTCGCCGCTGCCGTATATTGTCATATATCCTGTGGGGGTGATGTTGCCACTGGTATAGGGTCGTCCGTTGGCGGGGAAGTATCGCAGCAGTATGCGCTGGCCCACCTTGATGCCTTCGGAGAGTTTCTTGGACGTGATGAGTGTGGCCACGGGCGAGTCGCCTTCCTTCTGCACTTCGAAGGATGTGCCGGCATTGGTGATGGACTTGACTGTTACAAAGTCTACCTGGTTGCCGTCTTGCGTCGGGTCGTTATTGTTGTTATTGTTGCACGAGCAGACAAACAGCGCCATTGCCACAACCGGAATCATTCGGCATATTGTCTTGGTGATCATTGTAGTACTTTTTTGATAGTTATGTTATTTGTTTTTGTTTCGCTATGTCTTTAATCCGTGTCGGTGTCCAATCTTGCATCTGTATCCGGATTTTTTTGCGTGTCGGTGTCCGTTGTCTGCGATTGCTCGCATATTAGTCGTCCGTCGGCGATGTGCAGCACGTGGTCGGCATCCGCGGCCAGTTCGCCGTCGTGTGTAACGATGACCACGGTTGTGCCGTAAGCGTCGCGCAGGTCGAAGAACAGGCGATGCATGCGCCGGCGATTTTCGCTGTCGAGGCTGCCTGAGGGTTCATCCGCCAGCAGCAGAGGCGCATCGTTGACCAATGCGCGAGCCACGGCGGCACGCTGGCATTCGCCGCCGGACAGTTCGGACGGGCGGTGGTCAAGGCGTTCGGCAAGGCCGAGGCGTTCCAGCCATAGGCGTGCGCGTTCCATGGCTTGGCGTCGTCCCATACCTCCTACGAGGCATGGCATAGCCACGTTTTCGACTATGGAAAATTCGGGAAGCAGACGGTGGCTTTGGAACACAAATCCCAAAGAGGTGTTGCGCAGGCGGCTAAGGGCCTTGTCGCGCAGCGAGGTGACATCTATGCCGTCGATGAGGACGCTGCCGCTGTTCGGGCGGTCAAGTGTGCCCATGATGTGCAGCAGCGTGCTCTTGCCGGCGCCGCTGGGGCCGACTATGGCGGTCACGGCACTCTCGGCGACATCTACACTGATGCCGCGCAGCACTTCCATAGAGCCGTAGCTCTTGTGTATGTCCCGTACCGACAGTTTCATTCTGCGAAGATAGCACATTTTTTGCACCGCGCCAACACGTTTTGCGCTAAAACTGCAAAGGTGTGGCGCAAAACGCTATCAAACAGTGCTTGGCGGTGTGCTTTTGTTGCATGTGCCGGCGGCCGTCCTTAATACGGACTGAATTTGCGTAGAGGACGATGGCGCAGATAGGACGTGACGGCCACGGCGGCCACAAAATACAGCACTACCAGCCCCCAAAGTCGGCAGTAGGGAGCGGCAACGTCGGCCAGGGAGGCGCCGTTGTTGTTGATGCGTATGAACCCCTCGATGCCCCAAACGCCCGGTATGAAGTCGCCGCAGAGTAGCCAAGGTGTGGACATGGCGTAGCGCGGCCACACCATGCCGCTGAGAAACAGGAATATTACGGACGAGAATACGAAGATGATGAAAGCCATTTCGCGTTCGCGCACTATGTATATCAGGACTTGTCCCATGAAGGCCGTAGCCAGTAGCATAGGCACCATCAGCAGCAAGTAATCCGTGGCCGAGCCGTAATGCGGCAGCCCGAAAATCTCCGGAATCCAGTGCAGGATGTATATCGTCATAGGAACATAGCACAGAAAGTATACCAGGGCACGTCCCCAGACGGTGGCGCCCGGGCCGTAGTGTTCGGGGCGCAAAGGGTCGCGGCCGCCGTAGAAGCGGCGTCGTTCGCGCGATGTTGCGCCTATCATGGTGATTCCGAGCAGCATACTTTGCTGCAGTATGAGGATGACGATGCCCGGGATGATAAAGGAGGCGTAGCCTTCCTCCGGGTCGCCCATGAAGTGGCTGCGGTTGCTTATCGGTAGCCCCGGTGAGGAGATACCTGCGGCACTGAGTTTGTTTGCCGTGATTTCGGTGCAGGTTTCCAGTTGCACGTCCGTGAGAGCTCCCACAAAGGTGCGGTAGCGTAGCAGTAGCGACATGTCGCTGTAGAAGTCGGCATGTGCGGTGGTGCCGCGGCCTATGTCGCGTGCGTAGTCGCGCGGAATTTCGAGGATACCGTAGATTTCGCCGCGCGCCATGAGGTCGCGTGCTTCGGCCATGTTTGCGCACCGGTAGTTCACCGCAATGGCCGAAGTGGCATCGAGATGGCGGGTGAGGCTGCGAGACTCGGCCGTGTGGCTTAGGTCGACAACGGCTATGGGAATATCTCGCACCACTTCGGGGTTATATATCAGCGTGTAAACTATAGGATAGAATAGCGGCAGCCCGAAAAAGAAGAGCAGCACGCCGGCATCGCGGCGCAGCAAGCCGAACTCGCAGCGGAAGACATCGGCCACATCGGCCAGCCATTTATATATTGCGTGAAAAATCTTCATTGGACGAAATAAACATCATGGGACGTACACAGGCTTGAGGCATGCCTTCTTGAGGCGCCACAGCGCAAGTGCGGCCAATGCCGGGAATATGGCGAGGATGGCAAACATCCAGCGCGAGTAGTACAGCGGCAGGCCGTTGATGCCGGTATTGACATATAGTAGGAACATGTAGCGTACCGGAATAATGTAAGAGAGTATGGCTATGCCGCCGTACATACCCTCGACGGGGAAGGATAGTCCGGCTATGGAAAAACTTAGGATGCCGGTGAGTGCGCAAATGCTCAGAGCCATGCGCGGATTGGGTTGCAATGCGGTGATGAACACCGCCAGTGCCTGATTGGCCACTACCATCAGCAGCACTCCAAGCATCAGAGCCCAAGCGGGGCCTTGCAGCGGGAAGCCGCAAAATCCGAAGATGACTGCGCCCATAGCCCAGCCTACCAGGGTGAACAATACCGTATGGGGCAGCAGTTTGCCGAAGACGGCCACGGTGATGCTTCCGCCCGCCGTTTCCAGCCACCGGGGCGAGGTGCGCCATTTGATTTCCTCGGTGATGGAGAATGCGGTCACCAGCAGTATCATCAGCGACAGCATTGTCATCATGAACGACGGGGTGAGGTACATCGAGTAGTTGGTCCACGGGTTGCCGGGGGCATGTGTCTCGATGGTCATGGGCTGTACGATGTTCATAGCCCGGTCGTCCTCCATGCCTGAGGCGGTGAGCGAGGCACGCATCATTCCGGCTGCCGAAGTCACGGAGGTGGTTTTGAAACCTTTGAACAGGAAGGTGCCGGGTACATAGTAAGTCATATTACTATAGTAGTCTATGACCGGGGTGCGGCCGGCTACGGCATCGGCTTCGAAATCTTTGGGTATGACAAAAAAGCCGTAGACCTGGCCGCGGCGTACGGCGGCCACAGCGTCCGAATATGTCTGTTCGGCACGCGTGATTGTCACCAGCGAATTGGCGTTGAGTGTGCGCGTAATTTCGCGCGACATGGCCGAGTGGTCTTGATCGACTATGGCCGTGGGCACGTGCAGCGGCAGCCCTTGATCCATCAGGCTGAGGAAGAAGATTGTGCAGCCCAGGGGCACCACGAAAAAGGCAAAGATATATGCCTTACGCGATACCAGCCGCCGCAGTTCGCGGCGCATGGTTGCTATAAGCGGATTCATAAAGTTGCTTTCGGCCGAGATGTTAGGTGTATGGGGTTCAGTCGCGCAGTATGGCTGTCATTCCGGGTCGCAGGCCTTCGATGGCATTCACAGGGCGAGCCTTGATTTCGAAGGTGCGCGAATCCCATTGGCCGGTGGCCTTGGTTGCACGCCATACGGCATACGAGCCCATATCGCGGATGTAGAATATGCGGGCCTTGAATTCTTTTTGTCCCAGTGCAGGAATCATCACTGTTATTTCTTGACCCATCTTGAGGGTGTTGAGCATTTCTTCGCGGACGTTGAAAATAATCTGTCGCTCGTGCTTGAGTACGCTCATGATGGGTGTCCCGGTTGCTACCAGTTCGCCGGTCTCGGGGTATATCTGGTCGATGGTACCATCGCAAGGTGCTATCAGGTAGCTGTCTTCGAGCACGGCTTGCACTTGTTCCACCGAACCTTCGGCGGCACTGACCATGGCTGCGGCGCTGCGCTTGTCCTCGTTTTGGGCGCCTTCGAGTGCCAGGTTGAGTTGGCTGCGTGCGGCTCCGACTTGTGCGGTGGAGGCATCGTATGCGGCCTTGGCCTCATCGCGCTTCTGTGCGGTGACTACACCGTCATTGTATAGGTTTTGCATGCGTTCGTAGGTCTTCTTGGCTATGGTTTGTGCGGCTTCGGCCTGCGCCAGCATGTCGCGTGCAGCTTCGATGATTTGGCTGCGAGTACCGGCCTCGGCCTTTCGGTTTTGGGCGCGTGCGACGTTGCGCATGGCCTCGGCCTGTGCCAATTGGGCTTCGACTACAGACGAGTGTATGCGTGCAAGTGTGTCGCCGGCGGCAATGGTGTCACCCTCGTGCACGTACACTTCGGCAAGTCGTCCGGGCAGTTTGCCCGAAATGCGTACCGTGGTGCCGTCCACCTGGCCTTCGGTGATGTTGTCCGGGTGATTGAGGCATAGAAATCCTATGATGACGATGGCGACTACGGCAGCCGTCAGCGCCACCAGTGTAATCATTAGCGAGCGGTTGGCGCGCCGTTGTTCTTCGGGCGACGGCACGGGATAGATGGGTGTCTGTTCTGACATAATCGTATGTTTTCTTGTTGGTTATTCTTTGTTATTCGGTATGTGTCATTTTTCGGCGGAGTATGCCCCGATGTCCATCGTGCCCAAGACCTTGCTGAGGTATGTATTGCTGAGGCGGACGTCGATCATTGCATCGATGTTTTCGCTGTTGGCCTTGAGCCATGCTGTCTGTGCGGCCATGACATCATCGCTGGTGACCACGCCCTCGCGGAAGCCTACGGTGGCGGTGCGTAGGTTTTCGTCGGCGCTCTCGAGGTTGGCCAGCGTGGTGTGGTAGGTTTTGTAGGCTTCCTGAGCCTTGTATGATGCCTGGCTGACTTGGAGATTGACCATTTCGCGTGCATCGTCAAGGCGGAGACGCATCACGGTTTCGTCCACGGCGGCGGCGCGGTATTTGGCGTAGTCGCCGCCCCAGTGCCATAGGGGTATCTTGACCATCACGCCTACGGAGAATGCGCCGCTAAAGCGCTTCTCGAAGCCGTTGAACATATTGGGGTTAGAGAAGCTGTACGTTCCCATGAGTGCTACGTTCGGAAGCATGGAAGACAGAGCCATTTTTTTTTGCTGTCCGGCGATGTCTATACCCAGCGAGAGCGCACGCAGGTCGTGGCGACGCACGTATGCGCTGTCTATATCCGTAGCCGACAGCCCGGGAGCTTCGACAATACCGGCACGAACTTCCTCATCGACCACGCACATCCCGGCGTTGATGGGCAGTCCGCATACTTGGGCCAGAGCCATGCGCGAGAGGGTCAAGCCGTTTTCGACTTTGGTGAGGTCTACCTGTGCCGAGTTGAGTTTGACGTCCACGCTGAGGCGGTCGCTCTTGGTGGCCACGCCCTGCTGTTCCATGAGGCGGACGTTTCGGTCCAAAGAGTCAAGCAGGTTGACATAGGCCACGGCAAGGTCGCGCTTGTTTTTGAGCGACACCACTTGCCAATAGGCGGCATCGACGGCGTAGACCACGTTTTCGGCCTCGGAGAGGTGCATTTGCTGCGCCAATTCTTCGGCGTACTTGGTCAGGCGGTTCATGGCCACAATCTTGCCGCCCATGTATACGGGTTGGGTCAGGGTGACGGCGCCGAAGAACACGTTGTGTATGTCATAGGTCATCGACTCCTTGGGTATCAGTGCCACCTGCGAGGGTATGTACTGTCCGTCGGGGGTCTTTATCGGCTGTCCGGTGGCGGGGTTGGTCACCAAATTGAAGTCGTAGCTGTTGGTCACGGGATTGAAGGTCTTAATGGGCAGCAGCTGGTCTTTGGAGAATATGGACAGCTCCTTTTGGTTGTACATATACCCGCCGGCAAAGTCCAAGGCCGGCAGATATGCCGCAAAAGCCTCTTTGTTCTGATAGTGAGCCTTATCCATTGATTGGCGTGCAATCATCAGCTGTTTATTGTTGGCCAGGGCAAGGCTGCGGCACTGCTCCAAGGTGTAGACCGCACTGCCGGCTGCGGCACCTTCGGTGACGCTGATGCCTTGGGCGCGTGCGGACATCGTGGCGGCTGTGAGCGCAAGAATTGTGAGGATGCGTGTTTGTGACCTCATAGTGTGTGGTTGTTTCGATATGTATTATTTTCTGTTTCTATTGGAATCCGTGGTTGCGATTATCGCTGTGTCTCACGGCGTTGGCGTGCGACCTATTATTATATAACCAACATCCGGATGGTTCGGTTTGGTGTCGCGCGGCCGAAACGGTAATTTTCGCCTGCAAAAATAAGGCAAATATCAAAATGTTGTACCGATTATTTCCGATATTTACCAACTATTCTGCTTTAAGGCAAAAAAACGAGCTGTCGCGTTAGTATCGTCGTTGCCCTGACGGAGCCGTGTTCCAGGACTTGTGTTTCATCGTGTAATTCAATTATAAGTTGTAACTTTGTACGGCCTAACGGCACAAGTATCACGAATTCCAACCGAATTATACAATGACACTTTTTGATATAATCTGCATACTCATAGTCCTTGGCGGCGCTTTGTACGGATGGCGTCGCGGCGTGATGTCTCAGGCCGGCAGCGTTGTCGGCATCGTGGCTGCCATCATCCTGTGCCGCGTGTTCAGCGGCATCGTGGCCGCCAAGTTTTCATCGCCCGAGGATAGTGCGGACACCGTACTGCTGCATACGGTGATGTCATACGCCATTATCTTCATTGTCGTGATGGTGGCGGCACGTTTTTTGGCCGGCACTATACGCAAGCTTTTTGAAAGTCTCAGCTTGGGACGTGTAGACAATCTTGCCGGAGCCGTGTTTGCCATACTCAAATACGCCCTGGTCTTCAGTGTATTGCTTAATGTTTGGATGGCGCTGTTTCCTTCGGGCGAGCTTAAGTCGTCATATAATGATGCCTTGCCCTCGGCCGTCATCAATATGGCGCCGGCGGTGTTGGGCAGCAAGACGGCCGCAGACGTCTTTGACGGTATAAATGCGGCCACCGACTCGCTGCGTGTACGTACGGCCGCACAGCCGGACAGCACGGCGCAACAACATTAGAACCCGGGCAGCAATCGAATGTTTAAGTCTCCGAAAAGTCGGTCGGACGCATCGATATGAAATAAGCAAGACGCCACTCCCGTGGAGGGAAGTGGCGTCTTGTGTTTTGAGCGCGTGTAGGCTTATGTCTTGCCGAGGTCTTATTCCTTGGGCATCTGGATGGCGGCCATCAGCAGGATGCTGCCGTGGTTGTTGTCCTTAACTATCATCAGGAACGGCCGGTCAAGAGTAATAGTTCCCGGCAGGGTGGTGGTGAAACCTCCGACTTCTGTTACGGCGGCTATCTTTGAGCCTTCTTCGCTTAATTCAAGACTTGTGGCCTGCAGTATCTCAGTACCTCTCATCTTACCATAGCCAAGCAATTCGCGGTTTACCAGAGAGATGCCTGCATTCGACACATAATCGGTAATGTAATTCGAATATTCGGTCTTAAACTTGGGTATGCCAATAATGTATTTTTGAGGCGAAGCATTGTCGATTTTGCGTGTCAGTAGGGCGTCACGTACATCGGGGAGTATATCGGCGATGTGTTTGTCTTTGCTCGGTAGTACAAAGACTGCCGAATAATTGCAGTCCGCATACGGCAGGGCGAACATTGAATAATTGTCTGTCTCGATAATGGGAGCAAAACGCTCGCCAAACATTATCTCAACATTGCCTTGCCGCTGGACACCATCCGGGAAATAGAAAGTTTTTGTCTTTGTCGCTGATTTCTCAAACGGCTCTTCCCACTGGCAGTCAAAGTACATCGCGTTGATAAACATCGCCTGCATAAGGACACTTGGATCATCTTTCAAGAATTCCGGAATAAGTCCGTTGGTTTTGTTCGAACACCAGTTGTTTATCATCGACTTCATATCGTTAGCGCCAAAGTCAATGGTGCGGCTCTCGGCATCATAATACTTCTTTATGTTGCCCATTGCCGATGCAAAATCTTGCTCGGAGTTCATTGTCAGCGAGTTTGCCCATACGGAATTTGCAAAGGACACTTTCGCGCGTTTCCCGTTGTACGAGAAATAGTTTATGCGATTTTTATTGAACTCGTTGAGCGCGGCTGCGGACGAAGCACCGAGCCTGCCTACTATGTCATTGCGGTCTGCCTCAGTGAAGGCGTTGGACGTCATGCCAAGGCATAGGTCAAGACTCAGGGGAGACAGCATCACGTTTTCGCGATCGGATTCAGATAGCGCATCTGAATAGAGATCTTCGAACACAGTGAATGCTGACTTTATTTCCGCTTCACTGATGCCCTCCTCCTCGGCAGTCATCTCCATACGCGACTTGGGCTTGTTCTGCCCTTCGTCCGCTTCGGACGAGCATCCTGTGACAAATAATGCCACGGTACATATTAGTGTTAGTTTGTAGATTTTCATATCGTTAATGATGAGTTTATAGTTAATGATGAGTCGTTTTATGGGGTCTCTTGTTTATGCTGTTATTTTGTGATTGCTTGCATCCGGCCATTCGACGTGTTTTTCGTCCGGTGTCAGCCGTTTTTTCTTTCTGCCTCCAAAATTAGTGCATATTTTTTTTGTAAAACAAAATATTTTTTCAAAAAAATAGTTCAAGTCGTTGATGTCGGTCGTTTTTAACAAATAGAGTTGCATTGTGTTGCATCACAATAGATTGCAATAATGGTTGCTGACCGGCAATATGCAAGTGCGAGTTGCCATATTCGTTGTTTATGCTGCAATAAGTGCAGCATTTTGTCAAGTAAGTTTTACGGAATGGTACAACTCCGGCCGTTCGGGTGGTATAGACGGAATATACATCAGTGTGGCGGCCTCTTGTCGGAGTCGGGAAAAGCGGTCCGGCGTGGTCGGGTGCGAGTCGATACGGCTTGTATACAATAAAAAACGGCGGAGGCCGTTATCTTATATAGAAAAATGAGAATACCGAACCATCATATAAGGCTGTGGCGACGCATGGCAATGACGGTGGCGGTGGCGCTGTACGCGCTACTGCCGTCGGCTTCTTTGATGTCGGCCAAGAGTTTCAACGACAAGGTGCTCAACCGCCCGTATGCCGATTTGCGCCGCTGGCATTTAGGTTTTTCGGTGGGACTACATACGCAAGACCTCAAATTCACGCATAACGGCATCGCCACCGAAGATGGCCAGACCTGGTATATGGAAGAGCCTTCCTTCTCGCCCGGATTCTGTGTCAACGGTCTCTTTGATTTGCGTTTGAACGAGTGGTTCAGCCTGCGACTGTCACCCGGTATGTACTTCGGCAATCGTGATATCCGTATGATTGACGTCACCGGCAAGGGCGGCGAAGAGCGTCTCAACCTCAAGAGTGCCTACGTGGTCGCACCCATAGACCTGAAATTTGCATCGAAACGCTACCGTAATGCCCGCCCCTATGGGGTGGTTGGTGTCATGCCCGCTTTCGATGTATCCAAGAAGCGCAACGAGGCGCTCAAGCTTAAGAGCACCGATTGCTACCTCAGCATCGGCTTCGGCTGCGACTTCTACCTGCCGTACTTCAAGCTCAATCCCGAGATAAAGTTCTGCATCGGCCTCACCGACGTGCTGCAACACGACCGCCCCGACTTGGCCGATGACCCGCAAAAACTCAAATTTACAAACGCGCTAAAAAAAGCGACGTCCAAAATGATAGTCCTCACATTCTACTTTGAATGACCGGCCACGAGACATATAATAAATTGCGACGCCGGTGCCTGCGTCTGATGGCGGCGGCACTGCTGCTGTGTCCGTGCACCAAGGCGGCCGCACAGACCGATGCCACCTTCACACAATACTACAACGTTCCGACGTACTACAACCCCGCCGCCGTAGGACAGACCGACTTGCTGCGTATACGCGGCGGCGCACGCCTGCAATGGCTCGGCATAGACAATGCCCCCAAAACCTTTGCCGCCACAGCTGACATGCCCTTCAAATTTCTGGGCAAGCGCTTCGGCACAGGTGTGGTCATCTCTCAAGAAAGCATAGGTCTGTACCGAACGCTCAACTTGCACGCGCAGATAGGATACAAATTCAAGAAGTGGGGAGGCGAATTCACCGGCGGTGTGGCTCTGGGGATGTACGACCAGTCTTTCAAAGGCAGCGAAGTCTACCTACCGGATGAAGACGACTACCACCAGGGCACCGATGACGGCATACCGACGCAAGACCTCCACGGCACCGCCTTTGATGTCAGTGCCGGCATATGGTATCAGCATCCCAAGTTTTGGGCCGGCATATCGTGCAGCCACCTGACTGCCCCCACGGTTACGTTGAGCAACGACGCCGGAGACGCCTCGGCCAAAAACATCTATGAGTTCAAGACCGGGCGCACACTCTATTTCATGGCCGGAAGCAATATTCCGTTGAAAAATACGTTATTTGAATTGATGCCGTCGATGCTTGTGCGTACCGATTTCACGTTCTATACCGCCGAAGTCACCGCGCGTGCCTCTTACAGCAAATTCCTGACTTTCGGCGTGGGTTATCGCTACAATGACGCAGTCTACGCTGTAGTCGGCGCGACATTCAAAGGGTTCTTTGTCGAGTACTCTTACGACTATCCCACCGGCGCCATAGCCAAGGCCTCCTCCGGCAGCCACGAAATCACCGCCGGGTACAGCCTCAAGCTAAACCTCGGCGCCAAAAACCCCTACCGGCACAAGGCCATACGCCTGATGTAATGACAACGAAAAGATAAAAGACACCACAAAAGACACTACATAGCATTACCACATACACCATAATATGGACAAACCAACCAAGACAATCATAGCCCTATCAACCGCGGCTCTGGCCGTAGCCCTGGGCGCTTGCGCCACCGGCTCGCGCAGTGCCGCCGGCGGCGAAGTCACCGGAGTGGGCGGTACCTCGTGGACCGAACCCACGCCATACGGCATGGTGCTCATCGACCGAGGCTCCATGAAAGTAGGCGTGCAAGAGGCCGACAGCGCCTGGAATCTCATAGCCGATGCACGAGGTATAAGCGTCGACGGATTCTGGATGGACGAGACCGAAATCACCAATGCCAAGTACAAGCAATTTGTATTCTGGGTGCGCGACTCCATCATCCGCGAACGTCTTGCCGACCCGGCATACGGCGGCAACGAGGAATTCAAAATAGAAGAAGACCGTCAGGGCAATCCCGTCAAGCCACATCTGAATTGGAACAAAGCCATACCCTGGCGCAACCCCAACGAAGACGAGCAGCGCGCCATAGAAAGCCTATACCGTACCAACCCCATCACCGGAGTGCGCGAGCTTGACCCCACGCAGCTTAACTACCGCTACGAAATATACAACCACACCGAGGCCGCCAAGCGCAAAAATCGCCTGGACCCCACTCGCCGCATATACAATACCGATGTGCCTACGCCTACTGATGTGCCTGTCATCTCCAAGGACACGGCATACTTCAACGATGAGGGTCAGATTGTACGCGAGACCATCACCCGCGGACTCACCGGCGACTATGACTTCCTGAACACTTATATTGTCAACGTCTATCCGGACACCACGGCGTGGATAAATGACTTCGAAAATGCCTACAATGAGCCATACGTGCGCATGTACTTTGCTCACGGCGGATACTCGGACTATCCCGTGGTGGGCGTCAGCTGGGAACAGGCCAACGCCTTCTGTAACTGGCGTACCGACTACCTGCGCCGCGCCTTGGGCAAGGAAGGTGTGTATGTCGAGCCTTACCGACTGCCCACAGATGCCGAATGGGAATATGCGGCACGTGCCGGTGTCAACGAAAATATGTATCCTTGGGACGGAGACCTAACCATGAGCGATGACAAGGGTTGCTTCTACGCCAACTTCAAGCCCCAGGAAGGCAACTACGTCAAGGACGGACACGTCATCACCTCGCGCGTGGGCACTTACGCCCCCAACGACTTCGGCCTCTACGATATGGCCGGCAACGTCAGCGAATGGACATCGACGGCTTACACCGAGAGCGTCGGCAAAATCACCAACGACCTTAACCCCGAATATCGCTACAACGCCGCCAAGGAAGATCCGTATCGTCTCAAGCGTAAAATCGTCCGCGGCGGATCGTGGAAAGACGTCGCTCACAACATCCGCAGCGACCTCCGCATGTGGGAATTCCAAAACGAACAACGCTCGTACATCGGATTTCGCTGCGTGCGCTCGCAGATAGGATTTGCTCGCGGCACCAAGAATTACAAGAAATAAACACTGCTGAGGCTGACAAATCCGGAGTTCTCGGAGTCTTCAGCCAAACAACACAAAAGACACAAAAATCAACACAGTAACCACGCTATGGTCAAACTGAAAAAATACAAGAAAGGCATCGGTGCTTGGATTTCAAGCACCAAAGGCCAGCGCTTCTTCAATTTTGCGTACTCCATAGGCGCCGCCGTCGTCATCTGGGGCGCACTCTTCAAAATACTCCATCTTCCCGGCGGTAATATGCTGCTGTCCGTGGGTATGGGCACCGAGGTTCTGATGTTCGTACTCACTGCTTTCGACCGTCCGCCGCGCGAATACAACTGGGAGAAAGTATATCCCGAGCTTGACCGCAAAGACGATGACGACGATGAGAAATCGCAGGCCCTCGCGCCCGAAGATGAAGGCAATGAAGACGCACACGCCACCGAGACACACGCCGCAAGCGTTGTGTATGTAGGCCAACATCCGGGCGCACAACCTGCGACAGATGTGGCGCCTCAACCCGCTGTTGCCCAACAGCAGGCTCCCGCGGACATCGCTTCGGCCACCCAAGCATACATCGAACAGATGGCCGCAACCACCGCGCAGATGCAACAGCTCCAACAGTCCACCGAGGCGCTCAATAAGGTCTCCGAGATACTGCTCGAAAGTTACCGCGCCATCACCGAAAACTCAGAGAACATCACGCGCTCGTCCCAGGGTTATGTTCAGCAGATGGGCGACCTGAGCCACAATATCCAAGGCCTCAACACCATCTATGAGATACAACTACGCAGCATATCCTCGCAGCTTGATTCGATAGACCGTGTCAACCAAGGCATCAAAGACATCCGCGACATGTACGAGAAGAGTGCCAGTCAAAGCAGTCGCTACTGCGAAGAAACAGAGAAGATGGCACGCTACATGCAGCAACTCAACGCCGTGTACGAAAAGATGATCACCGCCATGACCATCAATATGTACAATCCCGCCGCTGCCGCCCAGGCCGCCGCTTCTGCCGCTCGAGATGCCGCGCCACAGGAATAAGACTGCGGCACAACGACTTATAGACAACATCACAAACAGCCAAAAAACCACCACCCAAACATATAAATGGGAGCAAACAATACACGCCTGTCACCGCGCCAGAAGATGATAAACCTGATGTATATCGTCCTAACGGCCATGCTCGCCCTCAACGTCTCATCGGACGTTTTGGACGGCTTCACACAGGTACACGAAGGGCTGACGCGCTCCAATGCCAACGTCAGTCGGCGCAACGCGGACATCTTCCGTACGCTCGAAGCCTTTGCCGAACAAAACCCCGACAAAGGCTCGGTATGGCTGACGCGTGCCGTTCAAGTGCGTCGAGCCACCGACCAAATAGTATCCATGGTAGACTCGCTCAAATTGGCCATAGTACGCAAGGCCGACGGTCCACAGGGTGACCCAAACAAGATTGAGTCGCGCGATGACCTTGAAAGTGCCAGCGTAGTCATGCTGGCACCCGGAAGTTCCAACGGACGCCGCCTGCGCCAGAGCATCGACAGCTACCGCAATTTCATCACCGCGCAAATACAAGACCCGGCCAAAGCCGCCACCGTCAAGGACGCCCTGTCCACCGCTTCGGTAAGGCGCAAAGGCCAGCTAACCCCGCAGCTGTGGGAAGAGGCCAAGTTTGACCAACAGCCTGTTGTGGCTGCAGTCACCATACTCACCAAGATACAGAACGACCTGCTTTACGCTGAAGGCGAGGCTCTCAACTCGCTTTTGGCACAGGTGGACGCCGGGGATGTGCGCGTCAACAAGCTCGACGCATTGGTTATTCCTAATTCGCGCATGGTAATGCGCGGCGGACAATACAGCGCCGACATAGTCTTGGCCGCCGTGGACACCACGGCACGGCCGCGCATATTTGTCAACGGTCGCCAACTTGCCGACGGTCACTTCACCACTACCGTCGGTTCGGCCGGCAAGTTTACATATAAAGGATACCTCGAAGTGTCCCACGGCGACGGCTCTGTCACTCGCCATGACTTTGCCAGCGAATACACTGTCATCGAGCCTATGGCCACTGTCTCGGCCACGATGATGAACGTCCTGTATGCCGGCATCAACAACCCCATAAGCATCTCGGTGCCCGGCGTGCCCATGGACGGCATCAGCGCCTCCATGAGCGGAGGTAGCCTGCAACGCAGCGGCGACCATTGGGTGGCTCGGCCCACTGCAGCTCCCGGCAGTACTGCCGTGGTCACCGTCACCGCCACCATCGACGGACGTTCCACGCAGGTGGGCACGACATCTTTCCGCATACGTCGCTTGCCCGACCCGACGGCTTTCATAGCCTTCACCGACAGCAAGGGCAACAGCGACCACTACAAAGGCGGGCGACCCTTCTCGAAAACCCTGCTGTTGGCCGCTAACGGCCTCTCCGCAGCCATAGACGACGGACTGCTGGACACCCCGTTCACAGTGCTGTCCTTCGAGACCGTCATCTTCGACTCTATGGGCAACGCCATCCCCGAGGTCTCTGCTGGAGCACAATTCTCCCCACGCCAAAAGCAGGCCTTCCAGCGACTGCGCCGCGGCAACCGCTTCTATATCTCACGCATCAAGGCCAAAGGTCCCGATGGAATTACCCGCGATCTTTCGCCTATGGAGGTAATCATCGGATGACATCCCACAGATGACGCACCACTTATATAGACAAAATAATTCACACACGATGAAAACCATATACCGTACCGCAATATGCGCCTTCGCATTGGCCGCCCTCGCACAAGGGCCCGAAGCCGTTGCACAGGACCAGTCAACATCCACGGCCGTGCAACGCCGTACATCAGGATCTCGCACACGCCACGGACAAGGTGAAGCCTCCGGCCCGCAGGTGACTCAGCGACAGCAGGCATTCTATGAAGACGCCGGAGAAAACATCACTGACGCCGACCGCCAATGGATGCGCATAATATACCGTCAATTGGACCTCGATAAGGACAAAAACGCGCCGCTGTACTTCCCCGAAGAAAACATCGACGGACAGGAAAACCTCTTCCGCATAATCATGCGACTGCTGGCCAACAACCAAATACACGCCTACGAATACCTCGATGGTCGCGAAATTTTCACCGAGCAGTATCAGGTCAAGGTGCGCGACTTGCTCGACCGTTTCCATATCATCTATACCGACGCCAAGGGTAGCACCGACCGTAATCCTCGCTTCACAATTCAGGAGGCCGATGTGCCCACCAACGAAGTACTGTCGTACTACATTATTGAACGCTGGGAATTTGATACGCGCAACAACCGCATGCGCACCATTGTCGAGGCCATCTGCCCGGTACTGCATCGCAGCGGCGACTTCGGCGGCGAGGCTGTTAAGTATCCCATGTTCTGGATCAAGTTTGCCGACCTGCGTCCCTGGCTTGCACAACAGCACATATTCACCAGTGACGACAACAACCTGCCCACCTGCACTTATGACGACTATTTCACCCTGAATATGTACGAGGGCGAGATTTACAAGACCCGCAATCTCAAAAATAAGTCGCTGATGCAGCTGTATCCCGACCCCGAGGAGATGACCAAAGCACAGGACAGCATACAGCGCCGCCTCGACTCCTTCGAAGCCAAACTCTGGGTGCCGGATCGTGAGGAAATCATAGCGCAAAAAGGCAGCGGAAAGAGCAAAAAAGGCAATGCCGAGACTGTAGCCGCCGACAATACCGAGGCTGCAAATGGTGCCGAGGCTGTCTCTAACGCCGAAGAAAAGCAGGAAAAACAGCCCAAGCGTTCTACCAAGCGGTCGTCCAAGCGCTCCAAGTCTTCTTCTGTCAAGGAGTCCAAGGCTTCCAAGTCCGCCTCGGCCACTCGTAGCGTACGACGCCGCAAATAGTCCCGCCGCCCGTGGCGATACCGGGAACAATAAGAGCAATATGAATAATGGGAGCGATGGTGATTAAGCCATTACTCCCATTGTTCATATCATTCCCATTGTTCATATCATTTCCATTACTTCCACCCAATACTCAAAAAGACTTAGACACCGGGCTGTGTTTTTAGAAAAATATCCTTATCTTTGTGCCAATCAGTTTGCTCCGACATGCTGATTTCTCAATGCCCTATCTTACAATAGTCCAAACACATAACACCACTCCAAATGATGAAACAGCTCGTACTATCCCTCTTGGCCGCCCTTATCTCGTTGCCGGCATCGGCGGACGCATATTTCTTTTACACGTATGAAGGACAGACCTTAACGTATATTACATCTGATGATAATTGTCACGTGGTTAACTGCAACATGCACGAAACAACAAGCCCTAACGTCATCATCCCTGAAGCGGTATACAGTAAAGAGAACCAACGCTCCTACACGGTAACCGAAATACAGAATAGCGCTTTTAGTCTTAGCACCGGCATAACTTCGGTGACAATTCCCGCCACGGTTCAAACCATTAAGAACAACGCTTTTTATAACTGTTCATTATCATCGGTGTCATTACCTAAAGCGAAGACAATACGGAGCCACGCTTTTTACAACTGTACAAATCTCAAGACTATAACGTTTAACGGCCCGATTGACGACTTGCAGAGAGACGCATTTAGCCTTTGCCCGGCAATCGAAAGAATCATTTTTACATCCGCCACGCCGTTCTCGGCACCCGTTGATATTTTCCCGGCGTCTAATCCTTATGATGAGGAAGAAGAACTTAGCCCCATTTACGAAAACGCGACATTGTATATCCCGGAAGGCTCGGAGGAAGCGTTCGCCGCAGTAAGCCCTTGGAACCTCTTCAAAAAAGTGGAGACATTCAAGCCCGAAACCAATGTAAATATGACTCTGAGCCATACCGAAATCGAGATAAATAAGGATGATACGGCGCAACTGACCATCAACCTTGAAGGGAAACGCATCGGTACGGGCTTTATCACCGTGAAGTATAATGACGAAAGCGGATTACAATCCTCCGAAATCTGCAGGATAGAAGTCAAGGACAAAACCAACCTCATCAACGAAATACAAGCCAAAAGTGACGATGAAATCGGTGATATCTACACTATAGACGGCATCCTCGTCAAGAAGGCACCGACCCTCGACGACGTCCGCGCCCTCGCCCCGGGCCTATACGTCATCGGCAGCCGCAAAATCTTCGTGCGTTGACCTCTATCCGAGAACTTCAGGAACTCTGAGCACTCCGCACCGGCTCTCTTCAGGCAAACAATGTGGTTTTCTTGCCGATATCGGCAAGAAAACGTATCTTTGCATACGATTTCACAACTTTTTTTGCCGATAGATATGGATTACATCTCAGCTAAAGAATATGCTCACTCTCACGGAATATCCGAGCGCACAGTACGCAACTATTGCGCCCGAGGCCGACTGCCGGGTGCCGTCCTTGTCGGCAAAACGTGGAGTATCCCGACAGACGTCCGGCTGCCCGAGCGAATAAATGCACGTACCGTCGTTTCGCCGCTATTGACAGCTCTGAGAGAACAGAAAGCAGCAAGAATAAAAGGGGGAATCTACCATCGCACACAGATAGACTTGACCTATAATTCCAACCATATTGAGGGAAGTCGGCTGTCCAAAGAACAGACTCGCTATATTTTCGAGACAAACACTATAGGTGTCACCGACGTTGCCGTCAGAGTTGATGATATAATCGAGACTACCAACCACTTTCGTTGCATAGACTTCATCATAGATCGGGCAACGGAACCGCTGACCGAAAGTATGATAAAGCAAATTCATCGTATCCTGAAATCCGGCACATCGGATGCCCAAAAGGATTGGTTTGCAGTCGGCGAATACAAGCGCTTGCCCAATGAAGTCGGCGGAGTGGAAACCACCGAACCGGAGGCTGTCGGTGTTGCAGTCAGGGATTTGCTTGGCGAATATCGGTCAAAGGAATCTATAACCATGGAAGACATTCTTGATTTCCATCAGCGCTTCGAGTCGATACATCCGTTTCAGGACGGCAACGGACGTGTCGGCCGATTGATAATGTTTAAGGAGTGTCTGCGATGCCGCATCATACCGTTTATCATCACCGACGAGCTCAAAATGTTCTATTATCGTGGTCTGAGCCAATGGCCGCAGACGCCCGGTTATCTCCTCGACACATGCCTTACGGCGCAAGACCAATATAAAGCGGTGCTTGACTATTTCAGGATAAAGTGCTGATAATGAATTGATGTAGATCTGTCCGAAGCCGATGCGTGTCGGTATTGGGACGGACAGAAAGACGGCGGTGGCCGCCTCGTGGATGTTACCTTAAACCAAAGGCGTATGGCAGCATCGACTATGTATAGAAAGTTTTGTTGAGAGATTAAGTGATGATAGAACGAAAGATGGGTGTAGTTTAAAAACAGTCTCACATTGTCTCCACTAATCAAAAATAAACACTAATTTTGTATTGTCAATGGAGTATTATCTGACACTATCCATCTGATGATATTTAATGAGGTATACTCCGCGCACCTAACCAAACATAAGCATGAACTACTTTACCCAATTGTCCATTGAATTGGCGAATCAAAGAGACTACCTTGACCAATTGTTTAGGGTTTACACATTGTCACCAGACAGCATACGTACTATTTCTGACAAAGTATGGCGCGATATAGAAGAAAGCTTTAAAGTAGGAGATAATATAACTCTTATAAATAAGCTGTTGGATTTGGAATTGTTCCCAATTAAGGACGGATATCTTCCGTACCTTCGTAGAGATCGTTCTGCAATCACTCGTAATCCTCAGACTGTGAACAGAATCTGTGGACGAGTCAAAGAGCTGGGAATAGACAAATTATATGAGAGGATAACAGAGCCCAAAGAGACTAATCGTCAAATGGGGCCTCTATTTAGAAGGTGGCTTGATTCTGGCGCCTTAGGCGTAACGCCATGTTCAGTAGAGGAATTCCAATCTTCTGAGTCTAATGCAATTCTTCGAGGGACAGACTCCGCCCTTAGAGATTTTGCGGCTAATTTTCTTGATTTTGAGCGGCAAGACGGCAAGGGATTTGATCTTATTGCCCGGTTTAACGGCAAGTACGTTGTCGGTGAGGCGAAGTTCATAACAGACGATGGTGGCCATCAGAATGACCAATTTCTTGATGCGATGACAACGGTTAATACACCCGCTCCCAGCAATGTCATACCCATAGCTGTATTAGACGGAGTGCTTTATATTCGAAGTAGGAAGAAAATCCATTCCGCCATCACTACACAGGACGTTAATGTTATGAGTGCTTTATTACTTAGAGATTTTCTTTACTCACTATGATTGACAATAATATTCTTATAAAGGGTGACAACATAGAAGGAATGCAGTGGCTCCTTCAAAATGGATATGAGGGCAAGATAGATTTAGTATACATCGATCCGCCCTTTGCTACTGGTGGTGTTTTCGGGGTCGACAAAACGGGTAGGGTTGCAACCATAAGCAAGGCTAATGATGTTGAAGTCGCGTACTTCGATACCTTGAAGGGTGAAGAGTTTGTTGAGTGGTTGCGATTGCGCATAAATCTAATCCATAGGCTTCTTTCGCCCCAAGGGTCTCTATATTTGCATATTGACTACAAAATAGGTCATTATGTAAAGGTAATGATTGATGAAATTTTTGGCATAGAGAACTTCAGAAATGACATTACGCGTATAAAATGCAACCCGAAAGGGTTTCAGCGCATTGGATACGGCAATATTAAGGATTTGATACTGTTTTACACCAAAGGATCAAGCCCGATTTGGAATGATATCCAAATACCATGTAGCCCAGAAGACATTGCAATAAGATATAATAAGGTTGACTCAAAAGGACGCCGTTATACAACTGTTCCAATTCATGCTCCTGGAGAGACAAAAAGTGGCAATACCTCACAATGCTTCAAGGGCGTCTACCCACCACCAGGGAGACATTGGAGAACCTCCGTTGAAGAATTGGAGAGGCTTGACTCTCTTGGTTTAATTGAATGGTCGTCATCTGGGAATCCCAGAAAGATCAATTACGCCGAGGATCATTTAACAAAAAAACAACAAGACATCTGGGAATATAAAGATCCTTCGTGTCCGGTGTACCCAACTGAAAAGAATCTGGATATGCTAAAATTTATAGTTCAGAATTCATCCAATCAGGGGTCGTTGGTTTTGGATTGTTTTTGTGGCTCTGGGTCTACTTTACTTGCTGCGGAAGCATGCTGTCGAAAATGGATAGGAATTGACGAATCAGACGTTGCCATTCGTGTGACATCGAACAGAATGAAAGACAGCAACAGCCTGTTTTCAAATGGTTTTGCGTTCATTGATTTGACATGTTAGCGTTCGCTCTCTCCTACGCACAAAATAGAGAATCCGTATAGAGGGGCAGGAAGAAAGACGGCGGTGGCCGCCTCGTGGATGTTACGGGGCGGCCACCGCCGGTTGTATGGGATGATGTCAGCCGAGGAAGGCGTTGGAATATTTGCCAAACGTGTTGTCGGTGACAGTCAGGATGTATGTCGGATCAGTCGATGATGTCGAAGCCGGTGTAGCGGCGCAGGCACTCCGGAACGACGATGCCGTTGGGCGTCTGGTTGTTTTCGAGCAGTGCGGCCATAATGCGCGGCAGAGCCAGTGCCGAGCCGTTGAGGGTGTGGCACAGGTGTATCTTCTTGTCTGCATCGCGATAGCGGCATTTCAGACGGTTGGCCTGATATGTCTCGAAGTTGGATACGGACGAAACTTCGAGCCAGCGTTTTTGTGCGGCGCTGAAAACTTCGAAGTCGAAAGTTATGGCGCTGGTGAAGGACATATCGCCGCCGCAGAGGCGTAGGATGTGCCAGGGCAGGCCGAGCTTTTCGAGCAGTCCCTGCACATGGTCTTTCATTTGCTCGAGGGCTGCGTAAGAGTCTTCGGGGCGCTCGATGCGGACGATTTCGACTTTGTCAAATTGGTGCAGACGGTTGAGGCCGCGTACATCCTTGCCGTAGCTTCCGGCTTCGCGACGCCAGCAGGCGCTGTAAGCACAGTTCTTGATAGGCAGCCGGTCGGCGGGAATGATTACATCGCGATAGAGGTTGGTGACGGGGACTTCGGCAGTGGGGATGAGGTACAGTCCGTCCAGAGGAGCGTAGTACATCTGAGCTTCCTTGTCGGGGAGTTGGCCTGTGCCGTATCCGGAGGCCTCGTTGACTACGAAAGGAGGTTCGACTTCGAGGTATCCGGCTTCGCTTGCGCTGTCGAGGAAGAATTGTATGAGGGCGCGTTGGAGGCGAGCGCCTTTGCCCAGGTATACGGGAAATCCGGCGCCGGTGATTTTGACTCCGAGGTCAAAGTCTATGATATTGTATTTCTTGGCCAGTTCCCAGTGTGGAAGAGCATCTTCGGGCAGGTCGGGCATAGGGCCTCCGGTTTTCTCGACGACGTTGTCGGCGGCGCTTGTACCTTCGGGGACCATTGCGCAGGGGACATTGGGAACGTTGAGCAGGATGTCGCGTATGTCTTTTTCGGCGGCAGCCAGTGCATCGGACGTGGCTTTCTGGCTTTCCTTAAGGGTGGCCACTTCGGCTTTCTTGGCTTCGGCGGCAGCGCGGTCTCCGGATTTCATGAGGGCGCCGATGGCTTCGGCGTGTTTTTTGAGTTGGGCGGCGGCATTGTCGTTCTCCAGCTGGAGGCGACGGCGTTCGGCGTCCAATTCGAGGATGCGGTTTATGGGTTCGGTGCCGTCAAAGCCCTTGACAGCAAGACGGCGGATGATGTCTTGCGGGTCTTGTTTGATTTGTTGAAGTGTAAGCATTGTTGTGTTTTATATGCTATTTGTTTTTTTGACAATCGTATTATTTGGCCAGGAGTTCGCGCACTTTGGCTGATATTGCGCGTCCGTCGGCGCGTCCGGCCAGTTGCTTTGTGGCTACGCCCATCACCTTGCCCATGTCTGCGGGTGAGGTTGCGCCCACCTTGGCTATGATTTCGGTGAGGGCGGCGGTGAGTTCCTCGTCCGAGAGAGCCTTGGGCAGGTATTCTTCGATGACGGCCAGTTCGGCCAATTCGTTGTCGGCGAGGTCTTTGCGACCTGCATCGGCGTATATTTTGGCGCTTTCGCGGCGCTGCTTGGCCAGTTTGATTATGATTTTGAGGGCGTTGTCGTCCGTCAGCTCGCCTCCGGCGCCGGGGGCAGTCTTGGCTTCAAGGAATTCTTTTTTGATGCCGCGTAGTGCTTCGAGGCGTACTTTTTCGCGTGCCTTCATCGCGGTTTTGATGTCTTCGCTTATAGTGTCAAAGAGATTCATCGTTGTATGTGTTATGTGTGTTGTAGTATGTTCTGATTGTGGATTTTAATATTCATCGACGGCCGCTACTTCTTCGGTCGGAACCGTCACCGCTACCGAGTCCGAATCGGCGGACATATAGTAATCGTCATTATTTGCGGAGGGCGCATGCAATGCGCTGCCCATCACGGCGTTGTAGTCAAGTTGGCCGAAACTGCAAACTATGCGCAGGCAGTAAGTGGACGGGACGATGTACACATAGTTGCCGGCGCTGTTGCGCAATTCGTGGCTATGGCCTCCGGCGCGCTCCCAGCCCTTGTCCATAAGGGCGTCAATCAAGGCGTAGGCCGTGGCGGTGCGGCTGTCTGTATTCACGGGGGTCTCTATGGCCAATAGGGACACGGGTGCCTCCCTGTAGAAGTAGCGTTGTGAGATAGTCCATCCGTCGCTGTCGAAAGTCCAGTCGGCCGGGGATGTGGCGAATGTGGCGTACAGTACGCCGAGGTCATCGCTTATAGCCTTGGATACGCGGTAGCTGCCACTGTCGATGTAGGTGAAGGCATCTTCGGCGCTTATGCCCATTTCGGGCAGCAGAGTCGAGGCAGTCTCGCCGTTGCTGACCGATGGTACGCCTTCAGCGCCGCCGAACGCGGCACTATTTCCGATGATGTCTACCAGGGCTGCCACCTGCTTTTTGTTGTAGATTTTCTGCGAGAAGACGGCTAAATATTCTTCGTTGCCGATGACGTCTATGTCTAATTTTTTGTTTACGGGCTCGCCGTTTTTGTCGTAGAGCGTGTACGGCTTTTCGTCGCCGCCGAAAATGTAGCCGTATAGCGAGACCATGTCATTGAAGTTCTCAATCCTGTTGTCGCCTACGTCCTCACCATTGGCGTCCACCACGCGGAACTTGCTGTCAGAGCGTTTACGCACGAGGAAGCGTGTGCCGTCAAGTCCGAGGGGGGTGATGCTTTCGTATCCTTTGAGAATCTTTTCGCCGTCCTCTTTGGCTTCGAGTATCATCCATCCGTCCGAGTTGCGAGCCAGAACGCGGTCGCCGATGCGTGCGACGGCAGCTGTTCCATGGGACAGTTTCATTACGGTTTCGCCCTTATGGTCTACAAAATGGCCTCTGTCGTCCTTGTTTACAGCCAACCAGCCGTTTAGGAATAAGGGTAAGACCATACTTTCTCCTTCTCGTAGTGAGAAAACTTTTTCGCCGTTGGTGTCGATGCAAGTATATCGGTCGTCATTGTTAAATACCATAGCAAGGCCTTCCGAGAACGGCATGGCTGTGTCCCATTTGGCCTTGATGGCGATGTCGCCCGAGGCTTTGATGTATCCGGCTTTTTCGTCGGTATCTTTGTATGGCAGGAAGTCTAAGGCTCCGAGCGGTACCGGGACATAGACTGTGGCGATGTCGTCAGAGAGCTGTTTGATTACCTCGCCGTCGGTATTCACAAGCAGGATGCCCGTTCCGGGGCGCACGCCGAAGGCATGTCCCGAAGCGAAATTGGTGAGTTGTAGGAATGGTTCGGAATTGAGTGCCTTTTTGGGATCGGAGATGTGGTGGACGTATAGGCCATCCTCCTCTTTGACTACGAAAGTGCCGTTGTATACGTAGCTTGGAGTGTTGTCAAAGGCATTTTTGGCGATGATTTCGCCGCCAAAGTCCACAAGACTCCAAGACTCCTCATCGTCTAATTGTACGGGAACGGCTTCGGGTTGCGCCGATGTGCTGTTGTTGCAGGATGCCAGTGTCGTGGCCGTCATAAGAACCATGATGGCGCACAATGCCGAAAAAAGATTCGTCTTCATAAGGCTTTAAGTCAATGAGGCGAAGCCGGCAGTGATGCTCAGGGCCGCACTCCGCGCGAGATGTGTATAATATCGTGCAAAAATAACACTCTTATTCCGATTTGTCGCTATGATTTGCCGAAAAAAACGACCTGAGGGAAGTTGTTTGATGCGTTTTTTTCGAAAAAGGATGTTATTATCCGAAAGCTGCGATGTGTAGATTTGTGGTTTTTCGGCTGTCCGTAACCGCATACTCAAATTGTGCAATTGTTTGGCGCGAGACGCAATCCGACATACCCATTTGTAAGTATTTTTTGGCTTTTTGGTGCTTAATGCTTTTATATTAAGTTGTCTATGCGTAATTTTGCGCCGAAAAAAACCGCGTCTTTATAGCATAGGCTTCTTTACGAAGAACCAATGACTGATGGTTGAAAACAATAGAAAACACACAAACTTAACAACAGAAAGCTTATGAAATTCATTACAACGACATTAGCTGTCATGCTTTTGGGAACGGCCACCGCTATGGCCACTCCCGCCGCGCCCACTGCCGAATGGGCCAATTTCGTAAAAGGCCCTCTTGCTTCGGGCTCTATGACTCGCAGCATCAAGGCCACGGAGGATGGCTCGGCCATCTATTGGATGGGCTCGGCCGCCACGCACAGCGCCGGCGATGCCGCCACTTATGCAGACGAAACCATTTTCGCCAGTCCTGTGGACGTGCAGCGCAACACCAATAACAACCTCATAATCATGCGTCTTGACGCACAGGGCAAGAAAGTATGGAGCCTTTACAGCTCGTATGGCGATGCGGCCAGCAATAACGGCGGTCTCGATATTCTTCCTGATGGATCTATAGTATTTGTCGCAGTTATGCGCCATGACGTAAAGGCTGATATGCTGGCCCATCCGCTGACAATCGTAGACGGCACGGGCGCATCTACGGACGTATATCCCGCTGTCGATGAATACCGTAACGTAGGCATTGTAGGCCATCTGTCTGCCGACGGTAAACTGCTGGGCTACGGCGTCATCGATGTTGATGCCATGGAAGTCCCGGCAGACGGAGGCACGAACAAAGTGCGTGCCGGCCTGTTCGTGGACGACCTTGCAGTTGCCCCCGACGGGAACATCTTTATCAGTGGCAACTACCGCGCCACCATGCACCTGAAGGACCAAGCCGGCAATACGGTGACATTTACCCCAAAGTATATTAATGGCTGGAATGGCGATGCACAGAAGGCTGCCGGCGATATGTACCTGTTCAAACTCACTCCCGAAGGACAACTGCTCGGTTCGCTCGAGGCTCAGGGCACCGGTATCACCAACGGTCATATCAATAATGTCGTATACGACCGCGGCATTCTTTACCTCTACGGACGTTATGATATCGTGTCCGGCGAGGCTTTCACCGCAACGCTGGCAGGCGCTCCGCTGTGCAGCACTGGTGTTGTAAACCTCTATGTAGCAGCCGTCGACGCATCCACTCTTGCTTCCGAATGGCACACCAATATCGTGGGCGAAAAGGATAGCAACAACTCGTGCATCATGCAAAACACCGGTATCAGTGTCGGCAACGGCAACCTGTGGTTCTGCGGGCAGTACAACGGCAAATTCTATCCCCAAGGCAATGAAGAGCTTGGCGTGGCCAGCACTGCTCGTATGCGCGAGGGTATGCTCGTCAAGTTTGATGCCGCTACCGGCAAATGGATTAAGGGTGTAAGCTCTCCCGGCTCATTCAGCGCCGCCGCCTATACCGGTCTCACCGCCTACCAAGCCGCGTTGGTCAACACTACCACTCCCGACAAGGTATATGTATTCGGCTACACGATGAAGAACACCATTGGCGTCTTCCTGCGTCCTTATAATGCCAATACACTTGAGGCCGATCCTGCAGACTCATGGTCACTCGTAACCGGTGTTAAGGGCAGCGGCTTCAATGCAGCAATACCTTTGGCATTCAATATAGCCTATGCGCCCAAGGCCGGCCTGGCATTCACTGATGCTCGCGGTAGAGGCGGCATGTGTGCAGCCGGACTCGAGGCGGCCAATACAGGCTCGTCTTTTGCCATCCAGATAGCCAAGTTCCGGCTTCCCGAGCAACTTTTTGTCGGCGTGTCCGACATCGTTGCCGATGAAGACAACGCCGCCGCCCCCGTCGAATACTACGACCTGCAAGGTCGCCGCGTCAGCGATACTCCTGCCGCCGGCTTATACATTCGTCGTCAGGGCTCTCAAACCACTAAGGTCTTAGTGCGCTAAACGCCCGCGGCCTCGGCCCGCAGACAATGCATTCGCGAGGATGTCCGACACAAATTGTCGGGCATCCTCGTGTCGTTTTTTATGTCGGCGGAGAGATACTGCGTGGTCGTTATCCTCCTTATCCGAATGTCCGGTTTTTGCCGTTGCACTTCTTTTCTGAATCTTTCAACGAAAAAAATTGCTTGTTTTTTTGAAAAAATTTTGTGTGTACGGGAATTCTGTGTAACTTTGCACCGCAAATCCCCGGAGGGGGAGCGCCGCAGGATGCAATCATCGCGGTTGCGCACTGTTGTATAAAAATGATATACGCTTCAATAGCTCAGTCGGTTAGAGCATCTGACTGTTAATCAGAGGGTCGTTGGTTCGAGTCCATCTTGAAGCGCAATTTTTCATCCTTTTTGAATTTAAGGTATAGAGATTTTTAGTAACCGTGCGAGGCACGTGAGTGTATAAGCACGTTAAATGCTTCAATAGCTCAGTCGGTTAGAGCATCTGACTGTTAATCAGAGGGTCGTTGGTTCGAGTCCATCTTGAAGCGCATGAAGGCGAGGAACATCCGCAAGTTCCTCGCCTTTTTTGTGCCGTTATCGGTATGTACTGTTGCTGTCTATGAAAGAAACGCATCGTGTCCTTGTATACGAATTACCGAAAATAGCCGATGAAGGGCGACCGCTCAAAATAACCGGTTTGAAAAAACAAAAAGTCGGTAAAAACGCCGAACTCTGACCGGAATAAGCCGAAAGATGTGTTTTTCCGAAATTTTCTCAATGCGTCGTTGTTTAATGTACCATTTTGCCAATAAGGTAGTTAGTGTTTTTTTACGATTGCCTGAAAAAACAAAATTCCATAAGTGCGACTGTTTTTTTGCAAAAGTCTTGTGTGATACGATAATTAAGTGTACTTTTGCGACCGAAAAATATTTTTAAATAGTAATCCAAGGCATGGATACACTATTAGACATTCTACGGGGGTGTGTCGTAATTGGCTTTTACGGCACACCCTCCTTT
>ULSH01054000.1_pt1 | contig 36588 bp, 26 predicted proteins | sample 1956151 | NCBI WGS metagenome assembly ULSH01 (sample SAMEA4835702, study PRJEB28245) | human gut metagenome | biome: gut microbiome; material: fecal sample | place: Denmark | collected 2008 | reverse complement strand
CCCCCCCATTTAGTTAAAATATGTTATATAGACGGTTTTGTTTAACCTAATGAATAACTTTGAAAAAAATTATATGCTCTGTATGAAAACTCTGATCAAAAAACTGACGCTTGCGCTTTCGGTCCTCATGCTTGCCACGGGCGCCCACGCCGGAGTGGGACATCTTCTTCCCAAGCCTAAAATAGTTGATGTCAAATCCGGCCAGAAGCCATTTTCTCTGAAAGGCGATGTCGTTCTGACCGATCCTACCGACTGTCTGTTGCTTCGGGAATTCCTGACCGGCAATGGCTGCAGCCTTTCATCGAAAGGACGACAGGTAACGGTGGAAATAGTGGATTTTATTCCGGGAGCCTTCAATCATCAGCTTCCCGAATATCCCGACGAGGCTTATTCTCTCAGCGTCGGACCGAAATCGATAATCATAAAGGCTCTGACGCCCGTAGGTGTGATCCGTGCTACCCAGACCCTCATGCAGATGGCCGAAGGACGCAAGGACAAGACTCTCGAACCGGTATCGATAACCGACTGGCCGGCATTCAAACTGAGGGGATTCATGCATGACGTGGGCCGTTCCTACATAACACCCGATGAACTCGTCAAGGAGATCGAGCTTTTCGGACGTTTCAAGATCAACACGTTCCATTGGCACCTGACCGAGAATCAGGCGTGGCGTTTCGCGGTGGACGCTTATCCTCAGCTGACCTCCGCGGAATCGATGACCCGTTATCCCGGAAAATTCTATACGCGCGAGGATATAAAACGAGTGACTGACGCGGCTGCAAAATATGGGGTGACGGTGATTCCCGAAGTGGATATGCCGGGCCACAGCGCCGCTTTTGAGCGCGCCATGGGATTCGAGATGCAGACCCCGCAGGGTAAGGAAGTACTGAAGAAAGTTCTCGAGGAACTGGCCGAGGCGTTTCCGCAGTCGCCATATCTCCATATCGGAGGCGATGAGAAAAGAATAACCGATTCGACTTTCCTCCCGACAATGACCGCCAAAGTCCATGATCTCGGCCGCAAAGTGGTGTGCTGGAATCCCATATATGGCGTCCGCATCACTCCTGCCGACGGTTTTGACATGACACAGATGTGGGGAACCGCAGGAAAGAAAGTCTCCGGAATTCCGAATATCGACTGCCGTTATAACTATACGAATCATTTCGATGTCTTTGCCGATCCGGTGGGCATTTATAAAAGTTCCATCTATTATTCCCCGCAGGGCACTCCGGAAATCGCCGGAACCATATCCTGTCCGTGGAATGACCGTAAACTCCCTGACCAGAAAGAGATCGTGAACCAGAACGGCACGATTGCCAACACGCTTGCTTCGGCCGAGCGCGCATGGATGGGCGGCGGAAAGGACTACATCGAGAAAGGAGGCACGACCCTTCCGCTTGAAGGCGAGGAATTCGAGGAATTCGCCGATTTCGAGCGCCGTCTGCTCTTCCACAAGGACCATTCTCTTAGCGAGGAACCGATTCCCTACGTGCGTCAGACCGACGTACGCTGGATGATAACCGATCCGGTTGCTTTAGACGCCGATTCAGCCTCGGCTTTCGCGAATGTCAGGGAGGCCAGAGGCGCCGGAATATATCTGCGTCACACGTGGGGACCCATAATCCCTACCTTCTACGGAAAGGATTACGGAAAAGGTCTGAAGTCCTACGCCTATACCTACGTCTATTCTCCTAAGGATCAGGATGCAGGAGCGCTGATAGAGTTCCAGAACTACAGCCGCTCGGAGCCCGATGTGGCACCCGACAACGGGGAGTGGGACCGCAAAGGATCGCGCGTATGGCTCAACGACACTGAACTGAAACCGGCGCCCTGGGTGAATGCCGGCAAGAAGATAACCAATGAAGTGGATCTCGCCAACGAGAACTTCTCGGCACGTCCTCCTCTGCCCGTCAGACTTAAAAAGGGCTGGAATAAAGTCATGCTGAAGCTCCCCTACGTGGATACCCCGGGCATTAGGCTGAACAAGTGGATGTTTACCTTCGTCCTGACCGATCCCGACGGGAAGCATGCGCTTGACGGAATAATTTATTCGCCGACAAAGGAGAAAATCGGAAAATAATCGATAACTTTGCGATTTATCCCGAAACCCTGAAAAACAGTTCACATTATGGAATCGATAAAACAATTGTATAAGATCGGGCTCGGTCCGTCGAGCAGTCACACAATGGGGCCCCGAAAGGCTGCCATAGAATTTCTGAAAATGTCGGAAGGCGCCGCGCGCAGACGCGTGACCCTCTATGGGGCTTTGGCCGCAACCGGAAAAGGTCACCTGACGGACAAAGCCATTCTCGATGAACTTGAGCCTGACGCTCCATGCGAGATCGTATGGTTGCCCGAAGTGTTTCTTCCGTTCCATCCCAACGGCGTCCGTTTCGAGGCGCTCGACTCCGCGGGTAACGTTATAGCCGACGAGACTTTCTACAGCATCGGCGGAGGCGACATAGTGAAAGAGGGTCAGAGTCGTATCAAGGCGAGCGATGTCTATGATCTCAGCACGATAAAGGATATTCTGAAATGGTGTGAGGATACCGGCGGCAGCTATTGGGAATATGTTGACCGTTGCGAGGATTCCGATGTGTGGGATTATCTACGTGAGGTCTGGCAGGTCATGAAAGAGGCCGTGCAGCGAGGCATAGAGGCCGAGGGCGTCCTCCCCGGAGGCCTCGGGGTGCGCAGGAAGGCGGTAAGCTATTATGTTCATGCCGCCGGATATGCCCAGAGCCTGAAGAGCCGCGGCCTTGTCTATGCCTACGCCCTCGCCGTCAGTGAGGAAAACGCTTCGGGCGGTAAGATCGTGACCGCCCCTACCTGCGGCTCATGCGGAATTGTCCCCGCGGTCCTCTATCATCTCCACACGTCCAAAGGTTTTTCCGAGCAGCGCATACTGCGTGCGCTCGCCACAGCCGGACTTTTCGGAAATGTCGTGAAACACAACGCCTCCGTTTCCGGAGCCGAAGTAGGGTGTCAGGGTGAGGTCGGCGTGGCTTGCGCCATGGCTGCCGCGGCTGCCTCGCAGTTGTTCGGCGGAACTCCGGCCCAGATAGAATATTCTGCCGAGATGGGGCTCGAACATCACCTGGGGCTCACCTGCGATCCTGTCTGCGGTCTTGTGCAGATTCCATGTATAGAACGTAATGCATACGCGGCCGCTCGCGCTCTTGACGCAAACCTCTATTCGGCCTTCTCCGACGGCCGTCACTCCGTGAGCTTCGACCGCATAGTGGAGGTCATGAAGCAGACGGGCCACGATCTGCCTTCGCTTTACAAGGAGACGTCACAGGGCGGACTCGCTGTCATCAACTGACGGGGCTATTCCAGAAAGGCATAGCCGTAGCCTGAACGCGTCACGATGTTTTTGCCGTATTCGCCTATTTTCTGGCGGATACGGGTCACGTTCACATCCACGACTCTGTCGAGGACCACGACTTCGTCTGGCCATATCTCCTTGAGCAGTTCTGCCCGAGAATAGACGCGGCCCTTGTTTGAAAGCAGTTTCAGGAGGATCTCGAACTCTTTCTTGGGCATCTTGACTTCTTTTCCGTCAACCGTGCAGCTCCTGTTGCGCGCCGAAAGAACCAGACCCTTGTAGGAAATGGTAGGCTCTTCTCGGGGAGCGCCCGATGTGCGGCGAAGAACCGTCCGGATCCTGGCCAGAATCGCTTTCAGGGAATATGGTTTCATGATATAGTCGTCGGCTCCCATGTCGAGCCCTTTTATCATGTCCTCTTCCGAGTCTTTTGCCGTGCAGAAGATTACCGGCACATTGGCTGTGGCCGGATTGGATTTCATGATTCGGGCAAGCTGCGTTCCGGAAATCTCGCCCATCATGATGTCGAGAAGGACCAGATCGTAGTCCGCCAGGTTGTGGGTCAGCGCTTCTTCCGCGCTATAGGCCGTATCGACCAGATAGCCTTCGGCCTCAAGATTGAAGCCGAGTGTGTCGCATAATGTTTCCTCATCGTCAACGACGAGAATACGTCGGGGTGTTTCCATGCGGCAAATTTAAACAGAAAAATGCAAGTGTGCGTCTGCCGTCCGCGAAGTTTAATAAAAGTTTAACAATGCTCCTCACCGATGATTCAGCCGCGTGGAAAGAACTTGAGACAGACCGGTTTGGATGTGGAAATCGATTTGTCGGTCGGAGTGAGCGCGCCTGTCTCAGGGTCTATGCTGTAGATCTCTATGATGTTTCCATCGCGCGATGCCAGGAGCAGGAAGCGTCCGTTGGGAGTGATGGCGAAGTTGCGCGGATGTGGCGCAGTGGGTTGATAGCCTGTGCGTGTAAGAAGTCCGGTTTTGCCATCAACCTTGAAAATGGCCAGTCCGTCCGCTTTCAGGCGGTTGGAAGCGTAGAGATGGCGTCCGTCGGGAGTCAGGTGAATGTCGCCGCTGCCCTCGGCGCCAACGCTGTCGGCGGCGATGCGCTGCACGATCTTTGGCGACGCGCTTTCGATATCTATGACATTGACTTGTCCGTCGATTTCGTCGATGAGATAGGCCCGCTTGAGCGTGGGATGAAACGCCACGTGCCGCGGACCGGCTTTAGGCGCGATTGGGATGTCGGCCATGGCGGTCGTGTCGATGAGCGATTTGCCGCCCGTTACAGGGAAAGTGTGTATTCTGTCGGTGCCGAGGTCCGTTACCCAGAGATGGCGGCCGTCGGGAGTGAAGGTGGCGAAATGGGCATGTGGCTGCGACTGCCGCTCCTTGTCAGGCCCTGTGCCGGTAAAGCGGATTACTTGCGGTTCGCCGTATGGAACGCCGAGAGAGTCGAGCGGATAGATGGTGGCGCTCCCTCCCATATAGTTGGCGGTAAGCACATGGGTGCCGTCGGGCGAAAGAGCAACATGACACGGCGCGCCTCCGCCCGTCGGGCTGCTGTTGATCAGCTTCATAGTCAACGAGTCGCGGTCGAATGCTATCGTATTGACAGTCGATGACGAGCCCGGATCTTCGCCTACGGAATAGATTCTCGTCCCGTCAGCGTTGAAAATTACGAACGACGGATTGCTTATCCCTTTCAGTCCGGTCAGCCGACGGCTTTCGCCCGTGTTTTGATCGAACTCATAGAGATTTATGCCTTCATTGGCTGCATTCGAATAGCTTCCCGTCAGAAGCAGCAGCTTGTCATCGTTAGTGTCGGTTGATTTTGTCGTTGTGGCAGACGAGCATGACGTGAGCATCATAGCCGTTGTCAGCAGAGAGGCGGATATTGTCTTGATCATTTGGTTGAGGTATTGGATTGTTCAACTTGACTGATGAAACAAAGTTAGCCAATCTCTTCCATTCCTGCAAATCCCTCCGCCATCTCGTTCATCACCAGGCAAGTTTTGCGCGATAACTCCCCCGGCAGATTCGCCGAAATAATCAGCAACCTCCCCGCCTCGCACAACTCAAACTCCCGTCCAGCGGGTTTGTAACGCTCTCCCATCGGTTCGCTGATGATGAGGATGAAGCGTCCTCCGGACTCTTCGGCCTCTTTGCGGATCTCTTTTTCTGCCGGGGATATGAACGGTGAGACGAGGACTCCGCCGTTAGCGGCCGTGTAGAGCCACTGTTCGCGGTTTTTCAGCCTTGTTTCGGAGGAGTCCGCGCGGTGGACAATGACCTGTTCCTTGAACGGGCAGTCAAGAAGCTGAAAGTTTCCGTAGGCCTGGAAGGCCTTTCCTCCTATTTCCAGCGCGTTGACACGCCTGAAAAACTCCGGTCTCGCCCTCCTTACCGCCAGCCTTCGCGCATTCTCCCGCAGGTATCTGTAGAGAACAGCAAGTGAGCGCGAACTTTTCAGGATCTGATCGTTGAATCCTTTGGCGAAAACTCCGGTTATCCCTGCTGCTTTGTTGACTTCAATTTTGAATCTCGCAATGATTTTTCCGAGAGTATCCTCTGTTGGATATTCTACAAATAGCAGGATATGAAGATGGTCGGGCATAAGGGCATATTGAAGGACTCTAACATTAGGCTCTGTTGAATTAAAGCGGCGAAGAGTATTCTTTATTGCTTTCCCGAGAGCCGTTGAACTTATAAAAGCAGCCCCTTTCTGCCCGGTTTGGATCCGATAGTCGCCTTGAAGGATCCCGAAATTTTCCATCAGCGGATTTTTATTGAGAGTTATCATATAGATGCATCTCTGAGTGTAATCATGCCAGGGGGCGCGCAAAATTTTGTTCATGGTCGAGACTAAGGTTTTTCGCTAAAGCTCAAAGCAGAGACAAAAATTTTTGTTTTTGCTCCGAGCTTCAGCGAGGATTGATGGGAGTTGTCAGAAGGGAAGGGGAGCGGCGGAGGAGGCACCCCAGGAGGAGCGGTCGAGGTTACGGTAGGAGATGGCCTCGCGTATGTGGGCCGGGCGAATCTCGGCTGAGTCGTCGATGTCGGCTATCGTGCGCGCAACCTTCAGGATGCGGTCGTATGCGCGGGCGCTCATGTCGAATTTCTCCATTGCCTGCCGGAGAATTTCAAGGCATTCCTCGGTCAGCGGTGCATGAATCTTGAGCAATCGCGAGTTCATGCGGGCATTGCAGTGGATTCCCGGCTCGTTTTTGAACCGTTCCTGCTGTATGCGCCGGGCTTTGACAACGCGCTCGCGTATTTTTGCCGAAGGCTCCCCTTCTTCAGCCGAAGCGATCGCTTCGAATGGAACCGGCTGGATCTCAACCTGCAGGTCTATGCGGTCAAGGAGCGGACCGGAAATGCGGTTGAGGTATTTGCGCACGGCTCCCGGAGGGCACTGACACTCTTTCGTCGGATGGTTGTAGTAGCCGCACGGACACGGATTCATAGAGGCCACAAGCATGAACGAGGCCGGATAGTCGATTGAATATTTCGCGCGGGAAATGGAGATATGATGATCCTCCAGCGGCTGACGGAGAACCTCAAGTACGGGGCGGCTGAATTCAGGAAATTCGTCCATGAAAAGAATTCCGTTGTTGGCGAGGGAGATCTCTCCCGGCATAGGGTTGGAGCCGCCTCCCACAAGGGCCACGGGCGAAATCGTGTGGTGCGGCGACCGGAAAGGCCGCTGCGTCATCAGTCGGGCGCCGCGTTTTAGCCGGCCCGCGACTGAATGGATCTTTGTAGTCTCGAGAGCTTCCGAGAGCGACAGCGGCGGAAGTATCGACGGGAGGCGCTTGGCCATCATGGACTTGCCAGAACCCGGAGGCCCCACGAGAAGAATGTTGTGACCGCCGGCGCAGGCCACTTCGAAGGCGCGTTTGACAAGTGTCTGGCCCTTGACTTCTGAGAAATCGAAGTCAAACGACGTACATTCCGCAGCAAATTCAGCCCGAGTGTCAACGACGGTCTGTTCCATTGTCGAGGTACCTTCCAGGAATTCTATGACCTGCCGCAGCGAACTCGCTCCATAAACTTCCAGATTGTTGACAACGGCCGCTTCCGTCGCATTGGCTTCCGGCACGATCATTCCCTTGAATCCGAGCTTACGGGCGAGTATGGCCATCGGAAGCACGCCGCGTATGGGCAACACAGAGCCGTCGAGCGACAGTTCTCCCATGATCATGTAGTCGCCGGCGCAGGCCACTGATATGCGGCCCGATGCCGCGAGAATCGCTATCGCTATGGGAAGGTCGTAGGCCGCTCCCTCTTTCTTGACGTCGGCCGGTGAGAGATTGACCACTATTCTGAACCGAGGGAACTCGTAGCCGCTCTGGCCTACGGCGGCCATGATGCGCTGATAGCTTTCCCTGACGGCGGTGTCGGCGAGGCCGACCATGTTGAACATGGTTCCTGGCGACGCGACGGCTTCAATGGTTATCCGGATGGCGTCGATGCCTTGCACCGCGGCCCCGTAGGTCTTGACAAGCATGGCCGGTATGGTTAGGGGTTATTTGAATTTCTTGTCGATGACAGCCGCAGCCGCCGTGATCGACGCTCCGCGGTAGATCTGTGTGCCGGCTGAGTCCGCCACAATGAAGAAAGGCATTCGCGGTATCGCGAGCTTTCTGATTGAGGCCGAAGCTATAGTGCCCGGCGCCCAGGTCAGTCTCCATGTTGCCGAATCGCCGGCTATGGAGTTGCGCCAGCTTGCCGAGTCGGCCGCGGTTGAGATCTCCACGGCCTTGAAGCGCGCATCGGGATAGCTGGCCATGAGGCGTCGAATCTGCGCTCCCACGGAGTCGCGGGCCGGCCTGCTGTCATTCATGAAACAGAGCAGTAAAGCTTTAGACTGGTGAGGATTGAAATTTATGACGGAATCCGTCGAATCATAAAGGTAAAGCCCCGGAACCTCCATCGATGCCGCCTCGCCAAGCTGAGAGGAGAGCACCCCGGTGAAATTCTGCACCACCTCCGGCGCGCGGGCCCCGCTGCTGAGCAGAGTCATCAGCGAGTCGGCAAGCCTTTCATAGCCGGGAGTCTGGAAATATGTCACCATGAGCGCTGTCGATGCCTTGCTTGAGCGGTGTTTGCCGACCCATTCGGCCACAGCCTTGTTGATCGCTTCCGCATTGCGGCTCTGGATAACCGAAGCGTTGTCGTTGACCCACTCCGATATATCCTCCGATTCGCTGTTTCCTTCAGCCTTTATGGCCAATGGCGCCGCGAGGTCGCCCGTGACCGTGAGCTTGTCGCCGTTTTCGGCTATGAGGGTTGCCAGCGGGGTGCCGTCGCTGAGAGCGAGAGTGACCAGAGTAGGCCGTGGAGCTTCGCCTTTGAGAGCGAACTTGTTGTCCATGGCCATAGTCGAGACTCGTTTGAGACCTCCGGCCGAATAATAGGTGGCTGTGACCGTACGCATCCCGATGCCTTCTATCTGGCCCTGGATTATGAAATCATGTTTTTTGCCGCAGCCCGGCAGGAGGAGCGATATGCCGAGAATAAGAAGAAATATTCTGAAATGTCTCACTTTTCAAACGGATTAGAGTTGTTTCCACAAAAATAGGCAACTCAGACAAGATGAGCAAGAAAAACCACCGAAAGTGACACAATTTCTTCTTGGAAAATCATCGGCGAGTGCTTAACTTTGCACCCATGAAGCATATAGCCTTTTACAGAATTCTTCCTTGCATCCTCTTTCTGCTATGTAATCTTCCGGCAGCCGCTCAGATAGCGGCCCCCGACAGCCTGACGTTCAACACCGACAGCCTGCGCCGCGAATTTGACAACCAGCCCTATTTCGGCATATATAAAGACAATTATTTCACCTTCGGTGTCCCGGTCAATCACCGGCCGACGCGCCACAACTCAAATGTGAAGTTCCAGATATCCATAGCCCAGCGACTGACCAAAAGCACATTGCCTTGGGGAACATACCTGTTCCTCTTCTACACCCAGAAGGTGTTCTGGAACGTGCTTGAAAAATCTTTGCCCATGACCGACATGAACTTTAACCCCGGCATAGGGCTGGTGAAACCGCTTTTCGTGAAAAACCGTTTCATAGGCAAGCTCAGCCTTCTTGCCGAGCATGAAAGCAACGGCCGTGACGGCGTACAGTCGCGCTCGTGGAACAAGATTTCCCTCGGAGGAAGTATTATGATCGACCCCAACTTTGTGGTTCACGGCAAATTCTGGATTCCCATAGTCGATGGCGGGGAAAACCGCGACATTCTCGACTATTCGGGCATATATCAGATGGGAACGCAGTTTTTTTCCGCCAACCGGCGTTTTGGCGCGGCTGTCATTCTGGTGAAGCGGCGCGGGTGGTCGCTCAACTACAATACCATTGTCGAACTGAACTATCGTCTCTTCAAAGGCGAGAACCAATATCTGTTCGCCCAATATTACAATGGATATGGCGAAGGACTCCTCGAATACAAGAAATTCCACAACATGTTTCGCGTAGGCATCGTCATCAAGCCCCGCATCTTCTCCGATTACTGATCCATTTATTATTTCTCTGAATGATATTATGCCGAAAGAACAAAAGGGACGTGTCTCAGACGACACGTCCCTTTCTTCAATTAGTACCTAACCTAAATTAATTTTAGAAAATGCGAACCAATATGTTCGTTTTTGTCAGACATGATCATTTTAATGCATAGGAGCCTCCGGTGGTAGGCCAATTGATATTCTGGTAAAGATTAGATGTCTCAGCCTTGCGGTCTGGTGAAGCGGAAGTGATGTCAACGCTGCCGAGAGGGTAGAGATAGTAAGCTTCTTTCCAGGTGTAGCCTTCAAGGAGTTCGTTGGTATTGGATGTGTTTGCTGCATAAGGACGCAGATACTTGCTCTGTGTCGGGCCTGAAACCGTGGCGCTTGCGGAGCCGTCGGCCAGCACAGGTTCGTATGCCGTGTGCATTTCGTCCCAGAAATTACATCCTTCGGGAATCCATTTCTCGGTCAGCAGTCTGTCAAATGAACGCCAACGGATGAGGTCCATGAATCGGAGGCCTTCGTTAAATGTTTCGGCCACGCGTTCACGACGCACGTTGAAGAGCAGGGATGAAACCATATTTGTGCCTGAATAGACACTCCACTGTAATTCTTTCGAAAGATCTGTAGCGTTAACAGTGGCGTTGAAGTCTTCATCTACGCCGGCACGACGCCGGAGCTGACGCCAGTATTCGGCTGCTGTGCCGTCGATCGATCCTGTCTTTTCTACGCATGCTTCCATATAGTTGAGCATTGCTTCGGCGATACGGAATATCGGACAGGCGTTCACACCCAAGATTTGGTCATGCCAGGTCTGAGTCTCATCGTAAGTTACATATTTGCGTGACATATAGCCGGTTATGGCGCGGATTTCTGTGAGCGGGTCTGTGATGGGAGGATTGCCGAAAAGGTCACCGAGCTCGTCACCGAATTTTGGATCGGCACGCTTCAGAGTACTTTCACTCCACATGAAGAGTTGCAGGCGGTAGTCACGGTTGGCTTTTACTTTGTCAAGGCTCTCATCGCCCTGATAAAGATTGCTTGCATAGAAAGGTTTGCCGTCAGTCATTAAGAATCCTTCCACAAAAGCGCGCGTAAAGCCGTCATTACATCCAAGAATCGAACGATATGGAGCGTTATGTTTCACATTCAGACCGGCATTGTATTCTTTCCAGAGAAGCACTTCGTCATTGTTGGCCAAAGAAGCTTGACTGTACATTTCGAAGTAGGGGTTCCAGCCGGTGATCTGTCCTATCTGCGGCTCGAGAACCTTGTTGTTGGCCGTCAGCTGATGTGTGCCGACTGCGGCTTTGGCGGCATCCATGGCCTGAGTGAAGAAGAATTCCACTTCTCCGTCGATGTTGAATGACTTGCCGGAATTATATTCCATTTTAGCGCCGGGCCAGTTGGCGTCGCCGGGAACACGACCTGAGCCTTTGTGGTATTTTTCGAACGTGCCTTCGAAGAGAGCCACACGCGATTTTAGCAGTTGAGCTGCTTCGCGGCTTATTCTCTGTCCGTTGAAGCGAGAACGGTCGGCCAACATGGTGATTGCCGTATCAAGGTCGGCTATGATGAAGCGGGCAACCTCGTTGCGCGGCCGGCGCGTGCTGTTTTCGATGATGACATCGTTTTCGTCGGGAATAACGGAAGTGATTATTGGCGCGTCACCGTAGTAGGCGAGAATGCGGAAATAAGCCAACGCGCGGAAGAAGTGACCTTCGCCGATATAGTTGCGTACCAGTGATTCGTCGCCACTGATCGCTCCGTTGGCATAATTATTCTGAGCCGTATTTATGAAATAGTTCCAGACACGTACATCTCCATAGTATCCCTGAAGGGATTTACCGGTGCCGGTCTGCCAGTGGTTGGGAGCATAGAGTGTGGTGCTTCCTCCGCCAACGCATGCGATATCGGTGTTTACGTCTGAACGGTTGAGGCCGTCGGTGTAGCTTGCCGTGTGGTACATAGTACCGCTGAACGGATTTGAGAGCTGGCCGTTGTAGTAATTATTAAGATATGCGGCCAGTTGGTCGGCATTCTTATAATAGTCCTGAGGAGTGATCTGTGTGATAGGCTCCATGTCAAGCAGATCGTTGCAGGAGGTCAGTCCGGCTACGCTGCTGATGGCAATCACTCCGAATCCTATAGTTTTTATGTTGATTTTCATTTGGTCTTGTTCTTCAAAGGTTAGAAACTGAGATTAACACCGACCGACCATGTGCGCTGGAGAGGATACAGTTTACCTGCGCCCCATCCTCCGCCAAGAGCTTCCGGGTCAAACACACCGGAGATATCGGAAATGGTGAAGAGATTATCGACTGAGACATAGAAGCGGCAGTTGGTCATGCCGGCGCGGCTGATGATAGAAGTCGGAAGAGAGTATCCGAGTTGCATGTTCTTGCAGCGCAGATAAGCTGCGTTTTGTTTGTAGCGCGTCTGAGTGTAGCGGTTCTTATCTGTGTTGAAGTAAGGACGCGGGTAGTAAGCGCCGGGATTGGCAGCTATGTTATAGTTGGGATCATCCTTGTCTGTGCTTAGCGGTTGCCAGTAGTCGAGGTGTTCCTTGAACACTGTTGACTGCCACATGCCGCCGACTGCGCCCCAGAAGTAAGGTTCGCCACTGCCGAAGAACCAGTCGCGTTTCATGACTCCCTGAAAGAAAGCCGAGAAGTCGAAACCGCGCCACTGCACATCGAGATTGAGACCGAAGCGATAGCGGGGAGTGGTATTACCTATAATGGTGAGGTCGCCATGGTTTTTCAGTGTGTTTTCGCCGTTGTCAACCTTGCCGTCGCCGTTGAGGTCACAATACATGATGTCGCCGCCTTGCCAGTTGCTTCCCCATTTCGGGAGGTTGTTTTTGATCCATTCCTGCATTTCGGCGTCGGAGTTGGCGATTCCGTGAGTGGTGTAGCCCCATACCTCGCCGTCATAGCGGCCGTTGTACCAGTTGTTAAGTGACTGGTCTTCGAAATTGCCGTCGTATGGATAACGAAGGATTTTCGCACGGTTGTCCGATACGTTGAAGCGTATGCCATAGTTTACTTCCTGGATACGGTCGCGCCAGCCTATTTCGAGCTCCCATCCTGTGGTGCGCATGTCGCAGTTGTTAGTGCGCGGTGCGTCAGTTCCGAGCACCGATCCGAGCACTGGAGCCGGGCCGATCATGTCTTTGGTCGTTCTGCTGAACCAGTCGAACGATCCGGTCAGACGGTTGTTAAAGGCTGCCCAGTCAAGACCTACGTCCCAAGTCTCAATGGTTTCCCAAGTCATAGTGCCGTTTACGATCGAAGGCAGCGAAGCTGTGTTTGGCTTTGCTCCGTTGATAAGCCATCCGCCGTTGGCGGCGCCAATAGACTGCTGCTGGTAGAAGGGATACCAGTCCCAGAACGAGCTGTAGTTTGAACTTGTGTTACCCAGACGTCCCCAAGATGCACGCAGTTTGAGAGTGTTGATCTTGTCGGTCATTTTTTGGAAGAAATCCTCGCGAGCGATGTTCCAACCTGCCGAGAGCGAAGGGAACCATTCCCATCGGCGGTCTGACAGGAATCGGGAAGAACCGTCATAGCGTATATTGAACTCGAAAAGATATTTTCCGTCATAGTCATAGTTCAGACGACCGAAATAACCGGCTGTAGCGCGGTGGTTGTAGCTGTCACCGGCCTCGAAATCTTTTTGGGCCTGACTGAGGAAGATTTTCTCGCTGTTGGTCAGGTCATATCCCAGACCGTCGAGCGCGTCTGTGTTGAAGTGTTCGTAGTTGAGACCTGCAAGAATTTTGCCGTTGTGTTTGCCGAACGAGCGTGTGTAATCCGTGAAAATGTTAACTGCATAATAATTGCTGCGTCCGCGATAATCATAGACATAGGATGTGGTTCCATAATCGGAGTCGCGCAGGAACGGCTGATCGTTCACGTCGTAGTAGGAAACGGGTTGCATTCCGTAGTTGGTCTTGTTGTTCGTGACTCGCATTGCGCCGTCTGCCACAATGTTCCATCCTGCCAGTGGGGTGAAGGTGAATCGGAGCTGCTGTGTGAAGAGATCGCTCTTTTCGTTGCGGATACCCATGTCTTCCAGCTCGGATATTTCCATTTCGTTCATGTAGTGGCCGTTGGGATCTATAACTGGACAAGTCGGCCAGCGGCGTGCTATGTTGTGATAGAAATGTGCGTCCATGTAGAAGGGGCGCTCGTAATCCGTGCGCGTCCATTTGGTGTTGTAGTCAACACGGGCCCATGAAGCGAGTTCCGCTCCGATTTTGGCATTCGTGGTGTAGCGGTTGTATTCGTCATGACCATGACGGATAAGGCCATTCTGTAGGAGGTAGCTTCCGCTGATGAGCCAGGTAACCTTCTCCGTTCCTCCGCTCAGGCTTATGTTATGCTGAGTTGAGGGCACGTTTTTCTTGTAATGTTCTTTGAACCAGTCCGTGTTGGCGAAGGCCGATCCATAGTTGTTCCATTTTCCGTTGCTGCCTGCGGTAGTTCCATAATATTCCGGCTGGTTTGGATCAGTGAACTCTCCGTTCATGAATTTGACAATGTTTGCCATGGTCTCGTCATTGAATACGGCGCCACCGTTGGTATTGTACTGCGCAGCATTGAAGTAGGTGGCCCATTCCAGAGAATTCGTCATCTCGGGAACCTGAGTCGCTGTGCTGAAACGCACATCGCCTGAATAGCTGACACGCACCTTGCCTTTGGAGCCGTTCTTGGTGGTGATAAGGATGACACCGAATGCGGCGCGTGTACCGTAGATCGAGGCGGCGGCCGCATCTTTGAGCACCGAAACGCTCTCGATGTCATTGGGATTGACGGTGTTCATGTTGCCTTCAATACCGTCGATCAACACCAGCGGGTTTGACACGGAGCCGTTACCTATGGTTCCGGCACCGCGGATGTTCATTGCCATTGTTGCGTTGAGCTCACCGCCGGCATTGGTCTGGCTAAGGTTAAGGCCCGGGATCGCGCCTTGAAGTGCCTGCTGCACATTGGCTGCAGGACGGGATTCGAAGGTTTCCGAACCAACCATAGAGACGGCGCCTGTAACGTTGACTTTCTTCTGAGTACCGTATCCGACAACCACAATTTCATCGAGAGCTGTAGTGTTGTCCTTCAGGACAATTTCGAGCGGTGTTCCGTTCCAGACTCCTTCAAATGGCAGACAGCCGATGTAAGAGACTGTGATTACTGCACCGGGTTTGACGTTATTGAACGAAAATTCGCCGTCCAAATTTGTAGCGGTCGCAATTTTCGTGCCCTTGACACGCACCGTCGCTCCCATAAGAGGCTCGCCGGTAGAGTCTTTGACAACGCCTTTACATGTCCCATTCGCTTGCATGGCTTCTGTCCCGCTGGGGATTTCAGCCAAGGTCGGTGATGCCGAAATGCTTCCGGATGCCAGCATGGCTGACAATAACATCACTGCCCATTGTTTTTGATGATTGGTCATAAGTAATGGTTCTAATTAAAAAATTTAAGGTATTTAATGTAAAATATGTGATATGATCGACGTAATTATGACGTATTTAGTTCACGTTTGCAAATATACACTAAAAATTACCCCCCCCATTTAATGAATGTTAATAATAGCTAATAAATACTGCTTGTAACAGAAATGTGAATTTGAATGCATTATCTTTGTGAAAAATCAGTACCTGACCTGTTTTAATTGGATTTTATTAATCATTTAAATAAACAGGTTATATGAGAAAAACAGGAATTTCAGGCAGTCTCATTGTCTTGACTCTTTGTGGCTGCACGGTGCTTTCTCCCGAACTTTCGGAAGAAACCCTTTCGTCGCCTCCCGAAACATTTACCACGGCGAAAGAGGACACTTCCTCCGCCGTCAGTTCGTCAAATGCACAGTTCGTTGCTGCACGTTTTCTCGGACGGCCTCTCTCCCGCGCCGCCGCTGCGGGCGAATATGCCGTGACGGATGCCAAAGGCGATACAACACTTCGGATTATAAATTTTTCAGAAGGGGGATTTGTGATCGTCTCAGGCAAAAAAGATTATTTCCCCGTCCTGGCCCATTCCGAAACCGGAAGTTTTGATCCTGAGCTAATGCAGACGACTGGAGCTTCTTTATGGATAGACACAAACAGTTCTATCGTGGGCAACGCTGAGGCTCTTGCCGACAGTGTCAAGACTGCGGCAAGGAAAGAATGGAACAGATACGTTTATGAATCTGTTCCTTGTGAACCCTCGGTTTCAAGCCGAAGCGAGTCTGATGTCTATCAGATGATGTATGATCAAGTGCAGCAGTGGAAAAATGAAGGCTACACCGTCATGACTCTGGGCGATTTCAAAAACAGCAGTGAATTTCAATCACTTGATCCTGACATAAGAGCTAATTTCACTGATCATCTTTCCGGCGTGGCTAATAACAGGTATCGCGGATGGGATTATAACTGTTTCGTCCTGAAAAAAGAAGTTGGAAAAACTATTGTCATTAAAAATCCGTTGATACATACCTTATGGGGACAAGGAGAGCCTTTCAATGAGTATGTCCCAAATAAAATATTTCTTGGATGTACTACGATAGCAGCTGGCCAAATAATGTATTATCATCGGTTCCCGAATAATTTTGACTGGAATGCAATGGCTCTTAATAGATTTTGGGCGGCGAGTCAGATTGATGCAACGGCAAAATTTCTTTACACTTTGGGTAAAAAAGGCATAGGTATAGAATATGATAAAAATGAATCAGGGGCAGATATTGATAAGGTAAAAAGGATGTTTCTTGCTTATGGATATACTAAAGTCTTTAAGCAGAATCATAATAAATCAGCCATTATCGAATCACTTGAAGAATATTGCCCGGTTTATATGAGAGGAGAATCGAACAGTTCAGCTCATGCATGGGTCTGTGATGGTGTGACAACCTCAAACTGGAGGACTGAATATGAATTATGGGGATTAGAGGATTGCCCGGAATCTTACGAACCGCAAATGTTCATAAATCTCTATAATTATACAGGACCGACCTACAGTTCGGAAGCCTCGTTTCATTATAATTGGGGATATGAAGGAATGGGTGACGGTAATTTCTTAGATTCAGATCCCACTTATACAAATCCTGTAAATCAGGCTTCAAGCAGTTATTATAAAAAGAGAAAAGAATTAATTATCAAACCATAACCCATGAAAAGAATAATTTTTATAATAGTATTGTTGGTCGCTCTGTTTCCTGCCGTTTCTCTAATTGCGCGGGAGAATCAAATGCAAAAACGGGGCTTTTTCGGCGAAGTAGGAATAGGTTTAATGGATACCCATGAGGACAAAACACGAGCGAGATTCATTCCTGCCGTCGGCTACAGGATCTCATCCCGTTGGGTTGCCGGAGTTGGAGTGACTTTTTCAACAGGATCATATCATATTTATGGGGCATCCCCGATGCTTTTCGGCTCCTATGATTTTATACGGACCAATAAAATAGGCATCTTCGCCCAGGGTCAGTTTTCATACGCGAAAGAAGTGTTGCATTTGGACGGTGATGTATTCCAAGATTTATGGGAAGGCGGACTACGGTTCGGCGCGTCCTATGATTTCAACAGCCATTTTTCAGTGGTCCTGCGATATCTCTACATTGGATATTCGCGCCGATCGAACCACGACCATGACCGAACCGGCGTTCTCGGCAAACATGACTTCATCATGGACGCCGGAGTGCGTCCGCTGCAGCTTTCGCTCCGTTATACCTTCTGATTTCCCCCTACATCAGTTAAAGAGAAGAGGATTTTCCACGGCGGGAAAATCCTCTTCCTTTATGTTATGCGGTGGAGCGGAAAGTTATTTCACTTCCCAGGTGTCGCCGGCGAGAATCATCGAGCGGAGCGAATCGAAGCCGTGGGCGGCCTGCACTTCGCGTACTTGACGTTCCACCTCCTCGTTATAGACCGGAGCCTCGACATCGCGGATGATGCCTATGGCAAGGGGAAGTTCTATGCCGTCCATCATTGCGAGCTGCTGATGGAGGAAGTTGGAGGGGGTGTGTGAGTCATGGACAAGAACATCGTCGATGGTGTAGGGGTCTTTGTCGAGATCGACCGCCTTGAGCAGGAATCCGTCGCGCACGAGGCCCTTGCGTTTATCCTTGCCGAAAAGCATTTTTTCGCCGTTGACAAGATGGATCGTGCGGTCGGCGCGGTATTCCTTGTCGGTGATGGGCGAGTGGATGCCGTTGTTGTAGATGACGCAGTTCTGGAGTATCTCGGTCACTGAGGTGCCTTTGTGGCGTCCGGCGGCAAGAAGCACTTCCTGTGTGATGGCGAGCTCGACGTCGATCGACCGGGCGAAGAAGTTTCCGCGTGCGCCGAACACGAGCTCGGCCGGAATGAACGGATCTTCAGTCGTTCCGTAGGGCGACGACTTGGAGACGAAACCGCGGGCCGACGTCGGTGAGTATTGGCCTTTCGTCAGACCGTAGATCTTGTTGTTGAGCAACAGGATGTTGATGTCGATGTTGCGGCGCACGGCGTGGATGAAATGATTGCCTCCGATGGCGAGACCGTCGCCGTCGCCCGAAATCTGCCAGACTGTCATGTCGGGATTGGCGAGTTTGAAACCGGTGGCTACGGCTGCGGCGCGCCCATGGATGGTGTGGAACCCGTAGGCGTTCATGTAGTAAGGCAGACGGCTCGAGCATCCGATGCCGGAAATGACGGCTGTCTGATGGGGCGGAACGCCCAGAGCAGCCATGGTCTTCTGGAGTGAGTTGATGATTGCGTGGTCTCCGCAACCGGGACACCAGCGCACGGGCTGGTCGCTTTTGAAGTCGGCGGCTGTGTATGTGATAGAGTCTTGCATGGCTATTCTCCTATTATGTTGTTGACGGCCTCGACCACTTCCTCGGCAAGGAACGGCTGACCCTGGATTTTGTTAATGCGTTTGATTTCCGTTTTCGGGAACTTGGCCTGCAGATAGTCGGCCAGCATGCCTGTGTTGAGTTCGGCAACTATGACTGTGCTGAAGCGCGAGAGGACCTCGCCGGTGTTGGCGGGTAGGGGATTGATATAGCGCAACTGGGCGAAAGCCACTTTTTTGCCTTGGGCGTTGAGCTCGGTGGCGGCTGTGCGCAGATGGCCGTATGTGCCGCCCCAGCCCATCAGAAGAACGTCGGCGTCATCCGGTCCGATAACTTCGAGCGCGGGTATGTCGTCGGCTATGCGGGCTATTTTCTCGCGGCGTGTCATGATCATTCTTTCGTGGTTGACCGGATCGTTGCTCAGCGCGCCGGTCGTGTAGTCTTTTTCAAGACCGCCGATGCGGTGCATGGCGCCTTCGGTGCCGGGGATGGCCCAGTAGCGTATCTGGTTCTCGCCGCAGCGTTCGTAGGGTTGCCAGCCGCCCTGTGCCAGTCGTTCGGCCGGGAGATAAGGCGGTTTTATTTCGGGATATTCGTCATCGTCAGGTATGCGCCATGCCGAAGCGCCGTTGCCTATGAAAGCGTCGGTCAGAAGGATGACCGGGGTCATGTGCTCCAGGGCGATGCGTGCCGCCTCGAAAGCCATGGTGAAGCAGTCGGTGGGCGAAACGGGTGCCACTACGGCCACGGGCGATTCGCCGTTGCGTCCGTAGAGGGCCTGCATCAGGTCGGTCTGCTCGGTCTTGGTGGGAAGGCCGGTTGAGGGGCCGCCGCGCTGCACGTCGATTACTACCAGAGGAAGCTCTGCCATGACGGCGAGGCCTATGCCTTCGCTCTTGAGCGCCAGGCCGGGGCCCGAGGTGGAGGTTACTCCGAGATTTCCGCCGAAGGAGGCGCCGATGGCCGAGCAGACGCCGGCTATCTCGTCTTCCATCTGGACGGCTTTAACTCCCAGGTCCTTGCGCTTGGCGAGTTCATGAAGAATATCTGTGGCCGGGGTGATGGGATAGCTGCCGAGGAAAAGCGGACGGCCGCTCTTCTCGGAGGCCATGATGAGACCCCATGCGGTGGCGGTGTTGCCGTTGATGTCCGTATAGACGCCCGGACGCGCTTCCTTCGACTCGATGCGGTAAGTCGTTACCGACGAATGGGTGTTAGCGCCGTAGTCGTAGCCTGCGCGGAGAACCTTGGAGTTGGCTTCATAGACGGCCGGCTTGCGGGCGAATTTCTTTTTGATGAAATGATCCACGCTCGCCATCGGGCGGTCGAAGAGCCAGCAGACGAGGCCGAGGGCGAAGAAGTTGCGGCATTTCGTCACCGCCTTGTTGTCAAGGCCGCTGTCGGCGAGGGCCGCTTTGGTCATTGAGGTGACGGGGACCATCAGAAGCTGCTCTTCGTTGATGCCGAGTTCCTTGAACGGTTCGTCGGTGGCGAATTTCGCCTTTTTGAGATCGGCCTCCTTGAAGGAGTCGATATCCACGATGATGACGCCTCCTTTTTTGAGGTGACGCACGTTCTGCTTCAGTGCTGCCGGGTTCATGGCCACCAGCACGTCGCATTTGTCACCCGGGGTGTGTACGTCGGTACCTACGCTTACCTGAAAGCCGCTGACTCCTCCGAGCGAGCCCTGCGGAGCGCGGATTTCTGCCGGATAGTCGGGGAAGGTGGAAACTTCGTTGCCAAGTCCGGCGGATACGTTGGTGAAGATGTTTCCCACGAGCTGCATGCCGTCGCCGGAGTCGCCGGAGAAACGGATCACCACTTTATCCAAGTTTTTTATACTTGTTTCTGCTAACATGATTTGTATGATGATTGGTATATTTTCGGTATTATTATATATAAGGTTGCCGCTTTATGCAATTCGCGACAAATTTACTGAAAAATCGCGAATATTTGCTATCTTTGAGCGTAAAACTCCAAAAGAAAAAGAAATGTACGAAAACAACAATTTCAATGTAGCCCCGGGACTGGTGAAAAAGATTCTCTGGGCGGTAGCGGCAATAATTCTTCTGATCGTAGCAATGGCTTTCGTGCGTCCGTGGTATAATGTCTGGTCGCAGGAAATGGAAGGAAAGGCCGAGTTCGCAAAAGCCGAGCAGAACCGCAAGATAAAGATCGAGGAAGCCAAGGCAAATCTGGAGGCCGAGAAACTCAACGCACAGGCCGAGATTGAGCGCGCAAAGGGAGCGGCCGAGGCTATACGCATAGAGAACGGTTCGATCACTCCCACCTACATCCAGTATCTTTGGGTGCGCCAGCAGTCCGATCTCAGCGACAAGACAGTAATCTACGTTCCTACTGAAACGAACCTGCCCATTCTCGAATCCACCCGGGCGCTGACCTCTCTTCCCGCACCGGCCAAATAAACGTGCCCGCTACAGTTCGTCGGGGAATTTGCGGTAGTGTTCCTGCAGCAGAGGCTCCAGATTGAAGTAGAAGCCGCCTTTTTTCTCCGACGCGACATCGACCACCGTCAGATATTCGTAGCTCGGGTCGTAGAAGAGATGGTTCGTCACCTGATAGCCCATCATGTTGAGCAACACGTATTCGTGCTGCGGCTCTATTATATACCAAGCCCGCTCCTCGTCCTCGCCTGTTCCCGTCGAGACGATGGTCATCAGCAGGTGGTTAAGTTTGTATTGCCATATTTTGGCGAGATCTTTCTGTCCGAGAATGTCGAGAGCGGTTATCATGGCGCTCATCTGGCGTAGGTCGAAGGGATTGTTGGCAAGAGCTGTCCGCGCGTTCGAAATGATTTCCTCGCATTGGGCTCCGGTCGGGTTTGTCGTGTGATACAGATTGCTGTTCATTTCCGGTGCCGGAGAGGGACGGTAGGGATCATAGTCTTCCTGAAACATATAGCCCAGATATAGGCGCCGGTATTTGTCGAGCGTCATTGTCGTATCGTTGCTGAGATACTCCTTCATGAGGGCCGGATAGAAATATTTCGAGCTCCTGTCGGTTATCTCCTTCTGTATCTTTTCCAGGTCGGGCTTCTCGCGCTTGAGGCGCTCGAAGGGAAGCTGGGCGCTGACGGCGGCCGCTCCGGCCAGCATGAGGGATATTATGAGAAATAGATGCTTCATGTGATGTGAGGGGGGATAAGGGTTTTCTATTGTTTTTGCTGCGGGCTTTCAGCCTGAGGCTTTTCCGCCGGTTTTATTGCTTCAGGATAGGAGATGCGTGAATGATACATTGTCACGAGCCTCGAAGCGAATATCTTTTTGATGGTTTTGACGTCGCGGAACGAAAGCGGAGAGTCGTTGTGGAGTCCTTCGTTTATCTGGCTGTCGATTATTTTGTCAACCAGAGCCTTGATCGCCTCCGGCGAATGGTCAGAAAGTGAGCGCGAGGCGGCTTCCACGGCGTCGGCCATCATGACCAGCGACGTCTCGCGGGTCTGGGGATTGGGCCCGGGATAGGTGAAAGGCGCCGCGTCAACCTCTTCGCCGGGATGCTGGTTGCAGTAGGTCGTGTAGAAATAGCGGGCTTTGCCGCGGCCGTGGTGCTGCGAGATGAAGTCGCGGATCGTGCGCGGAAGATTGGCGCTCTCGGCGCGCTTGAGCCCGTCGGTCACATGGCCTATGACAATTCTCGCGCTCTGCAGCGGGGTGAGGGCGTCGTGGGGGTTGACTCCATGCTGGTTCTCCGTGAAGAAAGCCGGATTGTTGATTTTGCCTATGTCGTGATACAGGGCGCCCGTACGGGTCAGCTGCACGTTGGCCCCTATGGCGAGAGCCGCCGCCGACGCCAGATTGCTGACCGCCATGGAGTGGTTGAACGTCCCGGGGCATTCCTCGGAAAGCTCGCGCAGCAGCGGATGGTTTATATCGGCCAGCTCCACGAGCGACACTCTCGACGTGAATCCGAAAAGTTTCTCCATCAGGAAAATGAGGAAATAAGCGAACGAGATGAGCACGGCGTTTATTGCGAACGCGCCCATCATCTTGGGGAATAGCGAATTGAACGTGCCGAGAGTCATCAGCTCCATGACGGCGTAGGTCATGGCGTAGGCGAGAAAGGCCAGCAGGGAGGTGCGGATCAGCTGAGAGCGTTTGCTGAGTTCCTTTATGGAGACCACCGTGGCCAGCATGGCGCTGAACTGCAGAAGAATGAATTCCCAGTGGTTCTGTGCGACTGTCGAACAGATGATGATCGTTATCAGCCCTGTGAAAAAGGCTGTCCGCGAATCGAGAAACACCAGCACAACCACCGGCACTATGGCAAGCGGAACCATGTAGATGCCGAGACGGATGAATGTATTCATGCCGTAGGTCAGCAGGGTGAACATGGTGACCATGGAGAGCAGGAAGAGCATAACCGGCAGTCGGTCATAGTAGTCGCGGCGGAACACATAGATGAAAAACATCAGGGAGCCGAGCATAAGCAGCAGGAATCCGAAAGAGCCCAGGGCAGGATAGAGTGATTCCGAAATGACGGTGCCTCCGCGTTCCTCCACCATTTTTTCGTATGTGTCGAGAATAGTGTAGAGCTGCGGAGTCACTATATCCCCGCGGTCAATGATTCGTTCGCCGTGCTGGATAACTCCTATCGGCGCAAGCGCCGTTGCGTAAGCCTCTTCTTTGAAGCGGCGCGTCGTGAGGCTGTCGAGGATTATATTGGGCTCTATCAGTTCCGACAGGCGCGAGGAAGTGACCGCCGCCCTGAGGGTCGGATCAGAGATAAGGCTGTCGAGACGGCTGTAGGCCTGTCGAGGCGAAAGAAATCGTCCCACGGGCTGAGAATCGGCATGGTCTCCCTCCAGCAGTCTTATCTGGGTGACATTCGTGCTGTCTGCCCTCTTGGGAATGCTGTTTATGTCGATGACACCGGTCTGATAGATGTCTCTCAGACGGGCCAGTACAATGGTGCGTTGCGAGGGCGTCAGAGAGGAGGTGATGTTCTGTATCATGCGGCTCGCCGATTTGGCCAGTATCTGCCCTTCTTTGGCGGCGTCGCGCACATACACGGGCTGAAAGGTCGCTTCGAGCGAGTCCCTGATCGCGATTGCCGAAACGGTGTCATGGCGCACCGGTATGTCGAAAGGTGCCGTCAGCAGATTGTAGGTCCACGGACGGTTTATCTCATAGACATAGCGGTTCTCGTTGGTCGAGGGCCTGAGATGGAACATCAGGAGGATTGCAGCGCCGAAAGCGAGCCACATCCAGACCTTCGGACTTATTTTTCGTAAGCTTATCATTGCAGATTCTTGTTTTGGGAGGAGGGGTTTGCCTCGGGTGCGGCCTCGGTTCTGACGGCACGCTGGACTCCTTTTATTTTTTTAATTTCTGAACATAGATTCTTTATGGTGGCGGCGTCGCGCACCAGGACCCCGAGCCTGCAGGTGAAGACCTCTTTGTCGGTGTCGATGTGGAGAGAACGTATGTCGATGTTGAGCTGATTGGAAATCAGTTGCGTCAGTTCCTGAAGGATGCCGTGACGGTCAACTCCGTCGATGGCTATGACGGCCGGAAGCGGACGATCGACCTTTTTCCAGCGGGTGGCCACGATGCGCGGCCCGAAAGTGGCTTTGAGCACCTGGGCCCGCGGACATGTGAGATCGTGTATCTCCACTTTTCCCTCGTCGTTGATAAATCCCATGACGTCATCTCCCGGAATGGGATGGCAGCAGGGTGAGAACACGAAATTCTGTGAGTCGCCGTCAAGTTCCAGCTCGAAGACTTCCTTGGGATTGATTTTGGCCGGAGAGGATTCCTCGGTCGCAGGCGCGGAGCTGGTGCGGCCCGTGCCTATGCGGAAAAGTTTCTTCAGCAGACCCGGCGATGTCTTGGGCGAATCCTTCAGTATATAGCCGTCGAGTGTGACTTCCTCGCTCCCGAGCTTATAGAAAAGCTGTTCGCGGGTGGAAATGTGGAAATACCGCATTATTTTTGTTATCACCTCGTTGGTCTCCTTCACCTCTCCGGTGTCAAGAAACCGCGCAAGAATCTCTTTACCTTTTTCGATGATCGGAGCCTGTTCGCGGCGCAGGGCCGAGCGCAGACGGGTGCGTGCTTTGGCCGTTGCCAGAAAATCGATCCATTCAGGATTCGGTTTCTGAGTGCGTGAGGTCAGGACTTCGACCTGGTCGCCGCTCTGCAGCTGATGGGAAATTGGGACGAGCTTATGGTTCACCTTTCCCGCTATGCAATGGTTGCCAAGTTCGGAGTGGAGGGCGTAGGCGAGGTCGAGAACCGTCGAGTGTTGCGGCAGGGTGACAAGCTCGCCTTTGGGGGTGAAGACCACTATTTCGGCCGAGAAAAGATTCAGTTTCAGTGTGTCGAGAAAATCGACTGCGTTGGGGTTGGGATCTTCAAGTATGTCTTTTATGGTGCGGAGCCACACGGTCAGTTCCGATTCCTCTTCGCCGTTCCCTATTTTGTATTTCCAGTGGGCCGCGAATCCTTTTTCAGCTATTTCGTCCATGCGGCGTGAACGTATCTGCACCTCTACCCAGTTGCCGTCAGGGCCCATAACCGTCAGATGCAGGGCCTGATAGCCGTTGGCCTTCGGTGTCGATATCCAGTCGCGTGTGCGTTCGGGATGCAGACGGTATATGTCTGTTATTGCCGAATATATCTCCCAGCAGATGCGCTTCTCGCTCGCCGGATCGTCGCAGTTGAAAATGATGCGCATGGCGTAGAGGTCATAGACCTCCTCAAAGGGGATTTTCTTTGTCTCCATTTTGCGCCAGATCGAATAGACCGACTTGACGCGCGCTTTCGCCTCATAGTCCAGTCCCATACCCTCGAGGCGTTCCTTGATCGGCGCGGAGAAGTCGGAATAGACCGCCAGCCGTTTCGCTTCCGATGCTTTTATCTGCTCGGCGATGCGGTCATAGACGGCCGGATGCTCATATTTGAAGCTCAGGTCCTCCAGCTCCGTCTTGATGGAGAAAAGTCCCAGACGGTGGGCGAGGGGAGCATAGATGTAAAGGGTCTCTCCCGCTATTTTGTATTGCTTGCCCGGCGGCATGGAGCTGAGGGTGCGCATGTTGTGGAGGCGGTCAGCCATTTTTATGAGCACCACTCTTATGTCTTCGCTCATCGTCAGCAGGAGCTTGCGGAAGTTCTCGGCCTGCGCCGAGGCCTTGTCTCCGAAAATTCCGCCGGATATCTTTGTCAGCCCGTTGACCAGTTCGGCGATTTTGCGGCCGAACTGCTGCCGGATGTCCTCCACGGTGTAGTCTGTGTCCTCCACTACGTCGTGGAGCAATGCCGCGCAGATCGAAGTGGAGCCCAGACCGATCTCCTGCGAGGCTATCTTGGCCACGGCTATCGGGTGGAGAATATACGGCTCGCCCGAGCGGCGCCGGATGCCTTTGTGGGCCATGCGGGCGAAATTGAAAGCGCGTTCGATTATCTCCACCTTTTTGCGGTGGGGACTCGCGAGATAGCCCCGTAACAGATCGGCAAACTCGGCGTTTATCAGCTGCTCCTCTTCTTCCGTGGTCAAATGTCGGTTCTGGCTCATTCGGCGGATTGTTGGATTAATTTACAAACTTACTAAAAAAGAGCGAGAATGAAGAAAAAAACCGCTAAATTTGTGGAAAATTAAAATTATCACCAATGGCAAAATATAATTTTGACGTTCCCTGTGACCGAACGGGGACAAATTGCATGAAATTCGACTGCCTTAAGGAAAATTTCGGCGCTGACGATCTTTTCCCTCTTTGGATAGCCGACATGGATTTTTATGTCTGTCCTGAAATCGAACAGTCGCTGACACAGCGTTTCGCCCACCGCGTCTATGGTTACACCGCAGCCGCCGACTCCTACTGGCAGTCCATCATTGAGTGGCTTGACCACCGGCATGGTCTGAAGACCGACCGCAGCGAGCTGACGTTCGTTCCCGGTGTGGTCCGCGGCATCGCTTACGCGCTGAACTTCTTCACCAAACCCGGTGACAAGATTGTCATACAGCCCCCTGTCTATCATCCCTTCCGTCTGGTGCCCGAGGGCAACGGTCGCGTGATCGTGGAGAATCCCCTGATTGAGAACAACACCGGCGAAGGCTCGTTCTATACGATGGACCTCGAAGGCCTCGAGAAGATTTTCGCCGAGGAAAAGCCGAAGATGATGATACTCTGCAACCCCCATAATCCCGCCGGAATCCAGTGGGACGCCGACACGCTTGCCGCCGTGGCCCGGCTTGCTTTGAAATACGGGGTTATCGTCATTTCCGACGAGATCCACAGCGATCTGATGCTTCGTCACACCCGTCACGTCCCCTTCCTCCTTTCCTGTCCGGAAGCGGCCGAAGTATCCATAACCTTCGGAGCGCCGTCCAAAACCTTCAATATCGCCGGTCTGGAAAGCTCCTGGATGATCGTGCGCAATCCGCGTCTCCGCGAGCCTTTCTACAAATGGATGGAGGTCAACGAGTTCTCACGTCCGTCATTTACCGCATGGATGGGCGCCGAAGCCGCCTACCGCCACGGCGAGGAGTGGCTTGACGAGATGATGGACTACATCGAGGAAAATGTAGAGGCGGTGGAGAAATATTGTGCCGAAAATCTGCCCGGAATTAAACCGGTGCGTCCCGAAGCCTCATTCCTCGTCTGGCTCGACTGCCGCGGACTCGGTCTCGACCAGGAAAAACTTGTCGGTCTGTTTGAATGTAAGGCACATCTGGCTCTCAACAGCGGAACTATGTTCGGTTCGCAGGGCGCCGGATTCATGCGTCTCAACGTCGGGCTCCCCCGCCGCGAACTCATCAAGGCCCTTGACTGCCTGAAAAAAGCCCTCTCCTGAAGTATTCATAGCAACAATCTCTTAACCTCTGATTCCAATGAAATTACAATCTTTTATTCTGCCCGCTCTGTTTGCTCTTGCGTTGCCGCTTCAGGCACAGCAGGTGCAGATCTCTCCCGTTCCGCAAAACATTGTCTGGGGACAGAAGGCTTTCGACAAGCCGGCTGCCGTTAAACTCAAGGGTGCTTCAACGGCCGATGCCGACGCTGTGGCAGCGCTGACCCATGTCATCCCCGCCGGAAAAGGCGTCAAGGTGACGATCGGCGAGAAAGGCGACAAAGCCGTCGCTTCCGTGGCGTCAAAAATTCCCTCAAAGCCAGAGGGATATTATCTTAAAGTGACTCCGAAAGAAGTCATAATCGCCGGAAACGACGCGAACGGAACCTACTATGGTGTCCAGACTTTCCTCCAGATCGCCTCGCAGCCCGAAGTGATGAGCGTGGAGATAACCGACTGGCCTTCTACTCCCAATCGTGGCGTCGTCGAAGGTTTCTATGGCAACGCCTGGAGTTTCGACGACCGTCTGAGCCAGTATGAATTCTACGGACGCAACAAGATGAACACCTACATCTACGGCCCGAAGGACGACCCCTATCACCGTGGAAAATGGCGTGAGCTTTATCCCGCCGACAAAGCCGCCGAGATGAAGGCCCTCAACGAAGCGGCCAAACGCCACAAGGTCAATTTCGTCTGGGGCATACATCCCGCCGGCGACCACCGCTGGAACGAAGAGGATAATCAGGCGACAATCCGCAAGTTCGAGCAGATGTATGATCTCGGCTTCCGGAATTTCTCTATTTTCTTCGACGATGTCTTCGGCGCGCAGGCCGACGGCAAGAAACACGCCGAATACATGAACTATGTCAAGAAGAACTTCGTTGACAAGCACCCCGACATCGAGAACTTCATCATGTGTCCCGCCCTCTACAACAAGGCTTGGAAAGGATCTTTCCAGCCCTCATATCTCGAGGACATATCCGTGATGGATCCTTCCATAAAGGTGATGTGGACCGGAAACTCCGTGGTCGATATGATCAACGTTCAGGACATGGAGTGGATCAATCCGAAAATCGGCCGCAAGGCGTTCATCTGGTTGAACTATCCTGTCACCGACTACTGTATCAACCATCTCTTGATGGGCCCCTTCACAGGCAATGACGCCGAAGCCACTTCGATGGTCAGCGGATTCACGGCCAACCCCATGGAATATGCCGAGGCCTCAAAGCTGAGCCTTTTCAGCAATGCCGATTTCCTCTGGAACCCCGACAAGTATGACGCCGACCGTTCATGGGAGCTCGCTCTCGAGCGTCTGATGCCGGCCCACCGCGACGCATTCCGTGAATTCTGCCTCTACAATGTCGATCTCGGCCAGAACACCCACCGTCTCCGCCGATTCAACGAATCGCCCGCGCTGAAAGCGCTCATTGACAAGTATGAGCCCGCAATGACTGAAAGCTATATGGCAGGGGCTGCCAAAGAGCTGTCCGATGAGTTCGCGAATCTGGAAAAATCGTCGGCTGAACTTCTGTCTGTTGCCGACACCAACGCGATGCTCAAGGAAATAAAGCCCTGGATCGAGGTCTCGGAGATGCTCGGCAAGCGCGGACAGCTTGTGGCCGCGATGTACGGCGATATTTTCTCCGGCAACGCAAAGGGATTCGTGGATAATTACGTGGCCTATGCAGCTCTCACCGACAAGGCTTCGAAAGTTGCCTCGCGTGATTTCCCCGGCTCCATAAAGGTCGCCTATCCTATGGTTGGCTCTCTCTATGCCGAACCGTTCCTGAAACGGTCGGTGAACCGCATGGTTGACTATTACCGCCATAACAATGACTATCGCCTCGATGTCTTCCCGCAGCTCGCTCTCGAGAACGGAAACTACCGCATCCGACTCAACGGACAGTGGCTCGGCAATCCGAAGGCAGGCACGACCGGCGGACGCCCCGTATGGCAAGCTGCCGAGGATGATGTCAACCCCGACCGTCAGATATGGCGCGTCACCTACGACCCCGAGACCGCCCGCTATTCGATCGTGAACGCCAAGGATGGACGCTACATAAACGAGAACGGCTCTTTCACAGTCAATCCCGATTCCAATCCGTTTGACGCCCAGTGGCATACGTTCATAATCGAACGTGACGGCGACCGATATGTGATCCGCAACGGAGGCAATGCCGGAAACTCTTTCTGGAAATCCGATGCCGAAGGCATTTCTAAAGCTTCCAAGCCCGAAGAAAAAGCTGAATTTGAATTTATCCCTGTAAAATAATACAACAGAAATGAAATTTTTGGAACTCGCTGAAAAACGTTATTCCTGCAAGAAATTCTCCTCCAAGCCCCTCGAAGAGGAAAAGCTTGAATATATCCTGCAGGCCGGACGTCTGGCCCCGACGGCAAAGAATCTTCAGGAGCAGCGCATCTACGTGGCCGCATCTCCCGAGGCTCTTGCCCGCGTGGACGAGGCCACTCCCTACCGCTACGGAGCCCCGCTCGTCCTGATTGTGGCCTATGACAAGGATAATGTCTATATCTATCCCGGAGGAAAACGTCGTTCCGGCATAGAGGACGCCTCTATAGTCGCCACACATCTGATGCTCGCAGCCGCCGACGCCGGTGTCGATTCATGCTGGCTCAACTGTTTCGATCCCGAGAAGCTCCATGCCGCGCTCGGATTGCCCGACAATGAGGAGATTCTGATGATGCTCGATCTCGGCTACGCCGCCGATGGCGCAGGACCGCTCCCCAACCATTTCTCGCGTAAGCCTCTCGACGAGACTGTGACACGGATCTGACTCCGTATTCCATAAAAAATAAGGCGCCCTTCAAAGGCGCCTTACTTTTTATGATGGTCGTGATCAATGCTCGGGAGAGAACATCGGATCCCAGGCCGGAAGCACGGTAGGCTTCTGCTTGAGGATGTCAAGGGTCTTGGCCGGTACATATTTGCGGTTCACCACCAGACGGAACATGTATTCGTCCATCCACGGATCGGTCATGATCAGATGGCCTCCGTTAGCTCCGGGACCCCAGCTGTTCTCTATGAGCCAGCGCTGCGGTTTGCCTGCCTTGTCGAGATCAACACCCACGAGGGTCATGGCGTGTGAAGAGGCGGAGGCGCCTGTGCGGATGCGGTCGGCTTTGTTCATCCCGAAGGTGGTGCCGAAAAGCGATTCGTAATCGAAGTTATCCACGTCAAGAACGCCCTTTTCGCGGTCGAAGAATTTGCCGACGTCACATGAGAAATACATCATGGTGCTGTCCTTCAGCGACGCTATGGCCATCTCCTTTATCTCTTCCATCGGAAGATTGATGTATGTCCAGTTCTGGCCGTCGTAGGCGTGGCGGTCCAGGTCTATCTCGTAGAGAGCGTGATAGGGACGCGTCGGGTCATTCATCAGCATGACATAGTCGTCCTTCAGGTTGTTGCCTGCATATTCGCGGTAGAATTCCTGAGGCGTGTAGGTGCGCGTATCAACGGTGTTTCCTTTGGCGTCGCGGCGTGTCCATGTGAACTGTGTGGGGGGGACGCCGAGGGTCAGCGCGAGCATGCGGTAGATCTCGCCAAGCATTTTTTCACGGGTCTCGTCGATCTGTTTTGCCTTGGCGCCCGATGCTATCATGGAGCGCAGTTTCAGACCGTCCTCGCGCAGTTTCAGGCTGACGAGGTTGCTGAGGCGCGACGTGCTGTTGGAGCTGAAGGTCTCCGGCATTATTTCTGCGGGAACCACGCCATATTTCGTGATGTTGTCGCTCAGGCCTGTGTATTGGCCTCCGTCGCTCAGCGGATTCTTGAAAAGCCATTCCACGCGGCGGCTATCCATCGGCTCTTTGGCTGTCTCGATTATGGCCTGAAGGAAAAGATTGGCTTTCTCGAGCTGGTCATAGAAGAAGTTGTAGTTCTGTGAGAGCTTCAGTTCGCCGAGATTGTTTTTGGCCATCATCTGTGAGCGCAGCACGTTAAGACCCGTGAAAAGCCAGCAGCGGCCCGACGATTTCTGGTCGGTGATGCCGCGGCTCTTTACGCGGTAGGTCATGTGGTCGGTGTTGGCGGGACGCGCCTCCGCGTTGGCGGCAAGCTTGTCGATGGAAGTGGCGTTGAGGGCGTTGCGCAGGGCGCGGTCGGCCGGAGCGTTCGTGTAGTTGGCGCGGAGTCGCTCCATCATCTGCGGGCTGATCCCGCCGTTGTCGGCGGCGCTGAGCCCTAAGGCAACCGTCATGGCGGCGGCAAAAAATGTGACAATTCGTTTCATGGGATCGGTAATTACAAATTTTTCACAAAGTTACGCAAAAATCAGAACTAAAAGAATATCTTTCATGCGATTTGCGGTTTCATGAGCGATTCTCGGATATGGAACGGATGTGATGTCCCGCGTGTGGCTTTATATATTTTTAACCTGTGCGGAGGCGTTCATGCCCATTCTGTGGATTAAATTTGCAAAATGAACAGATTACTTTCAATCCTGACATTTCTTGCTTTGCTATCCTGCTGCTTCATGGCCCGGGCTGAGGTTGTGGTCGGCGCCGAGAGGCTTCCGGAATATCTTCCTCTGCTCCGCGACTCCCGGGTCGCGTTGCTGAGCAACCACACGGGCCTGGTCAACGGCGGCAAGGAACACACTCTCGACATGCTCCTGCGCAACGGAGTGAATGTCACCGCCATCTTTTCTCCCGAACATGGCTTCCGCGGCGATGCCGACGCCGGTTCCCACGTGAAGAATTCCGTCGATGCCAAAACCGGCATACCGATCGCATCGCTCTATAACGGGAAGGATTCCTCGCCGTCGCCTGAGACAATGGACCGCTTCGATGTGATTCTCTGCGATCTGCAGGATGTCGGCGTCAGATACTACACCTATTATGTCACCATGATGAAGCTGATGGACGCCGCGGCGCGCTCCGGCAAACGTTTCATCGTGCTTGACCGTCCCAATCCTGTCGCCATGATGGTTGACGGGCCCGTGCTCGACATGAGCCTGAAATCGGGCGTCGGTGCGTTGCCTGTGCCCGTGGCCCACGGAATGACTCTCGGCGAACTGGCGCTGATGATCAACGGCGAGTGCTGGCTCCCTTCCGCAAAGAAGGTTGACCTGACAGTCATTCCATGCGTGGATTACACCCGTTCGACCCGTTATCGCCTGCCCGTCAATCCTTCGCCCAACCTGAAGTCAATGAAAGCGATCTACCTCTACCCCTCGACCTGCTACTTCGAGGGGACTGTGATGAGTCTCGGGCGCGGAACGGAGATGCCCTTTGAAATCTACGGACATCCTTCCATGAAGAATGCTCCCTTCTCCTTCACGCCGCGTTCCATGCCCGGCGCAAAGAACCCGCCGTTGAATGGCCGTCTCTGCCACGGAAAAGATCTGCGCGGTCTCGACGATGATTCCATAATAGCCCGGGGAGTCGATCTCTCCTATGTCATTGACGCTTACCGCAGCATGCCTCCGGCGCTGCAGCCGAAGTTCTTCACCTCCTTTTTCAATCTTCTGATAGGCGACCGGCGCATAGCTCCTATGATCCGCGAGGGAAAGAGCGCGGCGGAGATCCGCGCCCTGTGGCAGGATGACATAAAAGCTTTCCGCGCACGCCGCGAGCCATATCTCTTATATCCTGAAAAATGACACCGCTGACAGTTATACTTACAATCGTTGCCTATTTCTCCGTGCTTCTCGGAGTTGGGCGTCTTGCAGCCCGCAACGCCGACAATTCGACATTTTTCACCGGCGGTAGGCGCATGCCATGGTTTCTGGTGGCCATCGCCATGATCGGAGCCTCCATCTCTGGCGTTACTTTCATATCCGTGCCCGGAATGGTCGCGGCCAAAGGCTATGCCTATCTCCAGATGGTGCTTGGTTTCATCGTGGGCTATATAGTCATAGCTCTTGTGCTTGTCCCCGTTTTCTATAAGCGGCGCCTCGTCAGCATCTACGGCTATCTCCGTCAGCGTTTCGGCGAGGGAAGCTACCGCTCGGGAGCCTGGATGTTCTTCATCTCCAAGATTCTCGGCGCTTCCGTCAGGTTTTTCGTTGTCTGCGCCGTCCTGCAGGTGCTCGTCTGCAAGCCCCTTGGGATTCCATTTGAGGTCAATGTGATTGTCACCATCTCGCTTATCTGGCTCTACACGGCCGGAGGTGGAGTGAAGACACTCATCTGGACCGACGTCATCAAAAGCGTATGCCTGATTCTTTCCGTCATCCTCTGCATCGTCTATATAGCCGCTTACTGCGGAATCGCCTTTGCCGACATCCCTTCGGCAATCGCCTCCCATTCTTCGGCCCGCATGTGGTTTTTCGACAATCCTATGGAAGGTTCCTATTTCTGGAAGCAGTTCATAGCCGGGGTTTTCATGGCAATAGCCACCAACGGTCTCGACCAGGACATGATGCAGCGCAATCTGGCCTGCCGCGATTCCGCCTCTTCGCGCAAGAACATGATATTCAGCGGCGTCATGCAGTTTTTTGTCATCGGTCTTTTCCTGATGCTCGGAACGTTGCTGCTGATATTCGTCGAACGGACCGCTACCGAAATGCCTGCCAAAAGCGACGAGCTTTTCGGCCTCGTGGCCTCCCATTCATCCATGCCCGTCATCGTGGGCATACTTTTCGTCCTCGGCCTGATATCGGCCGCTTATTCAGCTGCCGGTTCGGCGCTGACATCCCTGACCACTTCCTTCACCATCGATCTTCTCGACGGAGAGAGTCGTTTTTCAGGCGATCCGCGCCGTCTTGCCGCTGTGCGCCGTCGCGTCCATCTCGCAATGTCGGCTCTTATGGGGCTGATAATTATTGCCTTTTACCATCTGAGTACCGATGATGCCATCTCGGCCGTCTATACTCTCGCTTCCTATACCTACGGCCCGATTCTTGGCCTTTTCATATATGGCCTTTTCACCTGCCGCCGTGTCAACGACCGCTTCGTCCCGTGGGTCTGCCTCTGTGCTCCCGTGCTCTCATGGGTGATACAGTGGGCTCTCGATTCGCTGTTCGCCTATCAGACCGGCTTTGAACTGCTTCTGATAAACGCTTTTGTGACCGTTATCGGTCTTCATCTTCTTTCTTTAAAACCATCACCCGCCTATGCCGAAGAATCTCTTTAACCGCTATATCTGGATTGTCGATACGATCCGACGCCACGGTGCCATAACCCGCGAGGAGCTCAACCGCTTGTGGATGGATTCGTCGGTAAGCGACGGGAATCCTCTGCCGCGCCGCACGTTCTACAACTACCGCAACGCTATCTCTGAGCTTTTCAAGATCGACATAGAGTGTAACCCTTCGACGTTCGAGTATTATATCGACGGCGGGGATCCGCATGCCGAGAGCGTCACCGACTGGATGCTGAACACCGCATCTCTCAGCAATGTCCTGACCGACGCGCGCGATGTGGCCGACCGTGTGTTTCTCGAAGAGGTTCCTTCGGCGCGCCAGTTCCTTTCGCCCATCATTTCGGCCATGAAGGAGGAGAAGACCATCGAGTTCGACTACAGTCCCTTCTCACGCACAGGAGTGCCTAAACCTGTCAGGCTCGAGCCCTATTTCCTGAAGATTTTCAAACTCCGCTGGTACATTACCGGACTGAACGTCCGCGAAAAGACAATCAAGACCTACGCCCTCGACCGCATAAGCGCCCTCACCGTCACTTCCGACCGTTTCGTCATGCCCCCCGATTTCGACGCCGAAGCATATTTCCGCGATTCTTTCGGAATAGTCTTCACCCGTGGAGAGACGAAGAAGGTGATAATACGCGCCACTCCCCGTCAGGCCAAATATTTCCGAGCCTTGCCTCTCCATCATACCCAGAGCGAGATGATCCATGACCGATACTCCATATTCACATACCATCTGCGTCTGACCCCCGATTTCGTCCAGGAGCTTCTCAGCCACGGTCCCGAACTGACCGTTCTTGCTCCTGCCGAACTCCGCGCCATGATGATAGACAATCTGAAGCAATCACTTGAAAACTACGCCAAAAATGAGAATTGACATAATAACCGTTCTCCCCGAGATGCTCGAGTCGCCTCTGGGATGCTCCATACTCAAACGCGCCTGCGACAAAGGACTCGCCGAAATCCACATCCACAACCTCCGGGATTATACGACCAACCGCCACCGGAAGGTCGATGATTATCCTTTTGGGGGTGAAGCGGGGATGGTCATGCAGGTCGAGCCGATCGACCGCTGCATTTCGGCCCTGAAAGCCGAGCGCGACTATGACGAGGTTATTTTCACCTCCCCCGACGGCGAACAGTTCACCCAGCCCATGGCCAATGCCATGTCATTGCTCGACAACATCATAATTCTCTGCGGCCACTATAAAGGCATCGACTATCGGGTACGCGAGCATCTGATAACGCGCGAGATATCCATCGGCGACTATGTCCTGACCGGAGGCGAGATTCCCGCTGTGGTCATAACCGATGCCATAGTCCGCCTGATTCCCGGAGTGCTCGGCGACGAACAGAGCGCGCTGTCCGACTCGTTTCAGGACAATCTTCTCGCACCTCCCGTCTATTCACGTCCTGCCAACTATAAAGGCTGGGAAGTTCCCCCCATTCTTCTTTCGGGCCATGAGGCACGCATAGCACAGTGGCGCTACGACCAGGCCCTCGAACGCACCCGCCGCCTCCGCCCTGACCTCCTCGACTGACCCCTCCCCCCCTTCCATCTTCTCAAAATCCCGTCCGCCCTGTCCGCCCCTTGTATGTCCGACGAGTCCGACCCCGTCTGACCCGTCCGACTCCGTCCAATTCGCCCAATTCGGCCAATCGGTCTAATCCTCTCTCTCTTCGCGATGTAAAAGACGTTTCCAAAAAATGACCCCGTCCGACCCGTCTGAATTCCCCTCTCAAAAATAGAAACAGACTTCCTCTCCCTCTGATTCCTTTCTAACTTTGCGGCATGTTGACCGCGAAGAAAATAAAATGCCGTCCCCGCTCAGTCGGGCAGCGCAACTGGGCCGCTCAGTTCGAGCGCTGGCTCGGCTACTCGCTTTACCGCGATGCCCGGCGCGCCATCTCCGTTCTCGAGCGTCAGCGCGCCCAGCGCAAGCCGCAGCGCCTCTATCTCTGCGACTCCGACGCCGAGAAGGAAGCCCTCAAGCAGGCTCTGGTCAACTA
>ULSH01048314.1_pt1 | contig 36790 bp, 13 predicted proteins | sample 1956151 | NCBI WGS metagenome assembly ULSH01 (sample SAMEA4835702, study PRJEB28245) | human gut metagenome | biome: gut microbiome; material: fecal sample | place: Denmark | collected 2008 | reverse complement strand
GCTTGCTTTCAAGCGATGCCGTTGCCGCTATGACGGCTTTTGTTCGGATGAAGAACAAGAAAGAGCCACGCCGGCGGCAACCCTAATGTACAAGGCGTACATGAGTTGACGGGAGCGTGGCTCTGACGAAGTTGTTCGCCGTTTAGCGATCTTGATGAAGGGCGAAGTATGCCATGCGCGGATCATCCGTCATAATGCAATCCGCACCGTTCTTTTGGAGCTTGACGACGTCGGCGGGATCGTTGATGGTCCAGTATTGGACGGCAATGCCGAGATTGTGGGCGTAGTCAATGAACGCTTTGGTGGAAAGATCGAAAAAGCCGTTGAATCCCATGGGGATTTGAAGGACTTCAAAGCCGAATTTTGCATTTTTTCTGCCGTAAAGGAAGGCATAATAGAAGTCGAGCACTTCGGTGATGCCTGCCGAGCGGACGACTTTTTGGTCAAAAGTGCCGTTTGCGTTGCACTCATCGACGTACTTGGAGATTTCGCCTTGGAACGTACCGAAAACGGTGCGGTTGACGATGTCGTATTTTTTCATCTCGGCATAGAGAATGTCCATAGCCTTTCTGCCGGGCTCGTCGCCGTCCTTGATCTCGATGACGTATTTCATAGACTTGTCCGTACGCGCGACTTTTTCCACATAGTCAAGGATTTCGGTGAGAGTTGCGATTCGGACTTTTGAGAGATCCGCGCCCTCTGCCCTATACGGATAGTTGCCGTTTTGGTCTTTGAAGTTGTAGCCGAAGTTGAGTTGTTTGAGCTCTGCAAGAGTATAGTCGCAGATTTTGCCCGTGCCGTCCGAGGTGCGATCCACTTTGTGATCGTGCATAAGCACAAGTTGACCGTCCTTGGTGAGATGCAAGTCGAATTCGAGAAGGTCGACGACATAGCCTTCTACTTTTGCGCTTTCCATGCACTGAATGAACGCCGCCATAGTTTCTTCGGGTTCGAGCACGCCGCCTGCGCGGTGAGCGGAAAGGAGCAAGCCGCCCTCATCGTCAAAGGTTATGTATGGATTGTCGCCCGTGTAGTTGATGACAGGTTTCACTCTTGCAAGCGAGCCTGTGAGCGGAAGAATCACCACGTTGAGAACAAGCACGAACAACAGCGCGCCGACAATGGACCACGTGACCGCTTTTTGCACGGTTTTGCGCTTTTTCATTGCTTGTTTGACTTCGGGAGAATCGGTGAGCAAAACTTCAACGTCGTTTTGCGTTTGCTTGAAAAATTGATTACGTTTGATTTTCATTTTTCACCTTATCATTAAATAATGAATAGATTATAACACAATTTTTTCAGCTCGTAAACGCTTATTGCATTTTTCTTGCGCAATTTTAGACAAACGTACAATTGCACACACCCGAATTTGAGAATTCTCGTATGCACTCCTTTGCATACGAGAATACTTCTCCACTCCCTATCGCGCGCATTTTTTGACTTTTTAGCAATCTAAGCCGCCAAACATACAAAAAGCGGAGACCGAAGTCCCCGCCTTTGAAAATGCGTTTGCAACTCTTATGCCTCAAAAGTGATGGTTATCGTTGCGCTCGTTTTTGAAACGCTGTCGATACGAATGTCAAAATTGACTTTTTTGTTGTCGTTTCTTGCATAGTTGGAGAACGCGCTCAAAAGGCTGTCGCCCGCCATCCACAAATCCGTTGACTCCGCATATCCTTCCGTGCTTGCGAATTTCTTTTCGCCGTCCGCTTCGACAAGTTTGATGAGAGCGGTGTCGCTGACGGAGTTGTTGTTGTCCGTGAAGGAACCGTAGTCGTCGTTGTACGGCGTTTTGATGCTTGACGAAACGTGATAAATTCTCACACCGTACTCCGCGCCCACTTTGGTTGTTGAGTCATAATACAACAGCGAGTTCTGTTGGCTTGCGCCGAGTGAGTTCAGCCCCGTGTTTGCGTACAAGTCGATGAGCAGGTATTCGCTGAAATACGTGCCGTCATAGTCGAGCAGCACCATAAGGAATTGACCGCTTGACTCAAATGCATTGATGGTGACGGTTTGCGTCGTCGTAATGACAGTGGGATCAACCCAGCCGAGAATGAGCTTGGAATAGGCATTGTGATCGCCAACGTTGTAGTCCATCATATCTGCGCCGCCCAGACCTTCGCCCGAGCCTTTTGCATCTTCATAATCATAGTAGTCATCAAGGCCGAGCAAGTGTCCCGTTTCGTGAATGTAGGTCTCCGCCATGATTTTGAGCCCTTTATACGGCGTGTAACCGTCTTGTCCGAGATATGTATCGTTGCTGTTGCCTGTGTGCTCGTCCATAAAGTCGAAGCCCGCAAAGAGATAATATCCCACTTCCAAGCCGTCGTATTTTTGAGTTTCGGTGGGAGACGTGGTGACGTACGCCCAATAAATCGAGTCCGCATTTGCCTCGCTATCATAAGTGACGGGAGCGGAATAGATGAGATACACCGCGTCGATGATGCCGTCATTGTCCGTGTCGTACTTTGTCAAATCAAGCGATTGCGCATAATAGGCAAGCGCAAGTTCGAGCAAGAGAATATCGCCCGTCTTGGTGATTGTTTCGCCGTCCACGGTGATTTTGCCCGAATAGTCTTCATAATACTTGTAGTTTTTATCGGTGACAAACGGCTTTTGCACGTCAAAAGTCATGTCGAGTTTGCCATAAGACGATTTTTTGTAGTAGGAATTGACGCTTTCCCAGCCCGTATCCGCGCTTGTGCCATTGAACGCTTTGCCAAGCCTGTCCATTTGCTCATCGCTGATAGGTTTGTCCGAAAACTGCACGGGGATGACCAAAAGGCTGTATGCGCCGGTTGACGGAATGGGCAACGGATTGCCGATTCTTTCCTTTTCAAAGTATCTCTTCATTTGCTCGCGAAGAGTGCTCTTGTCAACCTTTGCGGGATCGTATTGTTGAGAGGGCATAGTTTCCGTCGGTGTGGGAGCAGGAGTGTCTCCGCCCGTGCCGCCGCACTCGATCTCAACGGATTTTATGAACATAGAACCGCTATCCGAAGCAGGTGTTAATGCAATACTCAATGTCCCATCCACACCCTTATCGGTTGTGAACGTAAAAGTGACATCATTTTTTTGGAATGAAACCGATTTCTTACCGTCACAAACAAAATCAACATCTCCGACTTTCACATTAATGGCGGTGTCAGCTTTGTTTGACGACACCAAGAGCGTAACTTTTGTGACATTTGTCAAATTGTTTGCAACAATGGTAACAGCTCCGCCTTTTTTGTAAAACTGAACGCCACGGCTGGGAGCAACAAGTTCAAAATTGTCCGCATCTCTTGATGAATTAAATACAATTCCGCTTGTGTTGGAAAAATTTTCATCGGTGAAAATTGCAGTATATGTCGTGAGCTTTGGAGATTCTCCGCCACCATTTCCACCGCCTTGCTGGTTTCCGTTGGGGTCTTGTGGCTTTTCGCCGCACGCAACAAGCATGCACAGCGCAAGCGCAAACACAAGAACGGTCAAAATAAACTTGTTCTTTTTCATAAGTGTTACTCCATGGTAATCTATTGTAAATATTATACAATAAGCGCGTGCGATTTGCAAAGGCTATCTAAAAAAAACAAACTGTATTATATTAAGACACATGTGCAAATGTGTACACATGTGTCAATCAACATTTTTACAAATCCGCAGGCATAGACTGCCGCTTTCGCTCAATCGTCGTACGCCTACTCTATCAAATCTATCCGTTTGACTGCTGATGAAGACAAGCAAAGACGATGAGAGCACGAAGTATTCTCAATCGTCGTGCGATGTCGCCAGCAGCTCCGCACGGTTTTAGCAAAAAACCGTGCTTTTATATTCTTGCATGCGTTGTATGCAAGAATATAAAAAACAGCGAACCATCTAAACCATTGCTTTACGGCACTTTGAGTAAGTGCTGCTGATGAAGACAAGCAAAGACGATGAGAGCACGAAGTATTCTCAATCGTCGTGCGATGTCGCCGGCAGCTCCGCACGGTTTTTTGCAAAAACCGTGCTTTTATATTCTTGTTGCCCACGCGCAACAAGAATATAAAAAAACAGCGTTTCTTCTGAAACGCTGTTTTGGAGCTGCTGACCAGACTTGAACTGGTGACCTCATCCTTACCAAGGATGTGCTCTACCACCTGAGCCACAGCAGCAATTTGGCGGAAGCGAAGGGATTCGAACCCCTGTGGGCTTGCACCCAAACGGTTTTCAAGACCGCCTCGTTATGACCACTTCGATACGCTTCCACAACGCAATCGATCTTTCGTTCGATATCAAGCCTAATCATTATAGCAAGACAAACGAGTTGTGTCAAACATTGCGTGCGATTTTGCTGAAAATTATAATTTATTTTCTTTTATTTAATCGGATCTATGCCGCAAGATACGAAAGACACGCCTTTCGTGCCGATGATCGAGCCTTCAGTCTTTTGCTCCACAACGGTGAGTTTCGGGCAATCTACAAAGGCGTATGGCTCGATCGTGCAATCGTTTGCAACGTAGAAAACGACTTTTTGGAGATTGGCAAGCCCCGAGAACGCACCAGTCTCGATTTTTGTCACGCCGCTTGGGATATACACGTTGACAGGCAATTGTTTGAGCGTCACGTCCATAAAAATGCGGTTGGTGATGATTTTTGTCGTGTACACGTCATAGTCTTTGCCTACGGTCAACTTGGCAAGTTTGTCTTTGACATACAGCCGTGTGCCGTCCTTTTTCACCCAAAACACCTCGGGGATATACACGTCTGCAAGGTTTAGCCCTGCCGCTTGCGCGCCGTCGGCATAGAATGTGGTGATTGCCGCATATTTGATACCATCTTCGGTTATCGTTTCAAAATTGAAATACTTTGCCCACACATAGCTATCGTTTGCGTTGACGGATGGCGAAACCGTTGTCGTGCCTTCACCGCTGACGCTGCCTTCGGGGGACGTCCAAACCGCATAGGAAACTCCCGTGGCAGTCATAGCCACGATGAAAAGCACGATTGACGCGATTGCAAGCGCAAGTCTGTATTTTCTGTGCATTTCCTCTCCTTATGCCGTTGCTACGGGCAAGTCCCTGACGGTCTTGTCCACGTCCATTTTCAAGACGAAATTGAAGAACACGCTTGTGTACAACAATTCCACATCCACTTCTTCGTCCACTTGATTGAAATATATCGTGGCGCGCACGTAATAGGTTTCACCGGGCATCACGAGAAGGTACAAGTCATACCCCGGCTCGCCGTTTGTAAGAGACGGTTGATTGCAATAAATCTTGTCCGTGCCCGAAAGTTTTTTTGGATCTACACCCGTCATATCGATAGGCGTAATGGTGTATGCGTCGCCGTTTTTGACAACGGACACCATATCGAGCTCCACGTTGAAAGCCCCTTTGACGTCCTTGTTCGTGCCGGTCACGACTTGTTTGCCGTCCTGCTCCGTCTTGATGAGATTTGCCTCGGTGGACGCAAAATTCAAGTTGACTTGCAGCGACTTTCTGCCGTCGATTTCCTCACGTTTATCATCGACGTCGGGCGCGCCGACAAAGTTGATCGGGAAGTACACAACGGCGGTCTTTGCCTTGGTGGGAACGATTGCCGTGCTTGTTTTGAGAGCCTTGCCAGTAGGCGCGGTATTGCCTTGTGCAAGGTGCCCCTTTTTCACCACCGCAGGCCAAATGCTCACGTCACTCGATCCGCCCACATTGGTGTCAATGGATATCGTTGCGGACTCTTTCAAAGTCGTCGAGCCAATGATAAAACCGTCTTGCTTGGAGCTTGAGACGTTTGAAAACCATGCGGCTGTTACGCTGACCACCGTAACGATGAAAGCCAGTGCCATAACAATTGACGATATGATGAGTGTGCGCTTTGTTTTGTTCATTTTATCCGTTTAGATCCGTTGTTTCGTTGAGTTTGATGACGTTGATGATTGCCGAGAATTCAAACGTGCAGCCCGAATATCCCATGCTTGCATAGTACATTTGATCGATGCGCCCACCGGTTGCCTTGTTGACGTTTTCGCCGTACAAGTCGGAAACCTTGGTGGTGTCGCAATCTTTTGCGAAATATTGCATCCAGAACAGTTTTTCGGGCGCAAACACCACGTAGAAATCAAAAAGTTGCGACGTGTCGGTGCTGCCCGTGCCGAGCGATGCGCCTTGCGTTTGGAACTCTACGATATCCGTGCCGTCCACTTCCTTTATACTGTACTCTGAGCCTATTTCCGAGCCGTTGACTTTTGCCACCTTGCCGTCTTCGAACTCGAGTTTGCCGTACGGAGTGTACCAAACGTCGCTGTCCTTGGGATCGAGATGTTCGACATGCACTTTTTTGTCGGTGTCAACTGTGTGATTGCCGCTTGTTCTGCTGCCGCGCGGAGTGAAAAACCAAGTGAATGCATACGGTATCTCGGCAATCGAGCTGTTGCCTTCCGCCTCGCCATAAGTCTTTTTGGGGGTTACAATAGGCTTGCCGTTTGCGTCCTTTTGCACCTGATAGATCTTTGCGCCGTCAAACGACATGCGGAAATCCACCTTTTTGCCGAGCGTGTCAAGCGACACCGCGTTGACAAAATAGTATGCCCTGTCGTTTTGCAAAAGCGTGTTTTCGCCGGCTTTTGCCTTGGACATGAGATAGCCGTCCTTGGTGAGCGCGGTCTGCCCCATGTATTCGAGATTGTTGCAAAGCTCGTTTTGTCTTGCAAACGAGATTCTGTACGCTTCTGCCGTGGACATGGTGATAGACTCGATCGTCACCTTGTCCGCATCAGTAAACCACGCAAAAGACATGCCGACCATAACCATGGTGACAATCATGATGAGAATGGGGATGGCGATGCCAAACACCAATTTCAAAATGCTTTTGCGAGAAGCGTCCATATCCTTACCTTTGTATTGCGTGCGCCGCGCGCCGTATTCGGTTATATTATAATATAATATAAATATATACAATACAGCGAGCGGTTTTATTTGATTTTTCGCACAATTTGTTTATTTTTCTTTTTTTATTCGTTCACAATCGTTGCTTTTGTTACGTCCGCAAACGAGCCACTCAACCATTCCGACGGGTTAGAATATCCGTTTTGATAGATTGTTCCGTAGAACGCGCCGCCAAACGATTGCGCTTCGTAACTTGTCAAATCAACCATCAAAACAAACGTTGCAAAGCGAAGTTGTCTTAAAAGCGCAATGTTTTGCTTGTTTGCAATCACGATTGCATCAGCCTTGCTTGTGCCGTGTTTTTCACCCACAAGCCAGCTTTTTGTGCTTATCGTATACGTTCTTGCGCCGTTGATATCACCGCCGCTTGCCGTTGTTTCGGAGAGCGAATACATGAGCAAATACACGTCAACGATATCTCTAAGTCTCATGCTTTGGCGCGGATTTGAGTTGTTATCCACATCAAGTTTTGAGAGCAGCACATCGTCTATCACGTCATAATCGCCCTTTGTGTTGGGAGTTTCGCCTGCGTAATAATACTTGTTGTCTTTGCCGTATCCGCTTGTCGAACCGCCCATCAATTCCGCATAAGACTTTGCCGTGCCGTTGCCGCCTGCATAGGCGATTTTTCCGTTGCCGTCCTTGCTCCAAACCGCATTGGCAAGATATGTCGAGCTGTTGACCGTTCCGCCGTTTGCGATAGGTGCGACAGTGCCGAATGCATCCACTTGCATGAGCGACACAACCTTTGAAAGCGTACCCGGCAAACTGCCCACAACGCCCACAACGCCCACAACGCCTGCTACACTGCCGCCGTTTGCAGTGATAGAGCCGAGAACAATCGCTTTATCGATATTTCTTGCGCTCTTGCCGAAAAGTCCGCCGACGTTGCCGCTGCCGCTTACGGTGATAGAGCCGTGGAAGGACACGTTGGTCACGTCGCTGCTTGCTTTGTCTGCAAGAATCTCGCCTGCGATGCCGCCCACGTTGCCGCCGTTTGCGCTGATTGTGACGTTTCTAAGATGCAAGCCGCTCACCGAGCCGTTGCCGATCTTGTCAAACATTCCGACGTTTTGCTCTGTGCCGCCAAAGCCGTAGATATTGAGATATTCGATGACATAGCCGTTGCCGTTGTACTTGCCGCCGAATCCGTCACCCATTGACACAAACACACTTCCGAGAGCCGTCAGCACGTTGCCGACGCTCGGTTTAAGGAAGTTGGTGATATACTTGCCGCCATTGCCCCACGTTTGTTGCGTTGCGGTTTCAGTGCCGTCTTCGCCATACGTGTACGTTGTGAAGAAGTTGTTGAGAATCTCTATATCCGCCTGTTTCACGATGCCCGTGAAGTCCGCCGTTTGCCTATATGACGTGTATGCGGGCTTGTGAGTGGTGTCTTGCTCTACCACGTAGTAACCCCAGGAATTGTTCTCGTATTCGTTCAAGAACACGGTCACTTTTTTGGTATCTTCGATATACGCAAAGTATTCATCCCAACTCTTGCAGTTTTCGGCGTCTGCGGGTTTGTTGCTTTCGCCGAACGCGCCCGTGCCGTACACATCGTTGGTCACGATAGACACCCACTCCGAGCGTGCCGAAACGATGGGCGTAAAGTCAGTCGAATCGGCGTGCTGCGACGCATACCAATAGTACGATGCGATCATAAGGCTTGCAATCGAGCCGACTTCAAAATCGGTCGTGTCCACGAAATAGCCGATGGTGAGTATGGGCTGGTTGCTCATGTTGTAGTTGTGCTCCATGCCCTTCTCGCCCGACACTTGAGCGGACAATTGCGTGCTGCCCATGCGACCGCGAATGACCGTATACTTGTTGTACGTCTTCGGATTGCCGCTTTCATCCATCATCCAACCGTTGAGCACCGTGACCGTTGTTCCATCAGGAGTCTTGATGGCTTCAACCGGTTTCCAATCGGTGTTGTAGGTGTTGTCGGAGTTTGCATAGCTCTGCGACGTGTTGGTGTATTCCACCTTGAACGACTTGACAGTAATCTCGATGTAGATAGTGCCTGCACCCGATGGACGTTTATCCTTGTTTTGCTCGTCACGAGAGTCGTACACCGTGACGGATTGATCTGCATTGCCCACGGTGCCACTGTACGCATCGGTGCCGTTTGTCACCTTAAAGGTGTAGTTTTGTGCGCAAGCACCGCTTATCGAGAACACGAGCGTCTTGAACAGTTTATTTGCGACAGTGCCCTTTTGATAACCGTTTGCATCATCGCCGTACACAAAGTTGACGTACGAGTCGAACATCGCTCTGTTTTTTCTGTCAACTTCTTGATAATTCGCGCTTATCGTCACAGTTCCGTTCTGTTCTGCCGTCGGGAAACCGTCCACGACAAAACCTTCGCCCGAGCGATAAACAACGCTGCGTGCGCTTGTTCCGCTTGCATACGTTGCACCCGCTCCGCCATACGTTGTGTTGTCGTAGTTGTACACTCTCGTTGCCTTGCCGCTACGCAACTTGTCCAGCTTGACATTAAGCTCTTTCGGCGTGATTGAGCCGACCTCTGCAATCTCAAACTTATCTGCTCCAACGTATGCAAAGTCGCCGCTCGTGTCGTTGCATTTCACGGTCACTTTCACGGTCTTTTTATTGCCAACGTGCTTGTCAAGATACACTCCTGTTATCGTGAAACTGCTTTGCTCCAATTTCGCCGATGTATTGCTGACAACTTCGAACTTGAGAGCTGAAACATTCGCCGACACCGTTGCATCATATTCTTTGCTTACGCCACCCGATGTGTATTTCAAACTCAGACTTGCCGCAACGATATTGTACGTTCCGTCATTCTCTGCCGTATCCACAATAAGTTCGTAGTTTTCGGCAACGGAATTGCTATCGTCAGAGTTTGTACCGGTCACTCCGGTTATAGCTGCCGTCATCACGAACGGAGTGTCATTGACATGTACTTTTCCGCCGCCAAGCGTCAAATGTATGACGTCCTTGCCGGCATAGCCTGTGATTTGCGCCGAAGACACGTCACAACTCTTGAGTTTGACTTGTCCGCCGCCTTCCGCACTTGCAAGCGTAATTCCCTGCATCTGTCCGTTGTATATAAACGCTTGTGTCGGAGTCGGATTCCACTTTACAGTTATCGGGCGCGCGGTGATTATAAACTGAGCGGATTGATTTGCCGTAACATCATAGTTCAAAGTGGTATCTGAACCAGTGTTTTTGCGTTTTGCAGTGATATCTCCCTTTCCTATACTTACAGTATATTCACCCTTATTCACAAAACCATTGCCGAACTTATCGGATGTTGCCTTATAGTTTACGGTGATAAGGTCGTCTTCATAAGGCACTTCGCCGTTTGTAGTTGCATTGTTATTTATATAAACAGTTGGTTTAAACGGAATACCGTCATATATTTTACTACTACTCGTAAGTCCACTCAAACTAATACTATACTTCTTAATCTCCCACGAATCAGTAGTTGGAGAAAGTTGATAGTTTGCGTTTGAAGACAAAGTTGCCGTAACATGGTATTTTCCAACATCTATGGTGCTAATATTAGAAACTGTTTTTACCCCAGTTCCGGAATAACTTACATCTTGTGATTGTGTATTATACTGATATACAACATTTTCTCCTGCTACTACAATACTGATACCAACAGTATCGCCATTTTGTCCCGTTATCAAATTGTCGACCTTTATACCGTTCAAACCTTGATGTCGTGTGGTGTAAATATAACCTGTCGCCTTGTTTCCTTTCTCTCCTGCATAATCAAACGAGACTAAGAGCGTTCGTTTCTCAATCTCATAGCTGAACGTTGTACCGTTCTTGAACGTATACGAGCAGTTTATCTTGTCTTGATGCGTTTGTTTGTTTACTGTCAGTTTTGCGGTGTATGTGCCCGCATTGACCAACGTCTTGAACGTTATGGTTGCCGTCGTGTTGTTGCTTGACGTAACGATGATGTCGGTCTCGCCTTTCGTTCTGCCCCATTCTCTCGTGAAATAGGTTTCGACAAAAGACTTTAAGTTTTCGATTCCGTGATCAGCAACAACGCTTGCCGTAATAGTTCCTATCGTGGACTTGTCATAAACGTGCGTGCCATTGTTCGTTCTTGACCAGGTGATGTTGAGCATATTCTTGCTCACCGCATAACTCTCCGATTCGCCGTCGGTCAGTTTGATGTAGTAGTTTGACGTGTTGTTTACATCATTTTGTCCATAATCACTGAATCTGAGATAATAGTTGCCGACGTCTCCTGCTCCTGTAAACGTGATTCTTCCCGTGCTGAGACCGTCATATTGCAGCGTCACTTTATTGTACGTCAAAGAGTTTTTACCCACTAAGTCTGATGTATAGGGATTGTATCCGCCGCCTTCTTTCTCTATATCCGCAACAAACAACGGACTGAACGCTTTGAGAACGCTCTGCCACGTATCTCCGAATGCCTCGTCTGCGATGTTAGAGAATGTCCATGTCGTGCCGTGAGTGTACTTTCCGTCAAAGAACGCAGATTTGTTGTCGGAATCTATCTTGACATCTATCCCTCTCTTCTTGACTTCGACATTCTGATTAGAGTTGCTCATCACATAGTTGGTCTTTGACAAACCATCCGCAAGCGAAGTGGATATTTCGTACTTCTTCGCATTTGTAAACTTGATGTTGAACTCAATCTTATATGTTGATTTGTCCGTAATCGTTTCGGCAATGAAGTTTGCATCCGCGCCACTGAGCGCGCCGTCTTGCGATGCCGTAACAAGCGTGATTTCAATACCCTGATAGTCCTTTGCCAAATAACTCTTGCCTGCTTTCAGGTCGCTTATCGTAATCGGAGTATCAACGCCCTTTATGCTAAGAACAAATGTAATGGCATCCCTGTCGTTTGGCGCAACGTTTTGAATGGTCACCTTGCTTTCGATATCTTTATCACCGTAAACCTTATTGTTTACACTCGTTGCGTTGAACGTAAGTGTGCGCTGTTTGATCTTCCATGCGCCTTGGTTGATGCCGCCCACGTTGTATGCAGTGCCCGTGTCGTCATAGTAGTATACAAACACGTTGGACTTGTACGTCCCCACCGTCTTTGCCACCGTTTGTGGCTCGACAAGCTCGGTTGTGTAGGCATAGGTGTTCTTCTTGTCAAGATCAACTTTGCCGTCCGTTATACTAGGCTCGGATTTGATGTCCTTTTGCAGGCTTATGGGCGCATAGCGGTTGTAACCGTTGTAGGTGAGCGCGCTGCCCATTGCAATCGAGCGATAATACACCGCAACGTTCTTTGCGAGTTTTGCGGACTCTTTTGCGTTGTCCACGTCAACGGTGTTGATTTGAATATAGAATTTGTCTCCATCGCTCTTTGCGGTCGGGCGCGATTCGCCGGAAGATGCGATATACAGATAGTATCCGCTCTTTGTTGCGGCGGTTGCGGTTGCGTACAAGTTGTTGACAAGCGGAGCTTTGTTGCCGTACACGTCCGCGTTCAACACAATGTCGGAATTGAGCTTGTAGTTCGCATTTGACGGATCGTTGAGTCCTTTTTCTTTTTCAGATGCCGTGTATGCGTTGGCGATACGTTTCCAGAAATCTCTGTCAACAATCGTGTATCCACCTTGCGTCGAGCTTGTGGCGGTGTGCTTTGCATTGACCGTGCCCACGTTGCCTTCGTCGCCTGCGGCATCATTTGCGTACACGAAATACCAACCGGTCTGACTTGTGCCTGTGGAATATTGCGCCCACGTGTTCTTTGCATACACCCAAGTGCCGTCCTGTGTCTTGACCACCGTTGAATCGGTGCTTACGTTCTTATAATACTCGGTGAAATACCAGTCCCAAGGCTTGTAGGTGGTGACTTGTGTCGTTTCATCGTATTCAAACGTATCTGCAATCGTCAGCGTTTTTCCGTTGACGGTATGCTTGTCATTTTCTCCATAATACGCGGAGAGATACTCGTACGGCGTGGGATAGACCGGCTCGGCAACGTCCGTGCCGCCGATCAACTCTTTTGTGAAGATGATTGTGGTTTGACCGATCGTTTCGGTGATAGCGGTGTATCTGCCAAGCGTATTCTTCAAGTCGTTGACGTTTGTGCCTGCAAGGTCGGCGTTCTTGTAGCCTTTAACCCAATAAGAAGTGCTTGCGTCCGTATCGTCTGCCGCTTTGCCGATGATGCCGCCTGCCAAGCCTGCAACTTTTGTGCCGTCTGGTGTTGTATACTCCGCGGTGTATTTGCCCGTGCTGTCCGACGTGCTGATTGCAAAAGCGTTTGCGATGACGGTCTTTTCGCCCTCGGTGAAACCGATGATACCGCCGACGTTGCTGCCGCCCGTGACGTCGATGTCATAGGCAAGCATATTGTTGATCGTGATGTTGTTTGCGCGGATAAAGCCGACTATGCCGCCCACGTTGTAGACGCCGGGCGCGGTTACGCTGCCTTGAGCGTAATAGGTGTTGTTCGCCCAATTTACGCCGCCGTCAAAGCCGTTTGCAACGCCTGCGATGATGCCGATTGCTCCACCGACGCCGCCCCACTCGTAATCCTGTCTTTGTACGTTGCCATTATATTTTGCTTCGTTCACTCTCGTGCCCGTCAATACAAGGCTTGCGCCGTTTGACTCGAAGTGCGAGTTCTTGATATGCACTCTGTTGAAAAGTGCGCCGCCCAGATCGATTGCGTATTCTTCGTTGCAATTGCTACTGGTCAAAAGCGGAGTAGGCGCGCCGATAAAGCCCACCGAGCCGCCAACCGCCGTGATTGCGTTGATGCCTGTAAGCTCGCCGGTGCTGATAAATTGCGCATAGTCCACCTGACCGGCGATGACGCCGATAGAGCCGCCAAGATAGCCTGCAACGTCGCTTGCGTCCACTATGCCGCTTGATGTAAACACCACTTTTGCATTGGCGTTGCCGACGATTTTGCCAAGCATGATACCGATAGAGCCGCCCACGTACGCTTTGCCCTTGACCGTGCCGACGCCTTGCGCCGCAGTATCGCCTGCCGTGAGCGCGTCGCCCGATGCGGTGTATCCTGCGATTGCGCCGTTTTCAAACTTGGTGTCTTCGTTGCCCAAAGCGGTGATTGTTGCCGCATAAGAAACATAGCCGATAGAGCCGCCGACAAAATATTCGCCCGTGACGTCGCCGATGTTGGTGAACGTGCCCGCCACCGAACCTCCGTGGAGCAAGCCGAAAACGCCGCCCACGTAGTTTCTGCCGATAACAGTGCCGCTGTTGTTGATTGTCAAAGCCTTATACGCGCCTATACCGCCACCGGTTGCAAGCGTGCCTTTGTTGCTTCCGACGATGCCGCCGACCGCGTCCGACACGGTGTCGGAGCCGTCTGCGTTCTTCCTCACGCCGATATGACCTGCGTTTTGAATGTCGCCTTTGACGATTGTGAGCGTTGCGCCATCGTCATTGCCGCCCACGATACCGCCGACGTTGTCATTAAGAGCGGATATTTGCGCGCTATCCAAAACGTTGATTGAAAGCGGATCTTCGTATCTTGTGGATCGATAGATATTTGCGCCCAACATCAATATTGCGCCGCTACGGTTGTTTCCGACAAAACCGCCCACGTCATGCGCGCCGCTCAAGTGTGCGCCGATCCTGATTGTGGTGTTGTCCGAAAGCACGTTGACGATACCGCTGTTACTGCCAATAAAACCGCCCACGTTGTATGCCTTTGGCACAACGATGTTGACTCCCACTTCAAAAATACCGCTGAACGCAACGTCTTTTGTTCGTCCTGCAACGCCGCCGATGTTGCGCACTTCGTTTATGGTGTCTGCAACGGTGATCGTGCCGTTGACTTTAATATTTGCTCCCGTGGCGAACGATGCGCCCGAAGTCATATCTCCAAACACGCCGCCGACGTTGCGCACAACGCCGTCTTGACTGTTGTTTGCATTGCTACCCGTGCTCTTGTTTGTGGGTTGCGCAATGATGATGTTGCCGTTGAACACGATATTGCCGCTGATTGTTGTTGTGACCGACATACCCGTGTTGTCGGTTGTATCGAATGCCGCATAACCGATTATGCCGCCGATTGCCGTGCCATAGCCGTTGAAACTGTCACCGCTTGCGTCTTTCACGTTTTCGACAACGCCCCACTTGCCACGCTCTATGAACGTAGATTGCAAGACGGAGCAGTCCTTGATCTCGTTGATATTGCTGGGCAGTGCGCCGACAATACCGCCGATTGCGTTTTCGCCCTTAATCGTGACGGACTTGGTTGCACTGTTCGTGCCGACCGTGCAGCCCGATACGATGACGGCAACGTATTGGTCGCTATATCCCAAAATACCGCCCACTTTTGTGCCGACGTCGCTGATTGTGCTGTCGGAGGCAATAGCCGTCAATTCCGCCTTGGTCACAGTATTGCCTGTGATTTCCAGCTTGTTATTCATTCCCTTTGCTCCCGCTTGTCCGTCAACGTAGCCCACGATGCCGCCGATGTTGTTCTTGACGCTCATCACCGTTGCGTTGACCACTTCGCAGTTGCGAATGATGCTTGCCGTGCCCGACTTATACACGTGCGCTTTGTTTTTATAGAACGATGTTGTTGCAACGCCCACGATGCCGCCTGCATAGGTGTGCAAATCTTTTACGTTGTTGTATTCATACACACTCTTTTTGCCGTATGCAAACACTTTGAGTTCTCTTGCGGCAGAACCCGAACCCGAACCCGCATTGCAGTGATCGATAATTGTGTCGCCGCTGCTGTCCGCAACGATGCCGCCAACAGCCGAGTGTCCGTCAGCATTTGTCGCATACGCGCGCATATCGCCCGAAACAGTAATATATGAGATTTCCGCACTCTCCGCCCTTGCAAACAAACCTGCAAACGCATGGTCGGTTCCTGACGTGAGAATACGCAAGTTTGCAACTTCCGTATTTGTTCCGTCCGCTTGCTTTCCGCTTATGCTGCCCTTGAACACCTTGTCTGTGCCATATCTTCCGATCGGCAAGAAGTTGACCGTTGCAAACGTGGCCCCGCCAATCAACTTGCCGTCACTCTGGCTATAGAAATGGTTGCTATCCTTCCAATTGGAAAAATCGGTGCCGACAAATGTTGCGTTCTTGTTCCTTGCCTGATTGCACAGCGCGCCAAACGTATACAAGTGATAACTCTTGCCCTTTTGTTCATAATTTCCGCCAATTGTTGAACTTGACATGAAATCGTTTGTTGTCCCTACATCTTGTCGTAACGAACTTGTCGGCATATTGATAACTCGGGTTATCGTCTTGTCCAAGTTGTTGGTTGCATTTGCAAACTCGATGTACTTACCGTCAAAAGTATAACCGCTGTCCACAAGTGCTTGCATGCCAAGCAAGTCTATGCCGTCTTTGATTATATACGGATATTCTTTTTTGCCTGCATCGATAGGCTCTTTGTTGAACTCTCCATAGATGTCTTTGCCATAACCGACAGAACGCATGCTCAATCCGTTTTGCGTGTCGAGCGCAAACAATGACAGCTGCGGCAAGCATCCGTAAACGTAGAGCCAACTGTCGGGATACGCCGTCCAAGACAAGCCTGAAACATCCTTATAAGTGACCGTATGAGATGTTGTGCCGTCGTTTTTCGGACTATCGATTATAGGAAGCGTAGAGTTGTAAGTCGCATTGATTGCAGTAAAGTCTTCTGTCAATGCCGAAGTTGATTGGCTGAATGCAAAATTATCGCCTGTCATATACAAAGCACTTCCGTTGTCGCTCATTGCACCCGTCAAAGAATCATAGGTGTCATAGACAAGTCCTGTTTGAACAAGTTTTGGTTTTGAACTACCCCAGCCAAAAATGACACCGGCATTTCTATAATACTCATCGTATCCTTCACTGTTTATCCAACTTATTGAACTTTCATTTTTAAAGCCCTTGTAATAGGAATAATTGTTGTTTTTTACTGTAGCTTCTATATATTGCGGAATGTGCGAAGATACGCAGTTGTTTATTGAATAGCACTGTGTGGCATAAATCCTGTCGGCATCCTTTTCTGTGTCGCAATATGGTGAAATTGCCGAACCATATCGAGCGTCACTATACAAATGCCAATTTGTACCAGAAATCCAGTCGTCAATGGAACGAACATAAATTGTTCCGACATTATACAAATTGTCAAACAGTACGTATCCGCCTTGTGTCGGCTGAGATTGTCCGACGATGCCGCCTGCACGCACTTGCCAAGAGCCGCCGTATGCGATAATACCGAATTGCCAAACATTGCCCGCATTGTAACTTTGCGATATTTGAATATCGCCGACAATGCCGACAAAGCCGCCGCCAATCGATCCACCGTAAAATTCACGCCCAAACAAATCATACGTTTGTGTATATTTTGGGAATGTTCCGCCAACTTTGACTTCGCCTGTGTTGTAGCAATAAACAATCGAAGATCTTCCGCCTGTTAAAACCTTATTCTTTTCACCTTTTGGCTGATACAGCGGACCGACGGCGCCGACAAGTCCGCCTGCTATGTTTGAATATGCGACAACTTCGCCTGTATTGTACGATGCATACATTTTGAGTATAGAATAACGTCCGGTAAGACCTACAATTCCACCTGCATAACCAAATATACCTTGTCTAACACCTTCCGTTTTCGAGCCATTAAGTCCGCCTTCATCAGCTCCCCAATAACCAGAATTCACAAGAACATGTCCTGTATTTGCGCAGTTCTTAATTGTCAATGTCGCAATATTTCCGGAAACTCCGTCATGCAATCCGATTATACCGCCAACGTTGTGTCCGCCTATAATCTCACCGGTATTACGACAACTCTCAATCGTGATCGAGCCTGTGTATGCACCGATAATGCCGCCCGTGCCAAATGTGAATCCGACGTTGTTTACTCCGACGCCACTCTCACCTATATTGTCATTATACGAATATCTATCCTTAAATCCACCTTCCGTATACGTTCCTTGCAAAGAAGTGATATTGCCTGTGTTGACGCAAGCAGTCATCGTGATGCTTGCATTTGATGAATTGTAATATCCGACAATGCCTGCAACGTTGCGCAAGCCGATGATGGCTGCCTCGTTCTTGCAATTGTAAAACTCAAGACTGCCAAACGCCTTGCCCACAAAGCCTGCAACGTCATATCCTGCCGTTTTGTAAACGTCATTTGCGCCGTTTGCTTGGCTTGCAGATTGAATCTTGCCCGCAATGGTCAAGTTTCTGAACACTGCACCGCTTGCATTGGGGAAAACGCTCGCTCTGTTTGCTTGGTTCATTGCGAATTTGACGGTTATAGTATGCCCGTTGCCGTCAAATTCGCCTTGGAAAGAACTGTTTGCATTATCTTGCGAGAAGTCCCCTGCAAAGTTATATCCGCCGTTGTTTGTGAAATCCAACGAGTTATTGTCTGTGCCGACATGACCGTTTGCGTTTATCACAATGTCCTTTGTCAAGCGCACGTATTGTCTTGCGCCACTCGTTGTCACGTATTTTTTGCCGCTATACACAGAGTGTGCAAACTCGTTCCACTCTTCTTGAGTGTTGATGATATACGGCGATTCTGCGCTGCCCGGTTCAAAACTCTCGATGTAACCTGCGTCTTCTTTGTTGTCGGCAGTCGGGATTTGTCCGTCTCTTTGGTATGCGCCCACAACAACGGATTTTCCGTTGGCTGTGAAATACAAGTTTGCCCATACGCCTATCACTTTTCCGTCACTGTTGTATGTGGAGTGAATGACGTCTGCCGAGTACAAATCGGATGCGGACGGTTTTTTGTAACCTTGTTGCGCATTGGAATTGTATTTGTTTGAATCCTTGCAATCGGGGATATTGCTAAACTCAACCGCGCGCAACGTGACAATCATGCTGTCCGCTTGAGCCATGGACAACTGCATTGTCAACACGTTGTTTCTGTTTTCAAAGATTTCAAACGTATTACCGCTCACGTGGTCGTTGCCGCTGACGTCATAGAAAACAAGTTGCTTATTTTGATATATTTTGTTTTCCATCGGCGGAACGTTGACGTCAAAGTTGAATTTTGTTTCTATGCCGCCCACGTTGTTGAATCCCACCATTTGAGCCATGCGAGCAAGTTTTGGCGCAGTGTTGTCCGCAATTGCAATGCGGCTGTCAACAACAAGGTATCTGCCCTTGGTGGTGTTGCCCGACACACTCTTTTCCGTCACGTTGTCCGCAATGTAAATCGTCCACGAGCCTTCGATTGTAAAGCTGAGTCCGTTGCCGATGATGCCGCTCTTGTTGACGCTCGTTTCAGAGAATTTGAAGCCGGTAGATATACTGTTTCTTATGGTTGCGCTCACAACGTATCCCACAAAACCGCCCACGTATTCTTTGCCTTGGTATGCGTTGGTGGCTGCGGTTGCTTGCTCGTAGGCAACGGACATACCGCCGTAAATCGTGCCGGCAACCATATATCCCACAAAACCGCCCACGTACGCTTTGTCGTTTGCCGTGGATACGATTTTTGCTTTGTTGACGGCATAACCGAATTCGTGCGAGCCTGTGTTCAAGAATCCCACAAAACCGCCCACGTATCTCGAGCCTTGTATTGTTGTGTCTTTTGCGTTTTTGAGATCTCCGCTGTCGCCGTTGTACACCGCAAACGTGTCTTTTTCTTTCAAATATGCATACGGATTGTCAAGATTTGCCTTATCATCGCTCATTTGCTTGTTGACAAGCGCAAGTCTTGTCTTTGATCCGACATAGCCGAAAAGTCCGCCAACATAGTTGCCGCTGCCCGTGACGTTTGCCACGTTCACGATCTTGCCGAACGGAGCTTGCGTATACATGTCACTTTCAAGCGGTGCGTACGCAATGTTGATTTTTTCATTCTCGTTAGTGTCGAGCAAACCGTTCAAAAGCGTATCACCCGAAACACTGTATTCTATCTTCAAGTCGGGGTTGTTGTATCTCACAACGCCGATGCCGCCAATGATGCCGCCCACAAAGTTTTCGCCGCTCACCGCACCTTCGTTGAAGAATTGGATGGAGTTGCCGATGATGTTGTTGGTTTCACCTGCGCTCGCGCCGAAATACGTGCCGGCGGTGTTGGCGATATAGCCTGCGATGCCGCCCACAAAGTCTTTGCCGTTGAGCTGAGTCTTGTTGGTCACGCTGTACGTACCTACCGATACGGTCACGCCTTCAAAAGTCTGTCTGACGCTTTCAATGGTCGCGTTTTCGCCAAGCACACCCACGATGCCGCCCACAAACGACGTATTGCCCTTTGCGTCCACGTACACGCCCGTTTTGGCGATTGTAACGTCTACGTCGTCTAGTTTGACGACCATGCTCTCGTTCACGTAGTTGTCGCCAAAGAGTATGCCCACCTTTTCGGCGTATCCCACAAGACCGCCAATCACTCTGCCGCCACCTTTGGCAATGACGTTTGCACGCACGGCATTGGCATTGTTGACAAGGATGATTGATTTTGCTTTCGCGCCGTCCGCGGTGTCGTGGTAGCCGTTGCCGACAAATGCGCCGAACAACGCGCCCACGTAGCTTGTGCCGAACACGTCCATGACGTTGTCCGAGCCGGTGACCGCAATGCCGTTGGTGAAGATTGCGCTGTATAGCAAATCATTTGCGCACTTGCTTGCGTCAAGTCTACCTGATATACCGCCCACATAACTGCCGCTGCCCACCACCGAGAAGTCGTTTGCATACGACAGCGTGGTATTATCGGCATTGATTTGGTTTGAATTTGTGACAATCCACTCACCCGCTATGCCGCCAACGTAGCTTGCACCGACAACCTTTGCCTGCATCAATTGTCCGTATTTGTTTACGTCCGTGGTTTGAACGATTGTCGTGCCGTTTGCATAGCCGACAATTCCGCCCACATAATCGCCCGCGCCCGAAATCTCTTGATAGCCTTCAGTCGCAGACACGCGGAAAGTGCAATGCTCGATCGCGCCGCCGTTTGCGTATCCGACGATGCCGCCCACGTATTTGTTGCCCTTGATCGCGCCGACGCCCACAACGTCTATGCCGACAATACTCGTGCCGTCAATATAGCCGAACAAGCCGACGTATTCTCTTGCCGTGTCGCTGAACGAATACTTGATGCTGACGGTAGCAAGATTTGTATCCTTTGCAAACTGCGCCGCCTTGAACTGATATGCCGCACTGCCGATAGGCTCGAAGCCCGCTATGCCGCCACTCGATTGCAACAGCGTAATGTCTGCCTTCACAACGAAATAGCACCCTTCATACGTCCTATTCGCCGCATGCGCGCCGGTGTTTGCCACAAGTCCGTCCGCGCCGTTTATGGAGTTCCAAGCCACGCCGCCGTTGACGATTTGGCTCAATCTCAACAATTGCAACTCATGCTCGATGACGTACGGATTGCTCTCGCTGCCCCAGTTCGCTTGATTGACGTTGCCGCCGAAGTCGCTGTCCGCAACAACGTAATATTTCACCGCATCGCCAACAAAGTTGCCCGTGCCGCTTGCCGTCACCGACACGTCTTTGACGTGCTTTTCGCCCGCCGTGCCGAGATCCGCAACATTGTAGTCCGTGCCATACGCGAGCTTGACAAGACTGTGTGTTTCCACTTTGTTGGTTATTGTTGTATATTGTACATATAATACAAAGTTATCTTTTATATATTTATCGTTTTGATAGACGACGACCTTGGGCGTGTCGCCTTCATTTGCTTGCAAATAGTAGTATGCAAATTCCGTGCCGTTCACGTTTTCAGTGTTTTGATTTGCCACCACCATATCCGTGCCTGCGCCAAACCACGCCTTTTTGTTCGCAAAAGCGTTGCCCACGTCAAATCGGTTGATTTTCCAATTGTATGTAACAACAGTGTCTGTTTTTGTTACGCCTTTCAAATCGGCAAGTTTGTATGCATCCTTGACTTCCCCAACATACGAAACCGTTGTACCAATCATATAGTTGACCGTATCAACGACCGTCACTTCGCCCGAATAAGTGCCTTGATTTTTGACAAAATTTGCCTGCGTATTGAGAATATTCTCAATCGAATACACTTTGGACGAATCTACAATGTCGTGCGATATGCCCTGCGTATCGGGTTGAACGGTGACAATTATATTGGTTACACCTTGATTTTCGCCATTGAAAATGAAACCATACGGATTATCGCCAACGTTGTCACACGACCATACGTTTGCCACGGTAAGTCGGTTTTTGGCGATTGTCCACTTGTATTCGACAATGCCGTTCGTATGACCGGCGATTGTGTAGTTGTGCGTATCTTTCAGCGTATAAATGCAAGTATAAGTTCCTGCATTCTTATGCGCCTTTTCGCCTTCAATATTGAAAAGTGACGAAACGTTTACAGTTCCGCTCCCATAAATATTAACGCCGCCAAGTCCTTGCAAATTGCCGTTGTAGATAAACTTATAGTCGCCGGTTGTTCTGTCGATTTGATTTGCAAACTTCCCGTCCGTCCAAGAGTTGCCGAAAGTCAGCTCTCTTTGGATGATTTCCCACTCTCTCGTCTCGGTTGTGAGCGTATAGTTGGTTGCGTTGACAAGCTCGACTTTTATGCCGTACAAACCAACGTTGATTGAGTTTGCAATCTCAAACAAATTCTCATTCGCATTTTTCGTGATTGTACAAACAGTCTTTCCATCCAAATTTGTGACGTTCAGCTCAAACACGGTGTTTGTCAACTGTTGTGCAAGGCTTTCTGTCCCCTCAAAGCCGCTTATTGTGACATTGGTTATACCTTGATGCTGTGCATTGTATGTGTATGGAGACGCAAGCGCACTCGGCGTCCACGTCATAGACAACGCCTTTTTGTTTATGGTGAGAATGCCTTTTGTTGAATCTTTCAAGCGACCAACAACTTTATCGCCGATTTTCACCAAAGTTTCGGTGTAATACGTGCCTGCATTAGTTTTGCTCTCGGTAGAAGTGCCCGAGTAGTCCGCCGTGTCAAAATAATTGATTTTGAAATCATATCCGCTTGGCAAGCTCGGGTTGTCAATCGTCAAAGGTGCTGCCTTGTACGTCTCGGTTTTTTGATTTACGACAATTTCGGTTGTGCCGACAAAGATATTGCCGTTTGCATTGTCAACGTAGTATTTTGCATTGACAGTGTATGGACTTGTGCCTGCAACTTCAAGATTGTCGGGGGTAAGCAATTCGCCGCCCACGCCTTTCAATGACGCATAATAATATCCATCAGCAACGTTGGTTGTCAGACGGAAACCGTTGATATTTTGCGTGAGGATGTTTTCCCACGTCGTTTGCGTGCCGTCAACGAGCGGATAATCAAACGTTGTGGCATACTCGTTGTACAACAAATAACTGCCGCTGTTGCCGGCTGTTATAGAAGTGCCTTTCTTGATGACGTATGACGTTGCGCTGACTGTGGCAAGATTTGTGCCGTTGATATACGTGGTCATATCCGTGCCATAGCGCACAATCGAGTGTCCCGATGTCAAATCGACATAGCAATATTCGATTGCGACTTTTCCGTTTGTATCGGGGTTGCTTGCATCCGACTTGGCATTGCCGACTATGCCGCCTATAAAGCCCTTGTTGCTGTCGTTTTGCGCAAAAGCCTGACCACTTGTTGATTTGATGATCTTTACGTTGCCGACATTGTAGCAATAGGAAATAACCGCCGTGCGCTCCGCCGCCGTTGTTGAAGTTGCGTTGAAATATCCGCAAATGCCGCCTGTCGTGCCACTATTTCCTGTCGAACCTGTCGAATAATCTTGAGTGAGAATTTCGCCGCTATTGTAGCAATGCGAGATTACCATCGAATTGACCGCGCTTGAATTGGTTGAAAGACGTCCGCCGATACCGCCGGTGTTTATGCCACCTTCAATCGATGCGGTGTTTTTGCAATTGTTTATATAAATAAGATTTGCGCCATGTTTGACATAGCCCAAAATGCCTGCAATGCCGTTGAATTGCTTGCCCGAAATGACACCGTTGTTGATGCAATGCGAGATTGTGATGTTGCTGTCACCGTCGAGATATCCCACAAAGCCTGCGACACCGCCGTCATTGTTTGCGCTTGAACTGCCTGACGGAATGGTTGAAGTCACATTTCCGCCGTTGACAAGCGGCGCTGTTGATGTACCTTCGATGCTAAAAGCATTGCCCGATGACTTTGCATAACCTACAAAACCGCCGAGGTGCTTGTATCCGTTCACTGCGCCCGAGTTGCCAGACGTGGTGATTGCCGCTCCGCCTTCGATGTTGCCGACAAGTCCGCCGACATTGGTATATCCGTTGATAGTCGCGCTGTTGGAGACACCGCTCAAATCTATGCCTTTTGCATATCCGACAAGACCGCCGACGTTGTTTGTACCCGACACAGAGCCTGTGTTGGTGCTTGCATTGATTGTGCATTTTGCATCGGCATATCCTACAAGACCGCCCACAGAAACAGAGCCGACAATATTGCCCGTGTTTTGTGCATTGCTTATATTAAGTGCAGATGAAGTGTAGCCGACAAGGCCGCCCACTTTTGTTGCACCGTATACGGTTGCGTTTTCATACATCGCATTTGTTGACGTATGCGTCATTTTGCCGGTGATCGCGCCCGAGTTGTATCCGACGAGACCGCCGACATAATCATTGAAAGCGACTGAAAGAACGTCACCGCTTGTTCTGTTCAACTCACCCGAAAGCGTACCTGCGTTGTAACCGACTATACCGCCGGCAAACGCGCCGCTGATGTTGTTGACTTTTCCATACAAACGAGAGATAACTCTTGCCGTCACTGAAATATTTGCAGACACAGTGCCCGCGTTGTAACCGATTGCACCGCCCACAAGATAGTTTCCGCCGTTTTCATTGTCAATGTCGCACCCCGACACGGAAATACTGCCCGAAATGGTGATATTCTCGCCCAAAAAGCCGATTGCGCCGCCCAAATATGAAGTTCCGCGCACACCGTCACCGCTTGAATCGCCAAAAGTGCAGTTTGCGATATTGACGGTGGCATCCCATTCAATGCTGACATTTTTGTCTGTGGTATTTTCCAAATAGCCTGCAATGCCGCCGACATAATTTATTCCACCAACACAACCCGTGTTGCTCAACGTGCCTTTGACAAGAAAATCTATTGCTTCATTGCTTTCGCCTTTTCCGACCAAACCGCCGACATAATCGTTGCCGATGATTTTTCCGCTGTTGCTCACATTCGTGATAGTTGCCCATGACAAATGACCTGTGATACCGCCGACATTGTTTGTGCCTTCGATGTTGCCGCTGTTTTGCGCATTGGTAACACTGCCGCCGCACACCCTTGACGAAATACCGCCGACAATTTCCCCGGAAGTTTTGATATCTCCGCTGTTGACAACATCGGTGAAATATGTATCTCTTGCCCAGCCGACAATGCCACCGACATAATTGCCTGTTGCAAAAATATTGCCGCTGTTGGTGCAGTTGGTTATGTACGAGCCAAATCCGACTTTTTTTGTGTCGCCGGTAAAGCCCACAATGCCGCCAACGTTGCCGATACCCGATACGTTTGCTTTGTTGTGGCAGTTTTCAATCGTTGCATTTTGGCAAAAACCTATCAAGCCGCCAACGTAAGAATTTGAAGTGTCAAGCACCATTTCGTTTGTCACTCCAGACACCGTTATATTGGTTGCATAACCTATCAGTCCGCCATAATAATCACTTGTATTGCTCGTCACACTCCCCTGCAAAGTCAAATCTTTGAACGTGCCGCCGCCGCTGACATAACCGAATAAGCCGCAATTCAAACCGCCGATTATGTGATTTTGTCCGTTGAAATTTCCTTTGAAATAATGAGAAGAATCGTTTGCTATTCGTGCAAACGAAGAAACCGTGATGTTTGCAGCCACCACGAAATAACAATTTGCGTATGTATTATCTGTTGCAACAACGTCGTCGGCTGTAACTGCACCGCCGTCACTTCCGACTATTGTATTAAGCGCAATTTGAGCGCCGTTTACAATGCCCGAAAGATTTTCCAAATGGATTGTCGTGCTTATTACGTATGGGTTTGTCTCACTTCCCCATTTGCCCGATGTGCCTGACGGCAATTTTCCGAAATCGCCTTCTATAACCGCAAACGGCAAATCAACCGTGCCACGAGTTTGAGAGCCTTTTGAAACGGTTATAGTTGCAATATAATTTCCCACTGTGGTCGGAGCAGAGCTTAAACTCGTTCCGCTTAAAGTCTTGTATGTAATGGTTGAAGTGTAATTAGAAGAAACAGTCGAAGACAAATAATCACTATGTCCTTGCAACACTTGCAGAACTTCACCGTTGTATACCGAATACGTTTGTCTGTTGAAAACAAATGAAATGCTATTCCACTGCGCATATAGCGTTGTGGTTGTAATTCCTGCTTGTAAATTGCCTTTTACAACCTTGCCGAAACCCGAGTTAGTATCAGTTCCTGTGGCTGCACCGACAGCCATGTTTACGCCGGTATTATCAGCTTTTGTGTTCCAATGGTCAAAATAATATTTGTTTCCAATATAAACATCATTGGAAATGGTATTGTTGACAAAATATTCGAGTTTATCAGATTTTACAACTGTACCTGTTGCCGTTGTTGAGTTTTTGTCATAATCGACATAATAAGCAAGCGTTCTAGAAAGCGTAACCTTAACATTGTCCAATCGATGTTCGTTATAATTCCAACTTGGATCGTATGTAGCATAATGAATCCTTACATATCTTCCTGATACTGTATGGGTTAAGCTGATTGGAAATTCTGTTTTTTTATCGTTCTTAGGCTTTAACTCATCTGTTTTGGTATACTTTGCACCTACTCCAAAGTTACCATCTCTTACTCGGCTATACCAAGTAGAATCCCCATCACTTGTAGTTGTTGGAAGCTCAATCAAATTGTTCCCGCTTTCAATTGCAAAGACACCGCCACCGTTCCAATTTGTATAAGTACCGATTAAACTTATGTTCAAATCGCCATAAACGCGGCTAGCATAATCTGCACCCAAATCAAATACAAACCAAGCACAAACATAATCACTACCCGAGTGATTTGTATTGTCTGCAATATACCATTTACCGCCGGTTGTTGCATTTCCTGTTTCCCATTTACTGTTTGTAAGATGATTTTCCTTGGTAGTATACAAGCCACCACGTTTGGCAACATCGGGATTTATATTTATTGACGTATCCGTCGTATTCTTGAATGTACCACTCAAATCAATTGTTTGAAATGGACGCACATCTGCCGCACTCGCCACGTTTCCTTCGATTTTGCCGTTTTGGACAAGGTTTTCTTCCACACCGAAAGCACCGGAGAGTGTGCCGGCAAGGACAAGGACAAACAGCATCGCAAGCAAAGTTATGCTTGTGACGATCTTCATTGCTCTTTGTATGGGTGTTTGTTTTGTCCTTGTGTTTTTCATAGTTTTTCTCTCCGTATGCACGCGCTTTATGCATAATGCTATATATTTTATAATATATATACAATCCACGCAATCATTTTATTGGACAATTTGCAAAAAAAAATTTTATTTTTTGTTTGACAATCGCTTTTTGTGGGATTATACTCTTGTCGAAGATACCCACTGGGGGTATATGAACTCATTGCAAACTTGTGCCAAAAACCGGACAAATTATCCCTTGTCATTCTGTCAATGCAAAGCGAAGTGACAATTCTCTTCCCCTGTCATTCTGTCAATGCAAAGCGGAGCAACTTGCTTGCAAGGGTTGCGTAGCGCATGTATTCACGTAGCAACGCCTTTGAAAAAGGCAAAACCATAGGTTCTATGCAAAAGCATAGCAGTTGCGAGTAGCGAATCGAAGAATCTAGCGGAGCGAAAGAAACGGCACTGCATTGACAAATCGAGATTTTGAAAGGAGTTATTTATGAACGAAAACGAAAAAACTTGCTCTTGTTGCTCTGCTTGCGAGCATCACAAACACACTCCGCGCACCGATGAGCAACTCAAAGCGTTGACCGACAGGCTCAATCGCATCATCGGACAACTGAACGGAATAAAGAACATGATTGCCGACAACCGCTATTGCGGAGACGTGCTTATGCAGGTTTCGGCGGTGGAAAGCGCGTTGCAAAGTTTCGGCTACGTCGTGCTGACGGAGCATTTGAAGACTTGCGTGGTTGAAAACGTGCAACAAGGCAACGTTGACATTCTGGACGAAGCCGTCGATCTAATCAAGAAATTGAAATGAAATTTTTACACACAATAAGGGCGTAATATGGAAAAACTCAAATTCAACGTATCGGGCATGTCGTGTGCGGCGTGCAGTGCGAGAGTGGAAAAGGTCGTGGGCGCGCTTGACGGCGTAAAGTCGGTCAGCGTGTCCCTTCTCACCAACTCTATGGTGGTGGAATTCGATTCTCCGCTCACCCCGAAAGATATTTCGCGCGCAGTGGCGGCGGCAGGCTACAAAGCCTCGCCCGCGACGGACAACAAGGCGGCAAAACGCAACAAAATCAATCCCACGCTCGTGCTGCTTGCAAGGCTCGTGGTGTCCGTTGTGTTGCTCATCCCCTTGATGTACGTGTCAATGGGCGTGGTGATGTGGGGCTGGCCCGCACCCGCCGCTCTCAAATCAAATCCTATGGCGATTGCAGGATACGAGCTTGCCTTCGCGCTTGTGATAATGGCGGTCAACGGCAGATTTTTTGTCAGTGGCACAAAAGCCCTTTTTCACGGCGCGCCCAATATGGACACGCTGGTGTCGATGGGCAGTTTTATATCCTTTGCATACAGCGTTGCACTGATGATTCAGGCAGGCGTAGAACCTATGCACCTGAACCACCTTGCACACAATCTCTACTTTGAGTCGGCGGCGATGATTCTTGCGCTCATCACACTCGGCAAAACGCTTGAGTCGTACAGCAAAGGCAAGACCACTTCCGCAATCAAAGGGCTGCTCGATCTTGCCCCCAACACCGTGCGCATACTCACTGACGGCGGCGAAAAGGAAATCCCCGTTTCCGAGCTGAAAATCAACGACTTGTTCGTGGTGCGCCCCGGCGAAAATTTTGCGGCGGACGGCACTGTCACAAGCGGCAGCGCAACCGTCAACGAAGCGTCCGTCACGGGCGAGAGTATGCCCGTTGACAAAGCCGTGGGCGACAAGGTGATTTCGGGCACGTCAAACCTTGACGGATTCATCACCGTGCGCGCCGACAAAGTGGGTGATGACACCACCCTTGCAGGCATTGTAAAACTTGTCGAAGACGCGTCCGCTTCCAAAGCTCCGATTGCAAAAACGGCAGATAAAGTGTCGGGAGTGTTTGTACCAAGTGTCATTTGTGTCGCTTTGCTCGTTTTTATCGTGTGGATCGCCGTCACAAAAAATTGGGATACTTCACTCAAACACGCAATCAGCGTTCTCGTCATTTCCTGCCCTTGCGCGCTTGGGCTTGCAACACCTGTGGCAATCATGGTGGGCAACGGAAAAGGCGCGAAAAACGGCATACTTTTCAAGACCGCAACCGCGCTTGAACAAGCAGGAAAAGCGGACGTCGTCGTGCTTGACAAGACAGGCACAATCACAAAAGGCGAGCCTGTCGTCACCGATGTTTTGTCCCTTGCGGACATGGCTTGCGACGGCGAAAAAACCACCGATACAACCACCTTAAAACACACCGATAAAGACGGTGAAAAAGACGGTGATTTTGACCATATTTCCAATATGTCGCAAGACGATATAATCCGCGTGTGCGCAAGCCTTGAAAGCGGATCTTCCCACCCCATCGCATCGGCGATTATCAAGGATTTCGAGAGCCGATTCGGCATCGCTCCCACCCCTGCCGCCGAGTTTGAAAATCTGTCGGGACACGGGTTGAAAGGCGTTGTGGACGGCAAGTCCGCACTCCTTGGCAATGCGGCATTGATGTCAGATTGCAGCGTGGATTTGTCGGCGGCAACGTCTTGCGCCGCCGCTTTGGCGGACAGTGGCAAAACACCGCTCTATCTTGCCGTTGACGGCTCTCTTGCAGGCATCGTTGCCGTTGCGGACGAGCTGAAAGACGACAGCGTGCAAGCAATATCCGCCCTTCATCAACAGGGCTTGAAAGTGGTTATGCTCACAGGCGACAACGGCAGGGGCGCACGCTCGGTTGCCACCGCTTGCAACGTCGACGCAGTCATATCGGACGTTCTGCCCAAAGACAAGGACGGCGTTGTGTCCGCGCTCAAAAAGTACGGCAAAGTGGTCATGGTGGGCGACGGCATCAACGACGCGCCAGCACTCACTCGCGCGGACGTGGGCATCGCAATCGGCGCAGGCACGGACGTGGCAATAGACAGCGCGGACGTGGTGCTTATGCACTCGTCGCTCATGGACGTTGCGCGTGCAATAACACTCTCTCGCCGCACACTGCTCAACATCAAAGAAAACTTGTTCTGGGCATTCATCTACAACTTGGTGTGCATCCCCATTGCCGCAGGCGTGTTCTCTCCGCTCGGCTTGACGCTCGACCCGATGATAGGAGCGGCGGCAATGAGCCTATCAAGCGTCAGCGTGGTGCTAAATGCGTTGCGACTCAATCTCGCAAAACTCGACAAGCACTCCGCGCGCAAAAAAGCACCGATAGACCTTGACGTTGACGCAATCCGCGCCGAGATAAACAACGCAAACGACACCGATACAATCAACACCGCTGCGGGCAATCAACCGTCCGCTTGCCAATGCATCGATAACATTTGTGACAACGCTTGCCAATCAATACTAAACGACTGTGGCAACGCTTGCGTAATTGAAAAATCAAAAACAATAAATAATATTTCGCCAAAACTCGCAAATACCGATTGTGACGGCAAATGCGACCTTGCGGCTGAAAAAGGAGAAAAATCTATGCAAAAAACTTTGAATATCACCGGTATGATGTGCAACCACTGTGTTGCGCACGTCAAAAAAGCACTCGAAAGCGTGGACGGCGTGTCTTCGGTCAACGTATCGCTTGAAAACAACAACGCAACCGTCACTCTATCTCACCCCGTTGATGACGCAACACTTGCAAAAGCCGTCACCGACGAAGGCTATGAAGTGACAAGCATCAACTGACGCCACGCGCCGCGCAAGGCGCAAACAATTGAAAAAAACGACCTGCAATCGCAAGTCGTTTTTTTATTTTCGCTTTTGTTAATCAATCAATACACGTGCAACGCCTTTGCGGTGCGCGGATCGAGATCGTAGACAAAATTCTTGTCTTCGTCACCGTGGAAGTCGCTACCGCCCGTGGGCAAAAGTCTGTGCGCTTTCATGAGCGTTTCAAACTTTTGCATATCCTGCTGATTGTGTGACGGATAATTGAGCTCGATACCGTCAAGTCCAAACTGTTTCAAGCCGCCCACAAGCAAATCCAATCTCTTGTCGAGAAGGTATTTTTTCGGATGCGCAACGGATGCAAACCCCCCGTACTTTTTGATGAGTTTCACCGCCGCAACAGGCGTGAGTCGCTTTGCCTCGCAATAGGCTTTTCCGCTTGTGCCGAGATACTTTTCAAACACCTCGTTTATGTCGTGGCAATACCCCTTTTTGACAATCTCTCGCGCCATATTCATGCGCCCCAGTCCGTCCGCTGAAAAGTCTATATTTATGTCGATGCCAAGCGAAGAAAGTTTTTTGCCGATTTCTATGTTTCGTTGCCTGCGCAAATCCTTGACATAGGCGAGTTCTTGCACAAAATCGGGGTTTTTGTAATCGATATTGTATCCTAAAACGTGGATTTCGCAAGTTGAGTAGGTTGAAAACTCAATGCCGTCCACAAATTTCAAGCCGCATTTTTTGGCTTCTTCTCTGCCTTCTTCAAGCCCCGCAACGCTGTCGTGATCGGTGATTGCCATCACTTCGATGCCCTTGTCTTTTGCCCATTGCACCACTTGTGCGGGCATCTTGGAGCCGTCGCTTTTTGTTGTGTGGATATGCAAATCAGCCTTCATATACATCCACTTCCTTAAACGTGATATCGTCATCTGTGATGTCGCCGATAAGCTGATCCATATCAGGACCTTTTTCATCGGAAATGCTGTTGATTTTGTTGAGTTTTTTGCCGATGATCATCGTGCGTTTTTCGGCGTTTTCAAGCGTCTTGCGCACGCCGTCGATCTTGTCGCCCGTCTGTTGCAACAGCTTGGTGAACATCGCAAAATCGGTCATAAATCCTTGCAAAAGTTTGCCGATTTCCGTGCTGCGTTTTTCAATTGCGACGCTCTTGAATCCCATCTGCAAGCTGTTGAGAAGCGCGGCAATCGTAGTCGGTCCGCACACCACGATACGGAACTTGTTTTGAATGTCTTCAACAAGTCCTTCCCTTCTCAACACTTCGGCATACAAGCCTTCGGTGGGGAGATACATGATCGCAAAATCGGTGGTTTTGGGCGGCGCGATATACTTGTCGCGTATGCTCATGGCTTCCGCTTTCACGCGCTGTGCGAGTGCTTTGCTTGCGCTCTCCACTCCGTCCGGATCGCCCTTTTCGGACGCTTCCACAAGGCGCGCATAGTCTTCCACGGGGAACTTTGCGTCCACCGGCAACCACACTTCTTCGTCCGTCTTGCCCGGCATGCGAATGACAAAGTCCACCATATCTTCACTGCCGCGTTTTATACGCACTTGCTTTGCGTATTGCTCGGGCGCAAGGATTTGAGAAAGCAGGCTTTCAAGCGACACTTCGCCCCATGTTCCGCGCGTTTTGACGTTCTTGAAAATGCGGTTGAGATCGTTGACTCCCGTCTGCAAATTCTGCAATTCGCCGAACGTGCGATTGATCTCTTCAAGCCTGTCGTTGACAATCTTGAAAGATTGATTGAAACGCTGTTCGAGCGTTGCGCTCAATTTTTCGTCTACGGTTTGGCGCATTTTGTCAAGCTGAACGGCGTTGTCCTGCTTCATTTCCTTGATGGACTCGGCATTGGCAAGGCGCAAATCCGCAATGCTCTTTTGGGTGGACTGTTTCACTTCCGCAAGAGCCTGTTGCGTGGATTGCGTTGCGCCGGCAAGAGCCTGCTGTGTGGATTGGGTGACGTTTGCAAGCCCCTGTTGAGTTGCAACCGCAAACCTGTCCATACGCTCGCCGAGCGCGGATATATTGTTCGCCTGCGCGTTGATTGCGCCCGTAATCATCGTATTGTTGAGCTTGATTGAGTTTTCAACGTCTGCTTTGAGCCTTTCGTTCTCTGCGCGCACGTCTTCAAGACGCGCTCCCTGCGTGTTTGAGACTTCCGTTTTTTTCTTTTTCAAATCGAGCGCGAGAAGCACCACCGCCAAAGCGGCAAGCACTGCGCATATTGCTCCGATGACGTACAATCCTGTCATATCGTAGCCCCCTTTATATTTATCTTTCGAGTTTTTTATTTCGACTTTTCAATCTTCTTTTTTGCGTAAGAAAGAGCCTTTTCTCTGTCGTTCAAGGTCGGATCGAGAGCGGTGTCACGCAAAAGCGATTTAAGGATTTTGCCGCATTGCACACCCTTTGCGCCAAGCGAAAGAAGGTCGTTGCCGCCGATTTTCAAATCTTTTATCCTAAGTGGCAGATTTGCCGCCTTGACGTCCCCCCACACCTTACGCACGCGGTTTTCTCTTGTGATTTCGCCTGCACTTGCAATCGCGTCCGCATCCATAAGAGAGAGCAAATCGTCGATATACGGCGCATTTTCAACACAAAACACACGCAGTTTGCTCTCGGACGTGTTGCCGTTGATGTCCACCATGTGCAGAGCGACAAGTCGGCTCATTCTGTCGATTTCGGCATTTGAAAACTTCAATCTTTGTGCGATTTGTTCCACCATTTTTTCGCCCACGATCGCATGGCGGTGCATATTGCCGTCTTTTTTCATACACACGGCTTTGCCCACGTCATGCAACAAGGCAGCCCACCTGATATTCGGAGGAGCGACTTCAAAAGCCTTCTTTGAGTGTTCGTACGCCTCGTACAAGTGGTATTTTTTTGGTTGCTGAAGTCCTTTGAGCGATGCAAGCTCGGGCAAAATCAAATCCACAAGCCCCAAATCGTCAAGCATTTCAAGCCCCTTGACGTGCGCGCCTTTTAGATTCAGTTCGGGATGTTTTGTGTCCGCAACAAAGATTTTGCAAAGCTCATCACGGATGCGTTCAACGGCAAGATCTTCAACTCGCCACGCATTTTTCTTGGCAACGGCATATGTCTCTTTTTCAACGTCGAAACCAAGCTCGCAAGCAAATCGCACCATACGCAAAATGCGCAAACCGTCCGCCTCGAACACGGCGTTCGGATCGTCCGCAGTGGATATGATTTTGTTTTTTACATCTTCTTCGCCGCCGAGCAAATCTATGATTTCGCCCGTCAAAACATCCTTGTAGAGCGCGTTGCACTTAAAATCTCGCCGTCTTGCGTCAAGCGTCATATCCGTTGTGAAAGCCACGTTGTCGGGCGAGTGTTTTCCGCTGGACCTATCATAGCTGTCCGTGCGAAAAGTGGTGTATTCCACGCAAAAATCACCTGACGTGATATGCACCGTGCCCATACGCAAATTTTTGTCCGAAACGACAAAATCGGTGTTTAACAACATCGTTTTGACTGTTTCAACGTCAAGTTGTGAGCAAACGTCCACGTCAAAGCACTCCACGCCGAGCAGCTCGTCTCTGACGCAACCGCCCACCTGATAGAGCCTTGCTTTTTTAGCAAAACACTTTGCAAGTCTTTTGAGTTTTTGCTCGTCAACCGCCATACACTTCGGGTGCAAGGACGCAAACGTCCTTGAAGTTTCTCATCTTTTCATCGTAGTCGAGCCCATAGCCCACCACAAATTCGTTTTCTATCTCAAAGCCGATGTAGTCCCCCTTGAAGTCCGCTTTGCGTCTTGACGGCTTGTCCAAGAGTGCGCACACTTTGAGCGACTTCGGCGAGCGAGCAAGGAGCAGTTTTTTGAGATAACAAAGCGTGATGCCCGTGTCGATGATGTCTTCGACAATGATGACGTTTTTGTCTTTGATAGGCTCGGACAAGTCCTTGATCATCTTCACTTCTCCGCTTGAGCTTGTGCCTGCGCCGTAGCTTGACACCGAGATGAAATCCATCACCACGTCGCCGTCAAGCTCTCTAAACAAATCCGCAAAGAATATGCTTGCGCCGCGAAGGGTGCAAACGAGCGTGATCTGCTCGCCCTTGTAGTCGCGATTGATTTGTTCGCCGAGTTCTTTGACGCGTTTTGCGATTTCATCTCTTGAAATAAGCACTTTCTTTATCTCTTTACCGTACATTTTTGCTCTCCGTAAAATTATTTTATTATATTCAATGGTGCGTTTTCGTCTCCGAAAGCGTAAGTTTCAACACATTTTCTCCGCCATCGATTTTGACGGTCTTGGATATCTCGACGCCAAACACCGCGAGCACTTGACTGCCGATTGCAAGCACCGCAAGCTCATCTCTGACTCTGAGCGGCACCTTCTTGTCCGTCAAAAAGTCTCCGAGACTCTTCCTTCCGCCGCCGAATTTGTCTATATAATCGCCCTCACGCCTTGTGCGCACAACCGCGCCGCAAGGCACTTTGTCGCCGTCAATAAACAGCGTTTTGCCACCCTTTTGGGCATTTTCAAACTCTCCCAAGCACGACTTTGTCACCGCCACGCCGAAGACGTCGTACTCTTTTATGTCAAACGGCAATGCTTGCGTTTTTTTGCTTGATTTTGTCTTGCTCATCACCAAAAAATCGCCGTCTTTGTGACACACTATGCCGTGCGCAAGCTCGATTCTCTTTCCGTTTTCGGCGGCGCAGAGCGCAAAAACAAGCGGGAAATGCCTTTCTTCCACGTCTTGCCCTTCGCCGAGAAGTCTTGCCCCTTGCAAGATATATTCCTTTGCCAAAACAGGCTCTTGCAAATCGCATATTGCGATGCGCACTTCACCGTTTTCAAAGGATATGGGATGCATTTTGCTTTGAATAAAATCCTGCGTTTCGCTCGCGTTGCGCGTGAGCCTTGCCACCGAGTCGAGCAAGGACGGAAAACGCTCTTTGAGCTTTTCAAGCTCTTGGCGCAAGAAGTTGCGAGTGTAGTCGGCGCAAAAATTGGTCTTATCGTCCACGTACTTTACGGATATGTCTTGCACGTATCGGTCTATATCTTCCCTGTCGCAATCAAGCAACGGACGGATATATTTTCCCGCCACTTCTTTCATGCCTTGAAGCCCCTTTACGCCCGTTCCGCGAAGTATGCGCATAAAGACGGTTTCCGCCTGATCGTCAAGATGATGCGCAAGCGCAACGTAATCGCACTTGCCTTCTTCAAGCAGTTTGTCGAAAATCTCGTATCGCAACATTCGCGCGCCCTGCTCGAGTGTGTATCCGTTTTGCTTGCAAAACGCAGGCGCGTCCACAGAGTATGCAAAAAGCCGAACTCCGCACTTTTCGCAAAGCTCTTTGACAAAAAGGCTGTCTTTGACGCTCTCTTCGCCGCGTATGCCGTGCTCTACGTTGATTGCAACGATGTTTTTGTTGAGCTTCAACAGCGCATGAAAAAGTGCAACGGAATCTCTTCCGCCGCTCAAAGCAACACCGATGACGGCATTTTGTGGAATATCCGCTCTTTCAAAAAATGAAGAAACGCTGTTTTCAACGCATGAAGTCATACGCTGATTATACAGCAAACCCCCGAAAATTTCAAGGCAATATAGTTATAAAAATTTATACAATAAGTAACTTGTTTTAATTATTTGGTTTTTTGGTGCTATCGAAGTTATTCGCTAAATAGCACAGTTTTCGGGTGTGGGTGTCCCACCCAACTGTCATGTTGAGCGAAGTCGAAACATCCAGTCGTAAGGCGCATATTTTTCGCTGCGCTAGATTCTTCGACTACGCTCAGAATGACAAGGAGAATTTTGAATTTTACCGATTATTCCAAATCGGGTGTGGGTGTCCCACCAAATCAAACCACCAAGCCGACAATCTTGCGAAATTGCGGCAGGAGTTTTTGTCCGTGATTGAACTGATAGCAAAGATTTTCGGCGCGGTTAGCAGAACAAT